>Ga0116219_10003010_pt1 | contig 13677 bp, 13 predicted proteins | sample Sb_taG_4_FD_91019 | JGI IMG/M metagenome (GOLD analysis project Ga0116219, IMG submission 91019) | Peat soil microbial communities from Weissenstadt, Germany - Sb_50d_6_BS metaG | ecosystem: Environmental > Terrestrial > Soil > Wetlands > Peat | place: Germany: Weissenstadt | collected 2010-09-21
AGAATAGGCGAATGAAGCGAAGCGGCGGGAGACCAGAGCCGAAACAGCGCAAAGCAGAAGGAGAAGGATTGCACAGAAGGAAGCGATCCAATTGAACCAAGTGTGCTCGACATCGGCGATGTAAGTGAAAAGGAAATTCTGGGAAGGTAGAAGACCGCTGGCGAGGGCTTGGCCAATGTTAACCCAACGCTGTTCATACGCTGCAGGAATCAGATAAAAGCAGGCCAGGCCAAAACCCAGAGCGAGTCCGGAAGCGCTGCGGAAGGCAATCTTCCACGAGCGCTGCGTGATCGCCGCCCAGGCAAACACAAGAGCCATGGAATAGCTGGCGATGACACCAGCGGGCGCGTTGGTGAGCCAGATAGCCGCAAACGGAATGGCGAAGGAGGCAATTGGAGAAGATTTGGGTGAAGGTTGGTCGAGGAGGTGTGCGAGGCGGAGTGCGGCCAGAAGCAAAAGGGGGAAGATGGCACAGGCGAGCTGCTCGGCAAAGTCGCTGCGGATGTAAGTTAGCAAGAGCGCATCGGGATTTATGACGTAGCAGGCGGCGCCCAGGATGGCGGCGCGGTCGCTGACGAGCGGGCGAAGTAGAGAGAACGCCGAGAAGCCCGCGAAGGTCTGCACCAGAACGATGAACGCCAGAGGGATCCACATCCCGGGAAGAACCAGGCTGAGAGCGGCGCCGAGAATCCAGGAAAGCGGCGGATAAAAGATGAAGCGCGGTTCGCCGAAGCCGTGGTTCATCCAGGCAGTCCAGCGCGGATAGAAAATGCCTTGCTTCCACTGAAAGGCAGTGTCCAGCCAGGAAGCGGCATGGAATTCAAAATCGTGGCCAGAGGCGCTACCGAGCCAAAAGAAGGGCAAGACAATGGCTAGGGCAAGAAAAAAGGAAATGGCGGTGGCGATGGCCCAGGCTGGCATTCGAGGCTTCGCGTGAAGGGGCGGAGATGGAGACGGACCTGTCATCGAGGATTCATGGAATTGTAACCGGAGATGGGGCTGGGCGGCGACCCTGCGCGAAGCGTGTGCCCGCGCGGCGGAATTGAGGGATAATACACGCGATTATGAGCAGCGTAAGCACAGGTGTTGAGCCCATCATCGAGGCGCGCAAGCTGGAGAAATTCTATCCACAGCCAGATGGCCAACGCATCCAGGTGATCGCGCCGACGGATCTGGCGATCTATCCGGGGCAGATTATCGCATTGCTGGGGCCATCGGGCTGCGGCAAATCGACGATGCTGCGGATGCTCACGGGACTTTCTCCGACGTCGAGCGGCGGCGTGTACTGGCATGGGCAGCCGGTGGCCGGGGAGACGCCGAACGTTTCCATTGTGTTCCAGAGTTTTGCATTGTTTCCCTGGATGACGGTAATCGAGAACGTGGAGGCACCGCTGGAGGCGCGCGGAGTGGCGGAGTTCGAGCGGCACAAGCGTGCGCTACGAATCATAGATGCGGTAGGGCTCGACGGATTCGAGTCGGCGTACCCGAAGGAACTTTCCGGGGGAATGAAACAGCGCGTCGGCGTGGCGCGTGCCCTCGTGGTTGAGCCGGAAGTGTTGTTCATGGACGAGCCGTTCTCAGCGCTGGACGTGCTGACCGCGGAAACGCTGCGGGGCGAACTGCTGGAATTGTGGCTGGGGAAAAAGATTCCGACGCGGGCGATTTTCATCGTTACACACAATATCGAAGAAGCGGTGGTGCTGGCGGACCGCATCATCGTGCTGGGACGAAACCCGGCGCACATCCACGCGGAGTTCTCGGTGGACATGGCGTACCCACGAGACCACAAAGAGCCGCGATTCGTCGAACTGGTCGATCAGATTTATCGCGCGCTGACGCGGCAGGATCATCCCGAGGCCACGCCGGCGGAGTTGCAAGGAATATTGGCGGCGAAACAAAAACGCGCACTGATGCTGCCGCACACGCGGCCGGGCGGGATGGCGGGGCTTCTTGAAATTCTTGCGGATCAGGGAGGACACGCGGATCTGCATGTGTTGGCCGACGATTTGAGCTTGGAAGTGGATGCGCTGCTGCCCACGGTGGACACGGCGGTATTGCTGGGGTTGCTGGAGTTGGAGGAGGGCGACGCGATCATTACGCCTGACGGCGAGGCGTTTGCAAAGGGGGACATCCAGGAGCGCAAGAAAATCTTCCGGGCGGCCGTGCTGGCCAACGTGCCGCTGCTTCGGCAGATGGAACAGGCGCTGAAGGCCAAGGCAAACCGCACATTGCCGGCGGAATTCTTCCAGGACCTGCTGGATGAGCACTTCAGCGAGGACGAATCGCAGCGGCAACTGGAGACGGCGATCCAATGGGGACGCTATGCCGAGCTTTTCGACTACGACGCAGCCAGCGGCAAATTGACGCTTACCGAGACCTGATCTTCCCGTGCCCTCTCCCGTACCTCTTCCGAAGCACCACACGCCGCTTCCTCCCGCAGCGGCGCGGCCCGCAGGGTCCCACCGGGCGTGGGGATTTCTGATCGACATCGCGGTCTTCGTTTCCGTGTTTGCGGTGATTTTCGGCATTTACTCGATCGGGCGATCGTGGCTGGGGCCCGTGAAGGTGGAAGCGGAGATTTCGCAGAATCCGAGAAGCTTGCCGCTTTATGCGATGTATTCGCTGGTGCGCATTTTGGTGGCTTACGCGATAAGCCTGGTGTTCGCGCTGGCGTATGGTTACGTAGCGGCCAAATCGAAGCGCGCGGAGATGGTGCTGATTCCGCTGCTGGACATCCTGCAATCGATTCCGGTGTTGAGTTTTCTTCCCGGCGTGATGCTGGCGATGGTGGCGCTGTTTCCGAGCCGCCAACTGGGAGTAGAGCTGGGGTCGATCATCCTGATTTTTACCGGGCAGGTGTGGAACATCGCGTTCAGCTTTTATTCTTCGTTGAAAACGGTGCCGCGCGATTTGCGGGAAGCGGCGATCATTTACCGGTTCAGCAGGTGGCAGCGGTTTCTGGAGCTGGATTTGCCGTTCTCGACCATCGGGCTGGTTTGGAACTCGATGATGTCGGTGGCGGGCGGCTGGTTCTTCCTGATGGCGTGCGAAATGTTTGTGCTGGGAGACAAGGACTTTCGCTTGCCGGGGCTGGGATCGTACCTGCAGACGGCGGCAAGCAACGGAAACACGCGGGCATTGATGTGGGGCGTGGGGGCGATGGTTGCGGTAATTGTGCTGATGGACTTGTTGATCTGGCGGCCGGTGATCACCTGGGCGGATAAATTCAAGTTCGAGCAGGTGGACAGCAGCGGGAGCGCGCACAATTCGCTCTTGAACTTTATCCGGAGGGAATCGTTCCTTATCCGGATGTACCGGCGAATGCTGCATCCCGTGGTGGACTGGATGACGCTAAAGTTTGCCAGCGGAACAAAACGGGCGGCGGAGACGTTTGCAGCACCACAAGGGGCGAGTCCGAGGCGATGGATGGGCTGGGTGTTCGCGGGGCTCGGCGCCATGGTGGTGGTGTATGGCGTGTATCGCACGATTGGCGAGCTGGCGCAGTTGCATCGCGCCGATTATTTCGAATTGTTGCGGAGCGCAGGGATTACGTTTCTGCGCGTGAATCTGGCATTACTGATCGGCGCGGTCTGGACGATTCCGGTAGGAGTAGCGATTGGGTTCAGCCCGCGGTTCGCGCGACTTATGCAGCCGCTGGCGCAATTGGCCGCATCGATTCCGGCAACGGCGCTGTTTCCGGTGATACTGCTGTTCCTGATTCGACTTCGCGGAGGCATTGAAATTGCGGCGATGCTGTTGATGCTGCTGGGCACGCAGTGGTACATCCTGTTTAATGTGATTGCCGGGGCGATGGCGATTCCCACGGATCTCAAGGAAGCGGCGCAGATTTTCCGGTTCGGTAGTTTCGACCGGTGGCGGCACCTCATACTACCCGGGATTTTCCCCTATTTGGTGACGGGCATGGTGACGGCTTCCGGCGGCGCGTGGAACGCAAGCATTGTGGCGGAGTATTTTCATTTTCAAGGGCGGATCGTGAAGGCGCCGGGGCTGGGCAGCACCATCAGCAGCGCCAGCGATGCGGGCCATTTCAACGTGCTGCTGGCTTCGACGCTGATCATGGCGACGGTGGTAGTGCTGATCAACCGGCTGGTGTGGCGGCGGCTCTACCGGCTGGCTTCCACACGGTTCAAGCTGGAAACGTGAGGGATTGCTTTCGAGAAGCTACTTCCGCGTGAGTTCCCTGCTCAAATAGTTGATCTGCCCAACGTGGTGGTAGAGGTGCGCGGCGCAGCGCAAGAAGATGGTGAAGCGATCCCGGGCCTCGGGTTCGCGCTCGGCGGTGTAGGCCGCGGTCCAGTCGGCCTCCGATTGTGTTTCGATGGTGGCGATGACCATGGCAATCGTCTCATCGAAATTGCGGAGGACTTGTGACTTGGAGGGGCGGCGGGACTCGGTGAATTCCAGATCGCGATCGCGAATATAGCCGGTCTTGGCCACCCGTGAACCGATGTAATAGCTGAGATTTCCTGTGAGATGCAACACCAGATGGCCGACACTGTTGCCGAAGGTGAATGGATTGCGCCAGAACTGTTCCTCGGTGAGCGGATCGACCCATTTGTGGAGGTCGGCCGCGCGTGTGCGATATTCCTGAGCGAAGGCCGCTGAAATCACATCGGGTAGCTGGCTCATTGCGCTTCCTCGTGGCCGCTAGTGAGATGAAGGAGTGCGGTCATTTCGGTAGATGACGCCCTCCTTCATGACGAAGAAGACGTGCTCGGTCTGGCGGATGTTTTGAAGGGGATCACCGGGAACGGCGACGACATCCGCGAGCTTGCCGGATTCGAGCGTACCGATTCTGTCGGCCAGGCCGAGGAGATCGGCGTCGGCGGAAGTTCCCGCCTTGAGCGCATCAACAGGTTTCATGCCCAGGTCAACCATCTGGTGGAACTCTTCGGCATTACGCCCATGGGGATAGACGGCGGCGTCGGTGCCCAGGCCGATCTTGACGCCTTTGGCCAGGGCGCGCTGAAAAGTGGAATGGATGGCATTGGTCGCGGCGTGCGCTTTTGCGGCAATGGCCGGGGGTACATAGAGGCCGCGGTCAAATTTTTCCTGGAGGTCCTGAATGGCCATCAGTGTGGGCACAAGGTAGGTGCCGTGCTGCTTCATCAGGTCGAGAGCTTCGTCGTCCAGGAAGCTGCCATGCTCGATGGAATCGATGCCGGCCCGAATAGCGCGTTTGGCGGCTTCGGCGCCGTGGGCGTGAGCAGCAGTCTTGCGCCGCAAAGCGTGGGCTTCGTCGACGATGGCGTTGAGTTCCTCCTGCGTGAGCTGAGGCGTATCGACATCATCGGTGGGAGAGAGTACGCCGCCTGAGGCGCAGACTTTGATGATGTCCGCGCCGTATTTGTGGTCGAGACGAACAGCATAGCGGGCTTCGTCCGGGCCGTTGATCACGCCTTCCAGCGGACCAGACTCATGGCCAAAGAGACCCTGACGAAAACCATCCTGAAAATCGCAGTGTCCTCCTGTGGAGCCCAAGGCATGCACGGTGACGAGCATGCGGGGTCCCGGGACAACTCCGTTGCGAATGGCGTTGCGCAGGCCAACATCGAGATAATCACTGGAGCCGACGTCGCGAACGGTGGTGAAGCCGGCCATCAATGTGACGCGGGCGTTGACACTGGCGTCCAACGCCTTTTCGGCGACAGTTTTCTCCAGGCGATTGAGTTCCGCCTGACGGAAATCGTCGGAAAAGGGCATGGTGAGGTGGGTATGCGCGTCAATGAAGCCCGGGAGAAGTGTGGCATCGCCGAGATCAATCATTTCAGCACCCGCAGGGATATTTGCAGAAGCGCCGACAGCGGCGATTTTGCCTTCAGTGACCACGACGAGGCCGGGCGTAACCAGGACATTGCTCTTACCGTCAAAGAGACGAGCGGCTTTCAAGACGTAGGTTTTGCTGGCCGGCGTTTGTCCCTGTCCATAACCCGGCGCCCAGACAAAGAGGAGTAAGAGAAGGACGCGCAGAAGTGTGCTTGGCATGGTCTGATCTCCAGAAAATCCGACCGTCGAGACGGAATGGAGACTGTATCCTGACCGCCAAGAATGTCAAGGAGCATCGGCGGTGAAGCGGGAATTGTGCGAAGCTCAGGGCGCGGACGCGTGTGAGGGCTGAGAAAAGCGCCGTGGCTTGTGTTCCCGCCGCGCGTGTTCGCCTAGCGGCACAGAGTGGTTTCCGACCGGCCGGATTACCTGCAATTCGCGAGAATTTCTTGACGAAGCGTTCGACGCATCTCTCTCCAATGCCAAAAGCAAGTAGGCGGCATCCCCGGGCCGTGGACACATGTACGGTTACTGCATTAACCAAGAGTTACCTCTCACAGGTCTATACGCAACAGGCACTCACTGCGATAAACTGCTAGGATGATTCTGCCGCAATCGCTTTGTCGCGCTCTTCGTACTTCTCTCCTCCTCTCAATTCTCGCCGCCGCAGCTCCCGCATTCTCTCAAGAGTCCTCTGACGCCGCTGCCTGCCCCACGCCCGCGCAACAGCCGCAACCTTCTACCATCGCTGCATCTGATCGCCATATCTCCCTCCGCACACTCCCCGCGAATCTTCTCGCCGATCAGAAAGATATCTGGCTCTTTCCCGGACAACTCGCCAAGGCCAAACATTGGCTTCCCGCCGTCACGATCGTGGGAGTCACATCCGCACTCGTTGCTTCCGACCCGTCTACTGCTCCGTACTTCCACACAACCAACAGCTTCAGCGGTTTTAATCGCGTGTTCAGCGGAGTGAACACCGGAGCATTCGTCGCCGCGGTTCCCGCTTCGATCTACGCCTTTGGCCTGGTAAAGAAAGATTTCTACGCGCAAAGCACCGCACTCCTTGCCGCCGAAGCAATCGCGGATGGTTTCGCGCTCGACCTCGCCTTCAAGGGCATCACCGGCAGAAAGCAGCCCCTGCAATACGCGGGCAACGGCTCTTACACAGATAGCTTTTTCAATGGCACTCACAATCCGTTTCACTCCGGCGGCTTTTATTCCGTGCATGCCATGTCTGCAACTGCAGTCGCCGCTGTCATCGCGCACCGCTACCGCAAGCATCGATGGGTCCCCTTCGTCGCATACGGCATGGCCGGCGCAATCAGTTTTTCGCGCATCACCGGCAGCACCCATTTCCCTTCCGACGTCTTCTTCGGCGGGGCCATGGGCTTTGTGATCGCGCGCTATACTGTCTTGCCCGGAAGATAAGTAGAGGTTTGGGGTTCGGATCCCCGCGGACCTGCCATTTTCATTCTGATGGGCTTAACCGTGTTTTCCCCACCAGTTCGCTCACGCAATGGAGGGCATCGGTAATCGACGCTCGATAACATCCCAGTTTGTACATCGCTAGACCCGCTCGTGCTCGGGCCAATCATAACGGTCGTTCAAACAGGTGCTTAGACGACAGAACGAAATCTCTGTCACTGTTAACCAACCGGGCTCCAGTGGACGTGTAGTCGCGTTCCCGGACATTTGCGGGTGGTCAAAGAACGACGGCGGTATCGCGACGGGCCGAGTAGATTGTTTCGGTGTGGACCCGAACTGCCCCCGGACGGAAGTCGGCGATGCGAGTTGTGGGATGCAACTTGCGTATAGTCCGCGGAATGCCGCAGGATATGGGATTGACCGCTTTGACTTGAGGAATCCTTATTACAATTGCGATTGCAGAGGAATGTCGTCCAGCCCGGATGTTCTGATGATTGGCGCAGGCCTTGCGGGCCTGTGTTGCGAGCGGCATCTGCGGGAGCACGGCGTCAGTTTCGAGATCCATGCGGCATCCGAGGGGATTGGCAGGCGGAGGGCGGCGGAGGCGGTGGTACTGGATTTTTTTGCGTTAGCCGCCCTTTAGAGGTGTGGCAGGAGTTGAGGGAAAGGGGATATTAGCGATGGAGAACCATACGTGTCCGTTATGCTTTGCGAAGGTGCGGCGAACGCTGATCCTGACGAAAACCCTGGAGGTGGATTGTCCGGCGTGCCACGCAGAGCTGGAGGTTTCCCGCGGCAGCCGGGTGCTGGCGTCGTTCGTGGGGATCCTGGCAGCATTCGTGGCGGTGCACCTGGGTGGGCAGGTAAGTGGAACAGCCGGATGGACTTTGCCGGTTGTGGCAGCGGTTGTGGTTTTTGGAGTTTGCTCCGCCCTGGTCCTGTTTGTGTTCTCCGAGTTGGCCGTGCGGCCAAAAAGTTCTCCCACTGCTTTTCCACATACTCACGCGTAACAGCCCGTCCGTACTATTGACCCTGCGGTGAGCCCCTCGGAAACTGCTTAGGATGGCCTCCTATTCGCATTTTCTGGGGCGCAAGGTCACCGTGCAATACCGCGCGGGCGATATTCTAGTACCTGCTTCCGGAACGTTTGTGGCAGATTCCGGGCGTTCCATATTCCTGGAACAACACATCGAGCAGCGTGGGAAGCGCAGCTATTTTCGCTGGGAGATTCCTTATGTGTACATTCACCGCATTGAGGAAGTGAGCGAACCCGAGCCGCCTGCGGCTGCGGCGCCCGAACTTCCCGTACGCCGGGCTGCGGCCGCTGGCGCTGCACAAGGGCCCCCGGAGACGCCTTCGATCCTGCGATTACCGCAACGCCCCAAAACTGCCTGAACTGCAGAGCTTTCCTACACCGCATCGGAGAATCGGCTACAATTCTCTGGCATTCGTGCGCCATCTGGACAAATGCGCGGAGCGCCAGGAGGGATGCTGTGAGTAATTCTCCGACCCCACGAAGAATAGGCTTGATTGGACTCGGGCTGATGGGCCGCCCGATGGGCTTGAACCTGTTGAAGGCAGGACACGCGTTGAAAGTGTGGAACCGCACAGCGTCGCGAGCTCAGGAATTGGTAGCGGCGGGCGCGAAGCTGGCAACGACGCCGCGGGAGGCAGCGGCAGAGGCGGAAATTCTGCTGACGATGGTGAGCGATCCACCGGCGTTGGAGGAGGTGCTGTGGGGGCACGAGGGGAAAAACGACGGAGCGCTTGGCGGGTTACGAGCCGGGAGTATTTACATTGATTCGAGCACGGTATCCCCAGCGCTGGTGCGGAAAATTGCGGCCGCTTGCGCGGAGCGACGCGTGCGATTTCTGGATGCGCCGGTGACGGGCGGGGATTGGGGCGCGCGCGAAGGAAACCTGGTGTTCATGATCGGGGGAGACGCGGCGACCTTGAAGGAAGTGGAGCCGATCCTTGGAGTGATGGGGAAGAAGTGGTTTCACCTGGGGCCGAATGGCGCGGGTCAAACGATTAAGCTGGCGATGAACGGGATTCTGGCGCTGCAAGTCGGGGCGATGGCGGAGGCGCTGGCGCTGGTCATGCGAGCGGGGTTACAGGGAGAGCAACTCATCGAGGTGATGCAGGCGAGCATGGCGCGTTCCGGGGTGCTGGACCTGAAATCGCCGCTGATGGTCAAGGGCGAATTCAAGCCGAGTTTTCCGTTGCGGCTGATGCACAAGGACCTTGGACTGATGCTGGATTTGGCAAATCAACTTGGAGTGGCGTTGCCGGCTACGGCGGCGGCGCGGGAAGTGTACAGCTACGTCAAAGGGGAAGCGAAGGAAGACCTGGATTATTCGGGGGTGATGCGATTTTGGAGGAAGTAGTTTCGGCGGCTATTAAAGCAGTGAAACGTCACGGATGTTGATTTGGAAATGGACGAGATAAAAGCGGGGCAGATCATGTCTGCCCCGTTTCATTTTTCAAAGTGCGGCGTGAACGGGCGAAGCTACCTGAGCGGCCCCGGCGAGAAGAAACCGATGGGGAGGTCGCGCGAGGTGCGCAGGCCGGAGGGCGCTTCCAGAATCGCGGGGATGGAGTTGACGGCCACAGAGGCGGTAGCGATATCTCCATGGGAGCCTCCCGGGATGACCAGGCTGATATTCGGGTGGCCCTGGAGTTCGACGGTGTCGGCGGGATCTTTCGCGCCCACGTACATTTGAAGTTCCATGTAGATGAGTTCCTTGCCGGCAGAAAGTCCGCGAGCAATTTGGTGGACACCGGCGGCTTGCCCGGCCTCGACAGTGAGGAATTCCGTTTTGATGTGCTCGGCTGCGACTTTAGGCTCGATCGTTTCGATGATTTCGTCCACGGGCAGGCCCAGGCTGTCCGCGACCATGGCAACGGATTCGGGCAGGCCGACGTGTTTGATGACGCCTTCCTTCACCTTGGCACGAAACTCTTCCACGGTCATGCCGGCGCCGATCTTCTTCTGTAAAGGTAGCCGGCGCTTTGAAGCATCCACGATGCGCAGGGCCTTGGCGTGCTCGATGCGCTGGGAGACGGCCGCCAGGGTCACCACCAGCTTATCCATCACGAAGCCGGGATTCACGCCGGTGCCGACCAGCGCGACACCCGCATCCTTTGCCGCTTTGTCCAATTTTTCGGCCAACTCAGGATAGGTACGGTAGGGATAAGAGAGCTCCTCGCAGGTGGAAACGACGCAGGAGCCAACGTCCAGACAGGCGAGGAGCTGATCCATGACCTTTGGCAGAGACGACGAAGTCGTGTGCATGACCACATCCGCCGACTGCTCCAAAACGCCTCGGGCGTCGCCCGAAACCCGGATGCCCCACGGGGCATCAGCAGCGCCGACGACCTCTCCGAGATCCTTGCCCACCTTGGAGGGGTCCGTATCAATGGCGCCGACCAGGGTGATGGCTTCTTTTTCGCGTAGCAGCTTCACGATGGACGCCCCGATGGGGCCGATTCCGTACTGAATGGCACGAATTTTCTTTTTCACAATGGTCTCCGATTCCTTTTTGACTGAGAACGCACAGAGCGGAATTTCGCTGGGAGCGAACCTTCCAGCGTACTGGAATTCTCCGAGCCATTCAATCGGGGCACGTTTCTTGCCGACCGCCGGGAGCCAACGCATAATGGTGGCAACGGCGGCCCAGGTCAAAGGAGGAATTTGACCATGAAGGCAGAGAAGCTGAGCGACAGTGAAATCCAAAGCCAACTGAAAAAGACAGAAGGATGGAGCCTGGTGAATGGGAAATTGCACCGCGCGTTCGAGTGCAAGGACTTTGTGGCCGCCTTTGGAAAGATGACGCAGGTGGCGTTGGTTGCGGAATCCATGAATCACCACCCGGAATGGTTTAACGTGTGGAACAAGGTAGTGATCGATTTGAACACGCACAGCGTCCAGGGAATCAGCAATCTGGATTTCGAGCTGGCGGGAAAAATCAATGAGATTTTCGGCAGTTAAATTCAATCTGACGCTCACATGATCGGCGCCCATCAACCCGAAAAGCGCCGGCGCGGGCGGCTACTCATCACCGCTCGATGGCTGGCGGCGATAGCGGTTCTTGGGATACTGCTGCATTTTCTGCCGCTGCATCCGCTCAGCGAAGCGATTCAGCAGGTACCGCTGACGCGATTTATCATCATCCTGATCGGCTACCTGCTGGCGCACGCCGTTGGTGTGGCGAAATGGCGGATGGTGGTCAACGCAGCCGGCGCGCAGCTCGATTTTCGGACAAGTGCTCAGTGTTATGCCGGTGGTCTGTTCGCGACGTTGTTTCTGCCCTCGATCATCGGAGGAGACGTAGTGCGTTTGGCGGTCGGCTTGCGCCGCAGTCCGAATCCCGCCGCGGTGCTCGCCGGAAATGTGGCCGATCGTTTTCTGGATATGAGCGCGCAAGCGGGCCTGGTGCTGCTGGGGATTTGCTTCTGCCGGGATCAGTCCCGATGGCGTTGCGAAATCAGGCGCGGCATGCGGTGTACGTCTTTGCGGGAGCCGCTGCTATCGCGATTGTGCTGCTGGGCTTATTGTACCGGCCATTGCTGCGGGGACGTTCAGTGAAGTTTAGGCGACGGCTCGCGCGACTGCGTTTTGCGCTACGAAGCGTCTCGCGGCGCCCCCATGTTTTGTTTTTCGGATGGATTCTGGGGACAGCGATACAAACCACGTTTCTCACACTGACAGCGCTGCTGGCCATCTCCTGCGGGCTGTTTCTTCCTCTGCGGGATTGGTTTTTTGCGTGGCCGCTGGCAAAGCTTGCGGCGCTTCTGCCGCTGACCCAAGGTGGGATTGGAGTGAGAGAAGCGGCGTTGGTGGGACTGTTGTCTCCTTTTGGTGCAGCTCCCCATCTGGTACTTGCTGCAGGGCTTGTATGGGAAGGAGTGGTCATATTGGGCGGTATTGTGGCGGGCATTACAGCCTTTCTTCTCGGCCGCAGGGAAGCCACGCCGGAAAGGCTTTAATTTTTCTAAGATTCGCGAAAAGTTCTTGACACTCCTACAACAGACTCCGACAATAATATTCCCTTCTTCAACTAACCTCCCCCCTCTTGTATGTTGACACGGTTGTTAACTTGGCCGGTGCCGCCAGGCCAATGTAGCTTTCATTGCTGATGAAAGGGATTCGGCCATGAATGATTCCTCCTTGAAAGTTCTGCTGGCAGAAGGTGGATCGAGCGAAGCCAGCGTCAGCCTGCGAACATTTTCAACCACGACAGATCGTTGCGACCAAATGTATTTAGTGTCGAGTTCGACGAGTATATTGGAAGCGCTTCAGAAACACCGTCCCGATGTAGCACTCCTCCAGATGTTGGTGCTCCAACCTGACCCAGCCGCCACCGTGAGGCACTTGCACGCGTGCGTTCCTGAGGTGGCACTCATCATTTGGACGGAAACTGCCGATAAGGAGATTGCTGCGCAGTGCATTCAGGCGGGGGCAAAAGATTACATGCTGGAAGGATTTGTAGATGCTCGGACATTGGATCGAATCTTGCGAACGGCGATCGCGGCGAAGGCAGTGATCCGCGCCCCCGAAGATGCGCAAGAATCCGGCGCGAATGCTGCGAACCGATCTGTTCAGGCTGGCGAGGGTCACCCGATGGAGCGGCCGGGATCGGCCGGCGGCGCGGCGAGAGTGTGCATCGAAGTGCAGAACTTCCGAATGCTTCGCGGGCGGAATGGAAGGTTAGCGGCGGAAGAAATCCTGCAAAGGATCGCGCAGACGCTGAAGAAAAGCGTGCGAGCCTCGGATTCGGTGTCGTCGAATCGCGCAGGCCAGTTTGTTGTTGCGTTGCAGAATACCGAGGCGCCTTCCCTTCCCGCTGTCAGGCGGCGAATTGCGGCGCGCCTGCTTCCCTTCCAACAATCGAGCGGGCTGCGCGCGACATTGGATTTCTGCATTGACGGCGAGGTGATCCCGGGCAAAATGCTTGCACGCTCCAGAGAGCATCGAGGAGCGGCAACCTTGCCGGAATCTCGTGAACCTCGCATTCTTGCCAGGCCCTAAGGAAAGAACCATGAAAGCGATGACCCTTGAAAAATCGGCGCCCTGTACCGCTGCGGAACCCCTGCGCATTCTCTTACTCGAGAATTCCACTCAGGATGCTCAGGCCGTTCTTCAGGAACTTCGCAACGCGGGACTAGCGATCGAAGCCACGGTTGTGGCGGACCGCAGTGCATTTGAGGAGGCGCTTGGTTGCACTGAGTATGCTGCGGTCCTTGCGGTGGACGGTGTGCCCGGCTGGAATGGAATCGAAGCGCTGCATTTCCTGCGCAAGTCCAGAAAGGACATTCCCTTTCTTCTTTTGACGGACTCCCTGGGGGAGGAAGCAGCCGCGGAGTTCATCCGGCAGGTGTTCAACGGCTATGTGTGGAAAGACCGGCTGACATGCTTGCCGGTGGAACTGAAGCGAGTGCTGGAGGAAAAAGAGTTACGCG
>Ga0116219_10003011_pt1 | contig 13673 bp, 13 predicted proteins | sample Sb_taG_4_FD_91019 | JGI IMG/M metagenome (GOLD analysis project Ga0116219, IMG submission 91019) | Peat soil microbial communities from Weissenstadt, Germany - Sb_50d_6_BS metaG | ecosystem: Environmental > Terrestrial > Soil > Wetlands > Peat | place: Germany: Weissenstadt | collected 2010-09-21
ATGCATGCCGGCCTCCAGCAACTGCCGAGTCGTGACAACTGCCACGGCTGGTCCTCCCATCGGTTGTCCTTCCCCGGCGCTGCGCTCCCGCAGGGGCGACCGTGGACGCGCCCGGGTGCTTCGGAAGTCATCGTTGCGTCCCACCCGGCGGGTGGGACGGTGCCATGGTAACCGACCGTCCGACGGTCCGTCACCGGCCGCGGGACCCCGACCTCCGGGGTGACGCGCCGGGAGCGGGTGGCCGAGGTGCGGCCTCGCGACCGGAGCCTGAGACCGGCGGGCTCAGCCGGTGGCGGCGACGCTCGGGCGCGGCCCGCGCCGGCCTCCCGGGGGCCGGCCCCGGCTCCGGGTGTCGGTGCCGTCGGGCGAGCGGTCGCTCAACCGGCCCCGCAGCTGCAGGACCGCCTTGGTGTGGATCTGGCACACGCGGCTCTCGGTCACGCCCAGGATCTCGCCGATCTCGGCCAGGGTCAGGCCTTCGTAGTAGTAGAGCGACAGGACCGTGCGCTCCCGCTCACCGAGCTGCATGATCGCCTGGGCGAGGATCTCCTTGGACTCCTTGTCCTCGAACAGCGCCACGGGACCCGCGGCGGCGTCGGGGATGGTGTCGCCGAGGGTGGTGCGGTCGGTGCGGTCACCGCCCACCATGAACACCTCGTCGAGCGCGGCCACGCCCACGAAGGAGATCTGGCGGAGGATGTCTTGGAGGTCGGACTCCGACATGTCCAGCTCGGCCGCGACCTCGGCGTCGGTCGGGGTGCGCAGCAGTGTGGCTTCGAGCGACGCGTACGCCTGCTCCACGGCGCGCGCCTTGGCCCGGACCGAGCGCGGCACCCAGTCGATGGCCCGCAGCTCGTCGATGATCGCCCCCCGGATGCGCGGGATGGCGTAGGTCTCGAACTTGACCTGGCGGTCCGGGCTGAACCTGTCGATGGCGTCGATCAGGCCGATGATGCCGTAGCTGACCAGGTCCGAGCCGTCGACGTGCTGGGGCAGGCCCACGGCGACGCGGGCGGCCACGTACTTCACGAGCGGCGAGTACAAGACGATCAGCTGGTCGCGCAAACGACGTTCGCCGCTCTTTTTGTACTCGACCCACAGGCGTGCAGTGCCGCCGTCGTCCTCCGTGGTCACGCCTCCCCCTACGCTCGGGGATGGGTCGCCCCGTATACCGAGAGCAACCGGTCCTTGCTGACATGAGTGTAGACCTGCGTGGTCTGCAGACTGGCGTGTCCCAGCAGTTCCTGGACGACACGCAGGTCAGCCCCCCCGTCGAGGAGGTGGGTGGCGAAGCTGTGGCGAAGGGCGTGCGGGTGCGTGGGAACCGGGGACCTCCGGTCGATGACCCGCCGGACGTCACGGGTGCCCAGGCGTGCGCCACGGCGGTTGAGGAAGGCGGCATGCGGTGGTGACAGCTCGGTGATCAGAGCCCGGCGGCCTCGGGCCAGCCACAGGTCCACGGCCTCGGCGCAGCGGCCGTGCATCGGGACCCGTCGCTGGCGCCGACCCTTGCCCATCACCGTCACGATGCGGGCCCGCATGTCGACGTCACCGATGTCGAGTCCGCACAGCTCCGCCACACGGAGCCCGCACCCGTAGAGGAGCTCGAGCAGGGCGTCGTCACGCGCCGCCACCGCGTCGTGCAATTCCAGCGGGTCCGGGGGGGCCGCCCCGACATGTGCCGGCGGCTCGGGATCGCCCCCTTCCGGGTTCGAGCCGTCGAGGAGGACCTCGAGATCGGCGTGCTCGAGCACCTTCGGCAGGCGCGACGGCCCGCCCGGCGACGACAGCCGCCGGGCGGGGTCGACGTCGATGACCCCGCGCCGGCGCTGCCACGCGAAGTAGCACCGGAGCGCGGCGGCTTTGCGCGCCACGGTGGCGCGGGCATAACGACGCGTGGTCAGGAACCCCAGATAGCGGCGCAACAGCATCCGGTCGACAGCGGTGGGGCCCTCCACCGCGGCGCGCTGCGCCCAGTCGGCGAAGTCCCGCAGGTCGCCGGCATAAGCGCGTCGGGTCGCCGGAGACTGCCCACCCAGGGACCGGGAGAACGCCTCGGAGTCCCAGGCCATGGGGCAACGCTACCCGTCACGGCGAGGTGACGACGCTATTGTCCAGGACGGTGCAAGGCGCCACCAGGCGAGATGCTGCCGAAGAGCACCGAAGGGGGTAGGGACCGTGCCCGACCACATCGACCGTCGTTCTTTCCTCGCTCGAGGGCTCCTCGCCGCCGGTGGCGTCGCAGCCGCCGGTGGAGCAGGAGGCCTGCTGAGCGCGTGCGGATCGGGCTCGGGCGGCTCGGGGTCGCTCTCGAGCGGACCCCGCAACGGCATCTCGACCGCCACCCCCAAGAAGGGCGGGCAGCTCGTCTTCGGCGTCGAGGCCGAGGAACAGGGATTCGACCCGGCCACGGGCCGCTTCGACGAGACCGGCGTGCTCTACGCCCGCACCGTCTTCGACCCGCTCACCATCATCGCCAGCGACGGCAGCGTCCAGCCCTACCTCGCCCAGTCCATCACGCCCAACTCGGACTACACGGTGTGGACCATCAAGGCGCGTCCCAACGTCAGGTTCCACGACGGCACCCCCTGCGACGCGGCCGCCATCGCCGGGATCCTGAACCACTTCAAGGACAACCTGCTCGGAGTGACGTTCACCGCCGTCAACACCATCGTGGCCACCGACTCCAGCACTGTCACCGTCAACCTGAAGCAGCCCTGGGTGCCGTTCCCCGCCTACCTCGCCGGGGGCATCGGGGGCCAGCCCGGCTACATCGCGGCTCCGGCCATGATCAAGAACCCCAAGGGGTCGGAACAACCGATCGGCACCGGGCCGTTCAAGTTCAAGGAATGGGTGCCAAACGACCACTTCACCGCCGAGCGCAACACCGACTACTGGAGATCGGGCCTGCCCTATCTCGACTCGGTCACCTACCGGCCCATCACCGACGCCCAGCAGCGGGCCAACGCCCTGCTGGCCGGCAACATCGACATCATGCACACGGACCTGCCCGAGAGCATCCTGAACTTCAAGGACAACACCGGCTACGGGTTCATCGACGACAGCGAGCACATCGTGGGTGAACCCGACATGAACTTCATCATGTGCAACCTCTCGGATCCCGCCATGAGCGACATCCGGGTACGCCAGGCCATGGCCATGGCCATCAATTCCCGGCAGTACTCACAGGTCGTGGACAAGGGCGTCAACTCCCCGACCAACCAGCCCTTCGTCCCCAATACCCCGTACTACGTGGCCGACGCGGGATACCCGGCGTACAACCCGAGCAAGGCACAGGCGCTGGTCAAGCAGCTCGAGTCCGAAACGGGCAAGCCCGTGGCGTTCACGCTCCAGTCCACCAACTCGGGCTACTCGATCCAGGTGGTCCAGTTCCTCCAGAGCCAGCTCCAGGCGGTGGGCATGAAGGTCACGCTCACCCAGATCCAACAGGCCGACCAGATCAACAACGCGCTCGGGGGGCTGTTCCAGGCCACCTCCTGGCGCCAGTTCGCAGCGGTGGACCCGGACCTCAACTACCTGTGGTGGAGCCCCACCGAGATCTTCGGGACCGGCCCCTCCTCGATCGCCTCGAACTTCGCCCGCAACACCGACTCCTCGATCGAGACCCTGCTCCAGACGGGCCGAACCTCCACCGACCCGGCCACGAGGGCGGCCGCGTACCAGGGTGTGGCCAAGCGCCTGAACGTGGACCTGCCCTACATCTGGCAGGACCGCGCCACATGGGCGGTCGTCGCCCGCCCCAACGTCCAGAACTGGAACAACCCCCTGACACCGGAAGGGGCCAAGGCGTACGGCATGATCGTGGGGACGATCTGGACCCCCCAGATCTGGAAATCGAGCTGAACCGCCCCCGGCAGGTCCCGACGGGTTCGGGCCCCGTCGTCGGTGCCGGCCGTGATCGGCCATGCATGACCCAGCACCCGATGAGCGAGCGCTCATGAGCAGCCGGATCCTCCTCGTCGAGGACGACGAACGCATCCGCGCCTCGATGCGCCTGGCGCTCGAGGACGAGGGCTACGAGGTCGACGAGGCCGGGTCGGGAGAGGTCGGGCTCGAACACTTCGCCGACCAGGCCGCGGACGTCGTGCTCATCGACCTCATGCTCCCGGGCATGGACGGATTCGAGTGCTGCCGGCAGCTCCGGCGCACCAGCGCCGTGCCCGTGATCATGGTCACGGCGCGCAACGACACCCACGACGTCGTGGCCGGCCTCGAGGCCGGCGCCGACGACTACGTCACCAAGCCCTTCGTGGCCAAGGAGCTCGCCGCCCGGATCCGGGCGCTGTTGCGTCGCTCCCGCTCGGTGGGCACCCCCGACGTCCTGGCCTTCGGCGAGGTGGAGGTGCTGCCCGACGAGGGGACGGTGCGCAGAGGCGGGGCCGAGGTCCACTGCACCCGCACCGAGTTCCGCCTCCTGTGCGAGCTGGCCGCCAACCCCGGCAAGGTCCTCAGCCGTGAACAGCTCCTCGACCGGGTGTGGGGATACGACTACTTCGGCGACGGGCGGCTCGTCGACGTCCACATCCGGCGGTTGCGCACCAAGATCGAGGCCGACCCCGCCAATCCCCGTCACATCCTCACCGTGCGGGGGATGGGCTACAAGCTGGCTACCTGAGGGCCGGCATGCGCGGACTGCGCACGCGCCGCAGGGGCTCGGCGGGCGATTCTTCCCCCGAGGACCTTCGCCGGCGCAAGCGCCCCTGGTCGAATCTGGGCCTGCGGTCCCGGGTCACGGTGACATTCGGGCTGGGAGCGCTGGCACTGTCGGCGACCATGGCGGGGCTGACCTACTTCACAGCCCGGCAGTTCATCCTGCGAGAACGTGAGACCGCCATCTTGCGCCAGGCCTACGTGAACGCGTCACTGGCGCGCTCGTCACTGCGGTCGGTGAACACCAACGTGACGCAGCTGCTGGACTCGCTCGACACCGTCCCCGGTTCTCGCTCCGTGCTCGAGTTCAAAGGCCAGTGGTACGCCACCTCGATCTCCGTCGGGGAGAACGCCATCCCCGTCTCCCTGCGCACGCTGGTGCTCTCGGGCACCCCCGCCACCCAACACTTCGTGCTCGGCGACACTCCCCAGATGGCGGTGGGACTTCCCATCCCCAGTGTGAGCGCGTCGTACTTCGAGGTGTTCTCCCTCGACGACGAGAGCCGGATCCTGGGCATCCTGGCACTGGCGCTCATCGGCGCCGCCATGCTGACCACCGTGGCCGGCGCGTCGATCGGCCGGTGGGCGAGCGGGCGCGCCCTCCGTCCCTTGGCGGAGGTCTCGCGCGCCGCGGAGACCGTGGCCGGTGGCAGCCTCGACACTCGCCTGATCGCCGAAGGCGACCCCGAGCTCTCCGCTCTGGCGTCGTCGTTCAACCGCATGACCGACGCTCTGCAGGAGCGCATCGACCACGAGGTCCGGTTCACAGCTGACGTGAGCCACGAACTGCGCTCGCCGCTCACGACCTTGGCGACGTCGCTGGGCGTCCTCGAGTCGCACCGAGACGAGCTCCCCTCGCGTAGCCGGCACGCGCTCGACCTCCTGAGCGCGGAGCTCCACCGCTTCCAGCGCATGGTCGACGACCTTCTCGAGATCAGCCGGGTGGACACCGGTTCGGCCGAGCTGTCCCTCGACGAGGTCGAGGTCGGCGAGCTCGCTCGTCGTGCCGCTGCCGCCGGAGGCGCACCCGAGGTGCCCGTCGACGTGGACCCGGCCGTCGTGGGAGTGCGCCTGTGGGTGGACAAGCGCCGCATCGAGCGCGTCGTGACCAACCTGGTGCACAACGCGGAGCAGTACGCCGGAGGCGTCACCAGGATCGCGGTCGAGCCCGGCAGTGACGGTGGTGTGCGCTTCGTGGTGGCCGACCGCGGGCCCGGCGTGGCGCCCGGCGAGCGGGTCCGGATCTTCGAGCGCTTCTACCGTGGTCAGGCCGCCGGACAACGAGGAGTGACCGACGGCACCGGCCTGGGACTCTCGCTCGTCGCCGAGCACGTCCGTCTGCACGGGGGGCGGGTGTGGGTGGAACCCGGCGCCGACGGCGAGAACCGCTTCGTGGTGGAGCTGCCCACCCGGGACCATGACGGGGCGGCCACCGCTCCCCCACCCGGACCCGACCACGCGCCCGAGGTGAAGGCGCCGTGAGCACCGGCGTGCGCTGGCGACTGGGCCCGGCTCTCGCCACCGCCGTCCTGGCGGCCGGGCTGACCGGGTGCGGCGTTCCCGTCGACAAGCAGCCTGCCGCGCTGTCGCGCAACGGCATCCCCTTCGGACTCCTCGAGCCGAACTCCCCGGCGTCGACGGCGACCACTTCACCCATCGAGGTCCCGGTGGAGATCTTCCTGATCGCCCCGAACAATCACCTGGTGGCGTTGGCCCGCGACGTGCCCGTCCATTCTCCCGACCTGCAAGCCGTGCTCACGGCCCTCGTGGCGGGGCCCACCGACGCCGAGTCAAAAGCGGGCCTGCAGACCGCCCTGCCGGCGCAGACGACGGTGATCGACGCCAACATCGGCACCGGGGGCGTCGCCACGGTCAACCTCGGGGGTACCTTCGCCCAACTCGTGGGCCCCCCGCAGATCCAAGCGGTGGCGCAGATCGTGTTCACCGCCTCGTCGGTGCCCGGGGTCACCGGCGTCACCTTCGAGCTCTCGGACCAGCCCGTGGAGGTCCCGGTGGCGAGTGGCGTCGAGGTCCCCGTCGCCAACACCTCACAGTTCGCCGCCCTGGCCCCGATCGCGGGCGCCGTCCCCTGATGCCCCCGGGACGCCTCGCCCCTCGAGTCCGCGGCGCGGTTGGGGGTGCTCAGTCCTCGTTGGCGTGGTCGGACGCGGCCCCGTTCACAGACAGACGGGGGGCGTTGCCCCAGAGTCGCTCCAGGTCGTAGTAGGCGCGAGCCTCGTCCTGGAAGACGTGGACCAGGAAGTCGCCGTAGTCCATCAGCACCCAGGTCAGATCCCGCAGCCCCTCGGTGGCCCGCGGGGAGCGCCCCGCGGACTGCTTCAGCTGGCGCTCCACTTCCTCGACGATGGTGCGCACCTGCCGGGTGTTGGCGCCGCTGGTGACCACGAACGCGTCGGTCACTCCCAAGAGGTCGCCCATGGCGAGCACGACCGTGTCCTGGCCCAGCTTGTCAGCAGCCGCCCGCGCCGCCACCAGGGCAGCCTCGGGCACGTCGGGACGTCCGTTGTCCGCCGATGCCGCCTCGGCGGATGCCGTCATGCGGCGGGAACCGCCACGTCCACCTCGGTCAACCCGCCGGGCACGCCCGGGCGGGGCGCACGGCGGTTCGAACGACACCTGGGCTGTTCATCTGATGCCAGCGTACAGATTCAGGCGGCGGATGCAACGTATGGCGGCCTCGGGGACGAGGAAATCGACCGAGCGCCCCTCGGCCAGCCGCCGCCGGAGCTGGCTGCTCGAGATGTCGAGCGCCGGGATGCGCAACCGCTCGACGCGCCAACCCGGGGGGTCGTCTCCCGGGCCCACGCCGCCCCGGTCCACCACCACCAGGGTCACCGCCTCACGGAGCTCGTCCACCCGCTGCCAGGTCCCGAGCTCGGCGGCCACGTCCGCCCCCACGATGAGGTAGGGCTGGGCGGAGGGGAGGGACTCGAGGAGCTCGTCCACGGTGTCGGCGCTGTAGCTGGGCCCTCCCCGGTCGATCTCCATCCGGCAGGCCTCGACCCCCTCCACTCCGGCCACAGCCGCCTCCACCACGAGGAAGCGTTGCTCGGCCGGAGTCACGGCGCGCGTGCCGACCTTCTGCCAGGGAACGTTGGCCACCACCAGGAGCACCCGCTCGAGATCGAACGCCTCCCGTGCCCACGTCGCCGCCACCAGGTGGCCCACGTGCACGGGGTCGAACGTGCCCCCGAGGATGCCGATGCGCGCGCCCGGGCGCATCGGACCATCCCCTCCGACACCGGCGGACCCTTGCACGTGACGAGCGTAGGCGCCGAGCATTTACGCTGTAGCCCCATGAGCCCCGCCGAGTGGAGTCCCCAGCGCTGGCGACAGCTCCCTGCCGCGCAGCAGCCCGAGTGGCCCGACGAGGACGGACTCGAGCAGGTCCTGAAGGAGCTCGCCGCCCTCCCCCCGTTGGTATTTGCAGGTGAGGCGCGACGCCTCGTCGCGTCGCTGGGGCAGGTGGCGGCCGGAAAGGCGTTTCTCCTGCAAGCCGGGGACTGCGCCGAGTCGTTCGCCGAGTTCTCCGCCGACGCCATCCGGGACAAGCTCAAAGTCATCTTGCAGATGGCCGTAGTCCTCACCTACGGCGCCGGGGTTCCCGCCATCAAGGTGGGGCGGATCGCGGGCCAGTTCGCCAAACCCCGTTCGTCTCCGACCGAGCGCGTGGGCGACCTCGAGCTTCCCGCCTTCCGCGGGCACATGGTCAACGACGACGCGCCCGACGTCACCGCCCGGGTCCCCGATCCGCACCGGTTGGTGGCCGCGTACCATCAGTCGGCGTCGACGCTCAACCTCGTACGCGCCTTCACCAAGGGTGGATTCGCAGACCTGTCACAGGTCCACCTCTGGAACCAGCAGTTCGTGGCCTCGAGTGAGGAGGGTCGCCGCTACGAGCAGATCGCGGCCGAGATCGACCGTGCCCTGCGCTTCATGGCGGCGTGCGGCATCGACCTCGAAGCAGAGCAGTCGCTGCACCAGGTGGACTTCTACACGAGCCACGACGCGTTGATCCTCGGCTACGAGGAAGCGCTCACCCGCATGGACTCGCTCACCGGTGACTGGTACGACTGCTCGGCGCACATGCTGTGGGTGGGTGAGCGCACACGACAGCTCGACGGCGCACACGTCGACTTCCTGTCGGGGATCCACAATCCGATCGGGTGCAAGATCAGCGCGTCCATGACCCCGGCCGAGGTCGTGGCGCTGTGCGATCGCCTCGATCCCGACCGGACCCCGGGCCGCCTGACCCTCATCTGCCGCATGGGCGCGAGCGCCGTCGCCGACGCGCTGCCCCCGCTGCTGGAGGCGGTGCGCAGCGCCGGGCACCCCGTGGTGTGGGCGTGCGACCCCATGCACGGCAACACCTTCGTCAGCGAGGGCGGGCGCAAGACGCGGCGCTTCGACGACATCCTGGCCGAGCTCAAGGGGTTCTTCTCCGCCCATCATCAGGCCGGTACCTGGCCCGGCGGCGTGCACCTCGAGCTCACCGGGGACGACGTCACCGAATGCCTCGGCGGGTTCGGCGACATCCTCGAGGATCAGCTCCACGAGCGTTACACGACGACGTGCGATCCCCGTCTCAACGCCCGGCAGGCCATCGACCTCGCCTTTCGCGTGGCGGAGCTCCTCAGGGCCTGAGCCCCGCACCCTTTGCGCGGCGCGGCTCGCCGCCGGCGCGGCGCCCGTCGCGCGTCGGCGCAGGTCGACGGTCATGTCGGGGAGTGTCGTTGCTTCGCGCCGTCCTCTCCGAGAGAATGGAGCAGACCTCGGGCCTCCGCGACACCTCTGGACCCCGACACGCGCCTCAGCGCCAAAGGACCGCAGCAACCACGATGCCCCGTCTTGCACACAGACTGTCGCGCCTGGGTCGCGCCATCGGCGCGCTCGTCCTCGCCACGTCCGTCGTGGCCACGTCCGTCGTGGCCGTCGAGGTCATGTCCGGCACGGTGGCGACGGCGGCACCGGCGCCGAGCCCGTTGACCGCCGCCGCCCCGACACCCGCGCCGGGAGTGCCCGCGTACTGGACCGTGGCCTCCGACGGCGGGGTGTTCACCTTCGGTGGCCTGCCCTTCTACGGGTCGATGGGCGCGGTCAAGCTGAACAAGCCCATGGTGGGCATCGCACCGACGACCGGATCGTCGGGGGCGGACGGCAAGGGCTACTGGACCGTGGCCTCCGACGGCGGGGTGTTCACTTTCGGCTCCGCCCTCTTCTACGGGTCGATGGGGGCGGTCAAGCTGAACAAGCCCATGGTGGGCATCGCCGCCGATCCCGCCACCGGCGGATACTGGACCGTGGCCTCCGACGGCGGGGTGTTCGCCTTCCACGCGCCGTTCATGGGGTCGATGGGGGCGGTCAAGCTGGCCAAGCCCGTGATCGGCATGGCGGCCACACCCGACGGGGGCGGCTACTGGCTCTTCGCCTCCGACGGCGGGGTCTTCGCCTTCGGCGATGCCGGCTACTTCGGCTCGCTGGGCAACCGGGCATTGGCCGCGCCCATCGTCAGCGCCGCGCCCGCCGACGCCGGTGGCTACTGGATGCTCGGAGCCGACGGCGGGGTCTTCGCCTTCGGCGACGCCGGGTACTTCGGATCGCTGGGCGGCCACGCCCTGACCCACCCTTTGGTGGGGATCGCGGCCTCGGACCCGGGTGGGTACTGGTTGACCGACAGCAACGGCGCGGTCACCGCCTTCGGCGACGCCGGGTACTTCGGCTCCGCCCCCCAGCACATCACGGCTCCGGTCGTCGGCATCGCCGACGGTCCCGGGACCGGCGTGGCGGCCAACGGCGCGTATCCCTCGGGGACCTACGGCTACGACGTCTCGAGGTTCCAGGACAATCCGCCCGCGTGCAACGCGCCGCTGCCCTCGGGACACACCGTCGGCATCGTGGAGGTCACCGGCGCGTCCAACGGGTCCTCCAATCCCTGCCTGGCACACGAGGCCCGGTGGGCCGGGGGCGGGCTCAACCTCTACGTCTTCATGACGTACGGGACCGATACCACCAACCAGCCCGGGTGCAACGGTGATCCCGCCTGCAACTGGGGATACGAAGCGGGGGTCTTCGCGCTCCAGTACGCCCTGGCCCAGGGGGTGAACCCGTTGGTCACGTGGTGGCTGGACGTGGAGACGGCCAATTGGTCGTCCGACACCGCCGAGAACGATCAGGTCATCCTGGGCGCCATCGACGCGCTGCGCGGTGCAGGCATCAACAACGTCGGGGTCTACACGAGCCCCCTGTCCTGGAACGGCATCGCCGGGGACTTCCAACCCGCCGTCCCGCTGTGGATCGCGTGGTACACCGACAACCCGCAAGGCAACTGCACCGGTGCGGTCTCCTACGCGGCGCAGAACGGGGACCTCCTGCCCACCGGGGGCGTGTGGGTGACCCAGTACACCGACCAGGCCAACGGCCAGAGCCTCGACGGCGACTACGCGTGCTGACGCGCCGGAGTCCGCGACGGCTGCTCCCGTGCGCAGTGCCGGACACGTGGGGTCCGATCAACACGCACCAGCCCCTCGTGCCCATGGCGATCGCCCGGCTGGGATCCATCGCGCTCGACTGTGCGGACCCCGCCGCCGCGCAACCGGCCCCCGACCGCTACCTCGTGCTGCTCGACCCGGCCGGTCATCCGTTCTGCCTGTCGACACAGATCCCCGAGTAGCAGCGCGAGCCCCGCGCCCCTCGTCGCCCGTTCAGCCGGCCAGTGCCCGCAGGTGGGCGGCGTCGTTGTACCTGACCAGGCGCCACCCCCCCTCCCCCAGCTCCCACTCGGTGAGCGAGGTGTGCTCGGTGGGGAGACCGAGACGCCCCCTCCCCGGCGCCACCGGCAGGAACGCCAGCAGCGTCGACTCGATGACCCCGGCATGGCACACCAGCACCACGAGCTCGCCGCGATGGGCGCCGGCGACACGCGCCACCGCGCCCGAGGCGCGCGCCACGAACGAGCTCCAGCTCTCGCCCCCCGGCGCCACCGCCGTGTCCGGATCGGCGTCGAAGTCGGGCTCGCCGTACCGGGCCCGGAACTCGTCCCAGGTGAGGCCGTCGGCCTCGCCGGGGTGCAGCTCGCACAGGTCGCAATCCTCCACCGGGGCCGAGCCGTCTCCGATGCCGGGGGAAGCGATGCTCCCCGTCTCGACAGCACGCGCCAGGACGCTGCTGTACAGCGCGCCGGCGGCGGCCAGCTCGCCCGTCTCCACCAGCCGCGCCGACAGGGCCTCGGCCTGGCGCCGGCCGGTGGGCGACAGGCCGGTGCAGCCCGCAGGTCCGCCCACCACCCCCTCGACGTTGCACGTCGCCTCGCCGTGGCGGATCAGCACGACGCGGGTCCGTTCCGAGGTCGTGTCGGGTACGGTGCGCACGCCCCGGGGGGGCCCCGATCCACGGTCCCGGGGCACGTTCACGCCAGCTCGGTGACGAAGTGCTCGAGCTGGCGCAGGTTCCGGCATTCGAAGACGTCGTCACAGTGCACGGCATATTCGCCGAGGATGGAGTCACCGGTCCCCCAGTAGGCGCGCGGCTCGGGATTGAGCCAGTACACGTGGCGGGCGCGGTGCCGGATCTCCTGGATCACCCAGGCTTGGGACGCGTGGTAGTTGTTGCGGGCGTCACCGAGCAACAGCACGCTCGTGCGCGGCGTGATCTCCTCACCCCATCGTTCCCAGAACACCGACAGCGCGTGGCCGTAGTCCGAGTGCCCGTCCACCCACACCACGTCGGCTTCGGTGTTGATGCGGTGCACGGCCTCGGCCACGTCGTCGACGTTCTCGAAGAACCGCGTCACCTCGTCGATCCCGTCGATGAAGACGAAGCTGCGCACCTTGGAGAACTGAGAGCTGATGGCGTGCACGAGGTGCAAGGTGAAGCGGGCGAAGGAGGCCACCGAGCCCGAGATGTCGGCGATGACGATGATCTCGGGCTTGGCCGGACGGGGGTAGCGGAACTTGGGGTCGACCGGGACGCCACCGGTCGACAGCGAATGGCGCATGGTCGAGCGGAAGTCGAGGGGACCCTTGCGGCCGTGGCGGCGCTTGCGGGCCAGGCGCACCGCCAGCTTGCGCGTGAGAGGGTGGATGGCACGGCGCAACGACGCCAACTCGTCGCGCGTGGCGTGCATGAAGTCGATCTCCTCGGGCAGGGGCTTGCGCAGGGACCGGGCCAGGGCCTCGGTGCCGCGGTCGGCCACCAGCCGGCGGCGGATCTCGTCCTCGAGCTCACGGCGCAGCCGGTCGAGGCGGGACTTGAACTCGTCGCGCGCCAGACGCTCCTCGAGCGGCGTGAGATGCCCCTCGGGGGCTGCGGCGCGCGCGCTCTGCATGAGCCGCTCCAGGACGCGGTCCAGGTCGAGGTTCCGCAGGGTCCGGTACAGGTAGTAGGTCCCGCCCACGGGCCGGCCCGGCTCCATGCCCGCGAAACGGCTGACGGCCTGACGGGCCAGAGCGGCGACCTGCGCGTCGTTGGCCGACAGCAGGGCCCGGAACAGCATCTCGGCGAGCTCCTCGGACGACAGCCCCTCGCCGCCACCGCCCCCCTGTCCCCGCCCTTCGCCCCGACCACGATCGTCACCCTGGGCGTCGTCGTCGAGGTCCCCCGGCGACACCTCGTCGTCTCCGATCTCGTATTGGGGGCCCCGCATCGAGAAGTAGACCTCGAAGGCCGTCTCGAAGGCCTTCCAGTGCGCCGAGCTCTTCACCAAGGTGGCCGCCAGCGCGTACTTGAGCGCGTCGCGGTCCTCGAGAGGGATGTGGTGCACGGCCTCGGCCGCGTCGATGGCCTCGGTGAGCGACACGGGCAGACCCGCGGCGCGCAACTCCCCTACGAACCCGGTGAGGACGTCGAGCACGACCCTCCTCTCAGGCCCGGTCCTCCCCGGCCACGGCCAGCTCCTTGGCCGCGCGCTCGAGGTCGCTGCGGTACTTGAGCAGCACGTGCAGCGTGGCCTTGGCCTGCTCGGCGTCGATCGACTCGACACCGAG
>Ga0116219_10003012_pt1 | contig 13669 bp, 12 predicted proteins | sample Sb_taG_4_FD_91019 | JGI IMG/M metagenome (GOLD analysis project Ga0116219, IMG submission 91019) | Peat soil microbial communities from Weissenstadt, Germany - Sb_50d_6_BS metaG | ecosystem: Environmental > Terrestrial > Soil > Wetlands > Peat | place: Germany: Weissenstadt | collected 2010-09-21
CGGACAAGCTGAACGAATTCCGCCAGACCATGGCGTTGCTGGATGAGTGGCAGGCGCCCGAGCCGTCGCCGTATTTCGACGTGCGGCTGCGGGCTCGTCTGCGCGAGGAAGCTGCGCGACCGCAGGCAGCGTGGTGGCAGTGGATGCGCAAGCCTGCGCTGGCGATTTCACTCGGCGTGCTCATGGTGCTGAGCGTTACTTTGTTCCACTCGGACGCGCGCTGGAGCCCCACGGCGGAGGGACCCAGAGCCATGGTGGCTGAACCGGGGACGGCCGTGGGCGACTTGCAGGCACTGGACAAGAACAACGAGTTGTATTCGGATTTCGAGATCCTCGACGATCTACAGGCGCAGCAGGATGTGGACGTTAATCCGTGATCGCGAGGGATTCGGAGATTCGCGCATGGAGTGACCTTAGGAGAGGCTGGGGAAAGTGCGGGTGAAGTTCATAACCAGAGGGGTCGCGATAGCGGCTCTCGCGGTGGCGCTTACAGGTATGGCTCCCTGTGTGGCACAGGCTCGTCATCCGGCCGAGGAGCACCCTTCGCACCCCGTACCCCGGCCGAAACCTCAGCAGAACAATCACTCAGGACAATGGTTGCGCCAGCATAAGGATCTGCCTCCTGAGCAACAGAAGAAGGCGCTGGAAAATGATCCCCAGTTCCGCAACCTTCCCCCGCAACAGAAGCAGCAATTGAAGAATCAGCTGGATCGTTTCAACACCCTGCCGCCCGAGAAGCGGCAGCAGATGCTGAATCGAATGGACACCTGGGGACACCTGACCCCGGAGCAGAAAGACTCGGCGCGCCAGCTGCACTCGCAAATGCAAGGACTCCCGCCGGAGCGCCGCCAGGCAGTGCGGAACGCGATTCAGGCCTTGCGGGCTATGCCTCCCGAAGCTCGTCAGCGCCAGATCGACAGTGACGCTTACAAGAAACAGTTCAGCCCCGGGGAACGAAACATCCTCGGCGGCGCCTCCAAGTTGCCATTGGCGCCAGCCGAGCCGCCGCCGGAACAGTAGCTAGTGCCGCGGTTCCAAAACCTCTGCTGCACGATTGAATCCTCACCCGAATCCACTTCTCACGCCAACGCTGGCAAGAAAAAAGCCGCCGAGCCATGAGGCCCGGCGGCGAGAAGGTAAAGCGGAGTCCTGAAGACCCTAACTACGGTGTAACTTCATATACGATGCCCGCACCATGGAGTCCCCCGACAGAGGTCGTGCCATAGAGCTTTCCGTTGACGAGAATCGCTTGGTGGTAGGGGTAGTATCCGTCGTTGCTGCTGCTGTCGAACGTCCAGAGCACACTCTCCTTGTAGGTGCCCGCCGTCAGCTTGTACACAGTGCCGTAATTCAGATTGTTGGCTGCACTTGACCCACCTGTCTCGGTGGTGCCGTATACATCCCCGGCTGAATCCACGGTAACACTTGCATAATACGGGGTTGAGCCGTCCTTTTTGGTATAACCCTGGAAGCTATGGATGACCTTTTCCGTCCAACTGTTGCCTTTGCCTGGCGTCAGCTTGAAAACCATTCCGAGGTTAAAGTTGCCACCCGTATTGGTTGTGCCATAGAGGTTTCCGGCCGAATCGGTGGCCAAACCAGCATAGGGGTTTTGCCCGAGTGAGTCTCCAAGGAAAGTGTAGATTGTGCTTGATATCCAGATGCCGCTGACTTCGCGCAGTTGGTAAACCACGCCAGCATTCCAGATAACACCACCGTTGTACGTGGTACCGTAAAGATAACCGTTGGTCTTGTCGATAACGAGACCGGAGTAGGAGTAGTCCCCGCCGTTAGTTCCCGGAAAACTGTGAATCAGATGGTAACTGAACTTGCTTCCTGACTTTTTTAGCTGGAAGACTGTGCCGACGCCGAACTTACCACCGTTCGAGGTAGTGCCGTAGAGGTTGCCAGCCGTATCCAAGACCAACGCGCCGTATGGGTAGTACCCGTCGTCGCCACTAATATCGTCGAAGGTATGAAGCACAGTCTCCTTCCATGTGCCGCCCGAGTTGATCAGCTCAAACACCGTACCCTGGCTGCTTGCGCCACCCTGATAGGTCGTGCCATAGAGGTTTCCTGAGGCATCCAAGGCCAAACCAGCAAAGGGGTACGCACCATCGCCGTTGCTGGGACCGAGAAAGCTATAGATTACAGTTTGGGTCCACGTGCCACCCGAATTCGTCAACTCGAAGACCGAGCCAAAGTTGCTGTCAGCACCACCCTCATAGGTCGTGCCATAAAGATGATTGCCTGAGCTGTCGGCAACGAGAGAGCCATAAGGATAGGCACCGTCCACACAGCTGGTCTGAGCGCAGAAGTTGTAGAGCGCAGTCTCGGTGCCAGCCCAGGCAGAAACTGCAAAGGTTAGAGTCACTACAAACAACACAAGCGCTTTCACGCGCATAAATCTCCCTCCTGAATTTTTGATCGTTTGAAACATCCAGACACGGAAAACGCCTTGCTAGGGGGACCACAAAAGGGAGAAAGGCTTTCCACACAACGGATGCCAAAAAATGTCGGGTCATTGTGATTCACCCTGCGGGGCCTGTCAAGATGAAAGATTTTGCAGCTTTTTTATCAACGCCCGCCAGGCCGTGACCATGGCTCAGTTCATCAGGGCCAGCATTCTGCGGAGGGAGAGCGCGGTCTGGCGGATTTCGTCGGCGTCGGAGGCGTCGGGCGACATTTTCAGGTATTGTTCCAGATCGTCGACCGCGCCCGAGTTGTTCCCCAGACTGTAGCGCAGGAGGGCACGCTGTTTAACGTCTTCGGGTGACCGGGGATAGATCACCAGTACCAGGTCGACCAGGGGCAGAGCCTTGCGGAAGTTGCGGGTGGAGAGGTGAACAGTCTTGAGATTGTTCAGGATGCGGGTGAGAATCTGGCGGCGGCTGACGGCGAAGAGAAACTCGGGACGCAGCGTCATTTGGCCGGAATAAATTTCGTCGAGACGACGCTGGCAATCTTGCGGGCTCAGGATATCGCCGCCGTTGAAGCAGTCGACCAGGGTTTCGCGACCGTCGATGTCGTAGTGCTTCAGCAGAAAATGTCCGGGCATGCCCACGCCGAAGAGCGGAAAGCCAAGACGCCGGCCGACCTCCATGTAGATCAGGGCCAGGGTGATGGGAATGCCGAGCCCGCGGTCCAGCACATCGTTTAGAAAAGAATTGCGGGGATCGTAGTAATCCTCTCGATTGCCGCGCAGGCCGGCTTCCTCGAATAGCGTGCGATTCAGAGCCGCGATGGTCTGGGCAGCGTCGCCCACATCGGAGATGCGGGCTTCGGCCGCGCGGGCCAGTTCGTCGATTCGGGCGACGTAAGATTCAATGTCGAGATCAGGATATTCCGTGCGGGCGATGGTCAAAGCGGCGCGGACGAGGTCGATATCTTCATCGCTGATTTGCGGACCAACCAGGGCGGCGAAGGCCTCGGCGATCGCGGTCTGACCATGGTTCCCCATGAATTTATGCTAGCAGAACAGGCCTCCTGCGAACGCTATTTTCGGAGCAGGTTTTTCGCGATGAACAACACGTTCGCGGGGCGCTCGGCCAGCCGCCGCATAAGATAGGGATACCATTCGGTCCCGAATGGAATGTAGACCCGCGCGCGCCAGCCGTCCTGTATCAGGCTCTGCTGCAGATCGCGGCGGATGCCGTTGAGCATCTGGAACTCGAACGCGTCGCGGGAAATTCTTTCGCTCGTGGCAAAGGCCTTGGCCTGATTGATGATGTTTTCATCATGCGTGGCCAGGCCGTGATAAACCTTGCTCTTCATCAGAATCTTCATCAGCTTGACATAATTGGCATCGACTTCAGACTTTGCCTGAAAGGCAATCTCGGGGGGTTCTTTGTAAGCGCCTTTGCATAGCCGAATGCGGATGCCTTCCGCCAGCAACTTTTCGACATCGCTTTCCGAACGCCGCATGTAGGACTGAATGACCGCGCCTACGCATCCCTGATTGCCGGGCGCGCGGTGCAACTCGTGGACGAAATCAAGGGTGCGCTGCGTATAAGGCGAGCCTTCCATGTCGACGCGGACAAAGTTGCGCGGGTTCATGGCCGCGGCTTTGGCCACCAGCCCGGTGACCTGGTCGCGAGCTAGCTTCTCGTCTACGTCAAGGCCCATGTGAGTGAGTTTCAGGCTGATGTTGGCGTTTAGCTGTTGAGCGGCGATATCGTCGAGCAACTGATGATAGAGCTGAGCGCTGGCCCGGGCTTCGGCGGAGTTGGTGACGTTTTCGCCGAGGTTGTCGATGGAGACGCTCAGGCCCGACTGGTTGACGGCGCGGGTGGCGCGGAGCACGTCCTCGACCTGAGTGCCGGCAACAAAACGGCTCGAGAAGCTTTGGCCGATGGAGGAACGCTCGGCGACGGCGCGCAGCCAGTGGCTCTCCGACAGAGAAATAAAGAGCGCCCTTAGCACCGTTCGCCTGCGCAGGTAGAGAAGATGGAGTTATGACTACCGTGCACGTGCATGAACATCACAGGAAGTTGTATCACAAGTAGGTGATCTGCGATGTGACTGCCACTATACAGGCGAATGAAACGCTCAGTGCTTCCGACCCAACAGGCGCCTCGCGATTACGGCGTTATCTTCCACACGGTACCGTACGCACCACTGCCGAAGTCGTAGGCGGTGCCGTAAATGTCGCCTTTCGCATCTCGAATCAGACCACCGATCGGGCTCTCCCCGTCCGCCTCGGTGAAACTGTGCAGCACGGTTACCTTGCCTTTGCTGCTGAGTTTGTACACAGCTCCGTCGTTGGAAGAGCCGCCGTAAGCGGTGTCGCCGTAGAAGTTGCCCTGCGCATCCATGATCACGCCTGCGTAGGGATATGCTCCATCCGAAGATCCGCCGGCAAAGCTGTGCAGCACGGTCTCGTGGCGCTTCGCGTTCATCTTCCACAAAACTCCCGAGCCGGCCGTACCGCACTTGTAGGCGGTACCGTAAAGGTTGCCTTTCGTATCCATGGCCGGGGTTCCGTAGGGATAGCACCCGTCTTTGGTTCCACCGGTGAAGCTGTGCAGTACGGTAAACTTGCCTGCCTTACTCAGCTTGAACACCACTCCCATGTTAGAAGCGCCGCCCTGCGAGGTGACGCCGTAGAGATTGTCCTTCGCATCGATGAGCAAGTTTGTGTAGAAGGGAAATTCCCCGTCCGACGGTCCTCCGTTGAAAGTGTGCAGCACAGTTTCGGTGCCGCTCGCGCTCAACTTGAAAACTGTTCCCCAGTCGGAAGCGCCGCCGCCGACAGTGGTTCCGTAGAAGTCTCCTTCGCTGTCTCGAATCAAGGCTCCCCAGGGATGCGCCCCATCCGACGATCCACCGGCGAAGCTGTGCAGCACGGTTTCGGTACCGCTCTTACTCAACTTGAACGCCACGCCATTCGCAGAAGTGCCGCCGGCGAAGGTGGTGCCGTAGAAATTGCCGGCCGCGTCCCGGATCAAACCTGCTAAGGGCTCTCCGCCGTCAGCCCCGCCGGTGAATGTGTACAGGGGCGTTTCGACATCGTTTTTATTGAGCTTGAACACTACTCCCTTGCTGGAAGAGCCGCCGTTCGCAGCGGTGCTGTAGAGGTTGCCCGCCGTGTCACGGATCACACTCCCGTAGGGATTACCGCCGTCTACGGACCCACTAAAGTTGTAGAGCACAGTGAAAGTCTGCGCCTCCGCCCATTGGATTGTCACCGCCCCAAGCATAAGTACAGTCAGCGCGGCGCCCGCGGCTCCCAGACGCATCTTTGAAATTCTTCGGTGGAGTGTGTTAGCCACTGTGGTTTCCCCCTCTTTAACGCCAACTATCCTACCCGCGTGGTTCCAGATGTCAACGGAGACTTTCGGCCTGTGCGCAAGAAATTGCGAAGCAACCGATGTTGATGGTTGATTGTTTTTCCACGTAGGCTTGACTGCGATGTGGGTTCCTTAAGTCAGAAACATTTCGTCAACATAACACCAGCGCCAGTTCTCGCCGGGCTCGAAGGATTGCATGATGGGATGTTTCGTCTGGTGAAAATGTTTGGTGGCGTGCTTGTTCTTGGACGAGTCACAGCAGCCGACGTGACCGCAGATGAGACATTCCCTCAAGTGGACCCAAGTGTCTCCCAGCTCCAGGCATTCCTTGCAGCCTTTGCCGCTGGGCTTGACCTGGCGGATTTCCTTTACGTGAGGACAGGTTGCTCGTTCGTCCGGCATGAGTTATCTCCAGGATGATTATTGGTGCAGCCACGCAGGCGTGGGCGCCCGCGCCACACGTTATTGGTCTTGCGCTTCCAGAAATTTCTCCACTTCCAATGCCGCCATGCAACCGCTGCCCGCGGCGGTGATCGCCTGGCGATAGCGCCGGTCTTGCACATCGCCGCATGCATAAACGCCCGCGACGCGAGTGAATACGTAGTTGGTGGTCTTCAGATAGCCGTCCTGATCGGTGTCGAGCTGGCCTTCGAACCACTTCGCGTTCGGGATGTGGCCAATGCCTAGAAACATTGCACTGGTCGGGAAATCCCAGACTTTGCCGGTCTTCACATTGCGCAGCTTCAGGCCGGTGACTTCTTTGTTGTTCACGTCGTAAACATCCTCGACAACGGTGTCGGTGAGGAATGCAATTTTTTCATTTTTCTGGGCGCGCTCCAGCATGATCTTCGAGGCGCGGAAACTCCCGCTGCGATGAATGACTGTGACCTTGGTGGCGAAGCGCGTCAGGAAAATCGCCTCTTCCATGGCGGAATCGCCGCCGCCGATCACGGTAATTTCCTTGCCCGAAAAAAAGAAGCCGTCGCAAGTGGCGCAGGAAGAAACGCCGTGTCCGATCAGTTGCTGCTCGTGAGGCAATCCCAGCCAGCGCGCCGAGGCGCCGCTGGCGATGATGAGAGTGCGCGTATGGACGACTTCATGACCGATGTGGATCTTTAAGGGATTCTGACTGAGGTCAACGCTGGTCACGTGGCCATGCTTGTATTCCGCGCCAAAACGCGACGCTTGTTTGCGCATGTTCTCGATCAGCTCCGGCCCCTGAATGCCCTCAGGAAAGCCGGGAAAGTTTTCGACCAGAGTCGTCAGCGAGAGCTGGCCTCCGGGCTCGTGGCCTTCGAGCACCAGCGGTTTCAGGTTGGCGCGTGCGGTATAGAGCGCGGCAGTGTGGCCAGCACAGCCCGATCCCATAACAACGACGTTGCGGATATCTTCCATAGCGTATGTTCTTAGATTGCGAATTTCCAGATTTGGGTTCAGCGCCCCGATCCGATTACTTCTGAGTCTCGGGAAACCGAAGCAATCTCGATCATTTGTTTTCCGCCGTCGGCTTCGCGGCCGCAGGCTTTGTTGCTGGTTTTGACCTGGTCGCTCCCACCGTGCCTATCCGCGCCAACTCTGCTGGCACCATGCTTCGGGCAGCCAGCAGATTGCGATAGTTGGTCACAATCGCAGTCGCGCTGTGGAACAGCGGCTCGTACGCGCTTTGGTCTGGCGGAGGGTTGCCCCCAGTTCCGGGGCAGCGGGCGAGCACGACGGACGACTTTCCAAAGCGTTCCAGCTTGATCCGTGCGGCCGGGGTGCTCGTATTCAACATGCTCGCGGGCGTGGTCACGGCAGAAGCGTTGTCTTCGATGGCGACCTGCATCAGGTCCTTGGGATCGCGCACGTGGAAGATGAGCGTCTCCACCATGTTTTTCGGATCGTGGCTGAACGAATACTGCACCGTCGAAAACGAAGCCTGCACCGAGAACTCGCGACGAATGCGCACCCATTCGGCAGAGCCGGAATCCGATGAGAATTGCGCACTCTCGCCCGCCTTAAGAAAATCAGGGCGCTCCTCGAGCGTCGAGCGTCCGCGATCGACCTCAAAATCTTGACTGAAAAGCGGTTGCTTGGGGATGCGGGCCAGCGCCGACGCGATTTCCTGCTGCTCCTCCGGCGAAGGCGAACAGACATTCAGCATGTTCACCTTGACCTGAGGCTGGGAGGATTGCTGAGCGACGGCCATTTGCGCCGAGCCGACGGCGATCAGAATTGCGAGGATGTTTCGGAGCACGTGGGCATTCTAAATGAAGATCGGGAAAAATCTTAAATGCAGGCTTCAGGTTTCAGGCGTTAGCTTCAGGTTCTCGACTGCCGATGCAGGTAAAATTACTTCATGGCAAACCTGACACTGGTTTACGGATTGCGGCTGCTGCCCTCGGAGGAAGTTGCGGAAGTGGGAGACGCGACCCTCAAGCTGAAAAATGGCCGCGAGGCACACGTGACGATGCACGTACTGGAAGGCAGCAAGGATGAGATTGAAAAACAATTGAAGACCAGCCTCGAGGCGTTCTTCGATTTCTATCCGGAGATTTGAAACGGCAGGCTTCAGGCTCTAGGCTTCAGGAACCTGACTCCTGAAGCCTGACTCCTGAAGCCCGAAACTGATTCCCATCTATAATTCGGTCTTACACCATGGCCCTGCGTTACCGATATCTCCGGTTGCGGCTTCGCGAAGCGGGATTGCTGCCCGCCAGCAAAGTGGCGCTGATCGCGTGGTACCTGCTGGCCCTTGATCTGCTGCTGTTTGTGCTGCAGAAGTTGTTTGGTTTGCTCAAGCTTTCCTACGGAGACAGCCTCGGCGGCTGGGTTAGTTTCCTCAGCTTCTTGGTCATCGTTTTTTTCTCGATCCTGGCGTTCCGCTGGATCAAAGCGAAAGCACTGTGGCGACTGCGGAACCGGTTGATCGTCACTTACGTTTTTATTGGCTTCGTTCCATTGGTGTTGCTGATTGCGCTGGCGCTCGGTTCGTTTTATTTATTCGCCGGGCAGTTTGCCACGTTTATTGTGACCACTGGACTGAACTCCGAGTTGAGCAGTCTGTCGGCCGCGAATTCCACAATCGCCCGCCATCTTTCCGCCCAGATACAACGCGAACCGGCGGCATGGACGGCTTCCTTGGAGAGCCTGCGCCGGAACGACAAGCACTGGGCCAATCGCCAAATCTGCGTCTGGTTGAATCAGACAATGGTTTTCAACAGTTCTCCAACAGAGATCGCGGCCCCACCACAGATGAAGAATTCCTTCCGCGGCGTGGTGCGCGATCACGATAAGCTCTTCCTGCGTGTACTCGAGACCGTACCAGTAAACGAAGGAAATCTGACGGTCGTTTCGAGCCAACCTCTTGACCAGTTGCTGCAAACTCTCGCGGCCACTTTGGGCGAAATCACGCTGTATGAGGGGTTGACCCTTCACAAAGTCGACCGGACTGAGCCTGGACCGGCCCACGGCACGCAAGTCCTCACCGGAGACAACAAGAAGGCCGTGCTCGACACCACCCAGGCGAAACCGATATTCAGTTCCGGCGCTATTCCTCCACCGACCCGCGCGCTCGATCGCAGTGTTCTTTTCGTTACTTCCGTCCCGGTGACCGATTGGGGTAACGGCGAGAACGCCAATCCCATCGGCATCACGGTTCAGACCCGCATTTCCAAACTCTATGAGCGCTTGTTCGAAGCTCAGGGAGATTTTGCGCCCACGGTTGAATTCTTTTTGCTGTTCGCGGTCATTATTTTCGCCATTATTGAGCTGCTTGCAATCTGGATTGGCACTCAGCTCACGCGCACCGTGACTGGCGCGGTGGCGCAACTTTACGAAGGCACGCAACTCGTCAATCGTGGGGACTTCAGCCATCGCATTCCGGTGAAGTCCAGTGACCAGGTGGCCACGTTGGCGACCTCGTTCAATGCCATGACCGCGTCTCTCGAAAAGCTGATCGAAGAACAGAAAGACAAGCAGCGACTGGAGAATGAGTTGGTCATCGCGCGGGAAGTCCAGGCGCAGTTGTTTCCTCATGACAGCGTTCAGCTTGCGTCACTTGAAGTGCACGGATTTTTCCGGCCGGCCCGGACCGTCAGCGGTGACTATTATGACTTCCTGGCTCTCGATTCTGATCGGCTGATTCTGGCCGTCGGCGACATCAGCGGCAAAGGAATCTCGGCTGCCCTGCTGATGGCGACCATCCACTCCGCGGTGCGCGCTTACAGCCTGCAAGACATACCGGTCTTGCGTGAACCCGCGGCCGTGGGCGCAGCGCTGAGTTCCGATGTCATGCTAGCCTCGGGCCTGCATGGTGTGGATGTGTCTCCCGCGGCTTTGCTCTCACTGTTGAATCACCAGCTTTACGAAAGTACGCCGCCAGAGAAATATGCGACGTTATTCCTCGGGATTTACGACGGTGCAAAACGCAAGCTCACTTATAGCAACGGTGGGCACCTGCCGCCCATCATCATGAGCCAAGATGGTTCTATTCGCCGGTTGGAATGCGGAGGAACCGTGGTCGGGCTGTTCGATAGCAGAAGCTATGAGGAAGGTTCGGTCGAACTCCGGCGCGGCGAATTATTGCTGGCTTACACCGATGGTGTAACCGAGCCAGAGAATGATTTTGGCGAGTTCGGCGAGCGTAGGCTGATTGACTTGTTGCGGGAGAATCGTGATTTGCCGCTGCCGCGCATCAGCGAAATTGTGACCGCGGCCGTGGATGACTGGATTGGCGCCAACGAGCAACCCGATGACATAACCCTGGTGCTGGCTCGGGCAAGATAAATTTCCAGTCTAGCGATGCGCGAAGCTGTAAGCCACGCCATAAGCGGAATCGCCGCTGGCGTAAATCGGAAAGCTGCGTTCCAGTTTGTGGTGTCCGGTTCTGTGCAGCAGATAAGTGATGGCCACGACGCCAGCCATTCTTCCTCCGAAAAAGACCAGTTGACCTGCGGTTCCGCTCTCACAGAGCGCCCTTGCCATTGGGTCCAGTTCTTTCCCTCCATCGCTCAAATTGCGATGGGTGATGTCAAAGTCCACAGCTTCCAACGCGGCGTGGCTGGCAAAGAGTGCTTTATTGGTTGCATCCCAAAATTTGTGTTTTGTTGGAACCTCGGGAAAAGCCTGAGCCGCCGCTACAGAACCGACGAAAAGAACAACCGTCAAGAGAAGATGAAATGTTCCGCGCCGTTCTTTTCCACGCCGTTCTTTTCCATGCGGTTCCATGGGTCTAATCTAAGGGTCGAGAGATAGGCCACCCAGATCACGTAGGTATGCCGGAGCATTTTCTGAGTCGGAATCGGGAAAGGACGCAAACGATTCCTTTTTCCGGTAAGGTGTTTGGTGCGACTAGATAATTAAAGTTGACGTCCATCTTGAGTTCCGCGATAATCGGCCCATCCGATGCACCTTCCCTGCAGCAGCCGCTGTTCCCAGGCGCAAATTATCTGGAGTTATTGGAGGACGTGATGCTCCCTGCAAGACCGAAACGCAACCCTGTTCCTCGACGTTCTGTCCCCGTTTTCTGTGCGCTGCTCTCGTTTTTGCTGGCCCTAAGCAGCAGCGTGTTGGTGCAGGCGCAGACTTCCGATCTGGTGCGCATGCCGGTGAACCCGGCAGATCGCGTTCCTCTGACCGGTCATCATCCGGCATGGGCAAATCCACAGAACGACGTTGGCGCGCTTCCTGCCGATCTGTCGATTGAGAGACTCACACTGGTGCTTGCCCGCCCGCTTCAGCGTGAGCAGGCGTACACGCAATTCCTGCAAGATCAGCAGACTCCCGGGTCGCCCAATTACCATCATTGGCTGACCCCGGTGGAGATTGGCAAGCGCTTCGGAGTTTCCTCGCACGATATCCATGCGGTTACGGCTTGGCTTCAATCCCAGGGTCTTCGGGTCGACTCCGTCTCTAATAGCCAGGAGAGGATACTTTTCAGTGGTTCGGCTTCGGCGATCGCCAACGCCTTCGGGACGGAGATGCATTACTTCATTGTCAGCGGGGAGAAACGTATCTCCATCACCGCCGATCCGCAAATTCCAGCAGCCCTCGGGCAAGTCTTAAAGTCCATTAGCGGTTTGTTCACCGTCAAGTATTATGCGCAACACCGGTCTGAAACGGTGCACGCGCAGTCCAACAACTTCTCTTCGAACTCCGGAGTGAACCCCACTCCGGAAGCCACGTTCTGCAATGGCAGTGTCTGCCAGAACGTCATATTTCCGGCCGACTTCGCCACGATCTACAACACCAACGGCGTTACGGGAGGCATCAACGGGGCCGGCCAGACCATTGCCATTGTTGGGCGTTCGCGCGTCTGCACAGCAGACATCACGAATTTCGCCACTCAGGCAGCAGTAACCGCGAACGTACCAATTGTGACTGTTCCGTCGGCTGGCATTGATCCCGGTCCGGCCGCCTGCAGCGGCAGCGCTTCTGGAGATCAGAGTGAAGCGACCCTCGATGTCACGCGCTCCGGCAGCATTGCGCAAGGCGCGACCATCCTTCTTGTTGCCAGTGCAGACAGCCAAACCGCGGACGGTATCAGTACGGACGTCCAGTACATCGTCGATACCAACCCGGTGCCGGCGCAGATCATGAGCATCAGCTTTGGAGGTTGCGAAGCTCAGGGAGGATTAAGCGAGGTTAGTTTTTGGGACGCGCTGTTCAAACAAGGTGCGGGAGAGGGTATATCGGTTTTCGTGTCTTCCGGAGACTCGGGCGCGGCTGGCTGCGACCAGGCCTTCGCGCCTCCGCCCGCAACCCAAACGCTCAGCCCGAATGCAATCTGCTCTTCAAGCTATGCAACGTGCGTCGGCGGCACAGAGTTCGCCGATGCTAACGAAAACCTATACTGGAACCCAAACAACGGCGCCGGCTTCGAGTCGGCGATCCGCTATATCCCGGAGGGTGCATGGAACGAGCCTATGAACGGCATGAAGCTCCAAGTAGCCGGAACGGGAGGCGGCGTCAGTAAATTCATCGCGACCCCGACTTGGCAAGTGGGCACTGGCGTTCCTCCGCAACGGGCTGGCCGCTACACTCCGGACGTTGCCTTCAGCGCTTCCAGCCACGACGGTTACTTCGGCTGTCTTGCCGCCAGTGGAGGCTCTTGTGTCGTGACCAACGGCAGCTTCAGTTTCGAAATATTCTCCGGAACCTCGGCATCCGCGCCGGATATGGCTGGTATCACTGCACTTCTCGATCAGAAGGAAGGAGCAGGGCAAGGCACGCTCAACCCTGGTCTTTACAATCTGGCGGCGACCACGAGCAACGGTGTCTTCAACGACGTCACCGTAGCGTCGAGCGGCGTCACCGGTTGCACGCTCACGACGCCGAGCATGTGCAATAACAGCACGCCTGGCGCCACACTCACCACTGGTCTCCCGGGCTACATGGTTAACGTCGGCTTCGATGAGGCTACCGGATGGGGTTCGATCAACGTGGCCAACCTGCTCACGAGTTGGGTCTCCACTGTTACTGCGACGACCACGAAATTAACCAGCCTCTCTCCGACATCGGTAACCGCAGGCTCAACCGGTCCAATAGTCTTAGCGGCCACCGTGACCTCTGGCGCAGGTACTCCAACGGGAAACCTAAACTTCTTCAACGACGGAGCTCTGATAGGCACCGGCGTACTTAGCAATGGCACCGCAACCTTCAACTACAATCCCAGCGCTCTTGCCGGGGGGACGTACTCGATCACGGCAGGCTACCCTTGGAACAGCACTTTCGGGAACTCAACCTCGACCGCTCAAACCCTAAGCGTGCAGGGTTTCAAAATCGCGGCCACTCCCGCGACCGTTACCATAACTGCTCCTGGGCAGAGTGGGATGACGACGCTGACCGTCACACCGCTGGGCGGGTTTAGCCAAACGATAAGCTACAGTTGCAACTCGACG
>Ga0116219_10003016_pt1 | contig 13649 bp, 14 predicted proteins | sample Sb_taG_4_FD_91019 | JGI IMG/M metagenome (GOLD analysis project Ga0116219, IMG submission 91019) | Peat soil microbial communities from Weissenstadt, Germany - Sb_50d_6_BS metaG | ecosystem: Environmental > Terrestrial > Soil > Wetlands > Peat | place: Germany: Weissenstadt | collected 2010-09-21
CGCGCGGATGACGGTGTTCAACACGGGCCCGCACGCCAACACCACCGGCTTCCGGGCCGGTGATGTCGGCCTGGTCCGGCGCAATTGCGGCCATTACGTCGAGAACACCGGCGATGACGTCCTGATCTTCATCGAAACGTTCCGCAGCGACCGCTACGAAGAGGTCTCGCTGGCCAACTGGCTCAGCCACCTGCCTCCCAAGCTCGTTTCCGCGCATCTGAACATTCCCGAGGAGACCCTCGCGAAGTTCCCGCGCGGCGCGCAGGGAATCGTGCCGCTGCCATAGCCGGAGGTGTCCCATGACTTCGCTGGATAACGCGGACCCGAGCGTGGTCCTCGTGCACGGTGCGTACGCCGACGGCTCGTCCTGGTCTGAGGTAATCAGGCGCTTGCATAACGCGGGCATCGCCGTCACGGCGGTACAGAACCCGCTGACCTCGCTGGCCGACGACGTCGCGCACACTCGCCGCGTCCTGGCCCGGCAGCCAGGACCCGTGATCCTGGCCGGCCACTCGTTCGGCGGCACCGTGATATCGGAAGCCGGGACCCACCCGGCGGTGGCCGCGCTGGTCTATGTCGCCGCCCGGGCCCCCGAGGCGGGCGAGGACTACGCCGCGCTGGCCGGGCGGTTCCCGGCCGCGCCGGCTAGCGCGGGCGTGGTCTGGGCGGACGGGTTCGGCGCCCTGACCGAGGACGCGTTCCTGCGCGACTTCGCCAACGGCGTGGAGCCGGGCCTGGCGCGCGTGCTGTACGCGCTGCAGGGGCGGGTGTCGGACTCCCTCTTCGGGGACCGGACGACGGTAGCGGCCTGGCGGTCACGGCCAGCCTGGTACGCGGTCTCACGACGGGATCGCACGATCTCGCCCGAGCTGCAGCGATTCATGGCCGAACGCATGCACGCGACGAGCATCGAGATCGAGGCCGGGCACCTCTCGCTGATCACCCACCCGGGAGACGTGACCCAGCTGATCATGCACGCCGCCCAGGCCGTTCGGCCTCATGCCGCAGCGGACGCCACGCCGCAGCGGAGGTAGGAGGTTCCCGATGCGAGACTGGCAGACCCGCCGGAAGGCCAAGCAGGAACGGATGCGGTCAGCCGCATCCCTGATGGAGGGCAGGATCGTCCGCACGGAAAGAGCGGCTGACCTGCTGCAGGCGCTGCTGAGGCCGGGGGACCGGGTGGCCCTCGAGGGAGATAACCAGAAGCAGGCAGATTTCCTCGCCCGGTCGCTCATCCAGCTCGATCCCGCGAACGTCCATGACCTGCACCTGCTGATCTCGTCGGTCAGCCTGCCCGAGCATCTCGACGTGTTTGAGAAGGGGATCTGCAAGCGCATCGACTTCTCCTTCGCCGGGGAGCAGAGCGTGCGGATGGCCGGACTGGTCGAGGACGGGACCGTCGAGGTCGGCGCCATCCACACCTACGTCGAGCTGTACGCGCGGATGTTCGTCGACCTGATTCCCGACGTCGTCCTGCTGTGCGCGACGCAGGCCGACCGCGACGGGAACCTGTTCACCGGCCCGAGCACGGAAGACACGCCGGTGATCGCCGAGGCGGCAGCCTTCCACGACGGTGTCGTCGTGGTGCAGGTCAACGAGATCATGGACACGCTGCCCCGGGTCGACATCCCGGGTGACTGGGTTGACGTGATCGTGCCGGCCGACCGGCCGTTCTACCTGGCGCCGCTGTTCACCCGGGACCCGCGGCAGATCGGCGACGTCGAGATCTTGCAGGCCATGCTTACGATCCGCGGGATCTACGAGCGCCATGAGGTGCGGCAGCTCAACCACGGGATCGGCTTCGAATCCGCGGCCATCGAGCTGATCCTGCCCACTTACGGGGAGCAGCTCGGGCTGCGCGGCAAGATCTGCTGCCACTGGACGCTCAACCCGCACCCGACGCTGATCCCGGCGATCGAGTCGGGCTGGGTGGAGTCGGTCCACTCCTTCGGCGGCGAGAAGGGCATGGAGGACTACACGACTGCCCGCCCGGACGTCTTCTTCACCGGACGCGACGGCAGCCTGCGGTCCAACCGGGTGCTGTGCCAGCTCGCCGGCCAGTACGCGATCGACCTGTTCGTCGGCTCCTCGCTGCAGATCGACGCGGACGCCAACTCCTCGACGGTAACCGAGGGGCGGCTGGCCGGCTTCGGCGGCGCGCCCAACATGGGCCACGACCCGCACGGACGGCGTCACGCCATACCCGCCTGGCTGCATATCGCGACGGGCGAAGGCCCGAGCCGGCGCGGGCGCAAGCTGGTCGTGCAGATGCTGCAGACCTACCACCGGGGTGGCCAGCCCGCGTTCGTGGAGACCCTGGACGCCATCGCGGTCGGGCAGGCGGCGAAGCTGCCGCTGCCGCCCGTGATGATCTACGGCGACGACGTGTCGCACGTGGTCACCGAGGAAGGCGTCGCCTACCTGTACCAGGCGGGCAGCCTGGAGGAGCGGCGCGACGCGCTGGCCGCGGTGGCGAAGGCCACGCCGATCGGTACCCGCATCACGCTCCGGCAGGCCGAACGGCTCCGGCGGGCGGGGCTGGTGGCCTATCCCGCCGACCTAGGCGTGGACCCGACCCTGGCCGACCGCAGCCTCCTGGCCGCCCGCAGCATCGAAGACCTGGTCACCTGGTCTCAGGGCCTGTACCGGCCGCCCGCCGAGTTCCGGGACTGGTCGTGAGGACGGCCGCCGAACGGGCCGGGCTGCCACGCGGCTCTGCCCGGCGCGTGCCCGCGCTCGAACCACGCGTCCTGGGCCGCCTGGCGGCCGGGGTCCTGCGCGCCGAGGCGCTGCTCACGCCCAAGCCGGGGCTGGTCGACCGGCGCGGCCCGGGTGCGCACGACGACATGGACCTGGCCATGTTCCTCCGCTCGGCCGCCGCGCTCGAGCCCTGGTTCGCTACGCTGGCGCGGGCCGCCGCCCAGGCGCCAGGCACGCCCGAAGCCGCCCTGCGCCTGCGCCGCGACCTGGGCCGCATCGGCCGCCGGGCGGAAGCCGAGATGCTCGCGGCGACCGGAGGCGTCAACACCCACCGCGGCGCGCTGTACAGCCTGGGGTTCCTGGTCGCGGGGGCGGCGTACGCCGGCGCGGTCGCGCCCGCCGAGGTCGCGTGGGCCGCAGGCGACCTGGCCCGGCGGCCCGACATCGCTGCCTGCCGGCATCGCTCGCACGGTGATCTCGTCCGTGACCAGTACCCGGGCGTAGGCGCCGGCGTCCATGCCGCCACCGGCTTCCCGGTCACCAGCGGGACCGCCCTGCCGGCGCTGCGAGCGGCCCGGCGCCAGGGTGCCAGCGAGCAGGGCGCCGGGGAGCAGGCGGCGAGGCTCGACTGTCTGCTCGCAGTCATGGCCGTGCTCGACGACACCTGCGTGCTCTACCGCGGCGGCGCGGAGGGACTCGGGCTGATCCGCCGCGGTGCTGCCGCGGTCCTGGCGGCGGGCGGGACAGCCAGCCGGGCCGGCCGCCGTCGCCTGGACCGGCTGGATCATGACTGCCGGGCCCGGCAGCTCTCCCCAGGCGGCGCGGCGGACGTGCTGGCCACGGCCATGTTCCTGGACCAACTGGAGCGCTACGGAGACACGAATGCAGACCCAGCCGCAAGCCGGTATCTCAGGAAAGGAACGGACAATGAGTGACACCCCCGCTCTGGTCACCGAACGGCCGGAGCTGCAGGCACTCTGGCACCGGCGCAGTTTCCTCGAGCTCGATGCCCGGGCTCGTGCCTTTTCCCTCCTCGACGACGGAACGGGCCAGGAGTACTGCGACCCGTTCGACCGGATCGAGTCGCCCTGGCTCGAGCCGCAGGGCCTGGTCCCGCAGGCCGACGACGGCGTGGTGGTGGTCAAGGGGCGGCTGGCGGGCGAGCCGTGCGTGATGATCGGCATCGAGGGAGCGTTCCAGGGCGGCAGCATCGGCGAGGTCTCCGGCGCCAAGGCGACTTGCGCCCTCCAGCTGGCCGCCCGGGACGCCCGGGCCGGCCAGCCGGTCTCCGCCGTCCTGCTGCTCGAGACCGGAGGAGTACGTCTCCAGGAGGGCACGCTCGGTCTCAACGCGGTGGCGGAAATCCTCTCGGCGCTCCTGGAGCTGCGCGGCCTGCGGCCGGTGATCGGGGTGGTCACGGGGCCCCTCGGGTCCTACGGCGGGATGAGCATTGTCGCTGGGCTGTGCACCCGGATAGTGCTGACCCACGAAGGCCGGCTCGGGTTCAACGGCGCCCAGGTCATCGAGTCAGAGGCGGGGGCCGCCGAATTTGACTCATCCGACCACGCGCTGATCTGGAGCGTCAACGGCGGCGCGCAGCGGTACGCCACGGGCCTGGCTGATGCGCTCGTGCTCGACGACGTCCCCGCGGTCCGGCAGGCGGTGATCACCGCGGTGGCCGGGGGAGTGCCTGCGCGACACCGGTCCGAGGAGCTCGACGTGCTGGCCGCCCGGCTCAGCTCCGGTGACGACCAGGCCCGCTTCAGCCTCACCGGCCTGGGAATTCCTCCCGCGCCAAGTCCCGGACCGGGGGCAGCGTCATGAGCCGCAGCCAGACCTGGTTCGATGCCCTGGCCACGCAGACGTTTCCCTCCTGGTACCGGTCGGTCGCGCTGGCCGACTGCGACCTCGGCGGCGGGCCGGCGGCACGGCTGCTGTCGGTCGTCCCAGATCCGGACAACGCGTTCCCCCGCGCCCGTCGCGGTGAGGTCGGCCTGCTCGAAGGCATCGGGCTGGCCCGTGGGGTCAGGGAGGTTATCGAGCTGGACTCCGACGTGGCCGACGACCAGCGACGGCCGATCGTGGCCATCGTCGACGTACCCAGCCAGGCCTACGGGCGCCTGGAGGAACAGTTCGGCGAGTACCTCTATATCGCCGCCGCGGTCGACGCCTACGCCACGGCCCGGGTGGCCGGCCACCCGGTCATTGCCCTCGTGGTCGGCAGCGCGATCTCCGGTGGCTTCCTGGCCCACGGGCTGCAGGCCAGCCAGGTTCTCGCCCTCGACGACGACCAGATCGAGATCCAGGCCATCCACAAGCCCGCGGCGGCGCGTATCACGCTGCGGACCATCGCCGAGCTCGACGAGCTCGCCAAGACCGTCACCCCGCTCAGCTTCGACGTACGAGTCTGGGCCACGCTCGGCTACTGCGACGGCTTGCTCAAGGTCAGCCGCGCCGACCGGCCCACCAGCGCCGATGCCGACCTGGCGCGTGGCGCGCTGCGGGATGCGGTCACCTGGGCCCGCGCGACCTTACCAACCGGCTCCAGTCCGCTCAGGCGCAGCGCGCCCGCCGGGCCTCACTCCAGGTCCGGCAGCGGCTGACCGGGCAATGGCGCTGACCGCGCGGCCGCGACCGCACGATCTGATCCGGCTCGCGTCGGGGGCCGTGAGCCTGGCCAGCGCGCCGGCCTGGGTCCGCGCCAGCCTGGCTCGGGCCCCGTGGGCCGTAGTGCGGCACGACCGCCCGGTTCCCGGCCAGATCCCGGTCGGCATCAGAGGGCCGACGCGCGAGCTGCGTTGGGCGACGTACATACCGCAGGTCGGCGTCGCCGGTATCCGGACGCCGGAAAGCCTTCGTAACGTGGACGAGTGGGTCGCGATTCCCGACGTGGCCGCGATGCGCGCGCTCCGGGCACTGATCCCGAGCCTGAACCGGGGCGGGACGGCCTGGGGACCGACGGGAAGCGCCGGATTCTCGCTCGCGACCGGGCATATCGCGGTTCGCCGGGCCAGCGACCTGGATCTTCTCCTGCGCTGCCCGGCCCGGCCCGCGCGCGCCTGGCTCGACGGCGTGGCCCAGTTGTTCGCCGCGCAAGAGGCTCGGGTCGACGGCCAGGTCGAGACGCCGGCCGGCGTGGCTCATCTCGATGAACTGCTCCACGACGGGCCGTCGCTCGTCCGGACCTGTGCCGGTCCTGTGCCTGCGCGAGGCCGAGGTGAGGAAGATCGCGGAACAGGTGACGGCCGAGGGCTATCCGGCCTGGCTCGCCAACGTCAACAGCGCCGACCAGATGGTGCTCACCGGCACCGCCGCCGCGCTCGAGCGTGGCCGCGAGCTCGCACGGGCTGGGGGAGCGCGGCGGGCCGGGCGGCTCGATGTCGCCGTGCCCTCCCACGCGCCGATCCTCGAGCCGGTCAGCGCCGAACTCCGCTCGCTGCTGGCCGGGTGCCCCGCCCGGCCGCTGGCCGCGAGGTACGTCACGATCAGCACCGCGCGGCCCGCGACCACCAGCACGGAGATCCTGGACGACCTGGCGCATGACGAGGCGAGCTACGGGGCCACAATGCGCACCCAGCTGATCGCGGGCCTCTCTGCCCGGCCCGGTCAGTGTCACCTGGCGCGGACCGCCGACAGGAACGACGCGTAGCTCCAGGACAGGTTGCTGACGCTCTTCTCGTAGCCGGTCCAGGCGTCGAACTGCTCGCTGAGCTCAAGGTGATCGCTGTGGAAGATGACCGCCTGCAGCATCTGATCGCCGGCGCTGTGCAACGCCGCCGCGGCCGCGGCCGGCGTGGTCTGCGCGTCGACTCCGGCCTGGCTGAAGAAGCTGGCGGAGTTGGCGTCGAGGGGAACCGTCCCGGCGGCGGTGATCGCGCTCGCCAGCCGATAGTAGAGCTCCGCGAAGTTGCAGGTAGACACCGCCCAGGGGTGATCGTCCGCCGGGGCATTGCTGTCACCGTCGTAGATGTCACCCGGGTAGCGGCCAAGCAGCGGCCCGATTCCGCGTGGCTGATCGGCTCCGTTGATCGGGTAGAAGTAGGTCGAGCTCGGATCGTCCCACTGGCTCCGCAGGAGCGCGGCGGTCGCCAGCAGCTTAGTGTCCGTCACCGCCACGGCGCCGTAGATCGCGGCCATGACGATGTCGATATTGGGGTCGTATGGGCTCTTATCGGTCGGGACCGGGAGCAGCGACTGGTAGTACTGGCCGTTCCAGTGACTTGCGAGGGCGTTCTGCAGCCACGGTATGGCGGTGCTGAGCCACCCCGGGACCGGGATCCCGAGGGTGTTGCCGGTAATCGCCTGGAAGCACCGCAGCTGCACGGAGCGCGCGAAGAACGAGGCGCCGTACTCCTCCTCCCACAGATTCCACGTCTCGCCCTGGTAAGCGCCCTGAAGGAAGCTCAGGTTCGCCGCGATCACGGCATTCGCCACGGTCTGCGTCGGCGCGTCGAGCTGGGAGAACAGCTGCAGGAGCGCTAGCGTCTGCAGGGCCGGCCCGTCGGTCTGGTCGGTCCACTGCTGCCGCGGCGTGCCGTTAATGAAGAACGACGCACGATCGAAGTGACCGAAGGCGCTGGCTGAGTTCTGGCAGATCTGCGCGAACTGCACGTAGTCGATCAGCGGCTGGCTGGTGGGGATCGCGCCCGCCGCGAGCTCGATCGCGACGATCGCCGCGTCCCGCGTCCAGTTGTAGACGTAGTCCTGGTTCACGTTCGTGGCGGTGTTCTCCCACGACGGTGAGGCGAGGACGCACCCGGGTTGCGAGAGAGCATGCGTGTTTTCCGGGTCTTCGAACACGAATCCGTCCGATGCGACGTTGCGGAACATCAGCCAGAACATGTACGGGGCGATTGTCGTCAGGTTCGACTGCACCGTCGCAACCTGAACCTCGCTGTATTGCAATTTGTCCATCGAAATCCCAAGATGTCGCGTGATCCATCTGGTCGTCCTCGTAAAACTGGGGCACCGCACCTCTGCGTCGCCCCGTCCACCATACGGAGCAACGACCGTGCCCGCGGATACACCAAAACCCATGGTCCCGTCGATTGATCTGGTCGACCGCCCCGGCGGCGATCAGCCGAAAATCGGGCAGGTCCTTCGCCCCGGATACCACCAGGCTAGGAGCGGTGATCGCGCAGGTCGACGGCAACCTCGGCAGGGCCCATCACGCACACGTCACGATAACGCCCCAGCTGGGCTATTTCGTCGACCGGCTGTAGCACGGTGATGCGAGTTGGTCTGCTCGTCACACAGACAATCCGATCCGGTCGTCACGCACTACCTGGCCGCCCTTGATCACCCAGTGCAGCGAGCGCAGGGCGGACACGTCTCGGGTCGGATCGCCGTCCAGCGCGATCAGATCGGCGTGCTTGCCGGGCTCGACGCTGCCGATGTCGTCGTCGGCCCCTAGCCAGCGGGCCGGCACGATCGTGGCGGACCGCAGAGCGGCCGTCGGCGTGAGCCCGTATGCAGCCATGTGCTCAAGTTCGCGTACCGTGGCGGTCGTACCCTCGATCGCCTGGAACGGTGGCATATCGCTACCGAGCATGACGGTGACGTCGGCGGCCAGAGCCAGTTGGTAGCTCTCGATGTGGCGTGGCCCGGCGCCAAGCGAACGGCGCTGCATCCACTCCGGCACCCCCAGCGAGTCGAAGAAGTCGCCGCATCGAGTGACGATCAGCGTCGGCACAAGACTGGTGCCATGCTCAGCCATCGACAGGGCGACGTCCCTCGTCAACTGGTATCCGTGCTCCACACAGTCCAGACCGAGTTGCACAGCCTGCTCGATGATGCCAGCCGGGCCCGCGTGCGCGGTCACCTTCCGGCCCCATGCGTGCGCCGTATTGATCACCGCGGCCATCTCCTCGCCGGTCAATTGCGGCGTGTCGAGCGCTTCGTGTTCGCCGGCGATTCCGCCGGAAATCATCACCTTGATCAGGTCCGCGCCGGCGCTGATCTGTCGGCGCACCCCGCGTCGGAAATCGTCCGCGCCATCGCATTCCAGGGTGTCGGTGCCCAGGTGCCCGTGGCCACCGGTGCAGACGAGCGCCTGCCCTGCCGTGAATATGCGTGGGCCCTGGAGCCAACCCGCGTCGATCGCGTCCCGAATCGCGAACTCGGCGTGGTCCTTCTCGGCCACGCAACGCACGGTGGTCATGCCGGAGTTCAGCGTTCGATGCGCCCCGGACGCCATGTAAAGGGCCAGCGCGTGAGCACCCAGCCGGCTGACCATGTCGCCGCCCGGGCCCGGCAAGGAGAGCGAGAAATGAGTGTGCGTGTTGATCAAGCCCGCCATGACGAACGCGCCGCCCATGTCCAGGTCCCGGCAGCATGACGCCGTGCGGGCGCGGACCGCGGGCTCCGGTCCGTAGTCGCTGATGCGCCCGTCGCGAATCCGGATCGCTGCGCCGGCGAGCGGCTCGTCGGCCACTCCGTCGAACACGGTGCAGTGATGCAGCAGTATCTCCGCAGATGCGCGCATTCAGCCCTCCGTATGCGCCAGGGAATCTGTCCCCCGCCTGCACCCGCCCGTGCGGGAGAGTATAGCATGATCGAACTCTGTTTAGCGTGAGTATAATGATGCGGTGGTGGCCTGTTGGCCAGATCCACTCCGGTCTGGCGTACGCGGGTCGATCGCACATGGACGGAGCGTCATGAGGCTATCGGCGACGGACCTGGACTCCCCAGGTGAAAAGGATGCGTTCTTCGACACCCTTGCCGATCACGCAGAGCAGCCCTGAAGGGACGGAACACTCATGTTGGGCGAAGGACTGCGCGAGCTGCGCCTGCGCCACGGGATGACGCTGCGCGAATTGGCCGCCGAAGCCGAGGTATCACCAGCGTTGCTCAGCCAACTGGAGAACGGCGTCACCGACCCCAGCCTGTCGACTCTGCGCAAACTCGCCGCCGTCTTCAAGACCGAGGTCTCCGCACTGTTCAACGAGCCTAACGCCCCGATGGTGCACCTGTCCCGCCCCGGTCAGCGGATGCGTCTCACCGCGCCGCTCGGGGAGATCACCTACGAGCGACTCACTCCCGGCCGCGGAGACCTTGAGGTGCTCATGGCGACCATAGAACCAGGCGACGTCAGCTCCTCGGAACGCCGCGGCCATGAATCCACAGAGTGCATCATCGTGCTGGAAGGAGAAGTTGTCGTCGAGATCGGAGAGGAGCGGCATGTCCTCGTCGCGGGCGAAGCGTTGACCTTCGACTCACGCCTGCCGCATCGCTTCTGCGACGAGAGCCTCGAGCAGGCGGTCTTCCTGCTTGCGGTGACGCCACCGGTGCCGTGATGTGTCCATTCCCGCCGCCGGGTCTCGGCGCAAGCCGATGAACGTCACTCTCGGCTTTCAAACCGACAAGTCGGCCGGCGACTACGCCCGCCTCGCCGTCATGGCGGAGTCACTCGGCTTCGACGGCATCTCGGTGTTTCACGATCTTGGCTTTCAGCCCTCACTGTTCCCGCTGCTCGAAGTGGCTCGGGTAACGACCCGCCTCCGGCTCGGTGCCGCCTGTCTGAACCCTTTTCTGCTCCACCCTGTCGAGATCGCGGGCCAAGCGGCCGCGCTTGACCTCGCCTCGAACGGACGGGCCTACGTCGGACTGGCTCGCGGAACCTGGCTCGAACGCGTCGGCATCCGGCCCGCTCGACCACTCCTACGCCTCACCGAGGCCGTCGAAGTGGTCCGACGACGGCTGCGCGGCGACGACTCCGCCTACGATGGCCAGATCTTCCCGATGGCAGCGGGGACGCGCCTGGCATACCCACGGCAACGCGACGCCCTCGACATCCTGCTGGGCACCTGGGGCCCGCGCGGCCTGGCCCTCGCCGGCCGCTGCGCGCACGAGGTCAAGCTCGGCGGCTGCGCTAACCCAGACATGATCCGCCATGTCCGCGCCGTCCTCGACGAAGCCTGTCGCGCCGCCGGTCGCGACCCGTCCTCGGTCGGCGTGGTGTCCGGCGCGGTGACCGTGGTGGACGAGGACGATGCCGCCGCCCGGCAGATGGCCCGCGCGCAGGTGGCCGTCTACCTCGACGTAGTGGCCCCGCTCGACACCACCGTCACAGTGCCCGACAGCGTGCTTGCCCCGCTGCGCGCTGCGCTCGTTCGCGGTGACGCCGACGCTGCTGGCCGCTGCATCCCCGACGAGTTGCTCGACCGTTTCGCGTTCGCCGGCCAGCCAACCGCGGTCGCGGAGCACGTGGCCGTTGTGTTCGAGGCCGGCGCGAGTCGGGTCGAGTTCGGGAGCCCGCATGGACGCACCGACCTGTACGGCGTCGAACTGATCGGCGAGAAGGTCCTACCCGCCGTGCGCGAAGCGTCATGAACCGAGCGTCCGCATCGGAGATCGCCGACCAACTGCTGCACGACCTCGCACCCATCGACCCGACCGCGGCTGACGCACTGGGCATGGAGTCGGCGAACGTCATGCCAGCGCTCGCGCCGGCCGACTTCGCGGCCCGCCGCGAGGCGTACCTGCGGGCGCACCGGTCGCTGGATGCGCTAGGGACGCCAACGCCGGCGGAACTGGTGCTTGGCGCGGCACTACGCGAACGCGTGGACGCCCAGCTCGCGCTTGACGACGCCGGATTCACCACCGCTCAGCTCGCCCCGCTCGCCACGCCGATGCACCAGGTCCGCGAAGTCTTCGACAACCTGCCGCACGAGACCCCAGCCGACTGGGAGCGGGTCGCCGAGCATCTGGCCCGCGTCCCGAGCACAATCGCCGCCTATGCCGAGACGCTGCGGGCAGCGGCGAACGCCGGGCACGTGGCGGCCGCGCGCCAGGTACGCGCCGTCGCAGCGCAGTGCGAGCGTTGGATCGGCGCCGACGACTTCTATCGGCGGCTGGTTGCCTCATGCGATCCACGGTGGCGTGATCGCCTGGACGCGGGCGCCGCCTCCGCGAGCGAGTCGACGGTGCGCTTCGCCGAGTTTCTTCGCGGCGAACTGCTGCCTCGCGCGCCGAAGACGGACGGGGTCGGTCGCGACCTGTACACGGTCACATCGCGCGCGTTCCTCGGCGAGAACGTGGACCTGGAAGATACTTACGCGTTCGGCTGGGACGAGCTGGCTCAGCTGACTGCCGAGATGCGCCAGGTGGCGGCCGAGCTCGGCCACAACTCGATCGAGGCTGCAGCCGCGACGCTGGACGCCGACCCCGCGCGTCGTCTGTCCACGCCAGATGAGCTCACCGGTTGGTTGCAGAGCCGCGTCGATGATGTCACCAACGCTGTCGACGGGGTGCACTTCGACCTGCCGACAGTGGCGCGACGCGCAGAATGCCGGATCTCGCCGACCACGTCCGGGGTCATGTATTACAGCCCGCCCGATCCGTCCTTCAGCCGCCCGGGACGCGTGTGGTGGGCGCCGCCGGCCGATGGCACGTCCCATACCTGGCGCGAGGTGACCACCGTCCACCACGAAGGCGTGCCCGGCCACCACTTGCAGATCACCGTCGCGATGACCGAGCCCGGACTACACCCGTGGCAGCGCTCAATGGCGCATGTGCACGGCTACGTCGAAGGCTGGGCGCACTACGCCGAGCGGCTCGCCGACGAATTCGGGCTGCTGCGTGACCCCGGTGAGCGGCTCGGCATGCTATACGGGCAGCGGTGGCGAGCGGCGCGGATCGTCATCGACATGGGGCTGCATCTGGGGCTGCCGATCCCGGCGGGCAACGGATTCACCGACGCAACTGATTGGACGCCGCCAGTTGGCGTAGCCATGCTGCGCGAGGCCGCCGGCGCGGATGAGACGACCGCCCGCTTCGAGGTCGACCGCTACCTCGGCTGGCCGGCGCAGGCACTCGCGTTCCGGGTAGGCGCGCAGCTGTGGCGGCAGGCGCGCGACGCTGCTGAACGTCGACCCGGCTTCGATCTGCGTGCATTCCACATGCACGCGCTACGTCTCGGACCGCTCGGCCTCGGCCCACTTCGAGAGGTGATGTCATGACCGACATGGAGCTGTTCGACCTGAGGGTCACCGTCGAGAACATCGGGGGACGCTCGGTGTGCGGGCTGGTTGTCGGCGACTGGTTCGAGCTGGTCAACAGCAGCGAGCTGCGGCTGCCGGATGGCAAGCACTTCTGCATCTTCGCGCTCCAGTCGGTGTTGCCGCTACTGCCAGCCAAGCAACGACAACTCCCCGAAAGGGACTGGCTCGAACGTGACTCGCTGGTGTGCTGCCCAGATCCCGAGGAGCGCGTGATCATGCGCATCGAACGGATCGGCCGCCGCAGCCTGGACTCGTCCGAGCTGACCTGAACAAGCAAGGTCGCCTCCGACCTGGCTGGGTTCGGCTCGTTCTGCGCCCTGCACGCCGCGCTGCTCCCCAGAGCGGGGTGCGTACAGCGCGCACAGCCCTGCAGCGTTCAGCACGCCGTCTCACCGAGGCGCTCGCCGACCTCGACGCCGCCGGGCGTAACGGCCCGGACCGCCCCACGCTGCAGGCCGAGCGAATATGGCGCACACTTGCGACCGGCAGTACCCGCCCAGTCCCAGGTCGCCGTCTCAGGCGGCGCTGCGGCCACGCTCAAGCCGCTCGGCGATCCAGAGCTTGATGATGGACTGGCGGGTAACCCCCAGCCGACGGGCTTCCCGGTCAAGCGATTCGATCATCCAAGACGGGAAGTCGACGTTCACCCGGCGCTGCTCCAACTCGGGACGGCGGATCCCAGTCCGGTCCAGATCACCTGTCACGTCTTCGCCGTCGTCAAACTTCTGATCGAACTCTTCAGCTTTCATACAGCGCCGCCTCTTCCTTCCGGGACCGGCGCGCGGAGATGATCCTGACCTGGGGCCCGCGGTAGGTCACCACCACCGACCAGTGCTTGCCATCGATCTGGCCGACCACCAGCCACCGTGGCTCATCTGTCGTCCGGGCGGGAATCTCCACCCGCATGACGTCCTGCCAGATCGCCTGGATGGCGTCGAAGTCAATGCC
>Ga0116219_10003017_pt1 | contig 13647 bp, 9 predicted proteins | sample Sb_taG_4_FD_91019 | JGI IMG/M metagenome (GOLD analysis project Ga0116219, IMG submission 91019) | Peat soil microbial communities from Weissenstadt, Germany - Sb_50d_6_BS metaG | ecosystem: Environmental > Terrestrial > Soil > Wetlands > Peat | place: Germany: Weissenstadt | collected 2010-09-21
CTGAGATGACCGGCCTCGCACAGGACATTCGTTACGCGCTGCGGCAGTTGCGCAAGAGTCCTAGCTTCACTACGGTCACGGTTCTCACCTTAGCCCTTGGTATCGGAGCCAATACCGCCATCTTCAGCGTCGTGAACGGAGTATTGCTGAACCCGTTGCCGTTCCACAATGCCAGCCGCATCGTCTCCATGTTCGAGGCGACGCCGAACTTTTCCAAAGGCTCGATTTCTTATCTCAACTTTCTTGATTGGCAGCGCGACAATCGTTCCTTTGAGGCAATGGCCGCATACCGCTCGACAGATGGCAACATCACGGGCGTGGGCGAGCCGGAGAATGTGCGGGCACAGCGCGTGTCTGCAAGCTTCTTTCCAATTCTCGGAGTGAACCCAATCCTGGGACGCAATTTCACTTCAGAAGAAGACCGGCGCGGCGCCAGCCCGACGGCTCTGATCTCGGAAGGGTTGTGGAAGCGGAAGTTCGCTTCGGACCGGAACGTGGTTGGCCAACGGCTCATCGTGGCGGGGCAGCCGCGCACCATCATCGGCGTCATTCCAGCTTCGTTTCGATTGCATGTGTTCAACTTCAGAACCGCCGATGTCTACGAAGCCCTCGGGGAAGAAACCGATCCGACCTTTTACCTCCGGGATTCGTATCGGGGCATGGATGCTATTGGCTTGTTGAAGTCTGGGGTCACGCTTGCGCAGGCGCGTGACGATATGAAGAGAGTGAATGCCGGCCTCGCTGATGCCTATCCCACTGTTGACGGCAATATCAAGGCCTACATCATCCCCTTGAAAGACAATATCGTTGGTGACATGCGGCCGGCGTTGCTGGTGCTGCTGGGAGCGGTGGGATTCGTCTTACTGATCGCCTGCGTGAATGTCGCCAATTTGCTGCTTGCCCGGTCAACGGCGCGCCAGCGCGAGTTCTCAGTTCGTGCCGCGCTGGGTGCGGGGCAGATACGGATTCTGCGCCAACTGCTTACCGAAAGCGTTCTGCTGTCGGCGCTGGGCGGCGGGTTCGGGCTGGTTCTGGCGAAGTGGGGAACAGCCGCCGCCCTTGCGGCGGTCCCGGAAACCGTTCCACGTGCCGAGGAAATCGGGATCCATCTCTCTGTGCTGCTGTTCACCATCTTCGTTTCGGTCCTCACCGGAATCATGTTTGGTTTGCTGCCTGCCATAAGGATGTCGCGGACCGACATCAGTGGAAGCCTCAAGGACAGCGGGCGCGCCATCTCCGGCCCCCGGACACGCATGCAGTCTGCCTTGGTGATAGGCGAAATGGCCATGGCGCTGGTGCTGCTGGTGGGCGCGGGGCTGATGTGCCGCACGTTGGTGCAATTGTGGAAAGTCGATCCTGGCTTCGATCCGAGCAACGTGTCACTTTTTGCGGTGACGCCACCGCCTTCTTTAAGAAATCAATCTTCGGATGCGATCCACGCTGCGCTTCGGCAAATCAGCGCGACACTCCATAGTGTGCCGGGAGTTGAGGCCGTGTCCTTGCATTGGGGCGCCAATCCCATGGAATGGGACAGTGAGAGGGGTTTTTTGCTCGAAGGGCAAGAGCCGCCCACGCAGCGAACTGAGAATATTCAGCTGGCTTTGGAACACACAGTAGAACCGGAGTATCTGAAAACCATGCGCATTCCCCTCCTTCGAGGCCGTTTCCTAAGCGACGAGGACAATGAGAACGCTACGCGCGTGGTGGTGATTGACGCGAGCTTCGCGCAACAATATTTCGCCGGCCAAGACCCGATCGGCAAACACATCCGCATGTTTGACTTCGACAGCGATTCCAAGCAACGCGTCTTTGTACCTCTGGCGATTGTTGGTGTGGTTGGGCACGTGAATCAGTGGGGACTCGCCGAAGACGTTAGCCATCCCCTGCAAGCCCAGATGTACTGGCCAATCATGCAAAATGGGGCCCGCGACACCAAGAGTCTCGCCCAGGGATTCAATGTATTTGCTCGCTCCAAAACCGCGCTCGCCCCTGAAGCTTTTTTCGAGTCGATTCGCCAGAAACTCCTGGCAAGCAACCGGGACACGATCGTCTACGACAACGAATCCGAGGGGGAAGTGGTGGCGGACTCCATCGCCAGCCAGCGTTTCTCAGTCATCCTGCTGGGCGCATTCGCAGGGCTGGCTCTGGTGCTGGCTGGCACCGGAATCTATGGCGTCCTGTCGTACCTGGTCGGGCAGCGTACACGAGAAATCGGTGTGCGCATGGCGCTGGGGGCGCAGCGGCTTGATGTACTGCGCATGGTGCTGCAAGACGGAGCGCGCATGACGCTGGCTGGCACGGCGATTGGAATCGTCGCTGCCCTGGGATTGACCCGACTGATGGCGAGCATGCTGTTCGGGGTTAAGCCGACCGACCCGATTACATTCGGCCTGGTCGCGGTGGTTTTGTGCGGCATCGCCTTATTGGCCGCTTATGTGCCTGCGAGGCGCGCAGCCAAGGTCGATCCCATGGTGGCGCTGCATTACGAGTAATCGCTCACCAATACCTCAGCACAACTCTCATGCAGCCTAGGCGGACCATGCCGAGATAGTTCTCGATGTGATATTCGTAGCGCGTGACCAGTCGCCGGAACCATTGCATCCAGGCAAATAATCACTCGACACACCGACGTCGGCTGTAGCGTCGCAACTTGCGCCCGTTCTGCGGCGGCCTTCTCCGCCCGTGGCAAGGGCGCAAAAGTGGGCCACCCGCTGGCGGGCCTGGAGAACCGCGTGACCTGTCCGGATCGGACCCAGCAAAGGATTGGCGTTCATAAGAAAATCAAAACCCTCGATTCCTGGAACCTGGTAAATCGGCGAGTAGATGTGGGGAGACCCGGATTGGTCGAGACCATCATTCTTAATGTCCTTGACGATCCCAACAACGCTCCACCACGTGGCCGCGCGCCCGATGCTCAAACGCCGGCCAATCGGATCGCGGTCTGGCCAGAACGCACGAGCCGTACTTTCATCGACGATGACGACCGGTTGTTTGCCGGGCTGATCGTCCTCCGCGAACAAGCGTCCGCGCAGCAACGGAGCTTGCAACACCTTGAAATACTCCGGAGTCACGCTGGTGACTTCGGAAAACAGACCCTTGCGAGATTGGTCCGGACGGTCCTCAATATTGATGGGGAAGCGCCGTGACAGGTGGGCAACCGGCAAATCGGTGGTCACCGATGCGAGATCGACGCCCGGGATCGCACGCACGCGCGGCACAGCTTGCACCAAGGTGTTCAAGTTCTCAGGCTGCGCGTAGCGATTCAATTGGGGTTGTTGGGTACTGGAATTCGAGTATTGGCAGAGACAATTCTGGATGGATTGAAACCGGGGTTTTCCTGGCAGCAGTCCCCAAAACGTGCGCAAGAGCAGCCCCGCTCCCGCCATCAGCACCACCGCAAGGGCCGATTCGGACGCAATCAGCAAACCCCGCAAGCGAGTGGTTTTACCACTGGTGCCGGATCCCCGGGATCCTTCCCGCATAGCCATTGCGATTTCGGCTTTTGAGCATTGAAGGGCCGGAACCAAACCAAACCCGAGCCCGGCAAGAACGGAAACTAACAGGGCGAAAACCAGCACCGTCCAGTCCACCTGCACTTCGGCCAGCCGGGGAATTCGGGCGGGCAGAAACTGTACAAAATGCAAAGCCGCGATTGCCGTCAGGACCCCGACAACACCGGAGACCAAAGACAGAATTACCGACTCGGTGAGCATCTGCCGAATCATGCGCGAGCGGCTTGCGCCCAGCGCCAGCCGCACCGCCATCTCGCGTTGTCTCCCTGAGGCCCGCGCCAGGAGAAGGTTCGCAACGTTGACCGAGGCCAGGAGGATAATCAGGACTACCGCACCCATCAGCACCAACAACATAGGCCTGACATTGCCCACCATCGACTCCTGCAAGGGTTGAGCCTCAACCGACCAGTCAGACCCCGCAGGATAGTCGTTGGGATATTCTGCCCGCAGCTGGGCCGCGAAAGCATCTAACCTCGATTGTGCCTGCTCCCGGCTGATTCCGGGCTTCAAAAGTCCGATCGCTTCGGGGCAACAGTGCCGCACGGTGCGAGCTGGCCTCGAGAAAGGATCAGCCCTGAAACCCGCGGTTGCCCATACTTCGACATCCGTCGCAACTGTGCTTCCCGGATGGCGGAACCCGGGTGGGAGGACACCGACAATCTCGTAGGGATCGTTGTCGATTTGCACTTTTCGTCCCAGAATTTCGCGATCTCTGCCGAACCCGCGGGCCCACAGACTATCGCTGATTACCACCGCTTCCGCGAAACCCTGCGCCTCGTCGCCCGGGCCAAACACCCGCCCGATGTGCGCCGATGTGCCGAGCATGGAAAAATAGTTAGGACTCACAACCCGTAGTTCGAGGCGTTGCGGACGATCTCCGCCGGTCAGATTACCGTCGCCTCCCCCGGTAACGGTCACTTGGTCAAAGACGCCTGCCCTTGATTTGAGATCGTCCAGCTCCGGAACGGAGAACCCAATATCCCGCGCGCCCACGCCGCGATTGCTGGCGATGATCTTCACCAGGCGCTCCGGATGGGGAAACGGAAGAGACCGCAACAAAACCGCATTTCACGATGCTGAAAATCGCCGTATTCGCACCGACGCCCAGAGCCAGAGAAAGAACCGCAACAATGGTAAACCCCGGACTCTTCCAAAGCAGTCGCAGTCCGTACCGCATGTCCTGCAATAAAGTACTCATCAGAACCCCCTCGAGTGGGTTGATATGCAAGCAATCATTCTAAATTTCGCCATTCGAGTGGCTCTCCTCAGATTGCTCGGATAATTCAGATTGCTCGGATAATAAAGATGTCCAGCTTGCAATCCGACCCCAAGGGGCACTACCGCGACTCCGGAGGCACCATGTTATTCGCGCGGTAGTACACCACCAGCTGTCCGTAGTGCTCGCCGCTATCTTCGATGGTGAACATCCAGTTGTAGGAATTGTGGACCAGCATGTTCCCGAAGGGAAATTTCGTCGTTTTGTCCAGGCCCGCGTCGCCCTGCTGCTGAATGAGGTTCGCTCCGTCCGCGACTGCCTGCTGAATCAGCTTCACCACGTCGGCTTTGGTTTTGTAAACGTCTCGCGACGGGTCGTACTTGTTCTTGCCGAAGTCGGGCCCGATGTTTGATCCGGAAATCAAACGCATCAGGTCGTAGTCAACGGCGGCGACATGCAGAATAGTTTGTGCAAAGGTGCGCTCATCTTTTTGCACCTTGAAATCGTACTTGTCTTCGGGAAAATCCTGGGCCATGGCGATGAGTTTGTTCCCGATCTCGTTCCACATTGCCAGCGTCTCATCAGCCCGTGAACGCGCTGGACTCGGCGCTTGATTCTGCGATTGGCCCTGAGTGTAAAGACTGGTTCCGGCGACGGCAAGCAAAGTGACCGCAACTAGCGCAAGCGAAGACCGCTTCATCGTAATTTCTCCTTTGGATTGGCAGCAAACTGCGAAAAACACAACCTAGTCACTGAAGCGCTCTAGTCCTGTCGTCGATCTCTCCCGATATCCAGACGATTGACTACCCCCATCGGGAGACGCCGCGCGAGCATCACGTTGAAAATTCATCTTGCGCATCAAGTCTTTAAACCGGGGATCGTCGCGGAGCGGGTCCATCACCGGATCGACATTCAACCGGTTTAGCCAGTTACTCCGCTGCCGGTAGTCTTTTTCGATGAGTCTGATCGCTCGATCTCTGTCGCCTAAAGCGAGATAAATCGCAGCCCTACGATACGGGACATTCTTGGCCCCACTATGGTGTTTCAACCGCAAGAGCACATTCTGTGTCTCCGCTTTATTGCCAGACATGGCGTAGGCGTAGCCTAGACCCGAGAGCGAGCCGGCATCGCCCCGCACAGTGGATAGCTTGAACTCCCGGATTGCGTTTTCGAACTCACCCTTATGGATATAGGCAAAACCCATGATGAAATGAGCGTAGAAGACTTGTGGGGCCTTGCGCAGCAGCTCTCGGCCTTGTTCCAGCGCTTGATCATCCTGATGCCGCCAATAGTAGATCTCCATCATGTCCTTATTAGCGGACGGGCTTAAGGGATCGAGCTTCTCCGCCAACTTTACCTCTGCGATGGCTTCCTCGAACCTTCCCTGGGTTGCAAGGAAGGTAGCGTACCCCGAGTGAGAGGTCACGCTGTTCGTCATGCTGATGACCCGCTTATATTCGCGTTCGGCGCTCTCCCAGTCGTACGCGTTATCGGAGTAAAGGCTGGCGAGCAGGGAATGGACACGGGGCAGGTTGTCGTCTAATTTCTCGGCCGTGAGTGCGGCAGCGATCTCGTGCGGGTAAAGCTTGACGGCGGGCACACTGCCGGGAATCGAGAATCCAAAACAATCCCAGGCATCCGCCAGGCCGAGGTACGCGAGTGCGAATTGAGGATCTTTCTTCACAGCCTGACTGAAGAGGCGGACCGCTTCGCGCGCGTTGATCAGAGAACCGCCTTCCATCCATGTGTCGCTCTTGCTCAGATACTCCAGACCCCGGATGTAAAGCGCGTTGGCCTCTGGGACCTGGGAATAGACTATTGGCGCGCCTTTCGCGTCGCTTGGATTTTGGGCGGGAGAACTCTGCGATTGCGCAAATTGCGTGGCTGCGATGATCAGCAGCAGACATAACAATCCTGAAATGGTTCTCATAAATCCGAATTCTCCTTTTGTTCCGTGTGGGCTTGCCGGCAAGTTTCGCATCCTGTTGTTTTCAACTCTCACGCAAAGCGACGATCGGGCTTACCCTTGCCGCCCGGCGCGCCGGAATGTAGCTCGCCAGAAATGCAACCACCATCAGAATGAGCGGAACAGCAACAAAGACCTCGGGATCGATGGGTCGGACTCCGTACAGCAGGGTGGAGATCATGGGTGCCATTATTCCCGACAAGATCAGACCGATCATCACTCCCATCCCGGTCAGCCCCAGGCCTCGGCTCACAATCATTTTCCCAATCGTAGATGGCATAGCTCCCAACGCCATGCGCACTCCAATCTCATGAGAGCGTTGACCCACCATATAGGCCAACAGGCCGTAAATTCCCACCGACGCCAGCAGAAGGGCCACGAGTGCGAACACCCCCATTAACTCGGCGGAAAAGCGGCGGGAAGCCAGAGAACCGTCAATGACCTCATTCATGGTGCGGACATTGAATACCGGCAAACTTGGATCGATGGCCTCTATCTCACGGCGTATCTGTGGCTCCAGGCTGGTGGCAGACAAAGATGTTCGGACCACCACACTTAAATACCTGGTTTCTGGAAACTGGTAGATCGGTGAGTAGATGTGGGGATCTCCGTATTGGTCGAGGCCATCATTCTTGATGTCCTTGATCACGCCAACCACGGTCCGCCACGGCGGGTTGGTGGCCCTGGGACCAAAGCTCAAACGATGGCCGATGGGATCGCGGTCCGGCCAGAAGGTACGAGCGGTACTTTCATCGACGATGGCCACCAGTTGTTTACCGGGCTGATCGTCTTCCGCGAAGAAACGTCCGCGCACTAACGAAGCCTGCAACACCTTGAAATACTCAGGAGTCACACCGGTGGCTTCGGAAAACAGACCTCTGCGCGACTCGTCCGGCCGGTCCTCAATGTTGACGGGGAAGCGCTGCGACAAGTGGGTGACCGGCAAATCGGTGGTCACGGAGGCGAGATCGACGCCCGGGAGAACCTGCACGCGCCGCACAGCTTCCCGCACAAATGCGTTCACGATCTCGGGGTGGGAGTAGCGATCCATTTGGGGATCGTTGGGTTGTGATAACCGGGTGCCGGCAGTGACAATTCTCGAGGGATTGAAACCAGGGTTTTCCTGCAGCAGTCCCCAGAACGTGCGCAACAGCAGACCCGCCCCCACCATGAGCACCACCGCCAGGGCCGATTCGGACGCGATCAGCAAACCCCGCAAGCGAGTGGTTTTACCACTGGTACCGGATCCCCGTGCTCCTTCTCGAATGGTCATAGCAATTTCGGCTTTCGAGCATTGAAGGGCCGGTACCAAGCCAAACCCCAGCCCGGCAAGTAGGGAAACCGACAAGGCGAAACCCAGCACCGTCCAGTCCAGCTGCGCCTCGGCCAGCCGAGGAATTCGGGCGGGTAGAAACTGTACAAAATGCAGAGCTGCCATTGCTGTCAGTACACCGATGATGCCGGAGACCAAAGACAGAATCACCGACTCGGTGAGCATCTGCCGAATCATGCGCGCACGGCTTGCTCCCAAGGCCAGCCGCACGGCCATCTCCCGCTGTCTTCCGGAAGCCCGGGCCAGGAGAAGATTGGCCACGTTGACTGAGGCCAGGAGGATGATTAGCGCCACCGCACCCATCAGCACCAACAACATAGGCCGGACATTGCCGACCATCGAATCCTGCAAGGATTCGGCCTCAATCGACCAGCCGGATCCCGCAGGATAGTCGGTGGGATATTCTGCCCCCAGTTGGGCTGCGAAGGCATTCAGCCTCAGTTGCGCCTGCTCCCGGCTGACTCCAGGCTTCAAAAGTCCGATCGCTCCGGGCACTACCCGCGCGCTGCGAACTGGTTTCGGGAAGGGATCCGTCCTGAATCCCGCTGTTGCAAATATTTCGACATCCGTCATCACCGTGCTGCCGGGATGGCGGAATCCGGGGGGTAGAACACCGACGATCGTATAGGGGGGATCATTCTCGAGTAGCACCTTGCGCCCCAGAATGCCGGGATCTCTGCCGAACCCGCGGGCCCACAGACTATCGCTGATCACGACCGCCTCGGAGAAACCCGGCTGCTCGTCGCCCGGGCCAAACACCCGCCCGAGGTGCGCGGAGACGCCGAGCAGGGAAAAATAGTTGGAACTGACAGCCAATATCTCGAGACGTTGCGGATGCTCTGAACCGGTAAAATCAGTGCCCCCGGAGACGATACCGCTGACTTGGTCAAAAATTCCCGCCCTCGATCTGAGATCGTCCAGTTCGGGAACGGAGAACCCAATATCCCGCGCGGCCGGCCCGCGATTGAGGGCCACGATCTTCACCAGACGCTCCGGATGGGGGAAGGGTAAAGAACGCAACAAAACCGCATTCACGATGTCGAAAATCGCCGTGTTCGCACCGATGCCCAAGGCCAGAGAAAGAACCGCAACGATGGTGAACCCGGGACTCTTCCAAAGGAGTCGCAGTCCGTACCGCATGTCCTGAAAAAAGTCCGCCAAGATGCTTCCGCCGCGAGCGTCTCGGCACTGCTGTTCGATCTGCGTAATTCCGCCCAAAGTACGCAGGGCAGAGTAGCGCGCCTCCTCTAGCGACAGGCCTTTCTCAACGTTCTCCTCGATTTGTCGCTTGAGATGCCCATCGAGCTCTTCCTTGAGTTCTTCATCCATCTGATTGGGATGGAGAAAGGAGCGTAAACGCACCGGCAAGGAATAGAGCCATTGTTCGATGCGCATATTCAGGCCTCTTTGAGTTTGACTATGCCGGAGATGGCGACTGAGACGCGGTTCCAGTTGGCCGTCTCTTTTTCGAGCTGCTTCCGCCCGAGCTGCGTTAGTGAATAAAACTTTGCGCGCCGGTTGTTTTCACTCGGCTTCCACTGAGCCCGAATCAACCCCCGATGTTCCAGCTTGTGCAGCGCCGGGTATAACGAACCGTCGCTGACTCCCAACACATCGCTGGAAATCTGCTTCAGCCGCTGACTTATGGCCCATCCATTCAAAGGCTCCAAAGCCAATATTTTCAGTACCAGCATGTCAAGGGTCCCTTGCACCAGGTCCGAAGGTTTGGTCACGACTCTCCTCTCGGTTACCGAGTTAGACTACACTTGCTCCTCTCGGTTAGCAAGAGGTCGCTCCAATTTCGACTTTTCTGATCAGCTGAGCGTCACTTTCGTGTCGTATTCCAGCGCGTCTGCTCATGTCCAATGAGACGCAGTTCATTCGGAAAGGGTATCGCTAGATCATGCTTGGGCCGCAGGCGTAAGAAGTTATATGAAGCAAATTCGCTAACTGTCTATGTGAATGTAAGTTCTGCCCTCCGGGCACGCGCGAACAATCGGGTGATGGCGCCATCTGGCCTGGTTTCCCAGGCGGGCATCCGTTCTTGGGATGTCCAGTCCCGACACATCTTTATAGTTTGTCCCGACGCATCCTCTGCAGTCTTGGTTAGGGGACCGGCAAAAGGTTTTGCGGTGGTTGCGAATGAAGTGAAAGAGCTAGCCAAGAAGACAGCCAAAGCCAACAAGAGAGACAGTGCGGTCACGACTCAAGCCCAAGCCAGGAGAGCCCGCGCCGGTTACCCACGGCAGTCATTGGACACTCGGCAGGCTATAATTACGCCGACCCATGGCTCTCACTGCTGGCACGAGACTTGGCCCCTATGAAATCGTTGTGCTGCTCGGTGCGGGCGGCATGGGAGAAGTGTACCGAGCGGTCGACACGCGGCTCGGACGCGACGTTGCGGTCAAGGTGCTGCCCGAAGGCTTGGCAAAAGATCCGGACCGATTGCGGCGCTTCGAACAGGAAGCGCGAACTATCGCAGCGCTGAACCACCCGAACATTCTCGGAATACACGACATCGGGACACACGACGGTGCACCGTTTCTAGTCAGCGAACTTCTTGAAGGGCAAACCCTGCGAGAGAAGCTTGAAGCCGGGCCGCTGCCGGTGCGACGCGCGATTGAATATGCGCTTGGCATTGCCCAGGGACTCGCGGCCGCGCACGAGAAGGGAATTGTGCACCGGGATTTGAAGCCGGAGAACGTGTTTATCACACGCGACGGCCGGGTCAAAGTCTTGGATTTCGGGCTGGCGAAGCTGGTGCAGCTCGAAGAAAGCCATGAGACTGTGGCGACGCTGGCAAGTCCGGCGACCTTGCCGGGCATGGTGTTAGGAACAGTCGGCTACATGTCACCGGAGCAGGTGCGGGGTGAGCCGAGCGACGCGCGCTCCGATATTTTTAGTTTTGGTGCTGTGCTGTACGAGATGCTTACCGGAAAGCGCGCCTTCAAACGCGAGACATCTGCCGAGACGATGACCGCAGTTCTGCGGGAAGAGCCGCCGGAACTCACCGAAACGGGTTGGCAAGGTCCGCTGGGACTGCAGCGGATTTTGACCCGATGCCTGGAGAAGAGTGTCGAGCGACGTTTCCAGTCGGCAAGTGATCTGGCGTTTGCCATCGAATCGCTGGGCGGAACGTCGTCAACAAAGAGCGTAGCGCAGTCGAAGGTAAAGCGAGCCTGGCTGCCATGGACAGCGATGGCGCTGGGTATGTTGGCGCTGGGAGCAGGGCTGTGGCTGCTGGGACGGTGGTCTGGCGCAAAACCACAACCGAAGTTTACCCGGCTGACCTATCGACAGGGCTATCTGGCGAATGCACGCTTTGCGAAGGATGGGCAAACCGTCGTCTATAGCGCGCAGTGGAACAGCGACCCGTTGCAGGTCTACACCGTGCGGATGGAGTTTCCGCAATCCACGAAAGTAGATCTTCCGAGTGCGACTCTGCTCTCTCTTTCCGCCAGCGGAGACATGGAACTTGCAGTCGACCCGGTGAGCGGGCCGTACTTTCTGAGTGGCACGATGGCACAGGCGCCGATTGCAGGTGGTACGCCGCGCTCGCAGGAGAAGGACGTGATTTCGGCGGACTACGCGCCCGATGGCAAGACACTGGCGCTGGTGCGTCGAGCAAACCGGAAAATACAGCTGGAGTATCCGGCAGGGAAAGTCATTTATGCAACCGCTGGCTACCTCGATTATGTCCGCGTGTCTCCCTCCGGCAAGGAAGTCGCATTTGTGGAACATCCGGTATACGCCGATGACCGGGGCTGGGTATCCGTTTTCGATGCTACGGGTGAACGTAAGCAGCTGACTCGGGAGTACGCAACGTTACAGGGGCTGGCGTGGTCGCGAAATGGCAAGGAGATCTGGTTCACCGCTTCGGATTCGACCGACCGCCAACTATACGGGGTGACTCTGGGAGGAAAGCAGAGGGAAATCCTTACGACGCCGGAAGGGACGCGGATACTTGATATTGCGGCCGACGGTCGGGTGCTGGTTGCGAGTGAGCAGCACCGCACGGATATCTCCGGGAGCGACCCCGTCACGGGCAAAGAACGGCACGGCCTCGAATGGTTCGATGGATCCATGTTGGGAGACATCTCGCCGGACGGGAAGGCCATCGTCTTCCTGGAATGGGGAGGACCGGCAGGACCGTTGTACCTGTCGGTTTACCGGAAACTGGATGGCTCTCCGCCGGTGGCGCTCGGACCTGGAGGGGGGCCGAAATTTTCTCCAGACGGGACGATGGTTGCCACCAGAATTGTGACCAGACCGCCGCAGGTGGGCCTGAACCCGATTGGAACCGGGGAAAGCCATCGGTTGCCAGTGGGAGACATCACCAGTCTGGGGAATGTCGTTTGGTTCCCCGATGGCAAGCATCTGCTGCTGACTGGAGCGACAGAGGGACAACCGTTGCGCTCATACGAAATGGATCTGGAGGGCGGAAAGCCGCAGCCGTTGGGCCCTCCTGATTTTGTCGGCAGTGCCATTAATATTGATGGAAAACAAATCGCCGGACGGAATGGTTCCGCGGAGGCCGTGGTATTTGATCGACAGATACAGAGGCTGCAAGTGGTCCCGGGCGTGGAGCCCCACGATCAAATTGAAAGTTGGACCGTAGATGGAAAAGGTCTGTTAGTGGTTTCGGCGACACCGTGGGAAGGCCGCATCTACCGTGTGGACACGACGACCGGAAAGCGAACGCTGCTTCAGACCGTGGAACCCAACGAGAAAGCAGGGTCAACCCAAGACGTCAGGCTGGTATATGCCGAGCACAGCAAGACATATGCCTATAGCACGGTGCGAGTTCTTGGGACGCTGTACGTACTGGAAGGATTGGAGTGAAAGAATTGGGGTATACCTGCACTCACAACGGGGAATACTACTCTGGCGTACACACGAAAGCTTTCATGCTGAAGAGTTCAGCGGGTTTTCTAAGATTCATGTCGGGTCGCAGATCGCGGTGCGCGTCAAACCAACCGACCCCGAAAAGTCGATTGTTGCCGTTGATGAGTGAAATCGCGTGGCTGTTGAAAAACTCACACCCTAGAATGTAAGTCTCCGATGCCGGGTCATCGGTCACGCCCTTGCCACGGAACAATTGTGGTGGTTTGGGAAACATCGTTGTCGCATAGTGAACGGGTGGCTGCCCAGGAAGTCCGTGACGCAAGGCGCAGTGCTGTTTGTTTATGCCGGCACCTTCAAGAAAATTGATTTCATCTGCGGGCACGGGAGACGGAGGAATGTGCTCTTTCTCGATATTTGAAATGTAGGAACACTGCCCGTGAGTTACATGAAATTCTCTACAATGGTAGTAACTGCGTTTACGCAGCTTGGAGAACACTAACGGGCAGCGATAACGTTACAACAGCGCCTCCGCCCGGACGTTCTGAAACTCGCGTGCCACCGCCGTGTGCCTGGACAACCGCATCCACAAATGCAAGTCCGAGACCATGACCTGGAGACTGTTTTCCTTTTACAAATCGTTTGAAAACGCGTCCGCCGATATCAGCAGGAAATCCCGGACCGTTGTCTTCAACCACCAGCAGCGCTGATCCTTGATGCGAATAGAGGCGAATCTTCACTCGGCATCCCGCTGGCAAATGCGTTAATTCGTTTTCAA
>Ga0116219_10003019_pt1 | contig 13644 bp, 10 predicted proteins | sample Sb_taG_4_FD_91019 | JGI IMG/M metagenome (GOLD analysis project Ga0116219, IMG submission 91019) | Peat soil microbial communities from Weissenstadt, Germany - Sb_50d_6_BS metaG | ecosystem: Environmental > Terrestrial > Soil > Wetlands > Peat | place: Germany: Weissenstadt | collected 2010-09-21
CCGTGCGTCTTCGAGCGGTGACGTCGGTTAGGTTGGAAAGTGCGCTTGGGCATGAAACTTAGCTGCTCCTGATTCAGTTAGTAGGTGCAATAATGGCTGCAGGGCGAATGAGAAGTATAAATGACGCAAGCCAGTCGGGCAAACCGCCTTTGTTGCGACAGCCTCGGCGGAGCTGCAAATCGCCGGCGAAGTTTCTTCGGAGCACGTTTGTCGAATGATCCAACTTCGCCTATTTCTGCACCATGCCTGCGGCAGTTACAAAGTCGCTACTTGACAGAATTTTCTCTTCGCGTTTTGAATCGTGGAGGTCGAAGAAAATCTTTGTCGAAGATTCCACAAAGACATTTTTTTTGTGCTAGTATGCGGACCGTTCCTGCTCATTGAAATTTTTGTCGTTCCAGCGAAAAGCGCCCTGCAGTGCGAAGCTTGCTGCGCTGGAAAATGAGCGCTTTCTTTCTACAATCATTTTAGTTTCAGGCCGCTGATTTACGTAGCGCCACCAAGAATTTCTTATGTCGGTTTCAAGTCCAACTCTTGCTCCCAATCCGTGGTTGCGCATCCTTGACGCGCTGGAAAAAAAGATCAACCGGCATTCCTACGACACCTGGTTGAAGCCCACTCGTTACAGTCACTCGAGCGGAGGCACGCTTTTTGTGTGGGTGCCCAAGCCGGAATTCTGCCAGGTGGGCGACAAATACGCCGACTTGATCCAGGAAGCCCTCGACAATCTTGGCCTCGAGTATCAGGAGGTAAAGTTCGTTCCCCCCGGGAACGATCCAGCCGCCACGCCTCTCCGCCACGACGGAGGCCTTTCCGCCTACTCGGCTCCTGCAACTCATCCGTCGCAGTCGCGCTTCGATTGGGATGGAGCGGCGCAACTCAACCCGCGTTACACTTTCGACGCATTCGTCATCGGCAGCGGAAATCAGTTTGCCCACGCGGCCTGCCAGGCAGTCGCGGAGCGTCCTTCAAAAGCCTACAACCCGCTCTTCCTCTACGGCGGCGTCGGGATGGGCAAGACTCACCTCATGCAGGCGATCGGCCACGAGATTAGCAAGCGGCAACCGCATCTGACCATCTGCTACGTATCCAGCGAGAAGTTCACCAATGAAATGATCAACTCGCTGCGCTACGACAAGATGACCAGTTTCCGCGATAAGTTCCGCAACGTCGACGTGCTGCTGGTGGACGACATCCAGTTCCTGGCGCAGAAAGAGCGCACCCAGGAAGAATTTTTCCACACTTTCAACGCCCTGCACGAGTCCATGAAGCAGATCGTGATTGCCAGCGACCGCTCGCCGAAAGAGCTGGCCGAGATCGAAGACCGACTACGTAGTCGTTTCGAGTGGGGCCTGATCGCTGACATTCAACCACCAGATTTGGAGACCAAGGTAGCCATCCTGCAGAAGAAATCGGAGCAGGAAAAAGTCACCCTTCCCACCGACGTGGCGCTCTACATCGCGTCCAACATTCGTTCGAACGTCCGCGAACTGGAAGGAGCGCTCATCCGGCTGGTGGCGCACTCTTCGCTCATCGGAGCCGAAATCACGCTTCCTTATACCCAGCAAGTGCTCAAGAATTTCATCGATTCGCAGGCCCGGAAGGTCACGATTGAATCGATTCAGAAATCGGTTGCCGAGCAGTTTGGATTGCGTCTGGTCGAGATCAAGGCGAAGAACAACTCCCGCGCCATCGTCTACCCGCGACAGATTGCCATGTACCTGGCCAAGCATTTGACCGAAGCGTCGCTGCCTGAGATCGGCCGCCAGTTTGGCGGCAAACACCATACCACCGTCCTGCACTCGGTCGAAAAAATCGACGGCGTGCGCAAAACCGACAAGGATTTGAACCGGTTGCTGAATAAACTGACCGAACAGCTGGGCGGATGAATCCCGGTCTGGATTAAATTTCTCTGTTTCCTGCGGTTACCGCTGGTTTTATAGGTTTTTGTTTTGATATAAGGGAAGTGTTGAAAGTAGCGCCACTCGGCGGGGGGCTTGGGTTATGCCGGTAGAAGCCATAGCATCAGCGGTGGGAACCACCATGGAGATTACGGTCAGCAAGTTCGAACTCCTGCGAGAGCTCACGGCGACCCAGGGCGTGGTCGAACGCAAGACCACCATCCCCATCCTGTCGAATTATTTATTTGAAGCCGCGGGCGACAAGCTCTCGCTCACCGCTACCGATCTCGATCTCAGTCTGCGTACGTCGTGCGTCATCAAGGTAAAGAAAGAAGGCGCCTGCACCATCCCCGCGCGCAAACTTCACGATTATGTGAAGTTGCTGCCTGACGCCGATATCACAATCAAGCTCCTGGAAAATCACTGGGTCAGCATTCGCTGCGGACGATCAAACACAAAGATGGTCGGCATGGCGCGTTCGAACTTCCCTAGCCTGCCCACATTCCCAACTGCCGGCGTAGTGAAAATTCCCGCACAAGTTCTGCGGTCCATGATCGCTAAAACCGGTTTCGCCATTGCCAGCGAAGAATCGCGCTACACGCTGAACGGCGCCTTAATGGTGCTGAAGCCGGAATCGATCACCATGGTCGCCACCGACGGACACCGCTTGTCGCACATCGAACGCAGCGGAGGGAAGTTTGAAGGCATTTCTGGCGAACAGAAAACCCTGGTTCCAAAGAAAGCGATGGATGAGTTGAAATCCTTGCTCGATTCAACCGACGTCGAGGAGATTGAATTCGCGAAAGACGAGTCCACACTGTTTTTCCGCATCGGCCAGCGCCTGCTGACCTCACGCCAGCTCACCGGCCAGTTTCCCAACTTCGAGGCGGTGTTGCCGAAGGACAATAACAAGAGCATCACTGTTCACGGAGAAGATCTCAGCGCAGCGATTTCACGCGTGGCCCAGTTTGCCGACGAGCGCTCGCGAGCCGTCAAGATGCGTCTGGAAAAAGGCGAGCTGAAACTTTCGGCATCCTCCACCGAAACCGGCGAGTCGGAGGATTCGCTCGAAATCGACTACACCGGCGACATGATTCAGATTGGCTTCAACGCACAATATCTTCTGGACTTCCTCAAAGCAACCGGCGGCGGAGACGTGAAACTCGAATTCAAAGATTCCCAGTCCGCCGGACAAATGCGCCCCGCCGAAGGCGAGGAATACAAGTACCGCTATATCGTCATGCCGATGCGGATTTGACCGTGGAGGACGGGTCTCCTCGCCCGTCCCGCGGAGCACCACAAGCTTGACGCAAGCGGTCATCCGCCGTAAAGTGGTCGCCACCTTAGGAGGATCGTCATGCTCAGCGGATTCAAGCAATTCATTCTTCGCGGCAATGTAATCGACATGGCAGTCGGCGTGGTGATTGGGGCAGCGTTTGCCTCGGTGGTCTCGGCTTTCACGAAAGATCTGCTCACTCCGCTCATCGCGGCGATAGTCGGTAAGCCCGATTTTTCTGCCATCAAGTTCACCATCAACGGCAGCATGTTCGCCGTCGGCGACTTCATCAACGCTGGAGTCTCTTTCGTTCTGGTTGCTACGGCTGTCTATTTCTTCGTGGTCACACCCATCAACGCTCTGGTCGCGCGTATGAGGAAAGCGCCCGCGCCCGCCGATCCGACCACCAAGAAGTGCCCGGAATGCCTTAGCGAGATTCCGATCGATGCCAAAAGGTGCGCCCACTGCGCCCAACCGGTTCCCTTCGGCCGGGCGGCATAATCCGGGCGGCATAACGTAGAGACGTTGCTTGCAACGTCTAGGCTCGCCTGGTCCAGGTTCGCCTCGTCTCCTGTAACATTGGACGAGATGAACCTCCTCGAACGCGCGCGCTTTCTTGTCGTGGTTCTGCTGGCCTGCACTTTAGCGGCGCAGCAAACCGGGAAGCCCGCGCCGTCGCACACTACTCCTTCATCACCAGACCCCGGCTCAATCACTAACGGCGTTTACCGCAGCTCAACATTCGGATTCACCTACAAGATTCCCTTCGCTTGGGTGGACCGCACCGGGGAAATGAGTGAAGACTCGAGTGCAGATGCCAACGCCTCCAAGAAATCAATTTTGCTTCTGGCCGTGTTCGAGCATCCTCCGGAAGCGGCTGGCGATTCGGTGAACTCCGCGGTTGTAGTGGCCGCCGAGCCCACATCGTCATACCCTGGCCTGCAAAATGCCGAGCAGTATTTTGGTCCGTTCACCGAGTTGACCAAGTCCAAGGGTTTGAAAGTCGTGAACGAACCCTACGATTACTCCGTGGGAACGAGAGAACTGGTGCGCGGAGATTTCAGCAAACCGCTCGGCAATTTGACGATGTACCAGAGCACGCTGGTGGCTATTGACAAAGCCTACATCCTTTCGTTCACGTTCATCGGCGGCAGCGACGACGAAATGGATGAGCTTGTTGAAGGTTTGAGCTTTGGCAAATCGTTGCCCGCGGTGCACAAGTGAGCCTGCGGCTGAGCCTGAATCGAGACCACGTTGCGCGCACTGACATCCCTCCCTAAATGGCACAAGAATCACGGTTTACCGGCTCGATTCCGGGGCTGAGAATGGGCGAGACTGTGGTATAATTTCTTATAAATCCTGCTGCCGTAAGTGTTAATAATTTCAGTCATTTGACCTCATTTTTGGGGCACAGGAAATGCGCGCCGGTCAGAGCTCGAATCCGGCATTCTCCACGGAGTTGAATGGCGACAAAAGAAATCGATACCGCGGCCATCGTCGATACCAAAAATCGAGCCGGCGGTCCGAACCCCGTCAACGGCGGCAACGGCGATTACACAGCCGATTCCATCAAAGTCCTCGGTGGAATGGAAGCCGTTCGCAAACGTCCGGCAATGTATATCGGCTCGACCGGTGAGATTGGGCTTCATCATCTGGTCTATGAAGTCGTCGACAATTCTGTTGACGAAGCGCTCGCCGGGTACGCCGACAAGATCGAAGCCACCATTCACCTCGATAACTCCATCACGGTCATCGACAACGGGCGTGGTATTCCTGTCGATTCGATGGACATCGATGGCGAAAAAATTCCCGCCGCGCAAGTGGTCATGACCACGCTGCACGCCGGCGGCAAGTTCGATGCGTCCTCATACAAAGTTTCCGGCGGATTGCACGGCGTCGGCGTTTCCTGCGTGAACGCGCTGAGCGAGGAACTCGACCTCGAAATCTGGCGCGATGGTTTCACCTGGGAGCAGACGTACTCCAAGGGCGAGCCAACCAGCAAGCTTAAAAAAGCGGGCGCAACTAAGAAGCGCGGAACCAAAGTTCACTTCCTGCCCGACAAAAGCATCCTCACCGTTACCGAATATAACTTCGATACACTGGCGCAACGCCTGCGCGAGCTTGCGTTCCTGAACAAGGGATTGTTGATTACGCTCACCGACGAGCGCACCACGGATCCGAAGACCGGCGAGCCTAAGACTGCGGAATTCAAATACAACGGCGGCATCGCTGAATTCATCAAGCACCTCAATCGCGGCAAACAAGTGCTGCACGACAAACCGATTTACATGGAGGCCGAACGCGACGGCGTGACCATGGAGATCGGTCTGCAATACAACGACGCTTACTCGGAAACCGTTTTCAGCTTCGCCAACAACATCAACACGGTTGACGGCGGCACGCATCTCTCCGGTTTTCGCACCTCACTGACCCGCACCATCAATTACGCCGGCCAGCAGATGGGTCTGTTTAAAGACGTAAAAGAGAATCTCACCGGCGACGACGTCCGCGAAGGCCTGGTCGCCGTGATCAGCGTGAAGCTACCGCAGCCCCAGTTTGAAGGCCAGACCAAGGGCAAGCTGAATTCCGACATTGCGGGCGTTGTGCAAGCCTTCGTGAACGAACGCCTGGGCGCGTACCTCGAGCAGAATCCGACAGTCGGACGAAAGATTATCAACAAAGCGATCGACGCTGCCCGCGCCCGCGAAGCTGCAAGAAAAGCCCGTGACCTCACCCGCCGCAAGGGCGCACTCGACGGCGGTGGTTTGCCCGGCAAACTGGCAGACTGCTCGGAGAAGCAACCTGAGCGTTGCGAGCTGTTCTTGGTCGAAGGCGAATCCGCAGGCGGTACCGCAAAGCAAGGACGCGACCGGCGCTTCCAGGCGATCTTGCCGCTGAAGGGCAAAATCCTCAACGTCGAAAAAGCCCGCTACGACAAGATGCTGGCGCACGAAGAGATTAGGGCCATGATTACGGCGCTCGGCACCGGCATTTCGAAAGAGGATTTCGACCCAAGCAAGCTGCGCTACGGCAAAATTATTCTGATGACCGATGCCGACGTGGACGGAAGCCACATCCGCACGCTTTTGCTCACATTTTTTTTCCGCCACATGCAGGAGTTGATCAAACGCGGCAACGTATTCATTGCGCAGCCGCCGTTGTACTCGATCAAGAAAGGCAAGTCGCAGCAGTACATCAAAGATGATCGTGAATACGTAAAGGTTCTGGTCAAGCGCGCCTCTGATGGTCTGGTCGTGCGCTATGGCGAAGGCGCCGCCAAGCTCGATGGCGCAAACTTGTCGCGCTTCATGAACGTCCTCGACGAATATCTCAAACTCTTCGACAAAGTAGACAAACGTTTGCGCGATGAACGTGTCACCGACATTCTCCCCAAACTCGACCTTTCCAAGAGAGTCGATTTCGAAGGCGACAAGAAAGCTGCGCCCAAGAAAATCGAGAAGCTGGAAAAGGAACTCAAAAAGCTGCAAAAGGAGCGCAGCTTCAAGGAAGTAGAAAGCCGCTTCGACGAAGAACACAACTTGTGGGCCGTGCGCTACGTGAACTCGCAGGGCGCCGAACACCTGATCAACTGGGAACTGGCTTCCACCGCCGAGTACCGCCAGCTGCTTTCGAAGTTCAAGCAGATTGAGCAATACATGGAACCGCCCTTTGTGATCGAGACCGTGGCGAAGATAAGCAAGGGCGAAGCCGTGAGCGACGCCGAGCCCGAGGATGGCGACGGAGCCGAAACGAAAGCCGCGCCAGACGCACCAGCAAAAACTGCTGCAAAGAAGAAGCCCGAACCGCAACTGGTCGAAAAGTCCACCGCCCGCGATCTGTTCGACTACGTTCTCGCCGAAGGCCGCAAGGATTACATCGTGCAGCGCTACAAAGGCCTGGGCGAAATGACCGCGCCGCAATTGTGGGAAACCACCATGGACCCGGAGCGTCGCACGCTGCTGTCAGTCAAGCTCGAAGACATCGCCGAGTGCGAAACCATCTTCACCACCCTGATGGGCGAGGACGTAGAAGCCCGTCGTAAATTCATCGAAGACAACGCGCTCGATGTGAAGAATTTGGATATCTGATCGTGGAGGACGGGCGTCCTCGCCCGTCCAAGCCAAGCGCAGTTCACCGAATCTCCGCCACAAGATCGAATTCCCTCTGCGCCCGTCCGGCAATCACGCTCTTTCGTCAAAAGGCGATGCGGGAACAAAATCGCTTTTCTCCGGGTCTAACTTAAATGCTGGAGGAACTTACAATGGTGCCGGCCGACAGCTGTTCGTTACGAGAGCATCAGCTGTAAATAGCTGAACCGCGAATCGACTCGTCCGAGTCATCCCTCTTGGAGTAAACTCGTATTATAATGAAGATGGGTATCGGAGTATCACATGAAGCTCAAGCTGAGGTCGGTGGGCACCTCCACTGGTCTGGTCCTGCCAAAAGAAATGTTAGTCCGCCTGCGCGCCAAGAAAGACGACACACTGTTCGCCATCGAAACGCCCGCGGGATATTTACTCACTCCCTACGATCCCGAGGTTGAGAAGCAACTCGACCTTGGCCGGGGATTTATGAGTAAGTATAGGACCGTCTTCCGCGCACTGGCCAAGTGAGGAAGCCGCGTTGGTTGGACCAGCGTGCTCTCGTGCTACTCCACGCTGAGAGTCTCGCTGAACATGGTGGACTGTGGGGCTTGCGGGACGAAGCGGCGCTCCAGTCAGCGCTGGCGCGTCCCAGGAATGTCTACGCGTACGAACGCAGCGCGGATGCGGCGCGACTGGCTGCGGCATACGGATTCGGGCTTGTTCGCGGTCATCCTTTCAGCGACGGAAACAAACGAGCTGGCTTTCTCGCCATCGGGCTTTTTCTCGAATTGAACGGATTTGATTTCGAAGTTGATGAAGCTGATGCCGTCAAAACCATTCTGGGTTTAGCCGCCGGGAACCTGAGCGAAAAAGCTCTGGCGGATTGGATCCGCGCGCGAACAAAACATCGGAAATGATTCTGCCAGGTCCCAGGTCTGTTCGTCCCTAGGTATGCTCCCATGCCAGATCGTGCTGACGGTAGCTCGTCGGCCCGACGGAAGTTTCCCCAATCGACCCCGAACATGGTAAAACACTCGCCGTCCCTTCATGGCGAAATTTCTCACACGCGAACGCTTTGGCCGCCCGCAAGTGCTTGCCGGATTTCTCCTGCTCGCGTTCCTGGCACAATGTGGATGGTTGTTAGCTCGCGGCACACAGCCATCGGAAATCGACTCTTCCCATCTCTTCCGTGTGGTGGAAGGGTTGCAGCAGTGGAGCGGGCAATCGGTTGCCGGAACGCCGTCCGTAGAGCGCCTGGAGGCCGGAACCCCGACTCCGCCCGAAATCGATCACAACGACGGCTACGATCCCAATCACTCGCCGCTGTGGTATCTGCTTGCGTCAACCCCGCTGCTGGGCTGGACCGGCACATCGGAATCCGGATCTTTCCACTACTGGGGATGGCTGGCGCGAGCGCCTTATTTGATCTTTGGCGTGCTGCTGGGCGCGTCGCTGTGGTACGTATCGCGCAGACTCTACGGAAACGCCGGCGGCTACATCGCGCTGTCGCTCTACTGCTTCTCCCCTGCCGTTCTTCGCAGCAGCACTCTGTATTCCGCGCAACCGGAGATGGGCGCCGCATGGGGCGCGTTCGGCGCAATCTTCACTGCCATTGCGGTGGCCCACACTTTGTATGCTCCGCGCGAGGTTATCGTGTGGAACCGGCGCCGGATTCTACTGCTGGGCCTTTCATTGGCGTTAGCCATCGGCTCTCAGTTCCCGCTGGTCGTCCTCCTTCCCGTCGCGCTTGGGTTCATGCTGTATCTGGCGCCGACCCGCCGGCTCGCGGCAGTTGCAATCTGGGCGGCGGCATGCGCAGTCGCATTCGTGCTCTTGTTCGCGTCTTATCTGTTCCGTCCGGCTGTTTTCTGGCAGGGCCTGCGCCACGCAAGTTTTTTCGGAATCACATGGCAAGCGTTCACCATGTCCGCAACCTATGGGCGGCTTCTTGCGCAAATTGGCCAGAGCGGACCCGCACTGTTGGTGCTGTTTCCGGCGGCTCTAATCGCATACTTCGCCTGGCGGCGCCCCAGGTATTTCGGCAATACCGCGCCCTTGATGATCGCGGTATTATTCCTTCTTTTCAGCCTCGGTACGCCGCATTATCCGGGATTCGGATTCCAACTGATGGCAACTCCATTCCTGTTTGTGTTTGTCGCCGGAATCGCCGCCGACCTGCTTGAGACTCAACAACGCGAACTGGTCGCGGCATGCGTCTGCGGACTTTTATTGGCGAACGCCCTTTGGAATCTCGCGGAACTCGCGCGCGTGGGCCGGCCGCTATAGCGTATGAAGTTAGAGAGCAACCCGCTTCGATCCAATGGGGCGCACCGACTTCCCAGAACTCCGTTCCTGGATAGCTTCCGGTTGGCCGACCAACCACCCCGGCGGAGCTGATTCTGCCATTGTCAGTGTGATGGCGATGTTACGCCAATTGACAAACCAGGGGAATAGGAACAAGATTGTCCGCACGTTTCAAGTGCGCTGCCTCTGGCGGGAAACCCAATCGCGGCTTGAACGAAGGGGGGAATATGTCCGACCCTCGGGAACGCTCTCAGCCAATCGCCTCGCATGTCTTCTTGCTCCTTGCGTGGTTGCTGCTCTGTGGTATGGCCAGCGCCACGCCTTCCATCACTCTCTCCAAGAAATCTGGACCGCCGCCGAGCAGGATCCTGGTTTCGGGAAAAGGATTCAAGTCGAACGTGGGCGTGGACATTTTTTTGACACAAAAGACAAGGCGCTCGTAGTCACCAACATAGCGGCGCCATGCTGTGGAGCTACAGCACCGGCAGCGCCGTGTACTCCTCGCCCGCCGTGGCGAATGGCTTGGTTTATTTCGGCTCGGATGACTACAACCTGTACGCGCTGAACGCCCGCACCGGCGTTGAGCTGTGTGCCTATCCCACCGGAAACTGAGTAATCTCGTCGCCCGCCGTGGCGAACGGGATGGTTTATGTCGGTTCAATCGACGGCAATGTCTACGCCTTCCGCCTGAAACGTAGTTCGGAGCAGCCAGGCCCGCCTTCCAAACGCCCCGACCTGAAGATGCTTCACCCAGATTTCAACTCCAAGGTTTCCCAACCGGTCGCAACACGTCAGGGTGTCAGCGATAACTGACGAAACCAGGCCATAGCACCCACGACTGAGGAGAGGATCGTCCAGATTCTGGTCGTGTCACGGGCAAACCGAAAGCTGCTCCGGGCCAGAAGTCGGTTTCAGATCCCGGATTTTCAACTACTTAGCGCGGCCAATCGCTTCGCCCTGGCACGAAAGTAATTCTCTTTAGGTACGCAACTAAGTCCGCACTCCTATGTTCTAATATTTACAGGGGGAGTGCGCCATGCCTCAAAAACTGGAGTATGATTTCTCGGTGCGAACGCTGAATCTAGCTACAGAGGCCGATCTTGCGTTGACGCTGTTCGTGCTCGGTTTTATCGCTTTGATGCTGAGTACTCCGGCGACCGCCCAGGTCAACGGCATGCCTGCGTCAGTGACTTCGCCAGGATTTGGTGGCCGCCAAGTCAACGGAGTAGCGCCGAGCGTCACTTCTCTAGGGCCACGCGGCTACACGCCCGCTTCTCCCACTTGCTGCTTCAGGGGAGTTACGGCAGCTCCCAATCAGCCGCACAATCCTCACCCCCATCGCCGCAACGGAACGTTGCCGTGGGGTGGAGTTTACGGCGTGCCATATTACGGCTATTACGACTCCGGAAATGACGTGGCCGACAACGCGCCCGATGATCAATACAACGGCGGTCCCACAGTATTTGACCGGCGTGGTCCCGGGACAGCCCCTGCGCCAGCTCCCGCGCCGTATTCCAGCCGGGCAACCAGTTCGCAGCCTGATTCGGGCGCACAGTCCGAAGCCGACCCGTCCTCCGATCAGCCTCAGACCATACTGGTATTCAAAGACGGTCACCAGCTCGAGGTTGCGAACTATGCGATCGTTGGCAGCACGCTGTACGATTTGACCGGCGGACATCATCAGAAGATTGCTCTCGCCGATCTGGACCTGACCGCTACGGCGAAGCAGAATGACGACCGCGGCATCGATTTCCAAGTCCCGTCTCCTGCTGAAGCGAACTAGCCTATGCGCGCGCCGCTGATGATCGTGCTGCTGGGAGCCGCGATTTTCGCGCCTATCTCAAACGCGCAGATGCGTGGCCCCGGCTTTGCGCGGAATGTCGGCGTCTCCTTTGGCGGACCGCCGCGTTCCCGTTCTTTCGGTCGCGATGCCATTTTCCTCGGCGATCCGTTTTATGCGGACTATGCAGTTGCACCCGTGACCGCCCCACCTCAGTTTGTGGTCGTGCAGCCCCCAACTGTTGCCGAGCCTCCAGAACCAAAATCCGAACCGTTAATGATCGAGCTGCAGGGGAATCGCTACGTGCGCATCGTCGGTCAGCAGTCCGCCGACCGAGGAGTGACTGCTCCTTCGGACTACGTCGAAGCCGGAGCGGGCAGCCGTCACGCTACACCTGAACTCCCACCCACTGTGCTGATCTTTCGCGATGGCCATCGCGAGCAGGTGCCCGAGTATGCGATTGTAGGCAGCACGATCTATGCCAGCGGAGACTACTGGCAGAGCGGCCATTGGACCAAGAATATTCAGCTCTCCGCCCTCAATATCCCCGCGACGATGCAAGCCAATCGTGACAAGGGCGTTAAGTTCACACTCCCATCAGCGCCGAACGAAGTCATCACCCGACCGTAAGTGTGCTGTAGAGACGTTCTTGCAACGTCTCTTTCCCCGCCCCTCGCAACAATCTTGCAAACCTCCCGCAATACCCCGATCATCATAGCCATGATGAAAGCGCCTTGCGACGAACTCGCGATCCAATCCCGGTCCATGACTGCCTCTGGCGCACCTCAAGCGGGAATCTGGATTCTGACCGCCGCGATTCTCGGCTCCAGCATGGCCTTCATCGATAGCACGGTAGTGAATGTCGCACTGCCCGCTCTCCAATCCAGCCTGGGTGCGACGGTAATTGATGTTCAGTGGGTAGTTGAGTCCTATGCCCTGTTCCTCGGAGCGCTCATTCTCGTCGGCGGTTCTATGGGCGATCTATTCGGACGACGCCGCGCTTTCCTGATGGGCGTCACAGTCTTCGCCGCGGCGTCCGCGTGGTGCGGGCTGGCCCCAAGCATTCATCAACTGATCATCGCTCGCTCGATTCAAGGGCTGGGAGCCGCGTTCCTGGTGCCGGGGAGCCTGTCTCTGATCAGCGCGGCATTCGACGAAAAGGAGCGCGGTCGAGCTATCGGCACCTGGTCCGGTGCTACTGCAATCACTACCGCTGCTGGTCCAGTTCTCGGCGGTTGGCTCATCCAGCATGCGTCCTGGCGATGGGCATTCTTCATCAACCTGCCATTCGCCGCCGCGGTGATCTCCATTTCACTGAAGCATGTTCCCGAGAGCGAGAGCACGACGGAGAAGCGCGTGGATTGGCTGGGAGCCGGCATCACCACCGTGGGCCTTGGTGGATTGGTTTACGGGCTCATTGAATCGGCTCGCCTCGGCTGGAGAGACCCTTTTGTCTTCGGACCGTTCGCAATCGGCGTCGCGTGTTTGATCGCTTTCTTTTTTGTTGAGGCCCGGGTCGCGGAACCCATGGTTCCCTTGCAGTTATTCAAGTCGCGGCCTTTCAGCGGCGCGAATCTTCTGACGCTATTCCTTTATGCCGCCGTAGGAATCTTTTTCTTCCTGTTTCCCTTGGACCTCATTCAAGTACAGGGCTATTCCGCAACCGTAACCGGCGCTGCCACACTTCCCTTCATCTTGCTCATGTCTTTCTTGTCTCGCTGGTCCGGAGGCTTGGTCGCTCGTTACGGAGCGAGACTCCCGCTCATCGTCGGCCCTCTGATCACAGCCGTCGGATTCATTCTCTTTGCCATGTCCTCTGTCGGCGGCAGCTACTGGAGCACTTTCTTCCCTGCGTTTATCGTGCTCGGTTTTGGCATGACCATCAGCGTCGCCCCACTCACCACCGTTGTCATGGAAGCGGTCGACCAGGATCGCGCGGGAACTGCCTCGGGGATTAACAACGCAGTCGCACGCATTGCAGGTCTACTCGCAGTTGCCGTGCTCGGGATCGTGATGCTTCGCTCCTTCAGTTCCGATCTCGATCGCAGCCTGGCGCGCCTGTCTATACCGGCCGAACAGAAGAACGACATTCAATCGAACTACGTCAAACTTGCCGCTCTCGAAATTCCGCCGGCTGTTGATCGCAATACGGCGTCAGAAATCAAGGCTTCGGTTAACGATGCGTTTGTTTACGGTTTTCGGTGGATCATGCTAATTTGTGCCGGCCTTTCCGTCTTGGGTGCGGCGCAATCATGGTGTTTGATTCCCGGCAAACCGGACCTCCAACGGCAACCCCCG
>Ga0116219_10003021_pt1 | contig 13635 bp, 13 predicted proteins | sample Sb_taG_4_FD_91019 | JGI IMG/M metagenome (GOLD analysis project Ga0116219, IMG submission 91019) | Peat soil microbial communities from Weissenstadt, Germany - Sb_50d_6_BS metaG | ecosystem: Environmental > Terrestrial > Soil > Wetlands > Peat | place: Germany: Weissenstadt | collected 2010-09-21
ACCCGGGACTTGGCCAGGAGCATTACCGCCGCAAGGTTGCCGAGCACAAGTCTTCCCGGGAGGCGTTGCGCAGCCTCAAGCGACAGCTCGCCAAGGTCGTGTACCGCGTGCTCCGAGCGGATCACGACCGGCTTGTGGCGCAGCGCTTGACATAGAGGCGCTATCAGGTCACGGCCGTTTGGCGGCGCCCCGTGTGGAACCCTCACTCGTGGACAGATCCCGGGAATGGCAGCTACGGCGCCAGGCGGTTCACGAGTCACACGAGCAAGGGCGGACCCCGCATATCCTCACAGGCGGTTCACCGTGAACAGTCACGGCGCTCGGCGACACACCTGATCAGGCGGCTGCTCTCGAAGCGAGTCCTCATGCGCTCAAGCCTGGTGGCATCTTGTCGGTGACGGAGCTCATTTCGGATCCACACTTGCAGACTCGGACGTCGATTCGCGGCCTAACTGCGAAGGCTGGGTTACCGTGAAGTGGCGTTTTTCGAAACGGTCTTGGCTTTACCACGAACCTGAAGAAGCCGTAGAAGGGATCTCTGCCCTGGCGTGATCAGCCAGCGCGCCGATCGGCACGGGCAGACTCTCGCTCGCGGGAGGGCGTGGCTCCGTCCGGGGCCTGACGACCCCAATCGATCAGGGCGGAAGTCCCTCGCACACGCGGACGGGGCCCCATAAACTCAACCGGAGATGGGATTGCCAGCCGGGCCCGCGGCTTTGGATGATGCCGCTGGCCGGCAACGCCGCCGGCTTGGCGGTCGTTTGCTCTGGGTGATCGGCCCGGGCTTGATCGTCATGCTCGCTGACACCGACGCCGGGAGCGTGGTAACCGCCGCCCAGAGCGGCGCCCAGTGGGGTTACCGGCTGCTGCTCCTGGAGCTGATCCTCATCCCTGTCCTCTATGTCGTCCAGGAGCTCACGGTTCGCCTCGGCATCGCCACCGGCCGCGGCCACGCCGAGCTGATCCGTCTGCACTTCGGTGCAAGGTGGGCCTGGCTTTCGGTGTCGATGCTTGCAGTGGTCTCGATCGGAGCTCTGGTCACCGAGCTGAGCGGGCTGGCTGGTGCGGGGCTGGTATTCGGCATTCCAGCGCCCGTCAGCGTCGCCGCTGGGGTCAGCGTGCTCGTGCTCATTGTGTGGACCGGCTCGTATCGCTCCGTGGAACGGATGGCCCTCCTGTTGGGCGCGTTCGAGCTGGCATTTCTGGTCGTCGCCTGGCGTGCGCACCCTGCCCTCTCGGCCTTGGTCGGCGGTTCTCTTTCGATCCCACTCGGCGACCACGGCTATCTGTACCTCGCCGCCGCCAATGTTGGCGCCGTACTGATGCCGTGGATGATCTTCTATCAGCAGTCCGCCGTGGTGGACAAGGGTCTTCAGCGCCTCGATCTGGCCGCGGCGCGCTTCGACACCGCGATCGGCGCGGTGCTGACCCAGACGATCATGATCGCGATCCTGGTAGCCACGGCGGCTACAGTCGGGTCCGCCGGTGAGCGGCCATCGCTGAACACCATTCAGGAGATCTCGGCGAGCCTCACGCCATTCCTGGGGACGGGCGTCGGCAAACTCACCTTCGCCCTTGCGGTCACGGGAGCGGCGTTGGTGGCAGCCATCGTGGTATCGCTGACAGTGGCGTGGACTTTAGGTGAGGTGACCGGCTACAAGCGCTCGCTGGAGCACACGCCCAGCGAGGCGCCCTGGTTCTACGGCGTCTTCACGTTCGCGCTCGTGACTGCAGCGTCAATCGTCCTGGCCGTCCACGACCTCGTGAGACTCAGCATCGCGGTCGAGGTGATGAACGCGCTGCTCCTCCCGATTGCGCTGGGATTCCTGCTCCTACTCGCTGGCAGGGCTCTGCCAGCCCCCTTTCGGCTCGGGCGATTCTACGCGGCGTTCGCTGCGCTCGTGGTCATGAGCACCTCGGGGTTCGGTCTCTACGCGGCCATCAACGGCATCGCGACCGGCTGAGCAGCACGTCGAGAGGAACCGCGGGGCGTTTCAACTCCGCCTCACAAGCTGCTTCCCTGTCCCGTGCCGTCCGGCTGCGATACTCACGTGGCATCTTTGACGCGCCAAAGTGGGGTGTCCAATGGCCAAGGACACCCCAGAGTCTCCAGGATTCCCGGGGCTGCTCACCTTGCGTTCCGCCGCACAAAGCTGAAGAGGAGCTGGATGTGACGTTTACGCCGACGGTGGCCGGCACCTAACGCCTTGAACGTCGATGGCCAGCTTTGCGGCGCACCTGGTCGTGTTTGGTGGCGGCCAGCGACCCCACTTCATAAAGCATCTCCATCTGAGGGTCGCGGCTCATGCGCCACCGGCGGTCACCACCATGTCGGTCAGGAACCCGGCGACAAGGCCGACGAGCACACCCCAATAGAGCAGGTCCTTGCGTCCGGCTTCGTGGGCCACGCCCAGCAGCTGGATGACGACGTACAGAATCGATCCGGCAGCAAGCGTCAAGAAGATGACGCTGACGGCGGCGTTGGTGAACTGCCGGCCGATCGCGGTCCCCACAAAGGTCGGGCCACCTCCGATCAGCCCCATGAGCAAGAGGAATCCCCACGACGGCCGGTCTCCCTCAGCAGCGAGCGGCGCGATGATCCCGAATCCCTCGGTGGCGTTGTGCAACGCGAAGCCGATCACGAGCACCGTCGCGAGCCCGATCGCACCGATGGCCGCGCTGCCGCCGATGGCCAGGCCTTCACCGAAGTTGTGCAGACCGATACCGATGGCGATCATCAGAGCGAGCCGACGGGCGGTGGTCCAACCCGCAACTCCGACGCGACGGGCCGCCAACTCCCCAGGAGCCATGGCACCGGGTCCGAAACGTCTGGGTCGACGTTGCCTGCCGAGCCACCGTTCGTAATACACGAGACTGAGCAGTCCGACGCTGATTCCCGCGAAGAAGAGCGCGCCGTAGCCGAGCACCGGTCCGATGCCGGCCGTCCCGTCGTGCAGGTTGCTCAGCGCCGTGTCGACCGGGCCGTAAGCGTGGACGAGGACGTCCCAGATCAGGAAGAGCAGGATCCCGATTGCCAGGGCATTCAGGAACTGACGGAGACCGGGCTTGGGCGCTCGAAGCCGGCCAATGGGCAGACCCAGGAGAATCGTGACCCCGGCGATGAATCCGAGGAAGAGGGTCTGCCACTCACTCATATCGTCGGGACGCTCTCTGGTTAGTCGCTGCTAATGCAGGCGATAGCTTAGACAAATTGAACTGATTAGGTCAAGATTTACGGGTACGCGATACCCCACGAGCATATGGCAGCCTCAAACCGCGACTCAACCTCGGCGACGCCGCCGCTTCTCACGAAGGACGCCCCACCGGCTCGAACCGGGACGACTGATCGCTACCTCGAGGCGATCTACTACATCGCCGGCGAGGGCGAGACTGTCCGGCCCAGCCGGATCGCGGAGTGGCTCAGCGTCAGCGCACCCACGGTGAGCGTCGCTCTCCAGCGGCTCGCTCACGACGGCTGGGTCGAGATCGCTGGCAACCGCAGCGTGACCCTGACGCCTGCCGGGCAGGAAGCCGCTGCCGGCAACGTGCGGCGCCACCGCCTTCTCGAACGCTGGCTCACCGACGCTCTCGGGCTGGACTGGGGGGCGGCTGACGCCGAGGCTCAAGCGATCGCCTCAGGTGTCTCCGAGCTGGTGCTGAATCGACTGGATGAATCGCTCGGGCGTCCGAGCACGTGCCCCCATGGCAACACCGTCCCGGGTCGCGAAACGCCATACGGGGAACTCCTCGCGCTTGCCGACCTCGAACCGGACGTCCTCGCGACGGTGCGACGGATCTCCGAGGTCGCCGAGCACGACGCGCCGCAGCTGCTGAGCCAGCTCGCCGGCCACGGCCTGCGTCCGGGGGAGGAAGTGCACATTATCGACGGGGGAGGCGCCGCTGGAGCGTTGGCTGTAGCAGTCCGGGGACGCACTGTGGCCCTCAGCATCAGCACGGCGCGACTCATTTGGGTTGAGACGGTCCACTAGACGCTTATCCTGCTCAGCAAAGGCCGTCGGACCATCACTTATCCATCCGGTTCGCGAGCGCTTCGACACGCTGCTGAAAGACGCGCCAGCGTCGCTCGTTGTCATGGACCAGGCCAGCAGAGTCACTCATCAAGTCGGCCGCCCGATCAGCCAGTTCGGCTGCTGAGTACAGGTATCCAGGCACGTGGCGCGCGCCGCCAAGATCATCCCGGAGGGCCTTCGGGGTGAAGTCCACGCGTTCCAAGAGCTCAACAGCTCGCACCAGGAGCCGAGCGGCGAGCAGGCTCATCGTTGCGGCTTGCCAGTCGTTGGCGATGATGCGATGACGTTCCCCGAGTTGGTCGGCGAGGGTCGGGAAGGCGAGCAATGCTGTCGCCGACTCCCAGGTTGCCTGCATCGCGTCGGCGAGCCAGCGCCCGGTCTTTTCCTGGTCGTCGGCCAGCGTTCGGAGGTCACGCTTCATCCTGAAAATCTCGACGGGTTCGCCCTCGCCTTCCATGAACAGCACGCCGTCTAGTTGCAACGCCGCCGCATCGTTGAGATCCCGACTCCCCTCGAAGGGATTCATTGACCGCTGGTCTTGCGGCGGTGTTGTCGACCATCGGTCGGCGAGCGCCTGGAGCGCTCGGGCGTGACGCTGGAGTGTCACCGCTTCCGCGCGTGGTTCCTGCGCGTAGAACTTCTCGTGATCGCGGTGGAACTGGGAGAGATTGAGGACCGCCGAGAGCACAGGGGATGCAGTGGCGTTGTCAGTCGTGTGCGGTGTCGGTGTCGAATGTGCTGCGCCGCGGTCGTCCTCGCCCTGCTCAACACGGTCATCGTTCATTCCCGCTGGCTCCTTGGTTGATGCGGTGATGGTGGCTGGCGGCGCCGAGCATAGCGCCAGCTCTGGTGGCGAGAAGTGCTAGGCAGGAACAATGGTGACGAGATCGGGCGAGCCACCGACGCCCGCAGACGGCCGCCAGACTGCCGGCCGTGCCGACCAAGCCACTCGCCGGTCCCAGTTCAGCTCGCGGCACTCGCGGCGAGATCGCGGCCGCCCAGCCTGGCATGCTGAGGGCGATGAGAACCGAGTCCCGCCCGTCAGCGCCCGCCGCGCTGAGTCAGTGGCCGACTGCGAACCGCCCGCGGGGTCGACGGTGGCAATCTCCCCGCTTGAGAACGGCGCTCACAATGGTCAAGGTCGTACACACCCTAGCGTGGATCTGCGTTGAGGCGAGCATGGGTTACGTGCTCTATGCGGGATTCGCTCGGAGGTCCGACCGGCGAGCGGCCATCGCGGTCGGCGTAGTGGTCGGCGAGAGCCTGATTTTCGCGGTGAATGGATTCCGCTGCCCCCTCACCGCCGTTGCTGAGCACCTCGGAGCCGAGCGCGGATCGGTCACCGACATCTACCTGCCACGCTGGTTCGCCAGCAATCTGCCGCTGATCCACGTGCCGCTCATCGCCTTGGCCGTGGTTCTCCATCGGAGAAATCTCCAGCGCCTGTGTCGCCATCGCCGGGGACTGGGAGACGATCTTCTCGGGTGAGATTCTTGCCACCGCGGAAAAGGTGTTGCCGCACGTCTTGACCACCGGCGCGATCGACCTGGGGGAGGCAAACGAGCTAGTGGTTATCCGGATCGGCCGGACGCTCGTCCCGCCCTCGCCTCCGCTACCACGACGAGCGCGAGTGTCCATTTGGGCAGAGGATCAGGTTCGGCGGGTATGGGGCTCCCGGGACGGGCGGTTGGTTACCGGCTCTGCGCGCGCTGCGCGGCCATTGCTGAGCGGCGCGACGCGACCGGCTCTGTCCTTCCGGAGTCCCTTGGTGGGTTGGGCCCGCGACACCACGCCCATGGCATGCCTCTCGATTGACGTGCGCTGTGCCCCGAGCCGTGTCAGCATTTGCGGCGCCGCGTCCCCGTAGGCATCCATATGGAGGACAAGTCATGGCGTCGCAGGTCCACCTCGTCGGTAGCCGCGTCAGCATGATGCACGTTGCACACGACTGCCCCCACTGCAGGAAGACCGTGACGGTCACGATCACCGATGGCGGTAAGGACTCAACCGGGCATCGGCGTCTCCTCCAGCAGCCGCGCGATTGCCCCGATTGCGGAGCGGGGATTGGGATCTCGTTAGTCGCAGAACCTTCTCAGGGTGACCGCGCAGCACAGTAATACGCGGCGAGGCTGCCACGTCCGACCGCGCACCTACCTGACCTCCTAAACAGCGCCGATGAGGAGACGGACGGCCAGAGCTGCCAAGGCAAGCGCGAGTAACCGCTGGATCGTAGCCCCATGGATCCGTTGTGACAACGACGCGCCGACTTGCGCTCCGCCGACCACGCCGATCGACAGGGCAACCGCTCGGTGGATGCCAGTACCGCCCGAAAAGGCGCCGGTGACGATGTGCGTGACACTACCCGCCGCCGCCATGTTGGCGAGAACGAAATGCGACGTGGCGGTGGCGACGTGGACCGGGAATCCCAGCGCGCTGACCATCAACGGTACGTGGATGATCCCACCTCCGATACCGAGAAAGCTCGACACGAAGCCGACGCCAAGACTGTAGAGAACGCCCAGCCGAACGTTGACGGTGTACTTGTACGTGGTGCCAGCGCGGTCGGTGATCGTGCGACGTACCCCGCCGAATCGCGTCGTGGACCCGCGTTCCTCTCGGCGTCCGAGCACCAAGAAGACCGCTGCCGCAGCCAGAAGAAGCGCCATGAGAGCATCGAAGACGCGCCGAGGCGCAATCCCCACGACGAGGACGCCAGCGATGGAGCCCGGAATTGTGGCTGCTGCAAAGGCGATGCCGCTCCGATAGTCGATTCGCCGTTGCCGTGCGTAGGCCAGTGACCCAGAGAGGGCATTGAAGAAGACCACCACCAGGCTGATCGCCGTGATCGTCGACGCGCTGGTAACGGGATAGATGACGAGCAGAACCGGCGTGAGGATGAAGCCTCCGCCGGCGCCCACCAAGGTGCCGAAGACGCCGATGGCGGCGCCCAACAGGGCCAGAAGCAGCAACGTCTCGACCGACACAGTCATCGACGACAACGATGGCATGAGCCAACCGTGCCGCCGTGTTATGGGTCCGTTAAGGTGCCCGGGTGGATGGGGGAAGCCGCGGGATCAGCGTGCGAGTTACGCGCGCATCCACTGGTCGACGCTCCCATCAGTGGTCGGGGTCACGGGTGGCCTCACGGCATCGCGCGAAGGGCGCCGGATCAGTGCATCCGCGGCCGACGGTGACAGGTCCACCTGGCGCGTCTCGGTCCGCAAACGTACGAACCGCGCCACAGTTGGGCGTGGGAGGTTGCGACGCGTGTGCCTGGGTGGGTCGGCTCACAGACCGGGCTCGTCGAGCGATTGAGACGCGCCACACGCCCAAAGGCACCCCTCGAACTGCGAATGATTCTCGCTCTACAGGCGATGTGGGGCAGGCCGGCGCGCACGGTTGACGGTACCTCGAGACACTCTCTGCGGTGCCGCTCGATGACGGCGTGTTGGTGCCTAAGCCCGTGCGCACGTGCTTGACACGACCGCTCCTCCGTCCACGCTTGTACGCCAGTGCCTTGAGCATCATCGCCGAGGCGCCCGTCGGCGCATGAGGTCGCGACCGGCACCCATGCGGTGTCGAGCGTTCGCTGACGGCGTGACGGCGACCACGCGGTCTGAGAGCCGGCGTTTCAATTTCTCGACGCCTCTGCGATTGCCGCTCGAGCAGCTGAAGCGCTATCGGTCGCAGCCTGTGGACCCGTCACAGCGAACGAACCCACGCCGGGAGAGAGGAACGAACCCCGCGACGCCGCGTGACGCGGGGTTCGTATTTCCGGGCTGCGTTCGGGTCGACACGACGGGTATGCAGCCGGGGGTCACGGCACGAAGACCAGCCCTTTTGCCTGGATGGTCGTCACCGCCGGGGAGATGGCTCCGGTGCGCAGATTGAGCACCCCGAGGTAATTGGGCTCGTTGATCGGCACATTCGCATTCCCAGGCGTGACAGCAACGAACGCAGTCCCGGGGTCGAAGGAGCCGCGAACAGCGAACACCTCATTGTCGACCCCGTCGGTGACGAACAGCGTGCCATCGGCATCGGTTGCCCATGCGGTGTCGTCGACCGACTGCGCGAGATTCAGGAGCCAGAGCTTGGGGAGTGGCCCGCGGGCACCGTCCACGTAGATCTGCTGGTCATCGCCCTGACTGTCGAGCACGAAGTCACCTGCGAAACGCGGGCTACTGGCGGGCACCACCTCGCTGGAGTCCGGATCTGTGAGAGCGAGTGCGACCTGCTGGCCATGGGACGGGCTGTTGACGTTGGCGACCGTGGCCGAGCTGTTGTCGAAGAAGACCGGCTGAACGGTCGCGGTGCCTCCCGCCTCCAGATGGACGCGGTAGACAGCCGGGCCGGTCGACGACGCCGGCGCCGAGGCGCTGATGAGGATGTCCCCCCGATACACGGCAGGCCGTAATTCTCCCCCGGAGGTCCGCTGCGTCCCCGGTCACGGCGATTGGGCACGTACACGGTGAACGCATCCGACAACGCCTCGGCCAGCTTCGTGAAGTTCTGGGCAGCTTGCGCCGCGCCGTGCACCACGATGATTCCGGGGCCATCACCGAACTGGCGATATCCGATCGTCGTGCCGTCGCGTGAGACGACTGACCCAACCGTGAATGGGCGTGGCCGTCCTTGTTCCATCAGGCGACTCCTGGCTTCATGCGCATGGCGATCTCTGAGTTCCTGCACGCTGACGGTCCGCCTGACTCACTTTACAAGGTTGAAGCTGCGGGTTCGAGCCCGTCTCCCGCTGCCATAGACAGTTTCGATCGGCATCGGATCAGCATTGAGCCGTTACAACCTCACCGGCGGCCGGCTCACGGCGTGGCGCGGGGCCTCAGGTATCCGAGCCGCCGAGGACTGGACGGCGGCGGTCACCGGCTACCCGGCTGGTGGCAACTTAAGTCTGCAATCGCGCACTTGAAATCCTTCGCGCCCGCGACGTATCCAGCACACGCGCGGTGCTGAGCGCGGCAATGCGTTCGCGCACACCACGGAAATATCACGCGGTGAGCAGCGAAGAAATGAGCCAACCCGCCGGGCTACTCGGGAGTATCAACACTCAGGCGAAGAAAGTCGTCGCCCTTCTTGAGGATGGTGCGCTCCTCCTCGAGCGCGCGCACCTGGCGGCGCCGACAAGGGTCGGTATCTCGTCGATCACACCGTGAGAGCGTGGGAGGAGCTCGGTCGCCCTTGCTCTGAGCGCGCCATCGATGATGCGCTGCGTTGCGCTGCGCGCCGGATCGATACTCACGACGACGCGCGGGCGGTTCTCGTGCATGGTGATATCCACCAGTGGAATGCACTCGAGTCGTCGGACGGCTTCAAACTCGTCGATCCTGAAGGACTCCTCGCCGAGGCCGAGTGTGACATTGGCGTTCTCATGCGAGAGGATCCCGTCGACTTGATCGACGGCGACCCTTGGACGCGGGCGCGGTGGCTCGCAGAAATGACCGGCCTCGACTCGGCCGCGATCTGGGAATGGGGCGTCCTTGAACGCGTGTACACCGGACTCGTCTGTACGGCGATCCACCTGCAGCGGCTGGGGCTGGAGATGCTCAGGGCCGCTGACTGGATCTCCCGCGGGTGACCGAAGGTGTGCGCCCACAGTCCCGGCGTCCGGAGCCGTACGACGGCCAAGCAAGGGCCGCCTATGCCTCTTGAGGCGAGGCGGTGTCGAGTAGCGGATCGGGAGAGCACCTCGACGCGCAGGATGTTCAACGAGAAAGGGGAGATGGAGCGGAGGCGGGCAATTCAGTTGGACTGCTGCTCCCGTTCGAATTGAGGCGACAGGGCTGGCGATGGTGATGCAGCTGGATCCCTTTCTAGCACGACCGACCCGGAGAGCCTCTATGAAACCCGCGGCTCAGAGGTGCAGCCCGCAATCCAACGAACATGCAACGTAGGTCATTTGGTGTCCTGGCGCGTAGGGACCTGTCGCTGGGCGAGCGATCGGGCGGTGCGCGCCGAGCTCGAGTTGATCGCGGAGGTCGTGGCGCCGGCGGCCGGATCACTCTGATATGCTTCTAATCGATGCGAAGAGAATCGTCGCCGAAGCGCCCGATCACGAAGTCAGTCCGGCTCACCCCCGCGGAGGTTCAGCAGTGGGCTGAATTCACGGCGTTCACGGGAGAGACCGAGGCGACCGCCATGAAGCGCGCGCTGCAGCGGGGCCTCCAGGCGGAGCGGTTGGATCAGGCGTTTCTCGCAATGCATCGAGGCGCGTCGACGGCTGAGGCTGCGCAGATCGCCGGACTTCCCCGAGCGGTGTTCATCGAGGAGTGTCTCGACCACCAGATAGCCCTCGACGAACCCGATGATGGCTGGCTCGCCGGTCTCGAACGGGCTGCGACGGCGCTCGGTGCGACTCTCCCACGGCGGGACGGCGCCAGCCAGAGCAGGTGACCGACCTCGCCCGCCACGACGCGGTCGTCGATACGTCGTTCTGGTCGATTGCCGTTCGGATTGGATTCGTGAGGGTCCTGCTCGACGAGTTTCGGCTGGCAGTGCCGGCGGCGGTGCGAGACGAGATCCTGCACGAGGACCCCCGCCGTCCCCGGACTCGGTCCGACTATCAGGACGTTTTCCTTGAGATCGAGCCTGAGTTGGTTCCTCTCCCGGACCCGGAGCCTCAGCCCATCCCGGGGCTCGACGCGGGGGAAGCATCGGTCATTGCGTGCGCGCGGGCACTCGGATCGATCGCGCTTATCAACGAGCGTCGGGGCAAGAGGGTGGCGGCGGCACTTGGTGTGGTCGCCATCGACGTTGCTCAGGCCGTCGTTCTCTCAGCGGCGGTCGGACGCCTCGATATCCCGGCTGCTCGGCAGATGATCGCGCGGATTCGGAAGTTGAGCTCCACGCCGCGCGAGCAACTGGTCGAGGCTGAGCATCTCCTCGACGCAATGGAATACACACAGCGCTGAACACTCCACGAGGGAGTGTCGGAAGCGAACGCCACGCGAATCTCTGGTGAGCAGAGTCTGATGCTCGTCGACCCTGCTCCAACGGATTCCATGTCCACGCGATTCCAACGCAATCCATAACGCTCGCGCTAGTCGTCATTCCAACCATTTCCCGACGAAAGCACTCGAAGTCGAAGTCAGCCTCCATCGGAAAATAAGGACTAGTCTGGGGGACCAGGGGTCGCAGGTTCGAGTCCTGTCTCCCCGACGGACGCGCAGTTTGAGTTCGCGCGGGAGAGGTGGCGAGGTGTGGTGGGCGCCTGTGCGCCGCGGGGTGTAGTGCTCTAACCGGGAATAATGGCTTTTCCTGCAAAAGGCATCAATTCCCACGGTTGAGGCCGGATGCCGCTGCTCATAGCAAGAGATTGTGACAGTCAAGCGCATACATAGCGCTTACAGTTTCTCACTTGGACCTCACTTGGACCTCACTTGGACCTCACCGTGGCCCGCCTCGTCTTCCACAAAACCCGCTCACCACCGACGCTCCGTCGAGCCATCTGGACCTCCCCTGCGGGGTTGCTCCCCACATCATGGTGGTCCGTCTTATCGGGTCAAGCCCAGACAGCCCCCTACTTCTGAATCACGAATTCATAGGATCCAGGTCCGTGCTCCGGCTCGTTCACCACGATTTCGTAGGTGGCAGTGCTCTGGATGGAGTAGTTGGAGTTCGGGGTGCAGTCCAACCCGATGATCCCTTTCCCGGCGGAATCATCGAGCGACACGTCGATCGGCGACGATTGCTGGGCTGAGCCATACGACGCGACATTGCATCCCGAACCGGAGATGTGGACCACGTCGCCGGCCTGGGCGGTGAAGACGTATACGTCGTGGGTGGCAACGTCGGGAATGTACCCCGAGATGGTCTGCCCGTAGCTGGTCTGGAACACCTGGTCGTGGCGTTCGAATTGGATCGATACGCTGTACTGACCCGTGCGAGAGAAGTCGGCGTTCGCAACGAGCTGGTACATCCCCGAGGTGGGCAGCACGAATCGTGTGTCTTGACAGAGCAGTCCCTGCGCCGCGTTCTCGTTGTTCGAATTGATCGGGCGCCCTTGGGGGTCGCGGAGTGCGAAGCTCAGTCCGCCGTTGTCGCAGCCGGGCGAGCCGAACCAGATGATGTCGCCGGCATTGGCCGGGAACGTGAACACCTGATCCTCGCCGGCGCTCGTCACTGCGCCACTGTCGACAAGGACGCCCTGTCCGCCCGACGGCGGGGTGGGCGTCGGACTCGGCCGAGCGCCGGCCAGCCCGCTGAACGGCGGCAAATTGTTGGCGATGTTGGATGCCACCGTGAGCACGACCTGCGCCTGGGCGTAGTGCGTCAGCACCGACTGGTCGTTGATCTCAGCATCGTCGATGACGCAATCCGCGAGGAGACCCGTGTCGGTGATGCCTTCGCCCTGGCACGCCTGTGTCGCCTTGGCCGTGTTGGGGACCCTGCTCGCGTCGACGAATGCGTGCGGGAACGTTCGGTCGGTGAACGTGGCCGTGGACTGACCCGGCCCGTAGTCGAAGAGGGATGCCGCCTGGCTGAGGCGCCATGAATCGGCGAACTGCCCGTGGATGGTCGCGGGCGGGGGCGTGGACCCGAGATCGACACCGTTCGCTGTGACGAAATCCGAGCTCGCCTGCCCGTTGTCGTTGCCGAGCAGCCCGACCAATTGGCCTGCGCGTGACGCTGCCGGCCAGATGCTGACATTGAGGCCCTGGATGCTCAATTGATCGACCCGCATCCTGGTCGAGTCGGGCCACTCGACCACGTAGCCGGGGCCCACCTCCGTGCCGAGGCGCTCCACAGTTCCGGCACCGAGGCTGAAGAACTCGTGGCTCTCGATGACGCCGTCAACCCTCACGATGATGGTGCCGTTCTGCAAGGCCAGCGTGAGGCGATGGCCGCCCAGCGTTGTGGCCACGGCCACGTTCACTGCGATCGTGGTCGAACCGGGCAGGGGCGCGGTGCGCGTCTGCACGACGAAGTCGTCGACCGTCGACTTGACGAGCGTGAACTCTCCGACCGCCTGAAGGTCGTACCAGCGATGGTTGAAGGTGAGGAGGTGGGGATCGCCGACGGACTGAGCGGGCGGGGGCGGCAGTGATTGGGTTTCGCCAGAACCGCCCCCGCCACCGGGGCTACTCGGGCCACCTGACTCGCCGGGAGGTGGCTGGTCGGGCTGCTTGCAGTATTTGTCGAGCGAGTCGCCGCGCGCGTAGGCGGCAAGCCCGGTGTCGCCACCGTCGAGGCCAACGCTGATCGGCCCAGTGGCGGGAATCGTGTGCTCGGACGCGCCCGGGCTGCCGTCGGGGCATTTACAGCCGCCTGACTTCAGGCAGAGTGCCAGCGGCGAGGATGTACTGAGCGTCTGGTTCACGTTGTAGCCCTCGTCGTGAATTTCGCCGTATCCCGACGCCAGCACCACCACAACGATGTCCGCGTTGCCGGTGATGGTCACCCGTGTGGCCTGGTACTGGCCGCTGCTGGCGATGTCTTTGTTGTCGCCGTTGCTGACTGCAACAACGGATCCGCCCGGAGCACTACTTGTGGGCGGTGTCCCCGGCCCCACCATGTGCCAATCAGGCGGCGAATCCTGGAAGTAGCTCGCGCCCCAGGAGTTGTAGTAGTGGTCACTGTCGCCGCCGATGAG
>Ga0116219_10003029_pt1 | contig 13607 bp, 15 predicted proteins | sample Sb_taG_4_FD_91019 | JGI IMG/M metagenome (GOLD analysis project Ga0116219, IMG submission 91019) | Peat soil microbial communities from Weissenstadt, Germany - Sb_50d_6_BS metaG | ecosystem: Environmental > Terrestrial > Soil > Wetlands > Peat | place: Germany: Weissenstadt | collected 2010-09-21
CGGAAGGCCCATTACGAACTGATCGCGGACGAGAGGCCGTTCTATGGGCACATTCCGGAATGTCCCGGCGTCTGGGCTACCGGAAAAACACTGGAAGAGTGCCGTGACGAGCTACAGGAGGCGCTGGAAGACTGGCTTTCGCTTGGGTTGCGCCTCGGCCACTCCATTCTGGAGATAGACGGCATCCGGATCGAGTCTGGGACGCCGGTCCCGCTCGATGTCTAAGATTGGACCGATCCGTTCGGCGCGAACTCGTGCGGCGACTGCGGGTGCTCGGGTTCGAGGGCCCATACCAGGCAGGCCCCCAACCTTCCTTGTGCGCGGACCCTCCTGATACGGTTCGCGCCCCGTGCGAGAATCGATAGGTAGACGGGCGTGCGCATCACCATCTCAAAAGAAAACTACCTCAAGGCCATCGCCGAGGCCGAATCCGAGGGCGAGACCGTCAAGGCCGTGACCCTGGCTCGCTGGCTGCGCGTCTCCGCGCCGGCCGTGACCATGGCGATCAAGCGGCTGCGGCGCGACGCGCTGATCCGCGTGGGCGGCGAAGGCCACCTCACACTGACGGCGGCCGGACGGGAAATCGCCAACCGGCTTTTGAAGCGTCATCAATTGATCGAGCGTATGCTCACCGAGATCTTCGGACTGGAATGGTACAAGGTCCACGATGAAGCCGAGCAACTCGAGCACGCCGTCTCGGCCGATTTCGAGCGCAAGCTGGTGGAGAAACTGGGCACCGGCAGCGTCTGCCCCCATGGTAACATGGTGGAGAGGGATTCACCGCGCGACCGGCGCCGGCGCGGGCTGAAGCCCTTGGAGGAGGCCGTGGCCAACGAACATCTGGCCATCGTGAGCGTGTTCGAGCGCGACCGCGAACTGCTCGAGTACCTCGACCGTGCCGGCATCCGACCCGGCGTCCGAGTCGAAGTCCTGGCCACGGATGGCGACCTGGAGTTGTCGAGCGATCGCCGCCCGATGCACATCGCCCGCGCTGTCGCCGCCAAAGTCTGGGTTAAAATCCTGTAACAGAGCCGCGACCCCGTAACAGAGCCGCGACCGTGAGGGAGCGGTGGCCTCGCACAAAACCGAATCTTGCGCCGGGAAGTGCTTACCCCGCCGGCTCGATCACCGCCGACATCGCGCCCTTGGATCGCGGGAGCCGCCAGTCCGCGCCGTAGGAATGGATCTGATCGCGCGCGAATTCCGCCTCCCGCAGCTCGCACGTGATCAAGGTGGTGCGCCCGCAGCGGTCCACCTCTTCGGCATGACGGTATGCCTCGTCCAAGGTGAAGATGAAGATCTTCTGCAGCATCTCGATCACGTAGTCGTACGTGTGGTCGTTATCGTCGAGCAGGACGACCCGGTACAACGGCACCAACTGGTCCCGTTCCATGACTTCCGTTTCCGGAGAAATCACAGGTCTTGGCATACGCGCCGGCTGCCAGCCGGTAAGACCAGTATCCGCCATTGCGGGCGGCGCGACAACCGCAGGGCGGCAGCGTGACAATAGGAATGACGCCGCCATCTTTATGAGCAAGCCGACGCCGATCTATCTGGATCATCACGCTACCACCCCAGTCGATCCGCGGGTGCTGGAGGCAATGTTGCCATACTTCGGCCCGAGGTTCGGCAACGCTGCCAGCCGCAGCCACAGCTTCGGCTGGGAGGCGGAAAAGGCCGTGGAGCTCGCGCGCAAACGCGTGGCGGAGCTGGCCGGAGCGACGCCCCGCGAAATCGTCTTCACCAGCGGAGCTACCGAATCCAATAACCTGGCGCTGAAGGGCGTGGCGGAGGCCGCCAAGGGCAGCCACATCGTGACCATGGCCACCGAGCACAAGGCGGTGCTCGACCCCGCGAAGCGTCTCGAACGGATGGGATTCCGACTCACCGTGCTCGCGCCGCAGCCCGACGGACGGATTTCGCTCGACCAGTTGCGAGACGCGATTCAGGCGGACACGCTGCTGGTCAGCGTGATGCACGCCAACAACGAGATCGGGGTGATTCAGCCGGTGCGCGAGATCGGCGCCCTCTGCCACCAACGCGGCGTCCTGTTCCATTGCGATGCGGCCCAGGCGTTCGGTAAGATTCCCATCCGCGTAACGGAGGACCACATCGACCTGATGTCGGTGAGCGCGCACAAGATGTATGGCCCCAAGGGCGTCGGAGCGCTGTACGTCAGGCGGCGGAATCCCAGGGTGCAGTTGGCCATCCAACTGGATGGCGGCGGCCACGAATTCGGAATGCGGTCCGGGACCCTCAACGTGCCGGGCATCGTCGGATTCGGTGAGGCTTGCGCCATCTGCGCCCTCGAGATGGCGGAGGAAGCCGTGCGCCTGCGCGCGCTGCGCGACCGGCTGCGGGCGCAACTGGAATCGTCGCTCGACCGGGTATATGTGAACGGTTCGCTCGAGCACCGGTTGCCTGGCAACCTGAACATGAGCTTCTCGCAGGTGGATGGCGAATCGCTACTGATGAGCCTTCCGGACGTGGCGCTGTCTACGGGTTCGGCGTGCACCTCCGCAACCGTCGAGCCGAGTCATGTGCTGAGGGCGCTGGGAGTGAGTGAGGATCTCGCGCATTCCTCCCTGCGCTTCGGCCTCGGCCGCTTCAACACCCAGGAAGAAATCGATTACGTGGGCCGCCGCGTGATTGAGTCGGTCCGGAGACTGCGCGAGTTGACGCCGGTGTAGTGTCTGGCACAGGCATTCCTGCCTGTGTGGACAAACTTCAGCCTGTCAATCCTTTTGAGTGGCAGGGCTGGCAGCCCGCGGGCCGACTGTCAGTCGGCCTTGGGAGCGCACGGCGTTCATCGACAACCACCCGCCGCACGTAATAGCCCGCCGTGATCTGGCCTCCCAGCTTCATGCTGCCTCCGCCGATGAGTCGCTTCGGATCCGGCTGGCCTCCACCGGCGGCGGCATAGACTTGCCCCCGTAAACCCCATTTGCCATCGCGGTAGAGCCGCGGGATGGCGAGTCCAAAAGGGCGCAGCTTGACGGTTCGCCATCAACCCTTCATCTCTGGAACAGCTCCGAGGATTCAAAACAGTTGGTACTTGACACCAATGATTTGGAACCGGTGCGGCTGCCTGTCCCCAATTTGCCGGTGACAAGTCGTTGCATCTAAAGGGGATAGTGCCGCGGCATCATTCGGCAGCCGGATTGCAATTAGGGCTTGGTTCCCTAGCGCCCGTCTTACAATTGGCCTCCATATGGGAAAACTAATGCTGTCGCTGATCCTCGGGGCCGTGGTCGTTCCAGCCGCCGATAATGTGGATACGCTTCGCCCCTCGCGCGCTCCGGTGGAGTCTGCGTCGATACCTAGCGATTCGGGCATGACCCTCTGGCGCGCGAGCGTGGCTGCACTGGCGGCCACGAATGTTATGGATGTGCAGTCGTCGTGGGGGAAGCGGGAACTGAACCCCGCTCTTGTTGGGAGTGGAGGGGCATTCGGCGCCAGGGGGGCGCTGCTCAAGGCGGGGATTACCGGAGGAGTGGTCGCGCTGGAGTTTCTGGTCCTGCGCCACCGCCCCTCGAAGAGGCTATCACGGGCGCTGGCGGTGATTAACTTCGGGGATGCTGGCTTGACCGGGGCGACGGCGGGGAGGAATTGGCGGGTAGCGGGCCGCTGACGTAAAGCCAGGTGGGTGACAACATGAGTTTCAGACTGCCAGTGAGGCAAGTGCCGCGCAGCTTGGGCGGATGAGATTCAGTATGCCAAAGGGCACAAATATCCGACCTTGGTGCATCAGATGGACCTGGGCTGCACCCGACTGCTGTGGATCGGCAAGGAACGGACTGTGAAAACCTTCAAGGAGTTCTTTGCCCTGAATCACACCCAAATATCGGCAGACTACTACTATTAACGCCGATCCGGGAAATCTTCCTCGCGAAATTCGAGCGCGCCGCCCGCGGCGCCGCGGCCGTGCTCTCCATGGCGGAGCTCCGTGCGCCGGATTTTGCCTGAAATGGTTTTGGGCAGATCGGAAAACTCCAGGCGCCGGATGCGCTTGTACGGAGCCAGCTTTTGCCGGCAAAACAGGAACAGCTCGCGCGCGAGTTCCGCACACGGCACGTGGCCCTCCGCCAATAAGACAAAGGCCTTAGGCACGAAGCCGCGCACCGGGTCCGGGCTCGGCACCACCGCAGCCTCGGCCACCGCCGGATGCTCGATGAGCGCGCTCTCCAGTTCGAACGGGCTGATGCGGTAATCGGAGGCCTTGAAGACATCGTCGGCCCGCCCGACGTAGGTCAGGTATCCGTCTTCATCGCGCGATGCGATGTCGCCCGTGTGGTAGTACCCGTCGCGCATCGCATCGCCGGTCACCCCTTCGTCACCGGCGTATCCCAGCATCAAGCCGACGGGCCGCCGCGCGAGGTCCACCGAAATCTCGCCATCAGCCGAAAGCTCCAGCCGGTAGCCCGGCATAGGTCTCCCCATCGAGCCGGGCTTCACCTGCTGGCCGGGCGAATTGGCGGCCAGCGCCGTGGTCTCGGTCTGGCCGTAACCGTCGCGGATCGTGATGCCCCACGCCGCCCGCACCTGCTCGATCACTTCCGGATTGAGCGGCTCGCCGGCGCTGATCGCCTCGCGCAACCGCACCGCATAGTCCGTAAGTTTCTCCTGCACCAGCATGCGCCACACGGTGGGCGGAGCGCACAGCGTAGTGACCGCTTTGCCGCTCAGAAGACTGAGCGCGTCCCGCGCACGGAAGCGCGAGTAGTTGTAGGCGAACACCGTGGCCCCGGCATTCCACGGCGCGAAGAAGCAACTCCAGGCGTGCTTCGCCCATCCCGGAGAGCTGATGTTCCAATGCACGTCGCCGGGCTCGAGACCGAGCCAGTACATCGTGCTGAGGTGCCCGGCGGGATAGCTTTGGTGCGAATGCTGCACGAGCTTGGGCCTGGAGGTGGTGCCGGAGGTGAAATAGAGGAGCAGCGGATCGCCGGCGCGCGTGGGACCGTCGGGTTCGAAAGATGCGGATTCGCTCTGCGCGTCCGCGAGATCGAGCCAGCCCGGAACCGAGCCGCCGGTGCCGATCCGCGTGTAACTTCCGCCCAGCGCCGCGAACTTGTCCGCATATGCGGCCGCCGCGATCACGTGACTCACCGAGCCGCGCCCCAGGCGGTCGCGGAGATCCTCGGGGCCCAGCAGCCCGGCCGCCGGAATGACCACCGCGCCAAGTTTGAACGCGGCCAGCAGCGTCTCCCAGAGCGGCGCCTCGTTGCCGAGCATGATGAGGATCCGGTCGCCCCGCCGCACGCCGGCGCCGCGCAGGAAGTTCGCCATGCGGTTGGAACGTTGCGACAACTCCGCAAAAGTGAGCTGGATTTCCTCCCCGCTTTCCTCCACGATCCACAGAGCGGTTCGTCCGTTTCCCTGCGCCATCGCGTCGAAGTAATCCAGCGCCCAGTTGAATTCGTCGAGCTCGGGCCAGCGAAAATCGCGATAAGCCGTCTCGTAATCGTCGCGGTGCGCCAGCAGAAAATCGCGGGCGGCGAGAAAGCGGTCTGCGGAGGTCATGATGATCGGGCAGTTGCCAGTATACCCCCAACCCCGCCCCTCCTAGGCGCGAAGTTTCTCTCGGCGCTCTCTGCTACCTCGGCGCTCTCAGGTGTTGACTTTTCTTTTGCTCGGCGCCCCGGCGTGCTCCGCGCCTCCGCGTCAAATACTCACTTCCCGTCTGATCCCGGCTTCGCCGGGTTAGGCAGCCGTCGCCCGTTCCCGAAATCTCTCCGGCACTTCCACCGCCGCGAATTCGCGAGTCAGCTCGGCCACATCGTCTGCCTGCAAAACCATCCGCGCCATGCGGAACAGAATGTTGTCTTCCTTCTGGATATGCTGCCGCAGCATCGCGATGTACCCAGTGGCGTAGGCGAAGACACGCTGCCGCGCCTCCGCATCACCCTGCTCGGCGGCCTCCAGATTCTCGCGGACGCCCTTCAGATACGCCCGTCCCTGGTCGTGCTCGGCGAGCATGACGCCGATCGGCCCGCCCCTTTCCGGTACACCCCGCTCCTTCATCCGCGGGAACAGCAGGTTCTCTTCCTTGGCGTGGTGGCAGCCGTCGGCAAAATTGCGGAAGAAGTCCAGCGCCTCGTCGAAAAATCGTCGCGGGAACGGCTGGCCGGCCGCGGCGGCCCGGACCTGCTCTTCCATCTCGTCCATCATATTTTCGATCGCGCGGTGCTCCTGCATGAGAATCTCGGTCGGATGCATGTCTTACCTCTCGATTCGATTGTGCCCGAACGCGCGCTTCCGGCCGGTGACTTCGGTCACCGTGGCGTAAGATTGTAGGGTATGCGCGTCCGACTCTGGGCCGGAATCCTGGCGATATCCCTGTGCGCCGCGGCGGAGACCGGCGCCTCGGTGAACGATGTGATCTCGCTGGTTCGTGCGGCGATCCAGCACGGGCAGGAGGACAGCCAGCTCGCCAAGGCCCTGCACCGCATCAAGCTGGCGGAAAGCCTGGACCAACACACCATCGAGGAATTGGAAAGCGAAGGCGCGGGCCCTAAAGCGATTGCCGAGCTCCAGCGCTTGCGTAGAGTCTCCGCCACCCTCCCGACCGCGGCCACCGCCATTCAGCCGCAGGCTGCTCCTCCGCCAGACGAGCGAAAACGCATCGTCGAGATGGCCCGTGAGAGCGCACTGAACTATACCAGGTCCCTGCCCGATTTTATCTGCACGGAGGTGGTTCGCCGGTACGACGACACCCGGTCCAGGCTGTTGGACACCCTGACGCTCAAACTGAGTTATTTCGATCAAAAGGAAAAATACCAACTGCTGGCGATCAACGGCCGGGCCACCGTTCTCCCCTACGAATCCGTCGGCGGCGCAATCACCCAGGGCGAGTTCGGCAGCCTGTTGGCCGAGGTCTTCGATCGCCGGTCTGCCACCGAATTCCAGTGGGACCACTGGACGACCCTCCGCAAACGGCTCGCGCAGGTCTACTCATTTCGGGTTCCTGCGGCGCGCTCCAACTACCGGATCGTGGTCGGAGGCCGCGGCCGGCGCGATGAGACCGTGGCCGGACAGCACGGCTTTGTCTACGTGGATGGCGACACCATCCAGACGGTTCGCATTGTCGCGGAGGCGGACAGCATACCGCGGGACTTTCCGGTTTTGAGTGCCGCGACGGTTCTGGATTACGGTTTCGCGGAGATCGGCGGCCGCCAGTTCCTGTTGCCGCTGCATGCCGACGCGCGGATGAGAACTGCGCAAATGCAAACCCGGAACGATGTGGAGTTCCATTCCTACAAGAAGTTCGCGTCGGAAGCCACCATTACCTACACTGAAAATCAATGACTACTGAATGGAATCCCGGCCTCTACCAATCGACCCACTCCTTCGTCTGGGAATATGGCCGCGACCTGATCGGCCTCCTCGCGCCCCAACCCGGCGAGCGCGTCCTGGACGTGGGTTGCGGCACCGGACAGCTCACCGCCGAGATCGCCCGCCACGGCTCGCAAGTAGTCGGCATCGATAGTTCCGCCGCCATGATCGCCCAGGCCAGCGGGAACTTTCCCGATTTGCGCTTTGCGGTGCAGGACGTCTGCACCATGCCGTACCGCGCCGAATTCGATGCGGTCTTCTCCAATGCCGCACTGCATTGGGTGCTGCGTGCCGAGGATGCCGCCCGCTCCATGGCCGGCGCCCTCAAACCAAACGGCCGTTTCGTCGCGGAACTGGGCGGGTGCGGTAACATTCGCGCGCTGATCGAGGCCGTCCGCCTGGCCCTGCGGTCGAAGTCGGGCACGGCGTCTGAGCGCCTGAATCCGTGGTTCTTCCCCAGCGTCGCGGAGTACGCGGCCATCCTCGAACGGCACGGACTGGAGGTCACCTTCGCCGCGCTCTTCGATCGTCCCACCGCCCTCGAGGGAGGCGCCCGCGGCCTGGCAAGCTGGCTGGCCATGTTCGGCGGTCCCCTCACCGGCGAACTGCAACATCCGGATTTCGTGGACCTGGTCGAGCAGTTCGCCGCGCCCCACCTGCTCCGTGGCGGGGTGTGGTACGCCGACTACCGCCGTCTGCGCGTAGTCGCCCGCAAGATCGCCGCGTAACTTTACGATCGTCACGGCGCACTGACATACTGAGGAAATGCAGACCGATCGACGGGCGGCCCCAGTGATTATCTTGCCGCGGAAAGAACCTTTCTCGCATGGATTCGAACAGGTCTGGCGCTCATGGGATTCGGCTTTGTTGTCGCCCGCTTCGGCCTGTTCCTGCAAGCCTTGCAGATCGGGCAGTCCGATCTCCAGGTGCGGCCGTTCGGCCCTTCGTTCTGGTTCGGCACGGCGCTCATCGTGCTTGGAGTCGTCGTCAACATCGTTTGTGCGTGCAGTCACATTCGCCTGGTACGGGTGCTGAATCGTGGGGGATCTGAATTCAATCGCCCGTCCTCTCTGGCCATAGCCGTTGCCGCGATGCTGGCAGTGCTTGGAGTGGCGATGGCGGTCTACCTCGTCTCGGTTCGCGAGCCACGGCAGGCACATCTTGAAAAGCGTCGGGAGAAATCAATGACCTCGAATTCAGAGAATGGGATCGTAACCATACCCAGCCATCATTCGGTGGACCAGACCGTTGAAAAGCTGGAAGCCATCCTCCAGTCAAAGCAAGTCAAACTGTTTGTCCTGGTCGACCACAGCGGTGAGGCGGAAAAGGCCGGCCTCGAAATGCGTCCCACCAAGCTGCTGATCTTCGGCAACCCGAAAGCCGGGACTCCCCTCATGATCGCGTCGCCCAGCATCGCAATCGATCTTCCGTTGAAGATCCTGGTTTGGGAAGACGATGGCGGCAGGGTCTGGCTCTCATACAATAGCCCCGCCTACCTTCAGGGCCGTCATGGGTTCCCTCAGGAGCTCGTCCAAAACATCGCGGCCGTGGAAGCGCTCGCGGTAAGCGCAGGGGAGTAAGCCTTAGCCACCTCGCATCTACTTCTCGACCCATGCCTCCATCCCGATTTCGTTCGTCCGCACTTCGGCCTTCGCAAAACCGGCGGCTCCCACCAGTTGGGTGACGCCCGGCGTGCCCCAACTTCTTCAACGGATGCGTGCGGGCGACGACTCCGCCCTCAACGACCTGGTGGCGGCCCTCTATGACGAATTGCATCGCATTGCCGCGCGGCACTTGCGGGGGGAACGCCCCGCGCACACCCTGCAGGCCACGGCGCTGGTTCACGAAGCTTATCTGAAACTCGCAGGTGAGAAACAATACGAATTCGCCGACAGAATCCATTTCCTCGCGGTGGCGGCCCGGGTGATGCGGCAGGTCCTGGTCGACTACGCGCGGGCCCGGGCCAGAAAGAAACGCGCGGGCGATCCGAATGCGTGGACCACCAGCATAGCGGTGGACCGGGACCCCGGTATCGAACCAATCGAGCTTCTGGACTTGGACTCGGCGCTCGATGCGCTCGCTCAGGAAGATCGGTCCCTTGCGCGGCTGATTGAAATGCGGTGTTTCGGGGGAATGACCGCGGAGGAAACGGCCCAGGCGCTCGGCCAGCCGGTCTACGTCGTGCGGCACGATCTGCGCCTGGCCCAAGCATGGCTGCGCCGGAAACTCAGTCGTTAGACCGTGGCGCACGGCGCGGCCCCACTTTGCTATGATGCGATTTAAGCACCTAAGGAGAGAAGCTGCGTGTCTTCCTTCATTCAGAACCAGTTTGAACGGAATGTGGTCACCACCTCGGTGGATTACGTCTTCAACTGGGCGCGCAAGTCCGCCCTCTGGCCGCTCACCTTCGGCCTGGCCTGCTGCGCCATCGAGATGATCGCCTCCAGCACCTCGCGCTTCGACATCGCCCGCTTCGGCGCCGAGGTGTTCCGGCCCAGCCCGCGGCAGTCCGACCTCATGATCGTCGCCGGCACCGTCACCCTCAAAATGGCGCCCGTGCTGAAACGCATCTGGGACCAGATGCCCGATCCCAAATGGTGTATCTCCATGGGCGCCTGCTCCAGCGTGGGCGGCCCATTCAACACCTACGCCGTGTTGCAGGGCGTCGACAAAATCGTGCCCGTGGACGTGTATGTCACCGGCTGCCCGCCGCGTCCCGAAAACCTCTTCTACGCGCTGCTCAAGCTCCAGGACAAAATCGACCAGATGACCACCCTGGTCAAGCGCCCCACCGAAGTGCGGCTCGACGAAACCATGCTCGAGAACTTCAAGCAGCAGGTGCGGATCGCCCAGATTCAGAACCCGGCGTAGTGTTCTACCAGGATCCTCAGCACGTCTACCGCGTCGCGGAGCTCGATGCGCTCCCTTGGCTGATCCACGGTTTCGGCACGCGCCTCGTGGACGTTCCCGCGCTGTTCGGAAACCTCGCCACCCTGAAGCAGATCCACTCGGCCACCTGCGTGCCAGGCGAGGGGCGCGCGGGCGAGCTCGGCCGGGGCGACGCCCTGATCGAGAACACGCCCGGTTCGGTGATCGCCGTCAAGACCGCGGACTGCATCCCCATCCTGCTCGTGGACCAGCGCCGGCGCGCCGTGGCGGCCGTGCACGCCGGCTGGCGCGGGACGGTCGCGCGCATCGCCCGGAAGGCGGTGGAAGCGATGGCCGAGCGGTTGGGCTCGGTGCCGGCGGACCTGCATGCGGCCATCGGTCCGGGGATCGGCAAATGCTGCTACCAGGTGGGCCCGGAGGTCGCGGCCCAGTTCGGAGAGCGGGGAAGAGCCCACATCGACCTCCTGGAGGCCAACCGGCGACAGCTCACTGACGCCGGTGTAACGCCTCGGCGCATCTACGCGTCGAACCTGTGCACCATGTGCCGGCCCCAGGAGTTCCATTCCTTCCGGCGCGACAAGGAGGCGGCCGGCCGCCTGTATTCGTTTGCCGGAATCCGGTAACGCCGGCGGTCTCCGCCGCCGGTCTGCTCTCACGCGGTACAGTAAAGTTGAGGCGAGTAAATGTTCACGTGGATTTGCCCGCAATGCGGGCGCGAAGTTCCCCCGGCCTATACCGAGTGCCCCGATTGCGCCAATAAAGCCGCGCAGAGTGGTGTTGCGGCGGGCTCCCAGCCACCCGCGCAAGGTCCGCTGGCTGCCCCACCGCCGCCTCCGCCCCCTCCAACTCCTCCACCCCCTCAGGAATACGCTACGCCGCCGCAATACCCGCCGGCGCAGCCCCAGTATCAGCCGCCGTATCAACCCCCGTATCAGCCGCCGTATCAGGCCCCGCAACCTCCCTATCAGCCCCCGCAGCAATCCTACCAGCAGCAACAGCAACCCTACCAGCAGCAACAGCAACCGTACCCGCCGCAACAGCCGGGCTATCCGCAGCAGCCTTACCAGCAGCAGCCTTACCAGACGCAACCTTACCCGCAACAGCCGGTCTATCCGCAGCAACCAGTCTACCCGCAGCAGCCCTATCCGCCGCAGCCACCCCAGTATCCGCCGCAGCCGAGCTATCCACCCCAGCCGGCGTATCCGCCGCCATCCGAATCGATCCCGCCACCGGCGAGCACCGCGCCCTCCGCGCCTCCGCCGCAATCCCAATCGATCCTGGGAGAACTGAACTCCGCGCGCCCGCCGCGACCCTCATCGTTCCTGGGACAACTGGACTCCGCGCCTTCCGCGCCTTCGCTGTCAGAGCCTCCCCCCGAGCGCCGCGGCCTGCCCGTCTGGCTGATGACCGTTCTGTTTGCCGTGGTCTTTGTAGGAGTCGTATGGGGCATCTACTCGCTGGTCGGTCGCGGCGGTAGCAGCTCCTCGCCCACGGCGGCCGTGGCAAACCCGGCGGCCGCGCCAGGGACGAAGCCCAATCCTTACCAGGAGTTTGTGGAGATCTCAGGCGTGCGCTTCACCCAAGACGCCAAGAAGAAGCTGGTGGTCAAGTTCGTCGTGATCAACCACTCCGGAGCCGATATCTACGGCCTCGCGGCGACGGTCACCGTCCTGAGCCACACGCCGAAATCCGACTCGCCCGTGGGGACCTTCTCGTTCAAAGCCGACATCGGACCGTATCAGTCCAAGGACCTCACTGAGCCGCTCGACAGCAAGCTGCCCATGGTCGAGATGCCCGACTGGCAGTTTGTGAAAACCGACGTCCAGATTACCGCGGCTGGATCTTGAGCAGGTTCTGCCGTGCCTCTGCGAGGTTCGGGTCCATCCGCAAAGCGTGCTCGAAATCGGCGCGGGCGGCTTCGGTCTGGCCGAGCGCGGCCAGCGCCACTCCGCGATTGTTGAAGTTGCGCGCGTCCCGCGGGTCGAGCGCCAGTGCGCGGCCAAACTCCGGCAATGCGGCCGCGGGCTGGCCTTCGGCGAGCAGCGTCTTGCCGAGTTCCGCCGCCACCGCCGGGTCGTGGGGCGCCAGGTCGCGAGCCTGCGAGAGGAGTTCCAACGCTTTCGCCGCGGGCAGCGCGCGCGCCAGTTGAATCTTCGGCCGCACTTTGTCCGGGGCGCGGTCCACGGCCTCGCGCCACAGCGACTCGTCGGTCATCCACACCTGCGTCCGGACGATGCTCACCACCGCGAGCGCCACGATAGCGGCCGGCGCCAAAGCCCGCGGCTTCACCCGATCCAGCAGCAGACCCGCGGCGGCGGCGAATCCCAGCAGGGGAAGGTACATCCGGCGATCGGCCGCCAGATCCGCCGCCGGAAAAATCGAGGAGCTCGGAATCAGCAGGATCAACCCCGCCAGCAGCCACGCGCGCTCGGTGCGGGCGTACCTCCACGCGATCGCCGCGATGGCTCCCACCGCCAGCGACGCCAGCAGCCCCAGCCACACCGCGGGCACGCGGATGTCGGGGTCTATCGTGAATCCGTAGGGCACGATCAGGAGCCGGAGATAGCGCAGGATCACCGGACCTTGCGCCAGGAAGTAGTGCCACGGCGTAATTCCCGCCTGCAATCCCGCCGGCGCGCCCGGAGTCACCGCGGTGGCGTAAATCACGCGCGCCGCGGCCGCCACCGAGAGCCCCATCATCGCGGCGATGGCTGCCAGGCGCTTTCGGTCGAGCGGCGGCAGCATTAGCAGCACGAGCGGGAACGTGGCGCATTCCTCCTTTGCCAGAAGCGCGGCGGCGAACCACGCCACCGCCACCCACGTGCGGCCTTCGGTCCAGGCCAGTAGCGAGGCGAAGCACAAGAGCGCCGCCAGCACGATGCTGCGCGCCCAAACGTAATTCACCGCCTCCGCCTGAATCGGATGGACCGCAAATACCGCCGCAGCTACCAGCGCGGCCGCGTCGGGCATCAGCCGCCGCAAGCACTCGTACAGGAGCAGCACCGCGCCCAGGTGCAGCCCCAGGTTGAGCAGATGGTATCCCAGCGGATCCTGCCCGCCCACCTGGAAATTCAGCCAGAACGTCAGGTAAGTCAGCGGCCGTGTCTGCCGCAGGCTCCAGATTCCCAGCCAGCCCCCCGGCGACGTAAGGGCGGGGTCCTGGAAAATGGCATAATCGTCAAAGTGAAAACCCGAACCGAGCGAAGCGCCAAAGGCAACCAACGCAGCGGCAAGCAAAGCAAGGCGCGACCGCATGACCTATTACGAGCTTACGTGAAACGGCCCAGGACCGCAGCCGAGCGCAAGCAGCGTGTCGCCGAAATCCTGCGCCGCCTCGACGAGATGTACCCCGCAGCCACCTGCGCGCTGCACCACCACAATCC
>Ga0116219_10003037_pt1 | contig 13582 bp, 11 predicted proteins | sample Sb_taG_4_FD_91019 | JGI IMG/M metagenome (GOLD analysis project Ga0116219, IMG submission 91019) | Peat soil microbial communities from Weissenstadt, Germany - Sb_50d_6_BS metaG | ecosystem: Environmental > Terrestrial > Soil > Wetlands > Peat | place: Germany: Weissenstadt | collected 2010-09-21
CGCTGCGGTGTCCCTCACGGCTGTGGCCTATCACAAGGGCCGAGCGCCGCTCACCCCTCGGGTGAGCCCCAGGCGTCCGGCCGCCCACGCCCCCACGGGGTCGTCACCGCCGGCGAGCCACCAGGCCAGATGGGCGTGGAGGCACTTGACCCCCTGCCGAGTGCCGCCTACGCCTCCGCTCGGTCGTGGCCCCGTCCAGCCGGCGGGGACCAGCGCGTCGCGCTCCGCCGCGTAGCGGCGGTGGCAGTCGGCGAGCGCGCCGGCATCCACCTCTGCCTCGGCCTCCCGCACGCCGCCGGCCGCCTCCAGACGCCCCACGAGGGCCCGGAGGTCGGGATCCACGAGCCAGTACCTGGTCGGCATCGGAGTGCCGTCCCGCAGGAAGGGCTCGTTCGCGATGACCACGGGACTGCCGTCGTCACGGCGGACCACCACGGTGAAGCCGCCGCCGGGATCCCTGCCCAGCAGCGCGGCCACCGCCTCCTCGTCACCCGTCTGCGCCGTGCCGGCGTCCACCGGTGGGGTCAACGCCAGAATTCGAGCGAGTGCAGCATGCGCGACAGGAGGCCCGAGCTGGACGCCGCGCTCGTGGGCCCCGTGTGGTGGGCCGCACCGGTGCTCGAGGGTGTCGTCGTGGTCGTCACACCCCCGGGTGGGAGCTCCGGCGTGGCCGACGGGGCGACCGGGCCATCCGACCCCGGATCGCCCGCATAGGGGGTGCCGACCGAGGCCGCGCCCGACGGCGGGAGCACCTCGTACGCCTGCTGGCCGGGGCTGACCAGCTGGTACTGCTCCCGGGCGATGCGCCCGATCTCGCTGGCGTCGCTGAGGTTCTTCTTCTCCTGCGCCAGCGCGACATCCTGCTTGTGCAGCGCGGCCAGCTGCGCTTCGGTGTCGGCCAGGTTCGAACGCTGGCTGAGCAGCGAGCCGGCGGGGAACCATGCGAAGAGCACGACCGCCGAGACCATGACGGCGCCGAGCAGCACCAACCGCGAGCGCCCGGCACTCCCGGGGACTGGCGCCCGGCGCGGCTTCTGCCCTGACCGGCGGCTATCCCGCGCCACGCCGGACCCCCTCGCCCGACAGCGCGGCCCGCCCGGGGAAGCTCGCCGATTGGCCCAGGTCCTCTTCGATCCTGAGCAGCTGGTTGTACTTGGACACGCGATCGGACCGGGCCGGCGCGCCCGTCTTGATCTGCCCCGCGTTCACCGCGACCACCAGGTCGGCGATCGTCGTGTCCTCCGTCTCGCCCGAGCGGTGGGAGATCACCGAGGCGTAGGACGCCCGGTTCGCCAGGGCGACCGTCTCGAGCGTCTCGGTCAGGGTGCCGATCTGGTTGAGCTTGACGAGGATGGCGTTGCCCACCCCCTCGCGGATCCCGCGCTCCAGGATCTCGGCGTTGGTGACGAAGATATCGTCACCCACCAGCTGGATCCGGCCACCGAGCGCCTTGGTGTGGGCCGCCCAGCCATCCCAGTCCTCCTCCGCCATGCCGTCCTCGAGCGACACGATCGGGTAGCGATCGACCAGGTCGACCCAGTAGTCGGCGAGCTCGGCCGGCGACAGCGTCCGGCCCTCCCCGGCGAGGACGTAGGACCCGTCGTCCCACAGCTCGCTGGTCGCGGGGTCGAGCGCGAGCGCGATCTCGTCCCCGGGCACGCGGCCGGCGGCCTCGATCGCCTCCAGGAGGAGCTTCACCGCGTCCTCGTTGTGCGGGAGGTCGGGTGCGAACCCCCCCTCGTCGCCCACCGCGGTGGACAGCCCGCGCTCGGCCAGGATGGAGCGCAGCGTGTGGTAGGTCTCCGCACCCCAGCGCAGCGCCTCGCTGAAGGAGGCCGCCCCCACGGGCATCAACATGAACTCCTGGAAGTCGACGGAGTTGTCGGCATGGGCGCCGCCGTTGAGCACGTTGAACATCGGCACCGGGAGCGTGTGGGCGTTGGCCCCGCCGATGGAGCGGTACAGGGGGATCTCGAGGTCGTCCGCCAGCGCCTTGGCGCTCGCCAGCGACACGGCCAGCATCGCGTTGGCGCCGAGCCGTCCCTTGTCGGGCGTCCCGTCGAGGTCGACCATGGTGAGGTCGACGGCGCGCTGGTCGAGCGCGTCCAGCCCGCGGACCGCGTCGGCGATCTCGCCGTTGACGTTGGCCACGGCGCGCAGCACGCCCTTGCCGGAGAAGCGGTCGCCACCGTCGCGCAGTTCGACCGCCTCGCGGATGCCCGTCGAGGCGCCGGACGGCACGATGGCGCGCCCCCGGGCACCTGAATCGAGCACCACCTCCGCCTCGACGGTCGGGTTGCCGCGGGAGTCGAGGACCTCGCGCCCGATCACGTGCTCAATGGTGCTCACGACATCACTCCTTGGGTGCCCTGCCCTGGTGGGACACCGGGGCACAAGGTTAGCGGTTGCCAATCTCCTGGTCGGGGACGCCTTCGGCCGCGAGGATGTCCGCGCGCAACGCCAGTGCGCGATCGCGCAGCGCCTGTTCCGCGTCCACGCCGAGACGCTGCGCGAGGTTCGCCACCGCGAAGAGGAGCTCGCCCACCTGCATGTTCAGCTCGTCCGCCTGTCCCGCCAGCGGGTCGTCGGGAGCAGGAGCGGCATCGGCAGACCGCTGCACCAGTGCTTCCAGTGCCGCCGTGGTCGCACTCGTCGCGCCGGCGTCGTACGGCTCGACGCCGACCGAGCGCGCCTTGCGCGCCAATTTGGTGGTCAGCATCAGCGCCGGAAGCGCCGCCGGAATCCCCTCGGTGACGCTGCTCCGGCCCTTCTCTCTCTTCTTGATCGCCTCCCAATTCGACACGACGTGGTCCGCGCTCTCCGCGTCGACGTCGCCGAAGACGTGGGGATGGCGATGCACGAGCTTGTCATGGACCGCTCGCGCGACGTCCGCCAGGTCGAACTGCCCCTCCTCGTCGGCCAGGCGGGCGTGGAACACGATCTGGAACAGGAGGTCGCCCAGCTCCTCCTGCAGGTGCGCGGAGGCCGCGCCGGTCCCGTCCAGGCCCGACAGCGCGTCCAGGACCTCGTAGCACTCCTCGACGAGATGCGGCATCAGCGACGCATGGGTCTGGACCCGGTCCCAGGGGCAGCACTCGCGCAGTGTGTCCATGAGCGCGACCAGCCGCGCCACCTCGTCACCGGAGGACGCGCCGCCGGGGCCGGGCGACACTGGGAGGTAGAGCGAGGTGAGATGGTCCGGCTCCACCGTCCGGTCGAGCTCCCACCAGTCGACCGTGGTGACCACCTCGTCGGGGAGCCCGAGGTGGTGCAGGATCACCGGGCGCGGCAGCTCCAGCCCGGCCTCGTCCGGGGCGCTCAGCTTCACCTCGGACAAGAGATGCCGCGACCAGCACTGCGCGACCAGGAACGGGCCGCGCTGGCGTGCGGCGACGTCCCCGAAAGCGGCGGCGTCGACCAGGCGCACCCCCTCGGCCACGGGGTCGATGCCGAGCGCGACCCAGGCCAGGTCCAGGAACGAGAGGGCGGGCAGCAGCGTCACCTCGACCCGGTCGTCGGCGCGCAGCAGCTCGACGCTGCGCTCGGCCACCATGGGTGATCCCGGCACCGCGTAGACAACCGGCTCGGGCGCCACCTCCGATGCCGCCGCGACGAGCTCCTCCACAATGGCGGCATACACCTCGTCGAAGGTCGACGAGGACTCGTAGAGGTCGTCGAAGCAACGGGCTCCCTCCACGCGCGTGGCCGCGGGATGGCGCGCCGTCCGCAGGAAGGCGCGCCCGGGCGCTGCCAGGAGCGCGGCGGCGGCGCCGAGGAGGTCGGTGCCGGCGGGCCCGAGGCCCACCACCGTGATGTGGGGGCGGAGCCGCGCCACGGTCAGCCGCTGGACGCGCTGGCCGATGCCGAGGTGATGGCGGCTTCGTTCGCCGACGGGTTCAACACGTCCGAGGTGGCGGGCGTCAACGGCCTGAACACGGTCGCCTGCTCGGGGAGCCACACGCCGTAGCGCGGGTCGATGCTCACCGAGGAGTGGCGCTCGGCCGCCGTGATGGCCGCCTGGGTCGCCTTCGCCCCCTCCTCCTGCACCACCTCGGCGACGACCGGCGCGGCCTTGGCGTACGACGTCGGAGTCCGCGACGTGATCTGCACGAGGAGGTATGTCCCGTTGTCATCGATGGGTGCCGAGACGGTGCCCGTCGGTAGCGACGCAACGTTGAAAGTCGACGGGAGCTCAGACGCGATGATCGGCAGCATCTCGCACGTCTGCGGCCCGCCCTGGGTCGCCTTCGCCGCCACCTGGGAGAACGGCGTCCCGAAGGCCACTTCGGCCGCCGACGCCTGGGCGGCCGATTGGCTGGAGTACACCCCCACCGTCCAGCAGGCCGTGTCGAACTCGGCCTGGTGCCGCAGGAAGTAGCCCTCCAGGTCGGTCGCGCTGGAGCCGACGCCGGCGAGGTCCTCCTGCAGCGCGCTGGCGGTAGCGACGAACTGCACCTGCTGGTCGACGAACGACGCCGGCACGGTGCTCAGCACCTCCTCGCCGGTCAGGGGCTGCCCGGTCACGCTGCAGCTGTAGTGGACGTTCTGGCCCTGGGCCGTCTGGAGCACCTCGGACATGACCTGTGAGATCTGACCGCTCAGGCTGGCCCGCGCGTCCGTCAGCTGGGCGGGCGTCACGGTGACGTGGCGCGCGTCCGCCAGCTGCAGCACGAGCTGGTGACCGACCTCGGTGTCGAGGTACGTGGCGACGAACGCGCTGGTGGCCGTAGGGTGGTCCCCTGCCCCGTCCTGGCCCTTGCCCGCGCCGGTGACCGGCGGCAGCTGCTCGCCCCCGCTCGAGGAGAGGTAGGCCTGGGAGTTCAGGTAGCACTGGTAGTAGGCGCTGCCGTCAATCGCACTCACGTCGGAATTGAGCGATGCCTGGCTGATGCTGGTGCCGTTGACCTCGGCCGCGTTGGTGGGCACGGTCAGCGCGGCCGCGGCGACGCCGCCGGCGAGGACGATGAGGAGGACGAGGAGCCGCTTCACGCGCCGCGCATGCTACAAGGTGTCCCCGTCGGGTCCCGCATCACCCAGCGGGATCAGCTCCTCAATGACGCTGCGGATGGTGTCGGCGGCCGGCGCCCCGGCGGCAATCGGCACCAGGAGCTGGGCCAGGTCCTCGCGGTAGGTGGCACCGGGTGCCAACCTCCGCAGCCGCACCTGGGCGCTGGCGGGCAGCGCGACGGGCGACACCCGCACGGTGGGTTGGCGGGTGCCACCCGGACGGACGGAGCTCATGGTGACATCGCCGATCCCGCGCGCCATCGCGCTGGCGCGCAGCCGGGCCACTGCGAGGAGGCCCTGGGCCGGGGCGGGCAGCGGGCCGTAGCGGTCGGCCCACTCCACGCCGATGTCGTCCACGTCCGCCGCGGTGCCGGCCGACGCCAGCCGGCGGTAGGCCTCGAGGCGGGCGTCCTCGGCCGCCACGTACTCCTTGGGCAGGTGCGCGTCGCCCGGGACATCGATGGAGACCGTCGGGGGGGCGGGCCTGGCCTCGCCCCTGGCTTCCGCCACCGCCTCCGCCACCAGCTGGACGTAGAGGTCGTAGCCCACCGCCGCGATGTGGCCGGACTGGTCCGAGCCGAGCAGGTTCCCGGCCCCCCGGATCTCGAGGTCGCGCATGGCGATCTTGAAGCCGGAGCCGAGCTCGGTGTGCTCGCCGATGGTGCGCAGGCGCTCATAGGCCTGCTCGGACAGGACACGGTCGGCCGGGTGGAAGAGATAGGCGTAGGCACGCTGGCCGGCGCGGCCGACCCGGCCGCGGATCTGGTGGAGCTGGCCCAGGCCGAGGAGGTCCGCCCGGTCCACGATCAGCGTGTTGACCGACGGCATGTCGATGCCCGACTCGATGATGGTCGTGCACACGAGCACGTCGTAGCGGCGCTCCCAGAAGTCGAGCACCACGGTCTCGAGGCTCCCCTCGTCCATCTGCCCGTGGGCGATCGCCACCCTGGCCTCGGGAACGAGGTCGCGGACCTCGCGGGCGACGCGGTCGATGTCGGACACGCGGTTGTGCACGTAGAACGCCTGGCCCTCACGCAGCAGCTCACGCCGCAGTGCCTCGCTCACCGCGGACGGGTCCTGCTCGCCGACGTAGGTGAGGATGGGGCGGCGGTCGGCCGGCGGCGTGTTCACCATGGACAGGTCCCGGATGCCCGTCAACGCCATCTCCAGCGTGCGCGGAATCGGGCTGGCCGTGAGCGTCAGCACGTCGACACCCTCGGCCATGCGCTTCACCGTCTCCTTGTGCGACACCCCGAAGCGCTGCTCCTCGTCGACCACGAGCAGCCCGAGGTCCTTGAACTGCACGTCCTGTGCCAGCAGCCGGTGCGTGCCGATCACCACGTCGACGCTCCCGTCGGCCAGGCCCTGCACGACGGCCTTCTGCTGCGCCGGGGACAGGAAGCGGCTCAGCATCTCGACCCGTACCGGGTATGGCGCGTACCGGTCCGCGAAGGTCTGCGCGTGCTGGCTCGCCAGCAACGTCGTCGGGGCCAGCACCGCGGCCTGCGCGCCCTCCTGCACCGCCTTGAAGACGGCCCGCACCGCCACCTCGGTCTTGCCGAACCCGACGTCGCCGCACACCAGGCGGTCCATCGGCCGTGGCTCCTCCATGTCGCGCTTGACGTCGGCGATCGCCTTCAGCTGGTCCTCGGTCTCGACGAAGGGGAACGAGGACTCCATCTCCGCCTGCCACGGCGTGTCGGGGCCGAAGGCACGCCCCTCGACGGCCAGGCGACGCCGGTACAGCGCCACCAGGTCGGCCGCCACCTCGTCGGCGGCCGCACGGGCCCGGGCCCGGGTGCGCTGCCAGTCCGCGCCACCCATCTTCGAGAGCGTCAGGGGACTCGCCGCCGCTGTAGGGGGTGATCGCCTCGATTTGTTCCACCGGGAGGTAGAGGCGGTCGGAGCCCCGGTACTGCAGGATCAGGTAGTCGCGCGTCGTCCCGCCCATTGTTCGCGTCGTCACGCCCTCGAAGCGGGCCACGCCGTGCTGGCGGTGGACGACGAAGCTGCCGGACTCGAGGTCGTCGAAGAACCCGTCCGCCGCCCGGGCCCGCGGGCGGGCGCGCCGGTGCGGCATCCGGCGGCCGGTGACGTCGGTCTCCGAGAGGACGGCCACCTTGGCCTCGGGGAGGATGAAGCCGCTGGTGACGGGTGCCGCCACCACGACGGCGCCCGGCCTACCCGTCGCTGCCTCCACCACCGGGGCGTGGACGCCCTCCTCGGCCAAGGCGGCCGACAGCCTGGCGGCGCCGGCAGCCGTGGCGGCGCACAGCGTCACCGAGTACCCATCGCCCACCAGCCGGGTCACCCCGGCCGCGAGCCGGGACGGGTCCCCCGCCACCGGATCGAAGCGGCGCACCGTGAGCGCGCTGGTCGACGGCCCTTCGGGGACGTTGGGCAGGGCGACGACGCCGGCAGCGCAGTCGCGCAGCAGGCGGTCGAAGTTGACGTGGAGGCGCGGGAAGGTGTCCTCTTCCCCCTCCTTGGCCCCCCACGTCGCCGCGAGCGTCTCGGCCAACGCGGCCTCCTCGTCGAGGAGCTGAGTGCCCCGGTCCCTGATCCGGCGCGGCTCGGCGAGGACCACCTGGCCGCCCGCCGGCAGCAGGTCGGGCAGCACCCGCTCGGTGCGCTCGAGGAACGGGAGCCACGACTCCATGCCGTCGAACTGCTCGCCGCGCGCCAGGCGCTCCCACACCGACGCCCCCCAAGGCCGCCGCGTCGTCAGCGACTCCGCCGCGGCCTGGATCTCGGGGGTGGCGACGAGCTCGCGGCACCCGAACAGGGCGACGGCGCCGATGTCGTGCAGCGAACGCTGGTCGGCGACGGCGAACGCGGTGAGGCGGTCGACCTCGTCGCCCCACAGGTCGATGCGGACCGGCACGTCCGCCGTGGGGGGGAACACGTCGACGATCCCGCCGCGCACGGCGAACTCGCCGCGGTGCTCGACCTGGTGCTCGCGGCGGTACCCCCGGGCCACCAGCTCGGGGAGGAGCGCGCCGACGTCGATCTGCTGGCCCGGCCGGATGACGATCGGCGCGGTCCCGACGGGGGGCCCCAACCTCTGGAGCAGCGCGCGGACCGGAGCGACGATCACCCGCGGGGGCGCCGGCAGCGTGCCGTCGGGCGCGTGCGTCAGCGCGTGCAGGACGGCCAGGCGCCGCCCCATCGTCTCGATCTCGGGGCTGACGCGCTCGAAGGGCAGCGTCTCCCACGCCGGCAGGACGGTGACCGCTCCGGAGAGAGCACCGACGGCCTCGCCGGCTGCGGGGTCGCCCTCGAGCGCGAGAAGGCAGGCCAGGTCGTCCGCCAGGCGCTCGGCGTCGAGGCCCGTCGCGGTGACCACGAGCAGCGGGGACCGCTCCGTGAACGTCGCCAGCGCCGCGACCACGACGCCCTGCGCCGCCTCCGGGACGGCCACGGTGGCATCGGCGGCCCCGAGGACCGCACCGATCACCGGCTCGGCGCGCAGCAGGTGCGGGATGGCGGCCAGGCTGCCGCCGGGCGGCGTCGGCGAACCGGTGGGGTGGGGCGCGGTCATCGGTCAGGTGGGCAGTGAGTGGCACCACGCCATGGCAGCGTCGATGCCGTCGGCCACGATGTGCTCGACCGCGTCAGCGGCGATCTGGACCGAGGCGGCCAGCAGCTCCCTGACCGCCTTGGGCGGGCGCTTGAGCACATGGGCCGCGCCCTGGGCCGCGCGGGGGGGCTTGCCCACGCCGATGCGGACGCGGAGGAAGTCGTTCGTGTGGAGGTGGTCCGAAATGGAGCGCAGGCCGTTGTGGCCGGCGAGGCCGCCGCCCGACTTGAGACGGACCGTCCCCGGAGGGAGGTCGAGCTCGTCGTGCACGATGACGACGGACGCCGGGTCGGTGACCCCGAAGCGCTTCGCCAGGGCGCGCACCGCGAGGCCGGACTCGTTCATGTACGTGGTCGGCACGGCGAGGGCGACCCGCCGGCCGGCGATGGTCGCCAGCCCGACCCGGGCCGGCACACCCTTCTCCGCCCGCAGCGAGGCGGCGTGGCGGTCCGCCAGCAGCGTGACCGCATCGGACCCCGCGTTGTGCAAGCTCCCGGCGAACTCCGCACCTGGATTCCCGAGCCCGACGACCAGCAGGTCCGCCGGGGTCCCCCGGTGCTCGGACCGGGCGAAAGGGCGGCGCAGGGCCTAGCCCTCTCCGCCCGTGGTCTCGGATGCCTCCCCGGTCGGCTCGGCGGTCTCCCCCACTGCCCCCTCCTCGGCCTCACCCTCGGCACCTTCCTCCTCGGCCGTGATGACGCGGGGAGGTTGTCCGATGGCGATCGCCGTTTCGGCGTCGACCTCGGTGGTGACGCCCTCGGGCAGCGAGATGTCGGACACCCGCACCTGCCCGCCGATGGTCAGCTCGGTGATGTCGACCTCGAGCACGGTCGGGATGGCTCCCGGCAGCGCCCGGATGGGGAGGGTGAACATCTGCTGTTCCACGAGCCCGTCGCCGTGGTGCACCTCGAGCGCCTCGCCGACGAGGGTGATCGGCACGTCGGCGCTGATGACCTCGTCGCGCCGGACGATCACGAAGTCGATGTGGGTGACCGTCTGGGCGACCGGGTGGCGCTGCATCTCGCGGGCGATGGTCAGGAACGAGCCCGACCCCGTGTCGAGGGACAGCAGCTGGTTGGCCCCGGCGTCGGTGTTGAGGGCGGCCCGCAGCTCCCGGGCCACCACGGCGACCGGCACGGGGTCGGTCCCGTGCCCGTAGATCACGCCAGGGATCTTCCCCTCGCGCCGCAAGCGGCGCACGGCGCGCGAGCCGAGGGGGCGCCCGACTTCGGCGGCGAGTACGACTTCGGCCATAACGGATCTCCTCAGGTGGCGAGAGCGGCGTGCGCGGACGGCGCTGGGGCCTCCGGCGAACGGCCTACCAGCGTAGCCGCCCGGCCCGCCGGCCGACCAGCGGGCCCGTCCGGGCCCACCGGCGTCGCCACGGGCCTCCTCCGGGAACGGCCGGACGGACAGGCTCAGCCAGTGCGCTGGAGCAGGACGGCCTTGGCCCCGGCCGCGGCGATCGTGGTGACCGGGTGCCAGCCCGCGGCCACCAGGGCGGCGTAGCTCGGGTTGAGTCTGAGCGGCCTGGCGTACACGTACCAGAGGCGCCGGTACGGCCGCAGCTGCCGGGCCCACCGGGACGGATGCGATCCTCCCTCGTAGTACTCCGAGGGGACGATGAACGTGTCGGGCCGGGTGCTCAGCACCGTGAACCCGGTGCTCCAGTCCGAACCGAACTCCAGGTGGGGCGGCCGGTCCTCGTAGAGGGCCCAGGGGTAGCGCATGAGCTCGGCCACGACGATGTGGTCGCCGGGCCGCGCGTCGTGATGGAGGGTGGCGGCCAGCCCCTTGACGTCGGTGCCCGGGTAGACGGGCAGGTTGGCGGCTGCGTGCCCCACGAGCGCAGCCCCGGCGAGGAGCACGACCACGGCGGCCACCCAGCGCAGCGCGACGGCCAGGCCGCTCAGCGCGCGGTCGAGCGCGCGGCAGGCACGGGTGGCACCGGTGGCCAGCAGCAGGAGGAGCACCGGGTAGAGGTATTCGTCCACCCGCCCCGCGCCGAGCGGCGCCAGGTGCAGTGCAGCGGCGACCACCGCAGCCACCAGCACCAGGACCGGTCCGAGCATGGCGGCGGTGCGCCAGGCCCCGGCGGCGAGGAGGGCGACCAGGCCGGCGAGCACGACCACGCGTGCGGCCGGCTGGACGACGGTGAAGCCGAGGAGGCCGGTGAACAAGTTCCCCGTCGAGTCGTACAACGAGGTGACGAACGCCCACGCCGACGCGTGGTCCAGGTAGTCCCCGTTCCAGAAGCGCTGCAGGGCCGGTGACAGGTGCCGGTAGAGGAGGCCCGCGACCACGGCGCAGGCCACGGCGACGCAGCCCCCCGCCACGACGAGCCCCACCAGGACCGGCCGGGAGCGACGGTGGAGGACGAGGAGGGCCACCCACAGGGCGACGACGACCAGCCCCATGATGGCGGACACGGCGAAGGTCGCCACGGACGCCAGGGCGAACAGCGTGAGGTGGCGCCGGTCCGGCTGCCGCCGCGCCGCCTCCGCCAGGGCCAGGAGAAGGCAGGTGAGGAGGAAGTCGGCCCCGTACTCCTTGAGCCTGGTCGAGTAGGCGGCGGCGATCGGGCTGACGCACACCAGCAGGGCCAGGCCGAGCCCGGCCACCCGGCCCAGCCGGAAGTAGCGGGCGACGGCGTACATGGCCGGGATGGCGGCCACGCCCAGGACGAGAGGTGGCAGCTGCGCCCACCAGGTGGTGCCGGGATCGAGCAGGAGGAATGTCCGCTCGAAGAGGTAGAAGCCCGGTGCCGTCACCCACATGTGCCAAGCGGTGCCGATGCCCACCTGCGACGAGAGCGCGGCCCAGGCGTCGTCCCGCCACAACCCGAGGCTGGTCAGTCCGTGCGCCCGGATGCTGGCACCGACGCCCATGACCGCCGCGAGCCCGAGCCAGGTGCCCAGGGTCGTGGGCCAGGACGGAAAAGGCGCCACCGCTCGCTCGGCAGGCGGCTCGCTCACGGCGTGCGCCGGCGCGGGCTCCTCCAACCCCGTCGCATCGAAGGCGGTCATTCCGTGGGCGGCATCAGGTGGCGACGGGGTCGGGCCGCACCCGGCACGGCTAGACCAGGTTGTCCCCGCCGAAGAGCTCGGAGACCGAGGTGTCCTCGAAGACGGCGTCAATGGCGTCGGCGATGATCTTGGCCACCGAGAGGACCTCGAGCTTGTCGAACGTGCGGTCCTCGGCCACGGGCAGGGTGTCGGTCACGACGACCCGCGAGATCGGCGCCGCCTTCAGGCGGTCGACGGCAGGGTCGGACAGGACGGCGTGCGTGGCCATGGCCGAGATGTCCGAGGCGCCGGCGTCGGCCAGCAGCTCGGCCGCGGCGCAGATGGTCCCGGCCGTGTCGATCATGTCGTCGATCAGGACGCAGTGGCGGCCCTCCACGTCACCGACCACGTGGCGCGCCTTGACTTCGTTGTAGGTGCCCCGGGGCCGCGTCTTGTGGATCAGGGCCAGGTCGAAGCCGAGATGCTGGCTGTAGCGCTCTGCCACCTTGACCCGGCCGGCGTCGGGCGCCACCACCACGACGTCGTTGCCGAAGTTCTCCCGCATGTACCCCTCGAGCACGGGCGTCGCCACCAGGTGGTCGAAGGGCACGTCGAAGAAGCCCTGGATCTGCCCCGAGTGCAGGTCCACGCTGATGACGCGGTCGGCACCAGCGGCGGAGAGCATGTCCGCCACGAGCTTGGCGGTGATCGGCTCGCGCCCGGTCGACTTGCGGTCCTGGCGCGAGTACCCGTAATAGGGGCAGACCGCGGTGATCCGCTTGGCCGACGCCCGTTTGGCGGCGTCGATCATGATGAGGTGCTCCATGAGCGAGTCGTTCACCGGGGAGGCGTGCGTTTGGATGATGAAGACGTCGCAGCCGCGGATGGAGATGTCGTACTTGCAGTAGATCTCCCCGTTGGCGAACTCGCGCAGGTTCGCCTCGCCGAGCTCGACGCCGAGGTGACCCGCGATGTCCTGCGCCAGGCTCGGGTGCGAGCGACCGGAGACCAGTTCGAGTCGGCGCCGCGGGATCAACTCCACGTGGCCAACGCTACTTCGCTGGGGTCGGTCCCGCTCCGGGGTGTTCAGGCGTCGGGGCTCCGCAGCACCGAGTGGGGCCCGATCTCGGCGCCGGCCGGCACCTCGGCACCTGGCTCGAGGACGCTGTAGGGGCCGATCCGCGCCCCGGCACCGATGATGGCCCGGGTGCACACGCTTTCGCTCACTGTCGCGCCCTCGCCGACCGTGGTGTCGGTCAGCACGCTGTTGGGCCCGATCTCGGCCCCCGCGCCCACGGAGCAGTCGCCCCGCAGGATCACCCCGGGGAGCAGGGATACGTCGGCCTCCAGGCGGGCCTGCGCGTCCACGTAGGTGCGCTCCGGGTCCCACATCGTGACGCCACGGCGCATCCAGCGCTCGTTGATCCGGTCGCGCAGCTCGGCCTCGGCCACGGCCAGTTGGGCCCGGTCGTTGACCCCGGCCGCCTCCATGGAGTCGGGCAGGAGGAGGGATCGCACCCGGTAGCCGGCACTCGAGAGGACGGCGACGGCGTCGGTGAGGTAGTACTCGCCCTGGGCGTTGGCCGGGCTGAGGCGGCGCAGGGTGGGCGCCAGGATGCTGCGCCGGAAGCAGTAGATGGAGGTGTTGACCTCCTCGATCGTCTTCTCCTCCTCGGTGGCGTCGGCCTCCTCCACCACCCGGCTCACGTCGCCGTCCTTGCCGTGCACGACCCGGCCGTAGCCCGAGGGGTTCTCGACCACGGCCGTCAGCAGCGTGGCACCGGCGTCCTCGGCGCGGTGCGCGCGCACCAGCGCCGCCAGGGTCTGGGGGCGGAGCAGCGGCGTGTCGCCAGGGAGCACGACCACGTCCTCCACCTCGTCGTCGTCGTCGGGCAACCCGGTCAGGCCGACGGCCAACGCGTCGCCCGTGCCCGACTGGGTGAGCTGCTCCACGAACTCGATCTCCATGGTCGGCGGGGCGAGCTGGACC
>Ga0116219_10003048_pt1 | contig 13550 bp, 10 predicted proteins | sample Sb_taG_4_FD_91019 | JGI IMG/M metagenome (GOLD analysis project Ga0116219, IMG submission 91019) | Peat soil microbial communities from Weissenstadt, Germany - Sb_50d_6_BS metaG | ecosystem: Environmental > Terrestrial > Soil > Wetlands > Peat | place: Germany: Weissenstadt | collected 2010-09-21
CCGCTTCCATTGCGTCTACTGGCCGGCGTTCCTGATGGCGGCCGGCATTCCCGTGCCGCGATCGGTGCGGGCCAACGGCTGGCTGCTCTTCGACCAGGGAAAGATGTCGAAGTCGCGAGGCAACATTGTGCGGGCTGAGACCGTGCAGGACGTGCTTGGCGCCGATACGTTGCGGTACTTCCTTCTGCGCGAAATTCCCTTCGGGCAGGATGGCAACTTCTCGTTTGATGCGCTGGTGCAGCGCTACAACGGAGACTTGGCCAACGGATACGGCAATCTTGTGAGCCGCGTAGTGAACATGGTGCACAAGTACTTTGCCGGCGAGGTGCCTGAAGCCGGAGCAGAGACGCAAGCCGAAGCGGCATTGCGCGCGAGCGCGGTGGGCGCAATTGCTTCGTTTGGTCCAGCTTTTGATGAGCTAGATTTCTCCGAAGCCTTGAAGAACCTGTGGCTCCTGGTGGCCGGGACCGACGGCTACCTGACGGCCAATGCTCCCTGGAAGAAGCCGGTGGATCGAACCGACGCCGACCATAGGAAGCTGCAGGCGCGCGTGCTGGCAACCGCTGCCGAGGCCATCCGCATCATCACGGCATTGGTGTTTCCCATATTGCCCGATGCCGCAGCGAAAGTTTGGCAACAACTCGGGCAGGGCGAGCTTGCAGACGCTGCCGGGAATGGATTCTTGAAGGATCTCGCGTGGGGCGGCTTGAAGCCGGGCACGAAATTCGGTGAGCCTGCGCCGCTGTTTCCTCGCGCGGAAAAGGACGCAATCGAACGCATGCAGAATCTTGAGGACCAGAACAATCGCACGGCAGTCGAGGCCGCGAGCAAAGACGAAATCGTTGCCCCTTCGCACGCTCCGGCGGCGACGTCCGTGAACCCCACAACTGGCACAGACAAAACCTCAGTTCGCGCACATCAAAAGCTGACACCCACCGCGGCCGGACCGGCAAATCCCGAGCAGCCTTTGAACACCGCAAAGGTCGACCAGGTGCCCACACCATTGGCCAGCAGCCGCTTGAACTCCACGCCCGTGCCCGCGCCTGCCGAGGCTCCCCTGGCGCCCCCTGTGACACCTGCTCCCGCAGCGCAAGGTCAAGAGGCTGCCACGCCGCAGACGCAGCAGATTACCATCGATGATTTCGCCAAGGTCGACCTGTGCGTTGCGCAGATCCTGGTCGCGGAGCGCGTACCGAAGGCCGACAAGCTGCTGCGCCTTGAGGTCGACCTCGGTTATGAGAAGCGGCAGATTTTGGCTGGTATTGCGCAATACTATGAACCCGAAAAGCTTATTGGCCGAAAGATTGTCATCGTTGCCAATCTGGCTCCGCGCAAGATGCGCGGCCTGGTGTCGAACGGAATGCTGCTGGCCGCATCGCTTGAAGGCGGCGCGCCCGTGTTGGCGGGATTTCTCGAAGAGGTGCCGCTGGGCGCGCGGCTGAAATAGGCGAGAAACGCGTCGCTCGCGGTTTCGTTCGCTTGCGCCCGCGAATGTGATTTGCTACGATGACTCGACACATGGTTTGCACCCTGCAAATCCGCGGTTGTTGTTGCCTGTCGAACATCTTCGACGGGTGTCGCCGCTAGTCTCTTCTCCTCAGCACAATAGACACAGAAGACGCACCCGTAGCTGAACGCCGGGTTTGTCTTTGTGCGCACCGGCCTTCAGCATCTCCCCGATACCTGAGAGGTCATCATGCCGGTCGCCGAAAACGATTTATCCCTGTCCCCGCCACGTCACAGCATTTCCGCGACCTCGCGGGTCAACCACCTTCGCCTGCTTGAGGCGGAGAGCATTCACATTCTGCGCGAAGTCGCGTCGGAGTTCGAGCGTCCGGTGATGCTTTACTCCATCGGCAAAGATTCCTCGGTGATGCTGCGGCTTGCGCAGAAGGCCTTCTATCCCGCCCCGATTCCCTTCCCACTGCTGCACATCGATACTGGCTTCAAGTTCGCTGAGATGCTCGCGTTTCGTGATGCGATGGCGCGTCGGGTAGGCGCGGAGCTGCTGGTGTGGCGCAATGAGCCGGCCATCGCCGCGGGAACCAATCCTGTTGTGCTCGATACCAAGCGCTGCTGCGGCCTACTGAAGACGCAGGCGCTGCTCGATGCGTTGCGCCACTACAACTTCGACGCGGCCTTTGGCGGTGCGCGCCGCGACGAAGAAAAGTCGCGCGCCAAGGAGCGAATCTATTCGTTTCGCGATACGGCCGGTCAGTGGGATCCGAAAAACCAGCGGCCCGAACTGTGGAATCTCTACAACGCACGCATCCATCCCGGCGAAAGCATTCGCGTGTTTCCGCTCTCAAACTGGACGGAGATGGATGTGTGGCAATACATCCACGAAGAAAAGATTCCGGTCGTGGATCTCTACTTCGCCAAGGAGCGACCCATGTTTGTACGTGGCGAGGCGCTGTTGCCCGTTGAGCAGAGCTTTGTCGCGTTGCCCGGCGAGAAGCCACAGATGGTGAAGTGCCGGCTGCGTTCGCTGGGTTGCAGCCCTTGCACCGGCGCCATTCGCTCTGACGCTGATACCATTCCCGCCATTTTTGCGGAGCTGATTTCATTTCGCTCGTCAGAGCGGGCGAATCGCGCGATTGACCACGACCAGGAAGGCTCGATGGAGATCAAGAAACGGGAAGGGTATTTCTGAGAGGCAGGGACCGAGGGAACAAGGGAGCGAGAAAGCGGAGGTTGGGTTGGGGACTACGGCAGAGTTTGAGAACAGAGAGTTCGAAATCGGCGAGTTTTTGACGCATGAGCGCGAAAAGGACTTGCTGCGCTTTTCCACTGCCGGCAGTGTAGACGACGGCAAGTCGACGCTGATAGGCCGGCTGCTTTACGACACGCAATCAGTCTACGAAGATCAGGTGCGCTCAATTGAAGGCAAAGGCACGACCGCACCGGGACAGATCGATTTCGCGCTGCTGACCGATGGCCTGCGCGCGGAACGCGAACAGGGCATCACGATCGACGTCGCATACCGTTATTTTTCGACCGCGCGGCGCAAGTTCATCATTGCCGACACGCCGGGCCACGAGCAGTACACGCGCAACATGGCCACAGGGGCATCCACAGCCGATGCCGCAATCGTGTTGATCGACGCAAGCAAGGGCGTGCAGATCCAGTCGCGGCGGCACGCGTATATTGCGTCGCTGCTGCGCGTGCGCCACGTGCTGGTGGCCGTGAACAAAATGGACCTCATCGGCTACGACGAGGCGGCATTTGGCGCGATCGAGACGGATTTCCGCACCGTGCTCGAGCAGATCGCGGCGGACACCGGCTCGCCGGTCGAGGCGCATTTTATCCCTGTCAGCGCATTGAAAGGCGACAACGTTGTGCATCGCGCTGCGAGCAGTCCTGGTGCGATGCCCTGGTACCCGGGGCCGTCGCTGCTCGAATTGCTGGAATCGCTGCCTTCGGCGCGGCAAACACACAACGAGCATTTCCGTTTCCCGGTGCAGCGTGTGCTGCGGCCCGATAATACGTTTCGCGGGTTCGCTGGGCAGATTGCGTCGGGAACGATTCGCCCGGGCGATGAGGTTACTGTGTATCCCTCAGGGCGCACGGCAAGAGTGGAACGCATCGTCACGTTTGACCGCGACCTCGAGGCAGCTCAAGCGCCATTGTCGGTCACATTGGTGCTCGATCACGAACTCGATATCAGCCGCGGCGATTTGATCGCCGGCGCGCAGCATGCGCCAACGGTTGCGCGCGCCGCAAAAGCTTCGCTGGTATGGATGGACCGGCGTCCGCTCGAGCCAAACCGCCGCTACTTGCTGAAACACACCAGCCACGTTGTGCCGGCATTCGTTTCGTCGATCGATCATCGTGTAGATCTGGCCGCGCTCAAGCATGGACCGGCGCCCACGCTGCACATGAACGATATCGGAGCAGTTTCGCTGAGCCTGCTGCGTCCGATCGCGGTCGATCTTTATCGCGAAAATCGCTCGATGGGCGCATTCATTCTGATCGACCCAGAAACCAACGCGACGGTTGCAGCAGGGATGATCACCGCGGCGTTTGGGTCGGCTCCCGGAGGCGAAGATGATGAGTCGGCTGCCTGGGGACGCGTGACCGCCGGCGAGCGCGAGGCGCGCTGGGGTCATCGCGGCGGTGTGCTGGAGTTATCCGGCCCCACCGCGTTGATTGACGCCGTCGAGCGTTCGCTGTTTGCCGTAGGCGCGGTCACGTGCCGCATCGACGGCGAAGGTGATGTTTTCCTGCTCGAGCCCGACCTCTTGCACGCCGTCACCTCGATCCAATCGCAATCCGGCTTGCTAGGGCTTGTGGTGCGTGCAGGTGATGACACGACGTTGGTGGCTAGCCTAGGCGGATTTGAAATCACCCTCGACGCGAGCGAAGCCATGCACGCGATGGCGGCCGTGCATCAGTTACTGCTACGTGCAGGCGTTTTTCCTTCAACAGAAAAGGCGGGTTTGTAATGAGCATTGCGGAGATTGGCGCAGAAGTGAATCTCAAATTGGATGCGGTGCGTGCAGTGCTGGTGCGCGAAGTGACGGGCACAGGCGATGTTTGCCTGACTTGCAGCTTCCAGGCCGAAGACGTGCTGCTGACGAAACTTGCTATCGAAGTTGAGCCGCAGATCCCGATTCTTTTCCTCGACACCGGTTACCACTTTGCCGAAACTTACGCCTATCGCGATCGCATTGCGCGTGAGTGGGGACTGAATCTGACCACCCTGCTGCCGGAAAAAACAGTCGCCGAGCAAGAGGCCGAACACGGCCTGCTGTATCAAAGCGCGCCCGACCGCTGCTGCGGGCTGCGCAAAGTTGAGCCGTTGTTCAAGGCGGTGGCGCAGTATCGCGTTTGGCTTACCGGCCTGCGTCGCGAGCAGGCGCGCAGCCGCACGGCTCTGGAAGAGCGCGCGAAGTTTGCCCTGCCAGGCGGCAAGCAGGTGTTGAAACTTGCGCCGCTTGCCGAATGGACAACGCGCGACGTGTGGTACGCGTGCGAGCAGCTTCAGATTCCCTTGCTGCCGCTGTATGAGCGCGGCTACACCTCCATCGGCTGCGAGCCGTGTACCACGCTGCCGCTCGATCCCAACGACCCGCGGTCGGGCCGATGGGGAGGGCGCAAGGTCGAGTGCGGAATCCACATAGAAGCTGCCAGTTCATAGTTCTTAGTTCACTGTCTTCAGTTCCCGTCTGAGACGATCGCAACTAAGAACTACGAACTGGTAGCAAGGGGCCACGAATGCATTACATCATCGGATTTCTGATCGCGCTGTTTATTGCGCTCACAGGCGTAGGCGCCGGTACGATCACCGTGCCTGTCCTTGTCTTGTTTCTTGGTGTGCCGGCGCCGGTCGCAGTGGGTATCGGGTTGACGTTTTCAGCGGCGGTCAAGCTGATCCTGACGCCGGCGCAGATCGCGCGTGGCAATGTGGCATGGCGCACGCTGGGCTTCATGCTGCTGGGCGGCGCACCCGGCGTGCTTGTGGGGTCACTGCTTCTGCGGCACCTGGTAACGGCAGGATCGGCAAACCTGCTCAACGCGATTCTTGGCGCGATCCTGGTGGCGACGGCGAGTTGGCAGCTTTTCTATTCATTCCGCCCCATGCGGCAGAATTCCGGTGCGCGCAAGCGGAGTTCCCTGCTCCCGTGGCTGATGTTTCCGGTGGGCGCAGAGGTTGGATTTTCTTCGGCCGGAGCGGGCGCTCTCGGCAGCGCCGCGTTGCTTGCCCTTACCCCGCTCGAGCCTGCGCAGGTTGTTGGAACCGATATCGTCTTCGGCTTCCTGGTTTCGCTCGTCGGCAGCGGCGCGCACTGGTTCGCACACCTGACGGATCCCGCGCTGTTGCTGCAGTTAATCATCGGCGGCGTTGCTGGAGCGGTTTCGGGAACGCTGGTGAGCACACACGTTCCTCGCCGACCGCTGCGCTTTGCACTCTGGGTTTGGTTGCTGTTCCTTGGCGGAATTTTTCTCTTCAACAGTTACAAGGTTTGGGCGATCCCGCATCGGCATGATGACAGGTTCGCCGCGACGCACGGACGGAATGCGCGAAGCGAAACTGTTCCCAACTTTCAGGCGAAAGACACAACCGGACCAGTTCGGACCGGCAACTGAAATTTCGGGCTTGGAAGGGGATTTGGTGCGGAAGGCGGGACTTGAACCCGCAAGCCTTTTGGGCGCCAGCTCCTAAGGCTGGTGTGTTTGCCATTTCACCACTTCCGCCTGGAGCCGCTTGATCCAAGTTTAAGTCAATTCCAGGTTTTGCGCGCCCATCCCGCCCAGGCGAAGCTTGGCCGGAGCACCGTGCATCAATGTGCAGCCGATTTCGCATCTCTTGAAAAATGCCCGCTTTTGCCGCCGGACTTGGATTCGAGGCGCACCTCGCGGATAACGATGGCTTTGTCGAGCGCCTTGGTCATGTCGTAAACCGTAAGCGCGGCGACGGCCGCGGCGGTGAGCGTTTCCATTTCAACCCCGGTAGGGCCGGCGGTGGCTGCGCTGGCAGTAATGCGCACGCCCCCGGCGACGATTTGTGTCTTCACATCCACGTGCGTCAGAGAAAGAGGATGGCACATGGGAATGAGCTCGGCCGTGCGCTTGGCCGCCTGGATGCCGGCGAAGCGCGCCACTTCAAGAGGATTGCCCTTGGGATTGTCGGGCAGAGCCGCTAGGACGGCTGCTGGAAGCTCGACGAATGCCGAAGCGGTCGCGGTGCGCCGCGTGGCCAGTTTTCCGCTCACGTCGACCATATGTGCCTGGCCCGACGAATCAAAATGCGAAAGCTTCGAAAGTTTGGGCATGGAACTCCTCAGACAAGAAGAATGCGAGCGATATCGCCCGCGTGAAGATGGTCAGATTCTTCGGGTACCACCAAGAAACAGTTCGCCCGGGCCATGGCGGCCAGGTCTCCCGACCCTTCCCACGGAACCAGTTCGACCTGGGGCACTAAATCGGAGAAGGTACACGCTGCCGGCAGAAAACGGGTAAGGCCGGGCTTCGCTTTGACATCTTCCACCAGTCGCGCGAGTGCGAAGCGAGGGCCGAGTTCGCGGCGGCCGCCAATTGCGGCGAGCACCGGAACGCCGAAGAGCAGAAATGTGACTGCGGATGAGACCGGGTTGCCGGGAAGGCCGAAGCAGCACGTTGTGCCGCTCCGGCTTTGGACGGTGTGGGCGCGGCGACCCAACTCCGCAAAGACCACTGGCTTACCCGGCTGGATGCGCACTCCGGTGAAATGAAATCTGGCTCCGGCGCGGGCCAGAGCAGGTTCGACCAGGTCGAATTTGCCTGCGGAAACGCCGCCGGTGATGATCAGAAGATCGGCCGTTGCGGCTCGAGCCAGCGCGGCGTCGAGGGACTTTGCCGTGTCGCGCGCGATAGGCAGGAGCCATGGCTCGCCGCCGGCTGCAGCCACCATCGCGGCCAGCATCGCGTTGCTTGAGTTGCGAATCTGGCCGGGACCCGGCTTTGACTTGATCGGCACCAACTCATCGCCTGTGGCGAGGATCGCCACGCGAGGCCGGACGAAAACCTTCAGCTCAACGCAACCACAGGACGCGGCAAGCGCTATTTGTGCCGCACCGATCGTGGTTCCCACTGGCAGCAGCGCATCGCCTTTGCGCGCCTGCGCACCACGAGCGACGATGTTCTCGCCATTCCTGATCGCACGCTGGGGTAGTAGACGGATGGTTCGCGCCGACGGAGTGCCGCTCGCCTCGACGTGTTCCAGCATGATCACGGCGTCAGCCCCTCGGGGAATCGGTGCACCGGTCATGATCTCCCAGACCGCACCGCGAGGCAGTGTGCGTGCCGGCGCTTCACCGGCGCGCGTCGAGCCGGCCACGGGACGGAGCCGACGAGACGCGGCTTCGTCTGCGCGGCAGGCGAAGCCGTCGCGGGTTGAGCGGGCAAAGGGAGGCTGGTCGCTGTCGGCACTGAGCACCTCGGCGAGCACACGGCCCGAAGCCCGAGCGAGTTCCACGCGTTCGACCGATGGCTTGCACTGCGCCAGCCTTGAAGCGCGCGCCGCCACGAGTTTCGCGGCCTCGTGAAAACTCAACACTTTGGACGTGGGTAAGACAGAACCCATGGAATGGATTGTAGAGGGTCGCGACGGTGTCCAAATGTCAGCGCGCCGGCAAACTAGTTTGTCGGTGGAGGAGTTGGCGCGCTCGGCTTTTCTTCAGACCGTTCGAGAGCCGTGTTCACGTCCGCCGCGAAGGGCCCGGTCGGAGCCAGTTCGAGGTACTTGCGAAACGCCGCGATGCATTCCGCAGACAATATGGACTTGTCTGCCTGGGCATCGAAGGGCGCGTCCTGCGCGAGTCCCTGCGCCTTGATGTAGTAGAGAAAAGCATTGTTGGGGTCGGCCTTGATGGCCTTGTCAGCGGCATCCACTTGCGCTGTGACGTTCTTTGCCTGGAAGAAAATGATGGCTTGATTTTCGAGGTAAAGGGCTGCGTCCGCGGGATCGGCCTTGGCTGCAGCGTCAAAGGCGGCATTCGCATCGTCCACCATCAAGGTGCGAGCATAAACTTCGCCTAGACCGCCTTCAATCGCTCCCAGAACCTGTGGCTCAGGCTTCTGTGCTTTCGATTCCAGTTCTAGAGCCTTCTTGAAGCTGGTTTCTGCATCCAGGTAATTCCTCAGGCCCAACTGCGCACGTGCCAGGTCGATCCACACAATCGGTTCGTTCGGATCTGAGGCGGTGTCCTTGGTCATGAGAGTTTCGATTTCGGTGTACTTCGCATTCGCGATCTCTGCAGCCTTGGCATCGATATCCTGCTGCGTGGCTGTGTTCCCCAGGATCTCCACGGCGGACACTCGTGCTTTTTCGGCGTCCTGAAGGTCATGATTCACGACCTCGAGGTGAGCATTAACGTCGTTTGCCAGGTTGCTGGCTGCCGCCGCGGCGGCGCTTGCCGCGCGCATCGCCTGGATTTGCTTTTGCTGCTCAGGCGACAGCCGGTCCATATACTCCTGGCGTGTCATATCGACATCCTGCGCCACATCTTTTCCTGCGAGGATGATGACGGCCTGAATGTAATCGACCACTTTGCCTTCAGGAGTGTCGGTGGCGCGATAAAGCAGTGTGTATTCGCCAATCGATGCTTCGCCGGTGTATTCGCCGTTGCCAGACACCGGGAAGCTGTATGTCGACGTTTCGCCACCGTCGGTGGAGAGGCTGACTGTTCCGCCATTCTGCGGCTGCCCCGTGGGGCTGATCACGCGGCCGTGAATCCGGCCCGTGGGCGGTGGCGAGTACTCCTGGGCAAACGCGGAGAAGGCACTTGGCGCCAACGCGCACACAAGGGCGCAAAGGCTGAGCCTGAGAGCAGAAGTACGTCTCATGGAATGGATTGTAGAGCGTAATCGCGGCCGTGAGAACTGAGACTCGCCGGGGTCAGCATACGAATGGAAAACAGGCAAGAAAGGCGTCCACACTCGGACGCCCCTGCTTGCGAAGGATTGCAGTCGAGCTACTTCGATTTGGGAGCTTTGTAAGAGGAGCTGACCTTTTCTCCCGCTTGCTGCAGGATGCCCGCGACCTCATCAGCGTAGGGGCCGGTGGGGGCAAGATCCAGATACTTCTGGTAGGCTGCCGTGCACTCCGGCGGAAGAACAATCCTCTGCGTCTTGGGATCGACCGTCGCGTTCTGCACCAGCCCCTGTCCCTTGATGTAGTAGAGAATCGCCTGGTTGGGATCCACCTTGATCGCTTCGTCAGCCGCGGCGACCTGGGCGGGACCGTTGTTCTGCTGGAAGAAAATCACCGCTTCGTTTCTCAAATGAAGCGCCGCATTGGTGGGATCGGCTTTGGCGGCGGCATCATAGGCTGCGTTGGCATCCTGCACTTTGCCGGTGCGGGCGTAGATCTCGCCCAACCCGGCATTTGCGAGACCAAGAACACCTCCGCGCGGCTTTTTCGAGGCGGACTCCAGGTCAATGGCCTTCTTATATGAGGTAATTGCATCGTCATACTTCTTGAGTCCAGCTTGTCCGTAACCCAGGTTCACCCACAGCAGCGCCTCGTCGGTTTTGAGGCCGGTGTCCTTAGTCATCAGGCTTTCAATGTCTGTGTATTTCGCGGTCTTGATCTCTTCGGCTTTATTAGCAATATCTGCCTTGGAGGCCGTCGCGCCGAGAGCCTGTACCGCGGAGGCGTTCGCGCCGTCGATGTCTTTCTTGTCCTGGCCTACGGTCCTTAGGTCGGCGTTGAGCACGTTAATGAGCTGGTTCGCCTTCAACGCGTCAGCGTTGGATTTCTTCAAATCCTCAAGCTGCTTCTTCTCGTCCGGCGACATCTTGTCGATGTATTCCTGCCGCGACATGTCGTCGTCCTGGGCCGTATCCTGTCCGGCCACAATTTTGACGCCGCGGATCGAGTCGACCATCTTTCCGGCCGGGGTGTCGGGCGCTCGGTAGATCAACATATAAGTGCCGGCAGGAGCTTCGCCCGTGTATTCACCGGTATCAGAGACCGGGAAGGTGTATTTCAACGTCGCTCCCCCGTCCGTGGAGAGGCTCACTGAGCCCGCCCCCTGGGGTTGGTCTGTGGGATTAATGACACGACCGTGGATTTTGCCCGCATTTGCAGCGTTTGCAGCAGCCGGTTGCTGATCTTGAGCAGGAGCCAGGACGCATGCCAAAAGGCCCACGGCAGCGGTCAGACCCAGCCTAATTGAAAGATTGCGCTTCATGTCTTCTCCTTGGGAGCGGCGGGAGGTCTACTGCCCGCAAGCTCGAAAAAATTCAATTTCCCAGTCACCCAGCGGTGGGCCGGCCGCAAATCTACAGCCGGCTCGATTTTCGAAGATCGGAACCAACCGATCCAACGATCGTTCGGCATGATTGTCGTTCAGGTGCCAGCGTCTCCGCGCACACCGAAACGGGGCACCGGCCCCAGTCGATCCGGCAGAGCCCATTTTCCAGCAGAACCCACGTTAAATCCAATCCACTACCCCGCACAAGAGGGGGGCACGCCTAAACCGCGCTTCCCAAGAGTCTTGGGCAGCAGTGCGCTCCATTTTTTGGACGCGGCGCCTCGTCCGTTAGTCGCCCTCACCCACGGCACCTTTAGCCACGAGGCACACGGTTGCTATGGTAGCTAGCCGGCCGCCATGCCGCTTGTGGCCTCTATCACAGAAGAAAGCCTGTCATGAGCCGGGTAGACTGCGGGCAAAGGTAGATAACGGCCTCTAGAATCGAGATATGGGAATCGTGATACGCAAGGCGACCGCCGCGGACGCCCCCCAGATACTGGCGTTCATTCGTGCATTGGCGATCTTTGAGCGGGCGCCGGACGCGGTGACGGCGACCGAGGAGGGCCTGGTCCGCGATGGGTTTGGCCCAAACCCCTTCTACTACTGCCTGATCGCCGAGCTCGACGGTCGGCCTGCCGGGTTTGCTTTCTATTTCTTCAACTACTCCACCTGGGTGGGGCGGCCAGGCATTTATGTTGAAGATCTCTTTGTGCACCCAGAATTCCGCAGCCTCGGTATCGGCAAGGCGCTGCTGAGAGAAGTGGCGGCGGTTGCGCTGAAAATGGGCTGCCAGCGCATGCAATGGGAAGTCCTGGATTGGAATACGCCAGCCATCGACTTCTATCGCGCCATGGGCGCTGAATTTCTGGATGAGTGGCGCAATGTTCGCATAAGCGGCGACGCGCTGGAGCGGCTGGCGCAGGGGACTGGCGCACAGGGCGAAGCGCCTGTCCTTCAGAATGGCCCCGACGGAGCGGCGTCGTGAGAATTCGCGTGATTGGCGGCGGTCTGGCCGGTCCGGAGGCCGCGCTAACCGCTGCGCGCCTGGACTGCGAAGTGGATCTCTACGAAATGCGCGCGCTGGTGGATGCAAAATTGCGCCTGACACCCGCACACCAGACAACGGAATTCGGCGAACTGGTTTGCTCAAATTCTTTGAAAAGTGAGTCGGAATGGAGTGCACCTTGGCTGCTGAAGCAGGAAATGCGGCGAGGAGGGTCAGCGCTGTTGCGCATCGCCGATGAGACTGCAGTGCCTGCGGGCCACGCGCTGGCAGTCGATCGCGTGGAGTTTTCCCGGCGCATCACCGAGGCAATCGCGGCCGAGCCCGGAATCCGCGTGATTCGCGAAGAAGTGACTTGCCTGGAGCCGGCGGATCCGGCGATCGCCGCGACCATCGTGGCTACCGGCCCGCTGACCTCTGAAGCGCTGAGCAAGGAGATCGAACGGATGACGGGCGCCGGCCACCTGGCCTTTTACGACTCAATTTCCCCGATTGTCGATGCCGAATCCATCGACATGAGCCGCGTTTACTTTGCCGCACGTTGGGACCGGGGAACGGCCGACTACATCAACTGCCCCATGGACCGTGCCGAGTACGACCGATTTTATGAGGCGCTGCTCGCGGCTGAAGCAGCCGAGAAAAAAGAGTGGGAGAAACTCGAATATTTTGAGGGATGTTTGCCGATTGAAGTGCTCGCGCGGCGCGGCCGCGACACGCTGCGCTTTGGACCGATGAAGCCAGTAGGCCTGCGCGATCCACGCACCGGTAACACCCCGTGGGCCGTGGTGCAGTTGCGCAAGGAGAATCTTCGCGCCGACAGCTACAACCTGGTTGGATTTCAAAATCACTTGAAGTGGGGCGAACAGGCGCGCGTACTGCAGCTGATTCCAGGACTCGAAAATGCGCGCTTCCTGCGCTACGGCCAGATTCATCGCAACACATATATCTGCGCGCCCGTGTTGCTGGACGAATGCCTGCGGCTTGCGCCCAAAGCCTGTCATCCTGAGCGAGATCGCGAAGCGCACGAGTCGAAGGATCTGGGGTTCCAGTCTTCGCCGCGGCAGGTACTGATGTTTGCCGGCCAGATCTGCGGAGTGGAAGGCTACACTGAGTCGATTGCCACAGGAATGTTGGCGGGCATCTACGCGGCAGCGCTTGGACGAGGCGACGAACCAGCGCCTCTACCGCGCGCGACGGCCCTCGGATCGCTCGTTCACTACATCACGCATGCCGACGCAAAGAACTTCCAGCCAGCGAATATCACGTTCGATTTGCTTGATCCGCTCGACGAAGAGGTGCGCAAGAGAATTCGCGATAAGAAGCAACGCCACCGCTTGCAATGCGAGCGCGCGCTGGCCGCGTTCGATGCATGGCGCGCAACCATTGGAGACGCAGCGCCAACTTCAGGGTCGGCAGGCATTGGCCGCTCGCGAACTGCTTAGTCCGCATTTCTCCAACTGTCTCACCCAAGGGGTGCACCCCAAAACTTGTCAACTGATCTTGTCCCGGCTCCCGCATCTATCTCATTGACTGCGCGCAAAATAGATTTTTCCTGAAGGCTGCAGATCAATTCGCCGATTGGCGCACAATGAGGAAATGAATCCCGTACAAGATGGCGATTGATCTGCGGTGGTTGGTTGCCGGTCGTCGGCATAACTCCTTTGGATGGACGATTATGCGCGATAACCCACTTCGAATCAGTCGCTCGGCGTGAGTGATCAGAGAGCAACTCATTGAAGGGAAAATCACTTAACCCCAAAACGGGGGATGGGGGGTAGGGGGTACTCAATGGTAAACAGGCGGTGCCG
>Ga0116219_10003052_pt1 | contig 13525 bp, 12 predicted proteins | sample Sb_taG_4_FD_91019 | JGI IMG/M metagenome (GOLD analysis project Ga0116219, IMG submission 91019) | Peat soil microbial communities from Weissenstadt, Germany - Sb_50d_6_BS metaG | ecosystem: Environmental > Terrestrial > Soil > Wetlands > Peat | place: Germany: Weissenstadt | collected 2010-09-21
ATGGCGAAGCTCTTGACGCTGCTGTTCGAAATCACAGCGTTGTTCGAGATGACGACCAGGGTCGAGCTCGTGATGTTGCAGAAAACGATGGTCGTGGTCGAAGGCGTCGCGCGAAAACTCGATCCCCAGCTCAACATGTGGTCGACGGCCGAGCCGGTCGTGGGCGCTTGGATCGCCGAAAATCTCGGCCCTCGCGGCCGGCTCGACGACGTGAGCCGCGGTCTTACCTCCCTTGCGGCATTTCTCGCCGACGCTCCGCGGCGCCTGGAGGAAATCGCCAGCCGTCTCGACGCCGCCTCGGGCGCCGGGCCCGGAGAGCCCTCCTACGGAAATTCGCCACGATCGCGCGCCATCAACACCACATTTGTGGCGATTGCAATTTCGTTAACGCTTATGGCAATTCTCTGGTACGGTTGGCGGCGGTAGAAAAGCCGAGCGCACGGAGACGCCTTGGCGGGGGAAGCGGACGAGAGAACCGATGGTCAGGTCAGGCGCGGTCACGCGAATTTTCCGCCGGTCAGGGGCATATCCTCGTCGCCGCGAGCTGGCGTAGGGAATGCCGATGACCGCCGTTTCGCTCTCGCGCGCGCGCATTCTCCTGATCGTCAGCGGAGGAATCGCGGCTTACAAGTCGCTCGAGCTGATTCGCAGCCTGAAAGACCGCGGCGCGACGGTTCGCGTCGTAATGACCGCGGCCGCCCGGCAATTCATTTCCCCCCTTTCGGCGGCGACCCTCAGCGGGCAGCCCGTGCGCGACGACCTGTTCAGCCTGACCGAGGAAGCGACGATCGGCCACATCGAATTGTCGCGAGCCGCCGACCTCCTCGTCGTCGCGCCGGCTAGCGCAAATATTCTCGCCCGCATGGCCGGCGGTCTCGCCAACGATTTGGCGACTACGCTCCTGCTCGCGACCGACAAGCGCGTGCTGGCCGCCCCAGCGATGAACGTCAGGATGTGGCTGCACCCGGCGACCCGCCGCAACGTCGATCGGCTCAAAGGCGACGGCGTTCTGTTCGTCGGTCCCGAATCGGGATCGATGGCCTGCGGAGAATTCGGTCCAGGCCGGATGGCCGAGCCGCCCGCGATCGTTGAGGCGATTGAACAGGCGTTGGCGGGGGGAACGGCGCTCGGTGATTCGCCCGGTCCGCTCAGCGGACGGCATGTCATAGTCACTTCGGGCCCGACTTATGAGCCGATCGACCCTGTCCGGTTCCTCGGAAACCGGTCTTCCGGAAGGCAGGGGCATGCAATTGCGCAATCCGCGATTGGCGCCGGCGCAAGGGTGACGCTCATCACAGGCCCGGTCTGCCTGTCCGATCCCCCGGGGGCCGACGTCATCCACGTCGGTTCCGCGCGAGAGATGCGCGAGGCGGTCGAGGCCGCGCTGCCCGCCGACGCGTTTATCGCCGCGGCGGCGGTCGCAGATTGGCGAGCCGAAAGCGTCGCCAATCACAAGATCAAAAAGGGCGTGAGCGAGTCTCCGACCCTCCGCCTGGTCGAAAACCCCGATATACTTGCGGAAGTCTCGAAGAAGACCACAATGCGGCCGGCCGTTGTGATTGGCTTCGCCGCTGAAACCGAAAACGTTACGGTCAATGCGAAGGCCAAATTACGGACGAAAGGATGTGATCTGATCATTGCCAATAGTGTCGCGGAAGGCTCCTCGACCTTTGGCGGCGGAACCAATCAGGTCGAAGTCATCGACGCGCGCGGGGTCGAGTCCTGGCCGCCGATGAGCAAGGCCGCGGTCGCCGACGGCATCGTCCGCCGGCTCGCGCTCGAGTTGGCGAAGCACGAATGATCACCATTGTTTACAGGCGTCTGCCGCATGCCGAGGGCTTGCAATTGCCGAAATATGAGAGTGAAGATGCTTCCGGGATGGACCTCGTGGCGGCAGTGCCGGCCGGCGAGGAAGTCGTCCTGGCCCCTGGGTCGCGCGCGTTGATTGCGACCGGGTTGGTGATCGAGTTGCCGAAGGGATTTGAAGCGCAGATCCGGCCCCGCTCGGGGCTGGCTCTGACGGATGGGGTGACGGTTCTCAACAGTCCGGGGACAATCGACGCCGATTATCGCGGCGAAATTCACGTCATTCTCGTCAATTTGGGAAACAAGCCCTTTGCCGTTCGGCGCGGTGCGCGCATAGCGCAACTCGTCGTGTGCTCTGTGGAACGCGTCGCTCTGATTGCGGGCGAGCGGCTCACTTCGAGCGTCCGTGGCTCAAATGGATTCGGTTCCACCGGGCGCTCAACGCAGGAGGTGTGAAATGAACTTATTGTCGCGACGGAGCGTTCTCGCCATCGCCGCCGTTGTCGATGTCGCGTTGCATTCGCGGTCGGCGCCGGTTGCGGCCAAATCCTTGGCTTCGCGCCACAAACTGCCGCCGCGCCACCTGGAGACGCTGCTCCAGGGGCTGGTCCACGCCAAGATTCTCAAAGGCGTGCGCGGACCCCGGGGCGGCTATGAGCTGGCGCGCGAGCGCCGGCGCATTACGGTGGGCGAAATTGTGCGCACCGCAATGTCGTTAAGCACCGCCGATCCCGAGGATCTCGGCGCAAACTCGGTGCTGCTCGAGCGCGTGATTGATCCCGCGGTGCGCAAGGCGGGCGAATCCTTTCTCGCCAATCTGGATTCGATCTCGGTCGAACAGATGTGCGAGACGGCCGAGAGGGCGCATGTGCTCGACGACGAAAAGGCTACCGGCGATTTTGCTATCTGACGCCGGTATTCAAGGCTTTCTATAGTTTTGTTCCGCATAAAATGTTAACCGTCGGGTCGCGCCGAACGGCGCTGACCCGACGAACATTTTGGAGATGCGGTCAATGACAGGTGCAGACGCTGCGCGGCCGACGCCCGGCCGCGGTAGGATCTATGCCTCGATCACGGATACCATCGGCGATACCCCCCTCGTCAGCATGGATCGACTCGCCAGGGAGAAGGGGGTTGGCGCGCGCCTGCTCGCCAAGCTCGAATTCTTCAATCCGATTTCCAGCGTCAAGGACCGCATCGGCGTCTCGATGACCGATGCGCTCGAGGCGCAAGGCAGGATTTCGCCCGGGCGCGGCGTTCTGGTCGAGCCGACGTCCGGCAACACCGGCATCGCGCTCGCCTTCGTGGCGGCGGCGCGCGGGTATAGGCTCATCCTGGTAATGCCTGAATCGATGTCGATCGAGCGGCGCAAGATGCTCGCCCTGCTGGGGGCCGAATTGGTGCTCACTCCCGCCGCGCAAGGCATGAAGGGCGCGATCGCGAAAGCCAATGAGATCGTCGCCGCGACGCCCGGCGCAGTGATGCCGCAACAGTTCGAAAACCCCGCCAATCCCGAAATCCATCGCCGCACCACGGCGGAGGAGATCTGGAGCGACACCGACGGCGGGGTCGACATCGTCGTCTCGGGCGTCGGCACCGGCGGCACGATCACCGGGGTCGGCCATGTGCTGAAGGCGCGCAAGCCGAGCGTGCGCATGGTCGCGGTCGAACCGGAGGACTCGGCGGTGCTCTCCGGCGGCCCGCCCGGGCCGCATAAGATTCAGGGAATCGGCGCGGGCTTCGCTCCAGCGATTCTCGATCGCAGCGTGATCGATGAGATCGTCGCCTGCGGCAACCAAACTGCTTTCGACACCGCGCGACTCGTGGCGCGCGTCGAAGGGATTCCGGTCGGCATTTCCTCCGGCGCCGCCGTCGCCGCGGCGATCGACGTCGGGAGGCGTCCGCAAAATGCCGGCAAGATGATCGTGATCATCATCCCCGATTTCGCCGAGCGTTATCTCTCGACCCCGCTCTTCGAAGGGTTCTGAGGCTAAGGCGAGCCGCGAGCGAGAAGAACCGGTTCGACGGCCTTTTCCTTCCGCCCGCGGCTCGGTCGCGCGGCGCTCAATTCGGCGACGGCGCAAAGACCCGCAAGCGCTGCCCGTCCGGATCGAGCGCGAGGAAGGTGTAGCCGAAGTCCATCTTTGTCGGCGTCTGGGCGATCGTGACGCCGCGCCCGCGCCAATCGGCGAAAAGTGCGTCAACCTCTTCCGCGCCTTCGACGGGAAACGCAATCTCGGCGCCGCCGGCCGTAGTGGCCGCCGGCGCGACGCCATCGCGTCGCCATAAGCCGAGCATGAGGCCGGGCGCGGCGGGAAGCATCGCGAATGTCTTGGAGGATTCGATCGCAGGGCGGCCGAGGATCGAGGCGTAAAAGGCCTCGCTCGCGGAGACGTTTTCGACATAGACGAGAATGAAACCGACGTTCGGCATAGGGGACCCCTGGTTTGGTTTGACCGGGCCCATCCTTATTGGCTCAGGCTGTCAGTTTCTGTCAGCAGCCGCATTCTAGCCGCGCTCGATAGCCCGTCGAAAGACGGGCGTCCTTCCGGACGCCCTATGGCCCGGCGAAAGACGGGCGTCCTTCCGGACTCCTATAGCCCGTCGAAAGGCGGGCGTCCTTCCGGACGCCCTATGAAGCGCGGCTGACGCGGTCAGCGACGTCGCCGACCGCGGCCACAGTGGCGCCTTCGGCGGTCTGTCGAAGGCGCGAACGCCATCGCTCCGCCCGCGCCTGCGCCTTGTCAGCAGGGCTGCGTCGCGATAGCGATCTTGCGAACTGGCCTTTCGACCGGGTGGCCCATTGTCCGCGCCCATAGCTTTCACGCCCTATGCTGCCGCGCCGGGCCGCGAATGCGGCGGCTGTACGATGTGCTGCAAGGTCTATGCGCTGCCGGAGCTCGCCAAGCCCCCGGGCGTGTGGTGCAAGCATTGCGCGCCAGGCAAGGGGTGCGCCATCCATGACCAATTGCCCGATCAGTGCCGGCTGTTCTTCTGCCTGTGGATGACCGACGGCGCAATGCCGGCGGACTGGCGCCCCGATCGGGCGCGGTTCGTGCTGAGCGTCTATCCGTCGAACGGGTTCATCTACGGCCAAGTCGATCCGGGTTCGCCGGCCGCCTGGCGCAGGGCGCCCTATTACGATCGCCTGCGCGCGATGGCCAAGGCGCTCCTCGAGCAGCGGCGACACCTCATCATGTTCGTCGGCGACGAGGCGACGCTCGTCATGCCCGATGAGGCGTTGCCGCTCGGCAAGATGACCGCGCAAGACAATTTCCGCATCGAACAGGTCTTCGGCCCCAGAGGCCCGACATGGCGCGCGACGAAGGTCGGAGCGGGGCGGACTCTGGACGCATGATCCCGGCCGCCCTATTTTGCTGCGCGAGGCCCGACCGGCGCGACCGGGGGCGCTTTGGCCTAGCCGAAAGGATGGGGACACTTGCGACGTTTCCTGCTTGCAGCCGGCCTGTGCTTCATTTTCGCCGCGCCGAGCTTCGCTGATCCGGCAATGACCGGGACGCCGGTCACGATGCGCGCCGCTCCGAGCGGCAAGACCCGTGCGGTGCAGCAAATCCCCGCCAGCGCCGAAATCGACGTGTCGAAGTGCAACCGCGGCTGGTGCTACTCCTCGTGGCGAAATCGCTTCGGCTACATTCCGGCCGAGGCCGTCGTCGATGGCCCGCCGCCAGCGACCCTGCTGGGGAACGAATTGCCTCCGCCGGTCGTGGACGCGCAGCCGACCACCGTCGCGCCCCCGGCGCCAACATGGAGCGGACCTTATGTCGGCTTCGGGTGGGGTTACGGCTGGAGCCGCTGGTAGAATTGAAACGTGCCAGACAGCCCTGTGGCGACGCTCCTACCAATGCGCGCCGGCCGCCCTTATATGCCAGTGTCCACCACTCATTCAGGAGACGAGCGCGTGACTGCGAGCCACGAGCGTCAGAAAATTCCCGTCACCGTCCTCACCGGCTATCTCGGCGCCGGCAAGACGACGCTGCTCAACCGGATTTTGAGCGAGCCGCACGGCAAGCGCTATGCGGTCGTGGTCAACGAATTCGGCGAGATCGGCATCGACAACGAGCTCGTTATCGGCGCGGACGAAGAGGTTTTCGAGATGAACAACGGCTGCATCTGCTGCACCGTGCGCGGCGACCTCATCCGCATCATCGAGGGCCTGATGAAGCGCAAGGGCAGGTTCGACGCGATCATCGTCGAGACGACGGGCCTCGCCGATCCTGCGCCGGTGGCGCAGACTTTCTTCGTCGACGAGGACGTCCAGAGGGCGGCGCGACTCGACGCGGTGGTGACGGTCGCCGACGCCAAATGGCTCGCCCAGCGCCTGCGCGACGCGCCGGAGGCCAAGAACCAGATCGCCTTCGCCGACGTCATCATCATCAACAAGACCGACCTCGTCAGCTCGGCGGAACTGCGCGAGGTCGAGGCGCGCATCCGCGCGATCAACCCTTACGCTTCGCTGCATCGGGCGAAGAAGTGCGACGTCGCGCTCTCCGACGTGCTCGAGCGCCGCGCCTTCGATCTCGATCGCATCCTCGAGATCGAGCCGGATTTCCTGGCGGCCGCGGACCACGATCATGAGCATGATCACGCCGACGGCCACCATAATCATGGCCTCAAGCACTATCACGACGAGGATATGCAGTCGGTCGCGGTCAGGCTCGAGGGCGACGTCGATCCGGCCAAGTTCATGCCGTGGATCAACCGCGTCACCCAGGAGCAGGGTCCCAACATCCTGCGCTGCAAGGGCATCGTGGCGATGAAGGGCGACCCCAACCGCTTCGTGTTCCAGGGCGTGCATATGATGCTCGACGGCGATTCGCAGCGCGAATGGAAGTCGAACGAGAAACGGGAGTCGAAGGTCATCTTCATCGGCCGCGATCTCGCGGAGGAGGACATCCGCAACGGATTCCTGGCCTGCGCGGCTTGACCGCTCATTTGTTCGCATGACCGAGGCTCAGACGACCGCCTCTCTCACCCAGCACGTTCGGCCGATCGAGGCCGGCGCGCATGTCATAGCGGCGGCGTTCCTCGACGGCGCGCCGGCGCTGGCGCTGGCCGATGGCGTCGTGCTCATGGGCGAGCCGGACGAACAGAAGCGCGTCGTCGTCCACCCTGACGCTACGATCCTGACGGCTGTCGGCGACGGCAGTACTCTGATGACAGGGGGCGACGATGGGCGCGTGGTCGCGTCGCGGGCCGACGGCGAGGCCCAACAAATCGCCGACGAAAAGGGCCGATGGATCGACGCGCTGACGTTGCGCGGAAACGCCTGCGCGTGGAGCGCCGGCAAGCAGGTGCGCGCGCGCGATGAAGCGGGGGTGGTCAAGACCTGGAGCGCGCCCTCGACGGTTCGGGGCCTCGCCTTCCAGCCCAAGGGTTATCGCCTCGCTGCGACGCACTATAATGGCGCGACGCTCTGGTTTCCCAAAGTGGAGGGCGCGCCGCAAACTCTGGAATGGAAGGGCGCGCATCTCGATGCGACCTTTTCTCCCGACGGGCGCTTTCTGGTCACTTCGATGCAGGAGAATGTGTTGCATGGCTGGCGCCTTCAGGATTCGCGCCACATGCGCATGACCGGATACCCGGCCAAGACGCGCTCGCTCTCCTGGTCGCAGGACGGCGCATGGCTTGCGACCTCCGGCGCGGACGCCGCCGTCGTCTGGCCGTTCAAGGACAAGGACGGGCCGATGGGCAAGGCCCCGCGCGAATGCGGGGTGCGCGAAGCGCGGGTGACCATAGTCGCCTTTCATCCCAAGGCGCTCGTCGTCGCCATCGGCTATGCCGACGGCGCCGTGTTGTTGTGCCGCCTCGCGGACGCGGCGGAAATTCCGGTTCGCCACCCCGGCGATGGCCCGATCAGCGCGGTGGGTTGGGACGCCACGGGCGCGCGCCTTCTGTTTGGCCTCGAGTCCGGCGCGGCGGGTCTCCTGACCTTGCCCGCCTGATTACCGCGATCCCTCATCGAGGGGACTCCTGCGACGATTTGAATCTCGCTGACCCGTGAGATCGCGGCACGACTGTCGGACGGTCGAGCCCATGTCTCCGCCCGGCGCAGCGGCGCCTCACCAATAGAAACCTCTGAGGCTTCGGCCGCGCGCCTTGCCAAGGCGGCCGGAACGGGCGAATCTTCGTTGGATGGGCGAATCTTCGCTCTGAGAGGTGAACCCAACGGGTCATGACCGAGGTCTACATCGGAGTTGACGTCGGCACCCTTAGCGCCCGCGCCGGCGTTTTCGATCGCGCGGGACGGCTGATCGCCGGCGCCCGGCGCGCAATCGCAATCTGGCGCGAGCCCGGCGAGATCGTCGAGCAATCGTCAGACGACATCTGGCGCGCGGTGACGTCGGCGGTGCGCGAAGCAGTCGAAGCGTCGGGTCTGCCGCCTGACGCCGTCGGCGGCATGGGCTTCGACGCGACGTGCTCGCTGGTCACGCTCGATCGGGACGAGCGCCCGCTGTCGGTAAGCTTGACCGGCGCGCCCGAGCGCGACGTGATCGTTTGGATGGATCATCGCGCCGTCGAGGATGCCGACCGGATCAACGCCGGCGGACATCAGGCGCTGCGGCACATGGGGGGCAAAATCTCGCCCGAGATGCACACGCCGAAGCTTGCCTGGCTCGTCCGGCGTAAGCCCGAAACGATCGCCAAGGCCGGGCATTTCTTCGATCTCACCGATTTCCTGTCGTTTCGAGCGACGGGGTCGCTCAAGCGCTCGGCATGCCCGGCGACCTGCAAGTTCGCCTATCTTGCGCATGAGAAGCGTTGGCCGGATGAGTTCTTCGACAGCATCGGCCTCGGATTTCTCAAGCAGGACAGCTACGCCCGCATTGGCGCCAAACCGGCGCCGCCGGGCGCGCCGCTCGGGCAGGGATTGACGGTCGACGTCGCCGCCGCGATGGGGTTGCGAGCCGGGACGCCGGTCGGCGCGGGGCTGATCGACGCGCACGCAGGCGCGGCGGGCACGCTGGGGGCGAACGCGGCCGGAACGCGGGTCGATCCGCGCCGCCGTCTCGCGTTGATCCTCGGCACGTCGTCAAGCTGCATGGCGCTCTCCGACGAGCCGCGCTTCGTCGACGGAGTGTGGGGACCGCATTTTGCGGCGCTGACCCCAAATCAATGGCTCGTCGACGGCGGCCAGTCGGCCTTCGGCGCGGCGATCGATCATCTTTTGCGGCTGCATCCGGCCTTCGGTGAATTGTCGGCGCGCGCCGGGGCGAACGCGCTCGCAGCGCTCGAGAAGGACATCGCCGCCCGAGCCGGCGGCCTGTCGAATGCGGCCCTGATCGCCGAGGGCCTGCATGTCCTGCCCGACTTCATCGGCAGCCGATCGCCGTTGGCCGACTCGGGGGCGCGCGGCGGCGTCGTGGGGATGGACCTGCGCGAAGACCCAGCGAGCCTGCAGGAACTCTATGTCGCCTGCCTCTGCGGCCTGGCCTATGGCGTAGCCGACATCGTCCGCAAGCTCGAGCGGGCCGGCTACGATTTCGATTCGATCGTCGTCAGCGGCGGCGCCGCGCGCAGCGCATTGGTCCGCCAGATCATGGCCGATGTCTGCGGCAGGATAGTCGAGGCGCCGGAGACCCCGGAGCCGGTGCTGCTGGGCTCGGCGATGATCGGCGCCGTCGCGGCGGGCGCGCACATCATCGCTTCTGCGATGTCGTCGATGTCGGCGATCGCGCTTACTGCAGCGCCGGCGGGCGGGGCGGTCGCGGCTTTCCACGCGCGAAAGCGTCAGGCCTATGAAATCTTGCGGCAGGCCGAGCGCGAGATTCGCGGGACGACACGCGGGGCGCGCTGGCCCGAAGTCGTCATTTTCGATTGCGACGGGGTGCTGGTCGACAGCGAGGTGATCGCGCTCGCCGTGACCCGCCGCAGGCTCGGCGAAGCCGGCCTTCGCCTGACCGATGAGGAGACGCGCGAGCGGTTCCTCGGACTGCGCCTCGATTCCGTCGTTCGAAGCGTCGAGGCCGAGCTCGGGGCGCCGTTGCCCAAGGAGTTTCCCGACGCTCTTTCGCGTGAGATTCTCGAGACTTTCGCGCGCGAGCTGAAGGGCGTGGAAGGCGTGCGGCAGGCCGTCGGGGGCTTGCGGGCGCGCGTTTGCGTCGCCTCCTCGAGCGCGCCCGAGCGGTTGCGTTTCGCGCTTCGGGTCACGGGTTACGAGACTCTGTTCGCGCCCAACATTTTTTCGGCCGCCGAGGTCGCGCAGGGCAAGCCGAGCCCCGATCTCTTTCTCTTCGCGGCGCGCGAGATGGGCGCAGCGCCCTGCGACTGCCTTGTGATCGAGGACAGTGTCGCGGGGGTCGCAGCCGCGCGCGCTGCCGGAATGACAGTGTTCGGCTTTGTCGGCGGCAGCCATTTCTCGCGCCTCGACGAGGGGGTGGATTTGACCGCCGCCGGCGCCGAACTCATTTTCGAAGACATGGCGCGGCTACCCAACCTCATTGCCGCGCGGTCGGCGCGGGTAGGCGCGGCGAGAGCGGATTGAGTGGTGGCGCGGAAGTCGGATCACGACGGCTTGAGGCTCGACGAGGCCGCGCGCGCCGGATGGCTCTACTACGTCGCGGGCAACACGCAAGACGAGATCGCGCGCAAGCTCGGCATTTCGCGCCAGGCGGCGCAGCGCCTCGTTTCGCTGGCGATCAGCGAGCGGCTCATCAAGGTCCGCCTCGATCATCCGATCGCGCGCTGCATGGAGCTCGCCGCCGCGCTGAAGCTGCGGTACGACCTGCGCTTCTGCGAAATCGCGCCGACCGATCCGGCCTCGACGTCCTCGACGCTCGGAATCGCGCAAGTCGCGGCGACGGAATTCGAGCGGTGGCTGCGCAGGCCGGAGCCGACCATCATCGGCATCGGCACGGGGCGAACGATGCGCGCCGTCGCCGACCAGTTGCCGGCGATGGAATGTCCGCAACACAAGCTGGTCGCGCTCGTCGGCACCACCAAGACCGATGGCTCATCTTCGTTCTACGACGTCATCATTCGCGTTTCCGATAGCGTGCGCGCGCCGCACTACCCGATGCCGGTTCCCGTAATCGCCCGCTCGGTCGAGGAGCGAGAGCTGTTGACGAACCTCGCCTCGGTGAAGAGCCTGTTTGACCTTGTCGAACGGACCGACGTCAGTTTCGTCGGCGTCGGCTCTGTTGGCGATTCTGCGCCGCTGGTGCAGGACGGAGTTATCACTCGCCAGGAGGCCGAAGCGCTTCGCCAAGCCGGCGCGGTCGGAGAGATCACCGGCTGGGCGTTCGACGCGGCGGGGAAAGTGCTGACCGAGGGCACAAACCTGCGGGTCGCCGCAGCGCCCTTGCGACGGGCGGACAATCGGCTTGTGATCGGGGTCGCGATGGGGCCGTCGCGGCGAGCGCCGCTGCGCGGAGCGCTCGCCGGGGGGCTTATTTCCGGCTTGGTCACCGACGAGGCGACGGCGGAGCATCTTCTGCAGCGGTGAGCGCAGGCCGAAAAAATCCTAAGTTTCAGAAGCTTGGGCTGAGCCTGGGGTGTTTTTGCAGGGCAGCGGCAATTTCGGGGTTGACTCGGGCGGAAGGATATGTCGAATATTCGCCCGCTCAATTGGCAAATGCCCATTCCCGGCATTGCCTCACCGGAGGAAACGCTATGAAGGTTCACGTGAAGGGCGTGCTTGGGGCAGTCGCGCTTGCTTGCTTCTCGCTTCCCGCCTACGCCGACACTACGCTGACGATCGCCACCGTCAACAACGGCGACATGATCCGCATGCAGCACCTGACGGACGATTTCACCAAGGCCAATCCCGACATCAAGCTCAACTGGGTCACTCTCGAAGAGAACGTGCTGCGCCAGAAGGTGACGACCGACATCGCCACCAAGGGCGGACAGTTCGACGTGCTGACCATCGGCACTTACGAGACGCCGATCTGGGCCAAGAAGAAATGGCTGGTGCCGCTCGACAAGCTCAGCGCCGATTATGACGTCGATGATCTGTTGCCTGCGATTCGCGCCGGGCTCTCGCTCGATAACAAGCTCTTTGCGGCGCCCTTCTACGGCGAGAGCTCCTTCGTCATGTACCGCACCGACCTAATGGAAAAGGCCGGCCTCAAGATGCCCGAAAAGCCGACCTGGGATTTCATCAAGCAGGCCGCCGACAAGATGACCGACAAGGCCGCTGGCGTCTATGGCATCTGCCTGCGCGGCAAGCCGGGCTGGGGCGAGAACATGGCCTTCCTGACCGCGACCGCCAATTCGTTCGGCGCGCGCTGGTTCGACGAGAAGTGGCAGCCGCAGTTCAATTCGCCCGAATGGAAGGCGACGCTCGACTATTACGTTCCGCTGATGAAGGCGGACGGGCCTCCCGGCGCGTCATCGAACGGATTCAACGAAAACCTCGCCCTGTTCAACGCCGGCAAGTGCGGCATGTGGATCGACGCGACGGTCGCGGCCGGATTCGTCACCGATCCGAAGCAGTCGCAGGTCTCCGACAAGGTCGGCTTCGCGCTTGCGCCCGACAACGGCCTCGGCAAGCGCGGCAACTGGCTGTGGGCATGGTCGCTGGCGGTGCCGGCGGGATCCAGCAAGGTCGACGCCGCGCAGAAGTTCATCTCCTGGGCGACCAGCAAGCACTACACCGATCTTGTCGCCGAGAAGGAAGGCTGGCCGCGCGTTCCGCCCGGCACGCGCACTTCGCTCTACAAGAACCCGGACTACCTGAAGGCGGCGCCGTTCGCCGAACCGACCCTGGAATCGATCGACTCGGCCGACCCGCTGCACCCGACCGTGAAGCCGGTCCCGTACACGGGCGTGCAGTTTGTGGCGATCCCCGAGTTCCAGGGCATCGCGACGGACGTCGGCCAGGACTTCTCGGCGGCGCTCGCCGGCACGATGAGCGTCGACGACGCCCTCGCCAAGGCTCAGGCCTCGAGCGAGGCGGCCATGAAGAAGGCCGGTTATATCAAGTAGCTAAAGCGCTCCGCGCGCGCCCGGCGTCTTCGCTTTGAAGGCGCCAAGCGCGCGGAGGGGACGTCCTCCCCGTCCCGGCCCCCTCCTCATTCGCGGGGAGGGGGTTGAGGGAGAGGCGGTGAACTTTTAGCATAACTCGCATCACGTCGTCGTCCGCGCCTGACGGGATCGCGGAGCGAGCGACGACAAAAAGACGGCATCGAGCGACCCGGGCTCACGGGGCGCGCGCGCGTCGAGCGTAAGGGAGGCGACAGGAATGGCGACGCAGCAAACCACCACTGCTGGACGCGTTCTCGTCGCGCCGTCGGTCATCCTGCTTTTTGCCTGGATGATCGTGCCGCTCGTGATGACCCTCTATTTCTCGTCATTGCGGTACAGCCTGCTCGATCCTGACAGCTACGGTTTCGTGGGCTGGCAGAACTATACTGCCTTTCTCTCCGATCCAGATTTCATCGCCGCTCTTCTCAATACGCTGATCCTGGTCGGCTCCGTGCTGGTCATCAGCGTATGCGGCGGGATTCTGGTGGCGTTGCTGATGGACCAGCCGGTGTTCGGGCAGAACGTGTTGCGGCTGATGGTGATCGCGCCGTTCTTCGTCATGCCGACGGTCAGCGCGCTCGTGTGGAAAAACCTTTTGATGAACCCCGACTCGGGTCTCTTCGCGTGGATCGCGCGCTCGCTCGGATTTTCGCCGGTCGTCTGGTTCACCAACTTGCCGATGCTGTCGGTCATCATCGTCGTATCCTGGGAGTGGCTGCCGTTCGCAAGCCTC
>Ga0116219_10003061_pt1 | contig 13505 bp, 9 predicted proteins | sample Sb_taG_4_FD_91019 | JGI IMG/M metagenome (GOLD analysis project Ga0116219, IMG submission 91019) | Peat soil microbial communities from Weissenstadt, Germany - Sb_50d_6_BS metaG | ecosystem: Environmental > Terrestrial > Soil > Wetlands > Peat | place: Germany: Weissenstadt | collected 2010-09-21
CAAGCTGCACGACAAGCGCGTCGCGCTCGTCGGCACCGGTGCGACCGGCGTGCAGCTGGTTCCACACCTGGGCCGAGACGCCCAGCACCTCTATGTGTTTCAGCGCACGCCTTCATCGGTGGACGTGCGAGGCAACGAGCCGACCGACCCGCAGTGGGCGGCTTCCCTGCAGCCCGGCTGGCAGGAGGAACGCAAGCGCAACTTTCACCGCTGGTCACCGTTGGGGGAAGGTGTGGTGTTCGACCAGCCGGATATGGTCTGCGATTTCTGGACCGAACTAGGGCGCAACATCACCGCACGGATCGCGGCGATGGAGGATCCCGCGTCCCTGTCGATCGAGCAGATCACCGCGATCCACGAAGAAGAGGATTACAAGGTCATGGAGCGGCTGCGGCGCCACGTCGAGGCCATCGTTGACGACCCGGACACCGCCGAGGCCCTCAAGCCGTACTACCGGTTCATGTGCAAGCGACCGTGCAGCAACGACGAGTATTTGCCGACATTCAATCGGACAAACGTGACGCTGGTCGACGTGTCGGAGTGCAAGGGCGTCGAACAGGTAACAGAGAAGGGCCTGGTCGCCAACGGCGTTGAATACGAGGTCGACTGCATCATCTGGGCCAGCGGTTTCGAGATCACGACCGAGATCAGCCGACGCTATGCCATTGACGTCATCGAGGGCCGCGACGGCCTGTCACTGTTCGACCACTGGCGGGACGGCTATAAGTCGCTGCACGGCATGACGAGTGTCGGCTTCCCGAATCAGTTCTTCACCGGCTTCATTCAGGGCGGCGTGTCGGCGAACACCACCGCGATGTTCGAGCAGCAGGCCGAACACATCGCCTACATCATCTCCGAAGCAATAGCGCACGGCGCGACGACCGTTGAGCCGAGCGAGGATGCCCAGGACGACTGGGTCAAGACGATCCGCGAAGTCTCGATAGACACATCGGAATTCGCGGTCTCCTGCACGCCCGGCTATTACAACAATGAGGGCGGCGGTGGCGGCGAGGGCATCCGCTCGGCCATCGGCGAGTACTACGCGCCCGGCTTCTATGCGTTCGGTGACCTGATCAAAGAGTGGCGCGACAAGGGCGAGCTGGAAGGTCTGGTGCTCGGCACATGACGGTCACGACATTGGCGACCCGCGATCTGGCACCGCGCATCGCCACCGAAATTCGCGCCGACAAGCAGGATTTGCTCAGCGGTGTGCATGCCGACACCATCCGAGACCTGCTCGAACGGCGAGGGGTGTTGGTCTTTCCGCAGATCCACTTCACCGACGAGGAGCAGGTCGCGTTCACCGAAACGCTGGGCACGCTGGCAACCGAACGGCGCGGAGAGCAGGTTTACAACGTCACGCTGGACACTGCCGTCAACAAGCAGGCCGACTACCTGAAGGGGTCGTTGTACTGGCACATCGACGGGACGATGAACGAGGTGCCCATCCTCGCGTCGTTGCTGTCCAGCAAGGTGCTGCCGCGCACCGGCGGCGGAGACACCGAGTTCTGCAACACCTACGCGGCCTACGGGGATTTGCCCGATGAGGACAAGCAGCAGCTTGAGTCGCTACGGGTGATGCATTCGACGTGGAACACGCTGCTGTACTACGACCCCGAACCCGACATCGCGACGCTCCGGCAAATGATGGCCATCGGCGAGCGGGAGCTGCCCCTGGTCTGGACGCACCGGTCTGGCCGCAAGTCGCTGATCCTGGGTTGCACGGCCAGTCACATTCTCGGCATGGGCCTCATGGCGAGCACCGAAACACTTGTGCGCCTTCGTGCTTGGGCGACCCAAGCGGAATTCGTGTATCGCCACAAGTGGTCTGCCGGCGACCTGGTCATGTGGGACAACACCGGCACCATGCATCGCGCGCGCCCCTACGATCCCGACTCCGGGCGGATGTTGACCCGCACCAAACTCGTCGGTGAGGAACCCTTCGCTTGAGCGAAATCCTGACGCAGCAGCTTAGATTCGATGACCGCGTCGCCGCCGTCACCGGCGCCGGCCGCGGGTTGGGCCGTGCGTACGCACAGTTGCTGGCCTCCCGCGGAGCCAAAGTCGTCGTCAACGACCGCGGCGGCAGCCTGGCCGGCGAGGGTGCCGACGCGGGTCCGGCCGGGCACGTGGTCAACGAAATCAGGGCGGCCGGGGGAGAAGCCGTCGCGTGTACCGCGTCGGTCACAACCCGCGAAGGCGGCGACGCGATCATCCAGACCGCGCTCGACCACTACGGTCGGCTCGACATCCTGATTCACAACGCCGGCAACGTCCGTCGCGGCTCGCTGAAGGAGATGAGCTACGAAGACTTCGACGCCGTGCTCGACGTGCACTTGCGTGGCGCGTTCAACGTGGTGCGGCCTGCGTTTCCGGTCATGTGCGACGCCGGTTACGGACGCATCGTGCTCACGTCGTCGATCGGCGGCCTGTACGGAAACCACGGCGTGGCCAACTATGCCGCCGCCAAGGCCGGCGTGATCGGACTGTCCAACGTCGCGGCACTCGAAGGCGCCGCGGACGGCGTGACGTGCAACGTGATCGTGCCGGCGGCGGTGACACGAATGGCTGCCGGGATCGACACCTCGGCCTACCCGCCGATGGGCCCGGAGCTCGTTGCGCCCGTGGCGTGTTGGCTCGCGCACGAGTCGTGTTCGGTGACCGGGGAGATGTTCATCGCGCTGGCGGGTCGGGTGGCACGGGCGGTCATCGCGGAAAGCCCTGGCGTGCACCGGTCGTCGTGGACGGTCGAGGATGTGGGCGAGTATCTGGCTGCGATTCGAAACGTGGACTCACCGCTGATTTTTCCGGTCGTGCCCGACGGTCATGACCAACACATTCGCTTCAGCTTCGGACTGGCGCACCACTCAAGCGGCCAAGGCGCACTGCATGGCTAGCCCGACGGGGACGGGACCGCTGGCCGGTGTGCGGGTGATCGACCTCACCGCGATGGTGATGGGACCGTACTGCACGCAGATCATGGCCGATCTGGGTGCCGACGTGATCAAAGTCGAGCCGCCACAGGGCGATAACACCCGCTTCATCTCGGTAGGTCCGGCGCCGGGCATGAGCGGCGTCTTCGTCAACGTCAACCGCGGCAAGCGCAGTGTCGTGCTGGACTTGCAGACCGATGCCGGAGCAAGTGCGCTGCGCGCACTTGTCGAGACCGCGGACGTATTCATCCACTCGATGCGCGCCAAGGCGATTGCCAAGCTGGGCTTCGACTACGACGACGTCGCCGCGATCAATCCGGCGATCGTCTACACCAATTGCTACGGGTACGGCCGCCGCGGACCCGATCGCGACCGGCCCGCCTACGACGACACGATCCAGGCCGAATGCGGCCTGCCGGCGGTTCAAGAGCTACTGACCGGCCAGGCCGACTACGTCGGAACCATCATGGCCGACAAGGTCGCCGGTCTGACGGCCCTCTATGCAACAACCATGGCGTTGTTCCACCGCGAGCGCACCGGCGAGGGGCAGGAGGTCGAGGTCGCCATGTTCGAAACCATGGCCTCGTTCATCCTTGTCGAACACGCCAACGGCGCACTATTCGACCCACCGCTGGGGCCGGCGGTATATCCACGCACCGTGGCGCCCAACCGCCGTCCCTACCGCACCAGCGACGGCTACATCGCCGCATTGATCTACAACGACAAGCACTGGAACGCGTTCGTCAACGCCGTCCGGCCTCCCTGGGCCAGCGAGCTGTATTCCACGCTGGAGCAGCGTGCACGCCAGATCGACACCGTCTACGGGTTGGTGGCCGAGACGATGAAACAGCGTTCGACCCAGGAGTGGCTGGCGCTCTTCGGCGAACTCGAGATACCGGCGGCGCCATTGAACACACCCGGCGACCTCTTCGACAACCCGCACCTCAACGCCGTCGGCATGTTCGAAACCGTGGACACCCCGAACGGGCCGGTGCGCTTCCCCGGCGTACCCACCTGGTTCTCCCGAACACCGGGCCGCGTCGCGGGACCGGCGCCGGAACTGGGCGCCCATACCGAAGAAGTGCTCGCCGAAATTGGCGCGAGCAGACGCAAAATTGCCCGAAATGCTGCGCCAGAGGGTGATTTTGCGTCTGCTCGCGAGGGAAAGGAGTTTTGACCATGGGTGTGCCCGTCTACAAACGCATTCTCGACCTGTTCGAGGCCGAGGGCGTGAACACGTTGTTCGGTATCCCGGACCCGAATTTCGTGCACATGTTCCTCGAGGCGGAATCGCGTGGCTGGACGGTGCTCTCGCCTCATCACGAGGAGAGCGCCGGCTTCATGGCCGAGGCGGTCTCGCGCATGACGGGCAAGCCGGGGTTATGCATCGGCACGCTGGGTCCGGGTGTGGCCAATATTGCCGGGGCAATGATGTGCGCCAAGGTGGAGAACTCGCCGGTCATCTTCCTCGGCGGCCAACGGGCGCGCATCACCGAACGGCGGGTGCGGCGCGGGCGCATCCAGTTCGTCCGCCAAGAAGAGCTTTTCGCGCCGGCGGTGAAGTACAGCGCGTCAATCGAGTACGCCGACCAGACCGACGAAATCGTTCGCGAGGCGATTCGGCGCGCGATGTCGACAACACCCGGCCCGGCCTACATCGAGTATCCGTCTCATGTGATCCTGGAAGAGCTAGACGTCCCAGACCCTCTGCCCCCCAGCGCGTATCGCCTTGTCAACCAGGGAGCGGGGGCGCGGGAGATCGCCGAGACAGCCCGGCTGGTGCGCGAGGCCAAGAACCCGATCCTGCTGGTCGGCCACGGCGTTCACACGTCGCGCACCGGTGTGGCGGTCAGGGAGCTGGCCGAGCTGATGGCCTGCCCGGTGATCCAGACATCCGGCGGCACCTCGTTCATCCCCGGCCTGGAGGATCGCACCTTTCCTTACGGCTTCTCGTCTGCGGCGGTCGAGGCGGTGGTCACGTCGGACCTGTGCATCGCGCTCGGCACCGAACTGGGCGAGCCGGTTCATTACGGCAAAACGCGGCACTGGGAGCAGAACGGCGCCACCCGCAAGTGGATCTACGTCGAGCAGGACCCGACCGCGATCGGCGTGAACCGGCCGGTAGACGTAGCACTGGTGGGGGATCTGCGGGGCGTGGTGCCCCAGCTGGTCGACGCGCTGAAGGGCAGCCCCCGATCACCGTCGGCCGATCTTGCCCGCTGGATCAAACAGGATGCCGACCAGCTCGCCGAGCTCGCTGAAACGGCGCCCAGCGCCCGCACCCCGGTCCACCCCGCGCGTTTCGTGGTCGAGGCGACGAAAGCGTTTCCGGCCGAAGGCATCATGGTCCGCGACGGGGGCGCGACGGTCATCTTCCAGTGGACCTACTCGCAGGCCAAGCCGCACGACGTCATCTGGAACCAGAACTTCGGCCACCTCGGCACGGGCTTGCCCTATGCCATCGGTGCGTCGGTCGCCGATGGCGGCAAACGACCGGTCATGCTGCTGACCAGCGACTCCGCGTTTCTGTTCCACATCGGCGAGCTGGAAACCGCCGCACGTCAGAAGCTGCCGCTGGTGTGCGTCGTGGGCGTCGATTACCAGTGGGGCCTCGAAGTCGGTGTCTACAAGCGCACGTTCAGCCAACCGTCGCCGCAGCCCGGTGTGCACTGGAGCAAGGACGTGCGCTTCGACAAAATCGCGGAGGGCTTCGGCTGCCATGGCGAATACGTCGAAAAAGAAGAGGAGATCGGTCCGGCGATCAAGCGCGCCTACGCCAGCGGCAAGGCTGCCGTCGTGCACGTCTGCATCGACCCGAAGGCCAACTCCGAGGAGATGCCGAACTACGGTGAATTCCGCACCTGGTACGCCGAAGGCACGCAGTAATGCGCCCGCTGAGGCCGGGATCTTGAGAAAGGGATTGATGTCATGCGCGAATACCTGAAGTTCTACATCGACGGGCAGTGGGTCGACCCGGCGCGGCCCAACACCTTCGACGTCGAGAACCCCGCGACCGAACAGGTGTCCGGGAAGATCTCGATCGGCTCGGCCGCCGACGTCGATGCGGCAGTCACGGCTGCGCGACGCGCATTCGCCAGCTGGTCACAGAGCAGCCGCGAACAGCGGCTGGACCTGCTGCAGGCCATCCTCGCCGAATACCAGAAGCGTGCGGGCGATCTTGCCGACGCGGTCACCGAGGAAATGGGCGCACCGCCCTCGCTGGCCGCTGGCCCCCAGGTCCAGCTCGGCCTCGGTCACCTGGTGACCGCGATCGACGTGCTGAAGAACTTCCCGTTCGAGGAGCAACACGGGGCGACGCTGATCGTCAAGGAGCCGATCGGCGTCTGCGGCTTGATCACGCCGTGGAACTGGCCGCTCAACCAGATCGCGGTCAAGGTGTACCCGGCGTTGGCGACGGGCTGCACCATGATCCTGAAACCGTCTGAGGTGGCGCCGTATTCGGCCTACATCTTCACCGAGATTCTCGATGCCGCGGGCGTGCCGGCCGGTGTCTACAACTTGGTCAACGGCGACGGCCCGGGCGTCGGCGTCGCCCTGGCCAGCCATCCCGACATCGACATGGTGTCGTTCACCGGATCCACGCGGGCCGGCGTCGAGGTGGCCAAGAATGCGGCTCCGACGGTGAAGCGGGTGACCCAGGAACTCGGCGGCAAGAGCCCCAACATCGTCCTCGATGATGCGGGCTTTTCCGCCAGCGTCCGCGCCGGCGTGGTGAACATGATGCCGAATTCCGGGCAGAGTTGTAACGCGCCGTCCCGCATGCTCGTCCCCAACTCACGCATGGCCGAGGCGATCACCGTCGCGCGTGAGACCGCGGAGCAGGTGAAGGTGGGCAGCCCCGACAAGACCGCGATCGGGCCGGTGGCGTCGAGGGCACAGTTCGACAAGGTCCAGCGTCTGATTGAGAAAGGCATCGACGAGGGCGCGACCCTCGTCGCCGGCGGCCCGGGTCGCCCGACAGGGCTGGACACGGGTTACTACGTCAAGCCGACCGTCTTCGCGAACGTCACCAATGACATGACGATCGCCCGCGAAGAGATCTTCGGGCCGGTGCTGTGCATCCTTGGCTATGACGACATCGATCAGGCCGTCGAGATCGGCAACGACACCGATTACGGCCTGGCCGGCTATGTGTCAGGGGCCGACCTCGACAAGGCGCGAGAGGTGGCCCGCAGAATCCGGGCCGGCTGGGTGACCATCAACCATGCGTTCGACATGACCGCGCCGTTCGGCGGTTACAAGCACAGTGGGAACGGCCGGGAGTGGAGCGAGGCCGGGTTCCATGAGTACCTGGAGGTCAAGAGCACCTTGGGCTATGCCCCCGAAAAGGCCGCGAAATAGCCTTGGTCGATCGAGAAGGGATGAACCAGAAGATGTTTTCAGCAGTTCTGATCGAGAAGGGCGACGGGGGACAGACGGTTGGGGTCACCGATCTGGACGAGGCGCAACTGCCCGAAGGGGATGTCAGCGTCGACGTCGAGTACTCCACACTGAACTATAAGGACGGGCTGGCCATTACCGGGAAGTCGCCGGTGGTACGCAAATTCCCGATGGTTCCGGGTATCGATCTGGCCGGAGTGGTGACCGAGAGCGGCCACGCCGACTGGAGCAAGGGCGACCACGTGGTGCTCAACGGTTGGGGCGTCGGCGAGACGCACTGGGGCGGCCTGGCTCAGCGTGCCCGGCTCAACGGCGACTGGCTGGTCCCCCTGCCCGCCGCTTTCAGCAGCCGCCAGGCGATGGCGATCGGCACCGCGGGCTACACGGCCAGCCTGTGCGTCGACGCTCTGCTGCGGCACGGGGTGTCGCCCGACCAGGGCGAGGTGCTGGTGACCGGCGCGACGGGGGGCGTCGGCAGCGTCGCGATCGCGTTGTTGAGCGCGGCCGGGTTCAAAGTGGCTGCCGCGACAGGGAAAACGTCAGAAGAGCAGTACCTACAGCAGCTTGGTGCAGTGACGGTGCTGGACCGCGCGGAGCTCAGCGAGGCGGGTAAGCCGCTGCAGAAGGAGCGTTGGGCCGGAGTCGTGGACACTGCCGGCAGCCACACGCTGGTGAACGCCTGCGCGCAGACGCGTTACGGCGGCGCGGTTGCGGCATGCGGCCTGGCTCAGGGCATGGACTTTCCGGCGACGGTTGCGCCGTTCATTCTTCGGGGCGTTTCCCTGCTTGGCATCGACAGCGTGATGGCACCCAAGAAGCCTCGCCTGGCCGCCTGGGAACGCCTCTCGCGTGACCTGGATGCCGGCGCGCTGGATTCGATCGCCCGGGAGATCGGGCTGGGGGAGGCGATCGCCGCGGCCGGGGAACTCATGGACGGCAAGGTGCGCGGCCGCATCGTTGTCGACGTCAATCGCTGACGGGAGCGCCAATGGCCAAGAAGACGACCACATCACCGGGTCCCCAGCTGGATTTGTCCGACGTCGATCACCGGGTCGGTAAGCCGGTGGGGGGCGGGCAACTGTGGGATCCCTGTAGTTCATCCGACATCCGGCGCTGGGTGATGGCGATGGACTACCCCAACCCGCTGCACTGGGACGAGCAGTTCGCTCGTGACTCGAAGTACGGCGGCATTATCGCACCGCAGTCCATCGCGGTGGGCCTCGACTACGGGCACGGTGCGGCGCCCGCGTGCGTGGGCCATATCCCGAACAGCCACCTGATCTTCGGTGGCGAGGAATGGTGGTTCTACGGCTGTCCGGTGCGGCCCGGCGACACGTTGTTCCAGGAGCGCCTGTTCCACGACTACAAGGTGACCGAGACGAAATTCGCGGGCCCGACCATGTTTTCGCGCGGCGACACCGTCCACACCAACCAGCACGGCACCCTGGTGGCCCGCGAGCGTTCCACCGCGATCCGCTACCTCTACGAGGAGGCGACAAAGCGTGGCATGTTCGAAAACCAGCTCGGCGACATCAAACGTTGGACACGAACCGAGCTCGAGGCAGTCGAGAAGCTGCGTCGCGAGTGGCTCGAGTCCAACCGGATGGGTGTCTCGCCGCGCTTCGACGAGGTGAAGGTCGGCGACACGCTGCCGCGTCGCGTGATCGGCCCGCACAGCATCGCCAGCTTCACCACCGAATACCGGGCGTTCCTGTTCAACATCTGGGGCACCTTCCACTGGGTCGCGCCGCCCGGTATCGAGGATCCGTGGGTATACCAGGATCCGGGCTGGGGCAAAGACTTTGCGTTCGACGAGGAAGACGCGAAGATCGATCCGCGCAAGCGAGACGGGCTGTACGTCGGCCCATCGCGTGGGCATATCGACGCCGAACGGGCCAGCGAAGTCGGCATGGCGCGCGCCTACGGCTATGGCGCAACGATGGGCGCGTGGTGCACCGACTACCTCGCGTATTGGGCCGGCCACGAGGGCATGGTGCGTCACTCTAAAGCCGACTTCCGTACGCCCGCCTTCGAGGGCGATGTGACCTATTTCGACGCCGAAATCGTCGACAAACAAGCGGAGTCCACCTGGGGCGTGCCTCTGGTACAGGTGAAGCTGCGGCTGACCAACCAGAACGGAGAGATGCTGGTGGGCTGCACGGCAGAGGTCGAACTGCCGTTGTAGCCATGGTTGATGAGATGGGATCGGAAGCCGCGCAACAGCTTTCCTTAGTGTGCGGACCGCCGCTATCCGATGAGCCCGGGCTCGGGGCGCTCACGCTGCCGGGTTTCCTGCGCGAAGTGACGCAGATGTATGGCGAGCGTGAGGCGCTGGCGTGGCGCACCGCCGACGGCGTCACACGTTGGACGTATGCCCAGCTCTGGGAACGCGCGATCGAGGTGGCGCGCGCGTTGCGCGCAGGCGGCCTCGGCAAGGACGCCCGCGTCGGCGTACTGATGACGAACCGGCCCGAATGGCTTGCCGCGGTGTTCGGTACATCTCTGGCCGGCGGGGTGGCCGTTACCCTCAGCACGTTTTCCACGCCGCCCGAATTGGACTACCTGATTCGGGCTTCCGCTGTTTCGGTGCTGTTGTTTGAGCGCAGGGTGCTGTCAAAGGACTTCGCCGCCATTGTGGCCGAGTTGGAACCGGCGATCGGTACATCGCGACCCCGGCGACTGGAATCGGCGAAGTACCCGTTTCTGCGCCGCCTCGCATTGCTGGGCGAGCCGGCGCCGGGCATCGAAGCGTGGGATGAGTTCCTGGCGTCCGGCCACGACGAGCCCCGCGAGTTGGTCGAGGCGACCGCGGCGGTGCTTCCCAGCGATGCCGCCGTGCTGTTCTTCTCGTCTGGTTCCACGAGCAGGCCGAAAGGCGTTCTCAGCGCGCATCGCGGCGTGTCCGTCCAGCTGTGGCGCTTCCGGCGCATGTACGGCTTCAGCCCGCGCGACCATGTTCGCGGCTGGACCGCCAACGGATTTTTCTGGTCCGGCAATTTCACGATGGTCCTCGGCTCGACGCTGGCCAGCGGTGGAACCCTCGTCCTGCAATCGACGTTCGACGCCGCCGAGGCGCTCGAGCTCATGGAGGCCGAGCGGGTGAACTTCCCGTTCGCCTGGCCCCACCAGTGGGCCCAATTGGAAAGCGCACCGAACTGGGCCCGAGTGGATCTGAGCAGCGTGCGATTCGCCGATTTCAAGACCCCGATCGCCCACCATCCCACGGTTTCAGGCGAGTGGCACGAGCCGGGCCACGCCTACGGCAACACCGAAACATTCACCATCACAACGGGTTATCCTGCCAACACCCCGCCCGAAGTGCATGCGGACAGCTTCGGGGTGCCGCTGCCCGGTGTGACGTTGAAGATCGCGGATCCGCTTACCGGCGACATCGTTCCGCGTGGCAAGCCGGGCGAGATCCGCGTCAAGGGGCCAACCCTCATGCTCGGCTATATCGGCATACCGCTCGACGAGACCCTCGACTCCGAGGGCTTTTTCCCCACCGGCGACGGCGGCTATCTCGATGACACCGGTCGACTGTACTGGCAGGGCCGGCTCACCGACATCATCAAGACCGGCGGCGCCAACGTCTCACCGCGCGAGGTTGATGAAGCCCTGATGGAACACTCAGGCGTCAAGGTGGCGCAGACCGTCGGCATTCCGCACGAAACACTCGGGGAGGTCGTCGTGTCCTGTGTCGTACCGCACGATGGCGCGGTCCTCGACACCGAGCAGCTGGTGGCGTTCCTGCGGGAGCGGTTGGCGAGTTACAAGGTGCCGCGCCATGTGCTGTTCTTCCGCGAGGACGAAGTGGCGCTCACGGGCAACGCCAAGATCAAGGCCGGTGAGCTTCGGGAACTAGCGGCCAAGCGGCTGCCCGGGTAACCGCAGCCCAGGCAAGGGCTAGCAATGGCCGGACCGACAGCATCCGACGTTATTGCAGCACGACAACGCTGACTGCTTTTCCAGCTGTTCACGAAGTGGCTTTTGGTGATCCGTTGGTTGCGGACCGCGATCCCCATCTGCCCGCGAAGAGCCCTACCCTGAAAGGCCGTTCAGGTTTACAGGACGGCCGAACCAGTCAGTTACCGTCTTCAGCGCACAACAGTGAGTGTGTAACGCGAGTGCCGTCGAAACGGAATTCGTGAGCTGGACGCCGCAGAGGCTCGATGGTGTTATCCGCGTGCACGATGACTCCACCACCGGACGGGATTCCGAGCCCGGTTGCGGCTCCGTCCAGCAACCGAATCGTGCGCGACAGCCGCGCCCAGTCGGCTCGCTCGTCGTGCGTATCGATGACCAAGGGGACGAGCTTGAATACGTCGAGCAACTCGGGAACGGAGGATTCCGCGGTCTCGACGATTCCATAGCGTCCGAGCTGGACCGCGCCGGCTGAAATGCCCACCAAGACGGCTCCTTGGGCGTACCGGCCCAGGATCACATCCTTGATGCCGGTTTTCTCGAATGTGTTCCAGCCGAGACGCACATCGCCGCCCGGGAGGACGATCAACTGGGCACGCTGCAGGAATGCGCGATCGTCTGGGCCGAACGACGAATCGATCATGCGACGGTCGGTGATTCCAATCGCATACACCGCCGCTTCGAAGATCCCGTAGAACTCCGGACGATCCGCGTTGGAAGCACCGATGTAAGCCGCGCTGAGTGGCGTGTCCCGGGCCAATCCATCGAGGGCTGCCTCGAGCAGCAGTCGGTCCTGCCGCTTCCAGAACAGCAGCTGACTGTCCGCCAGCAGATAGAGCGGTTGGAGTCGTGCCGCCATCTCAGTCATCCATCGCACACGGTCAGACGCCAGCCCGCCGGCGTGAGACCCGCCCGAATTCGCTTGCCTGCGTACAGGGTCTCGAAAGTCTTTCGCCATTCTCTTGTTCGATGGTCGCCGGGTCGGTCGAGCTGGGTTCCCCACATCTTGACGGTTGTTCGTGGACGAGCGAACTGATTACGTCGTGCAGCTGGCCTCCAGCGTGCTCGATGGCCCATCCCCGATCGGCGTAGGACATGGTGTCACCCTATCGGCGAAGCGCTTTCGGGGGCTGCGCGGTCGCAACGGCCGTAAATCACAAGGGCGCCTTGGTCGTAGGCCCGTTGCGACCATTCGCCGGCCAGCCGCGTCTTGCCGACACCCGGTTCGCCCGCGATCAGCACTGCGTTCGTGCCACCGGCGAGCGCGGTCTCCCATGCGGAAAAAAGGCGCTCGAGCTCGCGCCCGCGTCCGACGAATGGCCCGGGGCCGGCCAGCACCGCGGGCAGGCTCGGGCGCTCCACAGGCGCATCGGTCGAGACCGTCTCACGACGGTCGTCGGCGGTTTCCAGTCGGAGTTCGAACACGTGCTCCGGACGTGCGAGATTGCGCAGCTGGCGCATCCCGCGGTCGACGAGCACGACGTCATCGGCCAGTGAGTCAATGACCAGCTCGGCGGTCGCACGCGAGCACACGATCTGGCCGCCCGCAGCCAGCGATCGCAGGCGCGCGGCGCGGTTGACGGCGCGACCGAAGTAGTCGCCGTCGCGAAACTCGGCTTCTCCGCTGTGCAATGCCACCCGGATGCGCATGGGCTCCCGCAGCGTCCACGGCTCGCCGACGATCGCTTCTTGTAGCTCGATAGCGGCGGCTGTGGCGGCCGACGGCCGGTCGAAGACCGAAAACGTTGCATCGCCCTCGCCTCGCGTCTTGATCAGCCGCCCTCCGCGAGACGTGACGACCTGTTCGATGAGTTCGTCGTGTCGTGCGAGAGCCACCGCCATGGCGTCGGCGTCCGCCTCCCAGGCCGCCGTCGACCCCTCGATGTCGGTCAGCAGAAAGGTCACGGCGCGAGTGATCGATGAAATATCTTGTGCTGCAGGGACTTCCAGCGCGGAGTCCTGCGCGACGATCGCGGACTCGAGCCGGCCAAGCTCCTTTCCGGGGTCGACCCCCAGTTCCTCGGCGAGGAGCGTCCGCGCCCGTTGGTAAGCGCCGAGGGCTTCACCCTGCCTGCCGGCGCGGTAGAGGGCGAGCATCAGCTGACCCCATCGCCTCTCGCGCAGCGGCGCGTCCGCCACCGCGGCCTCGAGCTCGCCGATGATCTCCGCGGCGCGGCCCGTCGCAAGCAGTGCATCGGCCCGATCCTCTACGAGCGCGGCATGGCCCTCGATCCACCGCGTCTTTTCGGA
>Ga0116219_10003065_pt1 | contig 13482 bp, 16 predicted proteins | sample Sb_taG_4_FD_91019 | JGI IMG/M metagenome (GOLD analysis project Ga0116219, IMG submission 91019) | Peat soil microbial communities from Weissenstadt, Germany - Sb_50d_6_BS metaG | ecosystem: Environmental > Terrestrial > Soil > Wetlands > Peat | place: Germany: Weissenstadt | collected 2010-09-21
TCGCCGGGCCGACCGGCATCGCGGAGCACGACGGCGGCAGGTACCACCCTGAGCAGCAATCGCGCCTGTTCGCCGTCATGGACGGCGTGCGCGCCCTCGGCCTTGAGGACGAGGTCGTCTACCCCGCCATCTCCGAAGCATCAGTCGACCAGCTCTCCCGGGTGCATGCGCCGGCCTACCTCGCCGAGCTCGAGGCGTTCTGCAGCCGCGGTGGCGGCGACATCGACCCCGACACGTACGCTCGGCCCGATTCGTGGACCGCGGCCCGCCGTGCCGCGGGGGCCGGCCTGGCGGCGCTGGCCGCTTTGGAGGAGAGGAACGAGGGCATCGCCTTCGTACCCGTCCGGCCGCCGGGACACCACGCCACCGCTGACCGGGCCATGGGGTTCTGCCTCGTGAACAACGTGGCTGTCGCAGCGGCGTCGCGCACCGCCCTGGGCGAGCGCGTGCTCATCGTCGATTGGGACGTGCATCACGGCAACGGCACCCAGGCGATCTTCTGGGACGATCCCGACGTGCTCTACGTCTCGACCCACCAGCACCCGTTGTTCCCGGGGACCGGGCGTCCCGACGAGGTCGGCGGTCCCGGCGCGCCCGGGCTCACCGTCAACCTGCCGCTTCCGGCCGGGGCGACCGGCGACGTGGTCCGTGCCGCCATCGACGAGGTGGCGCGTCCCACGATTGAGGAGTTCGCCCCCGACTGGGTGCTGGTCTCGTGCGGCTTCGACGCCCACCAGGCGGATCCGCTCGGCGAGCTCGAGCTCTCGAGCGGTGATTTCGCCGAGCTCGCCCGTGTGGTCTCGGAGTTTGCACCGCGTCCCGGTCGTCTCGCGCTCTTCCTCGAGGGCGGGTACAACCCGGTGTCGCTCGAGTCCTCGGTCGAGGCGACGCTCGGCGCGCTGCTCGGCCTGCCGGTACACCCACCCGCTCCGACGCACGGAGGCCCCGGGCTGTCGCAGCTGCGGACCGACCGCACGGATCGGCTGCGCGCGGTCGACCGGGTCCACATGGAGGTAGGGCCGTGACGGCACAGCGTTGCGTCGTAGTGGGCTACGACGGTTCCACCGATGCGCAGTCCGCCGTGGCCTGGGCCGCCAGGACCGCCGCCGCCCTGGGCGCCCGCCTGCGTGTGGTGCACGCCGTCGGACTGCTCGAGCACGCGGGAATGGCCGGGCACACCCCCGTCGATGGAGGCGTGGCACTCAAGATCGCCTCCGAGGCCGGGCTCGATCCGGGTGCGGTGGAATGGCACGTCGTCGACGGTGACCCGTGCACGGCGATGCTCCGCATGGCTGAGCCCCCCGAAGTGGCCACGCTCCTCGTGGTCGGCTCCCGGGGGTCGGGCGGCCACGCCGGCACGCTGCTGGGAAGCACGAGCCTCGAGCTGGCCGAGCACTCCCCGGTCCCGGTGACGATCGTGCCGACGTCGTACCGCGGCGGCTGAGAGTCGGTCAGCGCACGACGACGACCGAGCAGGTGGCGTGGCGGCTGCAGTATTGGCTCACCGACCCGATGAGGAGCCCCTGGAACCCACCGAGGCCCCGTGAGCCCACGACCAGCAGGTCGGCGCCCTTGGCGGCCGCGATCAGCGCGGGTGCGGGCGCCTGCTCGGAGGTCTCGCCGGTCACGGTCACGTCACCGGCCACCTCGCCCACGTGGGCCATGGCGCGGTCGATCACGTCCTGGGCGCTCTGTTGCACCTCGTGCACCGTGGTGGTGAAGGCGTAGCCGAGCGCCATGGGGAACATCCAGGCGCTGACGAGGTGCAGGGCGGCCCCCGTGCGCTGTGCCTCAGCGACGGCCCAGTCCAGCGCGCGCTCGGAAGGCGGGGACCCGTCCACCCCGACGACGATCCGGCGCTCTGAGCCCGGCATGCCCTACGACGTCGCCCGGTGCACCAGGACCGGGCAGTGCGCGTTCGTGGCGCAGTACTCACTGACCGAGCCGATCAGCATCCCGACGAACTCGCCGTGCCCCCGGCTCCCGATGACGAGTAGGTCCGCACCCTTCGAGGCCTCGACGAGGATCGGTGCCGGGTGCCCGCTGACCACGCGGGGGTCGATGACGATGTTCGGGTGCTCGGCGCGCACTTGCGCGACGGCGGAGTCGAGCCCTTTGCGGACGTCCTCCTCAGGGTCGAAGTCGGAGGGGACGGGTGCTGCCCAGCCGTAGCTCGACGGCCATTCCCACGTCATCACGATCTCCAGCGTGCTCGCCGTCCGGTCGGCCTGGCGGGCGGCCCACGACAGGGCGTCGAGCGAGGACGGGGACCCGTCGATGCCGACGACGATCCTGCCCGTGCCTGTCGCCTGTTCGGGTGTCATTGCTGTCTCTCCTCCTGCGTCGGTGTACGGCCGCCCCTGCCGGCTAGCGGCCGAGCGGTACCGTCCACGTGAGCTGCGTTCCGCCGCCTGGGACGTCGTCGACGGCGAGGGTCCCGTGGAGCTTCTCCGCCCGCCGCCGCAGGTTTGGGAGCCCGAGGCCACCGCTCCCTGACGGCGCAACGGTGATCCCGACCCCGTCATCGGTGATCGTCAGGCGGCACGACGTGTCGTCCGCCACCACGCTGACCGCCGCGCGCGCCGCGTGGGCGTGCTTGCCGACGTTGGTGAGGGCCTCGCGGATCGTCGAGAGCAGATGCTCGAGGATCTGCTCGTTGATGGTGGCGTCGAGCGGGCCCTCGAACATCACATCGACCTCGCAACCGAGCACTGGCTGCAGTTCGCGTGTCAGGTTGGTGATGTCGTCGCGGATGCCACGGCTGTCGTCGCCCATCCCGAGCTCGTAGATGGTGGAGCGCACCTGTGCGATGACCCGGTCGATCTCCGCCACGGCACCTCCGAGCTGGTTTGCCGTGGCGGCCGGCAAGCGGGCCGCCACGCCCTGCAGGGTCAGCCCCAGAGCGAAGAGCCGTTGGATGACCGTGTCGTGGAGGTCCCTCGCCATTCGGTCCCGGTCCTCGTAGACGGCCGACCGGCGCACCCGGTCATGGAGCCGAGCGTTCTCGATCGCGATGCCGGCTGCCAGCGAGAGGGCCCCGACCAGCGCCTCGTCGTCGTGGGTGAACTCCGACCACCCGACCTTGTCGGCCAGGTAGAGGTTCCCGTAGACCTCGTCGCGCACCTTGATGGGCACGCCCAGGAAGGACGTCATGGGCGGGTGGTCAGCCGGGAAGCCGTAGCTGTCGGGATGACTGCCTATCTCCGGGATGCGCAACGGCTGCGGGTCGGCGATGAGCAACCCGAGGACGCCCCGGCCCGTCGGGCGGGGACCGATGTCCGCCTCCTGCTCCTCGGAGAGGCCCACCGTGATGAAGTCCGACAGAGCCTGCTTGTCCTCGTCGAGGACGCCGAGCGCCCCGTAGCGTGCCCCGGTCATGGATCGTGCCTCTTCGACCACGTGGCGCAGGACCTCGGGCAATTCCAGCTCCGACTCGATCAGCAGGGTCGCCTCGAGCACCCTCCGGAGCTTGGTCGGATCCTCGATCGCACGGAACGGCACGAATTGAGCTTACCCATGCCCCCGAGCAGCGTAGTCCGCTGCGAATCGCAGGGACCTCCCCGAGGTGGGAGTATGAAGCCCGTGAGTCTGGGCGTGTTCCTCCTCGACGACCACGAGGTGGTCAGGACGGGCCTGCGCGCGCTCCTCGAGGCGAGCGACGACATCAAGGTGGTCGGAGAGGCGGGAACGGTGGCCGAGGCCCTGGCCCGGATTCCGCCCACCAAGCCCGACGTGGCCATCCTCGACGTGCGGCTGCCCGACGGGAGCGGGGTCGAGGTCTGTCGGGAGATCAGGTCGAACTCCCCGGAGATCGCGTGCGTCATGCTCACGTCGTACGCCGACGACGAGGCGCTCATTGCCTCCATCATGGCGGGGGCGGCCGGCTACGTGCTCAAGCAAGTGGGTAGCCTCGACCTCCTCGACACCATCCGCCGCGCCGGGGCGGGGCAGTCGCTGCTCGATCCCGCGCTGACCGAGCGGGTCCTCGAGCGCCTGCGCGACGGGCCCAAGGTCGACCCGCGCATTGCCAGCCTCACTCCGCAGGAGCGCCGGATTCTCGATCTGATCGCGGAGGGGTACACGAACCGCCAGATTGCCGAGACCATGTTCCTGGCCGAGAAGACGGTGAAGAACTACGTGTCGAACCTGCTCGCCAAGCTCGGCATGGAGCGCCGTACCCAGGCCGCCACGTTCGCCGCCCGCCTCAACGAGCGGTCGGTGCAGGAGTCGCGCACCGACGCCACCGGCACCTGAGGTCGCCCGTCAACGGGAACTCTCTGGGACGGGCTCCTCGGCGTCGGCGGTCATCTCCAGGCTGATCCCGAGCTCGCGCAACGCGATCTCGAGGCGCTCGCGCTCCTGGTGGGGCTGTTCGAAGCGGCCCGGGTCGGAGTCGATGCCGACCATCCGTGCCAGTTCCAGGAGGGCGACGTCGTAACCGATCTGCAACGCCAGCACGACGGGGACCGTGTCGGGATCCACGCCCTTGGGCACACCCTCCTCCAGCTCGCGGCGGTACCGGAGCACCTCGTCGAGCGGGTTGCGCTCGGTCGCGCCTGACCCGGTGGGCTGGCGCTGGCCGAAGGCGGCCTCGAGAAGTTGGGTGTACATCGACATTTGTTGACTCCAGTGAGGTCCCGCCGACCGTGTGCCACCAGAGCGGCACCGGCGGGTCCATCTCCTTCCGATCGTGTCCGTGACATCGCCCATTCGGGATGCCAAGTAGCTTGCGCCCACCAACCAGGTCCTGTGCAGGGCCGGAGGTCACAAGGGTTCAGCCCGTATCCCGAGTGTGACCTTCGGCCCTACTCGTCGCGCGGCGCGGCGCCGACAATTTCCCCCAGCGGTGTCGGCGCAGCCGGCGTGCCGCAGTATGAACGGAGCCAGAGTGATCCTTCTCGACGAGTCGACGTTGGAGGCGGCCAGCGGATCCGGGCCGGAGGTCGGCTCCATCCGCGAGCTGGTCGACGGGGCGTGGCGGAACGATGTGGCGCTCGAGATGTGGATCGACGTGACTTCGGAGCCCGTTGCCATCCGGCTCGCCGGAGTGCTCGACGAGTCAACGGGGGCCAATCTTCTCAACGTGGTCGCGGACTGCGTGGCCCAGGGGCAGAAGGACTTCCATCTCGACACCAGTGCACTGCACATTTGCGGAACGGGCTGGCAGGTGATGGAGCGGATCCGTCGGCAGATCCACGGTGCCGGCGGGCGGATGCACTGGGATCGCGACGCGCCCGCGTAGCCGCCGCCAGCGTGACTGACGATCCGAGGACCCAACCGGTGCGGGTCGTCGAGACCCACATCTCCGTGCTCGTGTTCGTGGGTGACCGTGTCTACAAACTTCGCAAGCCGGTTCATTTCGATTTCCTCGACTTCACCGACCGCTCGGTCCGGGAGGCCGATTGCCGGCGCGAGGTGGAGCTGAACCGCCGGCTGGCGCCCGACGTCTACCTGGGCGTGGCCGACATCGAGATGGACGGCGTGGCGATCGACCACATGGTTGTGATGCGTGCGCTGCCCGAGGAGCGGCGGCTGGCCACACTCGTGCGGTCGGGCGCCGACGTTGCGGGCTGGTTGGAGCAGGTTGCGACGACCCTCGTCGCGTTCCACGCTGGTGCGCGACGATCCTCCGCCATCTCCGGAGCGGCCACCGAGCGGGCTTTGGAAGCCACGTGGGAAGCCAACTTCGAGGAGACACAGCGCTTCGTTGGCGCCGTCCTCGACCCTTCGTGGGACCGGGAGATCCACGCCACGACCTCCCGCTGGTTGAGCACCCACGTGGCGCTGCTGGACCGTCGCATCACCTCGGGATGGGTCTGCGACGGCCACGGCGACCTCCAGGCCGAGGACATCTTCTGCCTCGACGACGGCGTGCGCATCCTCGACTGCATCGAGTTCTCCGACCAGCTCCGCTACGGCGACGTGTGCGCGGACGTCGCCTTCCTCGCCATGGACCTCGAACGCCTCGGACGACGCGATGCGAGCGAGCGCTTCGTCCGCGACTACGAGTCGCGGGTGGGGGAGGAGTTCCCGAGGCCGCTCCTGCACCACTACATCGCCCAGCGCGCCTATGTCCGGGCCAAGGTGGCGTGCCTGCAGTTCGAGCAGGGGGTCGAGGGCTGCGATCGCGCCGCGCGCGAGCTGCACGCGCTGTCCCTGCGCCACCTGCGCCGGGCCCGGCAGGCGCTGGTGCTCGTGGGCGGCCTCCCGGGCTCAGGGAAGAGCACGCTGGCAGCCGGGCTGGCCGCCGAGACCGGGTGGGCACTCCTACGCTCGGACGAGGTTCGCCTGGAATTGCAGCCCCCGCAAGGCTCCCGACCGGTTGAAGCGGCCGACGCACCCGGTGCCGGGCGCTACGCACCGGAAGCCGTGGGTGCCGTCTACGAGGATCTGGTGCGCCGGGCCGGGCGCCACCTCGACGAGGGTGAGCCGGTCATCCTGGACGCATCGTGGATCGACGCCGCACGGCGCGCCGCGGCAGCGCGGGTCGCCGCCGACACCGGGAGCGAGCTTCTGGAGCTCTGCTGCACCTGCGACGACTCCGTGGCGGCGGAGCGCATGGACACGCGCCGGCGCGCCGGCGGTGACGTCTCCGAGGCCACCCCGCAGATCCGGGACGCCATGGCCCAGAGGATGGCTGCCTGGCCGTCGGCCATCACGGTTGACACCTCGGGCCGTACCCCGGCCGAATGCGTCTCGTGGGCCCTCCGGGAGCTGGCCGCCCGCGCGTGAGGAGGGACTTAATTTAGGTCCCATGGAAGAGGAGGCGTTCGGCCCTACAAGCCAGGACCCGGGCGCGGTCCAATGCGGGAGGCGGCATCCGGTCGCCCGGAGCACAGGAGAAGGGCATGCATCATTCCACGACACGCCGGACCACACGCACTACGCACCGCACCCAGCGCCCGTCGCTCAGTCCGTACGTCCTCGAAGACACCGCACTGACGCTCTCGGACATCCGCCGGGCGCGTGCCCAGGGTGAGGTCGCCGCCCGCCGGTAGCGGTGGAGAACGGCCACGGGTGGAGTGGGGACGTTCGGCCCTATTTCCGGACCGGGACCGCGGACACGCTGAATGTGGCCATGAGGCCTGATCCCATCGACAGAGAAGGAGGATCGTCATGTCGAACGTGACGGCAGACCCTGGCGGTACGGCAACCGCCCCGGAGCAGCAGAAGTTGGAGGTCGTCGATTCGATGACCGGGACCGTGGACCAGTGGAAGGCCCGGATCGACGAGCTCAAGGTCCAAGTGGACCTGGCCAAGCTCGATGCCCGCGAGCGGGCGACCAAGCAGCTAGACATTGCGCAGAATGCTTGCCTCGCCGCCTACTCGAAGCTCCGGGACGCCGGCCATGACGCGGCAGTGAACGCGGACACGCTCCGTGACGGTGTGCAGAAGCTCCTCCACGACGTCAAAGAGGCCTTCGAGGCGGCGCAGGCTGTCATCTCCCGGGGCTGACGCGGGGAGATGAGGTCAGCTGGCGGGGCGACCAGTGTGCTCGACCGTGGCGTCGCTGCCGGGGAAGAAGAGTGTCTCGTGCCCGATGTCGTCCCACCGAACGAGGTACGGCGCCCCACCGCCGGAGCCCCGCACCTCGAGGACCTGGCACGCCCGCACCGGCTGGCCCACGTGATGACCGCGCACGATGATCCGGTCTCCGACCTCGGCGTCCATGGTTGCTCCTTCCCCGCCCTCTCATCATCGAGCCACCGTGGATCCTGAAACAGGGCCGAAGGTCACACCCTGCGCCAGGTCGGCTCTCGCCGTGGAGGAGGTCGGATGTCGCTCGCGGCTCTGATCTTCAAGAACCTGTGGTCCAAGAAGACGCGGTCGGCCGGCATCGCGTTCGCCATCGGCGTCGCGGTGATGACCGTCGTGACCCTCACCGTGGTCAGCAGCGGGCTCGAGGCATCGGCGGCGGCTGTGCTGACCCTCGGCCACGCCGACTTCACGGTGGCACAGAAGGGCGTGTCGGAGGTGCTGTACTCCAGCCTCGACGAGGGCCAGCTGCGGCAGGTGCAGGAGACCCCGGGCGTGCAGAGCGCGGTGGGCGTGCTCCTCGAGACCCAGCACATCAACGCGGACAACCCGCTCTTCATTGAGATCGGGATCGCCCCCGACAAGCTGCGCCAGTTCGGCGTCACCGTGGTCGCCGGTCGGCCCTACGGGGCGACGGCAAGCCACGAGATGATGCTTGGTTGGCGGGCCGCCCAGGTCTTCAGGCTCCACGTCGGCGACCGCTTCGACGCCAACGGCACCTGGAACACCGTGGTGGGGATCTACTCGACGGGCATCTCCTACGGCGACCTGGGCGCGATGTTCCCGCTCCCTGCGCTCCAGGCGTACAACCGGGTCCCGAGCTCCGTGACCCTGATCTTCGTCAAGGTGGCGCCGGGGACCTCCGTGGCCAAGGTGGAGAGGGCGATCACTGCGCACCCGGAGATGACCACGATCCGGACCGCCTCGCAGTTCGGCCGGGCCGACACCAACCTTGTGTTCCTGCAGGCGGCCGCGACGGGCAGCACGATCCTGGCCATCCTGATCGGAGCGGTGATCGTGGGCAACACCATGCTCCTGTCCCTCTTCGAGCGCACGAGGGAGTTCGGCCTGCTGCGGGCCATCGGCTGGACCCGCAGCCGCGTGGTGTCGCTCGTCGTTGGCGAGGGCGTGGTCCTCGCCCTGGTCGGCGCCATCGTCGGAGTCGCGCTCTCCTTCGCCGCCACCGACGTGCTCGAGCACCTGCCGCAGCTCCGCGGCGTCCTGCACGCGAACTACACGAAGGATGCGTTCTGGCGGGGTCTCTACACGGGGCTGGGGATGGCCATCATCGGTGCGCTCTACCCCGCGCTTCGCGCCGCCAACCTCGCGCCGCTGAAGGCGCTGAGCCGTGAGTGAGACCGGCGCTGGCCCGGTGCCGGCCGTCGAGGTGCGCGGGCTTGAGAAGACGTACGACGACGGGCTGATCCGGGCGCTCGACGGCGTGGACCTCACCGTGGCCGCCCAGGAGTTCGCGGCCATCACCGGTCCCTCCGGCTGCGGGAAGTCGACGCTGCTCCACCTGCTCGCCGCACTCGACACCCCCACCAAGGGGACGATCAGGGTCGACGGGTACGACGTGGTGCGGCTGCACCACGCCAGCCGGTTCCGGCGCGAGGAGGTCGGCCTGGTGTTCCAGCTCCACAACCTTCTGCCCCGACTCTCGGTGCGCGAGAACGTGGAGATCGCCATGTCGGGGTCGCGCCGTCCCCACCGCCAGCGCGCCGCGTACGCCGACGGGCTCCTCGAGGAGGTGGGCCTCGGGGGTCTGAGCGACCGTCTCCCGACGCAACTGTCGGGGGGCGAGCGCCAGCGGGTCGCCATTGCGCGGGCACTGGCCAACGACCCACCCGTGCTCTTGGCCGACGAACCGACTGGCAGCCTCGACAGCGCCTCCGTCGACGTGGTGATGGCGCTCTTGCGGCGGCTGCGCCGGGAACGGGACACGACGATCGTGCTGGTGACGCACGACGAAGCCGTGGCGGGTGCCGCCGACCGCATCGTCCACATGGTCGACGGACGGGTCGTCTCCGGCGATGGCGCGGAACCCGGCGCGGGCGAGCTCCGACCGACCACCTGACGGCGCTGGTCAGGCCTGTGGCGGAGGAGCCTCCTGCTGCACCTGGTTCGAGGCTTCGCTGCCGCCGTGCAGCATGATGTCGGCGAACTTCGCGTAGAGGGCCATCGGCTCCTGCGATCGTACGAGGACGTCGAAGAGCTCCGCCATGGAGACGAGACCGCTGGGCCGGTCGGAGATGTCGAGTACGACGAGATGCCGGATGCCGAGGCTGACCATCAGCGCGGCCGCCTCGGCGACGCTGGCCGAGGGGGGTGCCCAGCTCGGGTGCGCCGAGGCGATCGGCGCGATCTGGTCCCGGGGGCCCAGCCCCTGCGCCAGGCCCCGGGCGAGGTCGAATTCGGTGACGACCCGCAACGGCTGCTCCTCCAGGATGGCGCAGGAGACGCCGTCGCGCACCATGGCGGATGCGACGTCCTCCAGGGTGTCCGCCGCCGAGACCACGGTCGGAGGCCGCAGGTGCATGCCGCCGAGCGTCGCGTCGAGGCCCTCGAAGGAACGGTTGCTCATGGTCACGACCTCGGTGCTGGGGCTGCCGGCCGGCAGAAGGGACATCGTCCCGGCCGACAGTACCGGGTACCCGTGGGAACTGGGCTGGGCGCTGCCCGTGGCAGCGAACCCCGGAATTGGAAAATGGCGACCGAGGGGGGTGGCCGCCATTCTCCAAGCACCGTTGTCTGGGAAGAGGAGGTGTCTTGCTCATTCTGTAACCGGGACTGTGGCCGGGGTAGAGCCGAAAGTAATGGATTCCGCCGGTCGGCCCGTGGGGCCGGGACCTATGGCCGTGGTCACGGGGACAGTCCGGTGCGAGAGTAGAGCTATGCCCACCGTCTGCACCGCCGAGGAAGCCGCCGCCCTGGTCAGGCCCGTGGACATGATCGGGTTCGGGCTGGGGCCGGCCAACCCGGACACCTTCCTGACCGCCCTGGGCACCCGGGACGACTGGCAGGACCTCCAGTTCGGCGGTGCGTTGTGCCTCAACTTCTACGAGATCTTCACCAAGCCGGGCGTCACCTACCGCTGCGGCTTCTTCGGGCCGGCGGAGCGCCTCCTTCACTCCATGGGCCACAAAGTGGAGCTGGTGCCTGGCGGCTTCCGCCAGATGGCGCCCATCCTGGCCAAGTTCTCACCCCGCGTCATGGTCGTGCAGGCCGCCCCGCCCGACGAGTACGGCAACGTGAACCTCTCGCTCCACATGGGTGCCACCCGGCCCGAGCTCATCCGTGCCGGGGAGGACCCGGACCGGCTCCTCATCGTCGAGGTCAACCCCAACCTGCCCCGGACCAAGAGCCTGCCTCCCGAGTACGACAACACCATCTCGCTCGACCTCGTCGACGTGCTCATCGAGACGAACGTCACGCCGTTCGCCCTCACCGAGCCCCCGACCGACGAGGTGGACGCGGCGATCGCGCGCAACGCGTTGGCCTACATGAAGAGCGGGTCCACCCTGCAGACAGGGATTGGCGCCATCCCCAACATCGTGGCGACCGAGCTCGCGAAGGGCCCCCTCGGTGGGTTCGGCGTCCATTCCGAGATGTTCACCAACGGCCTCATGCGGCTGCACCAGGCGGGCAAGGTCACCAACGACGCCAAGGGGGTGTTCGACGGGGTCTCGGTCACCACCTTCGCCCTCGGGACGCCGGAGCTCTACGGATGGCTCGACGGGAACGAGGATGTCGCCTTCCTCCCGGTGGAGACGGTCAACGACCCCACCGTCATCGCCAGGAACGCCAACCTGGTCTCCATCAACGGGGCACTGTCGGTCGACCTCTACGGGCAGGTGGTGGCGGACAACATCGGCGGCCGGCAGGTCTCGGGTGTCGGCGGGCACGAGGACTTCGTGGCCGCGGCGGAGCTGCACCTCGACGCCCATTCGCTCATCTGCCTCCATTCGACGGCGGTGCGCAGTGGCGAGATCGTCTCCCGGATAGTGGGGCTCCTGCCCGAAGGCTCGGTGGTCTCGACGCCACGCCACCACACCGGCGTCATCGTCACCGAGTTCGGCGCGGCGGAGCTGACCGGGCTCACCGTGAGCGAGCGTGCCCACCTGTTGGTCGATGTCGCCCATCCTGACTTCCGGGACGACCTGCGCAAGGTCGCCGACGAGTTGGGCCGTTCCTGACGGGTCGCGGCAGCGGCCGCGGACTCAACCGGCGGGCACCGGTGCCGGCTTGTTCGGCCACTCGCGGAAGGTGGCCTGGTGCCGCCCGATCTCGCCGATGATGGCATCGATGTAGACGAGCTTGCGGATCATGTACGAGCGCGTCTCCTTGGGGTCCAGGTACAGGTTGTAGAGGCGGCCGTACCCGTAGCGCTGCACCACACCCGTGAACCCCCCGGGGTTGAGGACGTCCGTGTCGTCGTCCGAGATTGAGGACAGCATGTACTTGTACTCGCCCACCCGGAGCGCCGAGTACTGGGACGTGAGCCAGTAGTGCTGGTACTTCCGGTTGGACACGGCCTCGCGGTCGTCGGGGGCCAGGAGGAACGACAGCTGGTCGACCGCGTCGATGTAGCGGTCGGTGGGCATCCGGTCGGGCACCCCGGCGATGGACAGGCACGTGGCGAAGAGGTCGAGCAGATGGAGCAGGCCGTCACTGGAGCGACCCGGCTGAATCATGCCGGGCCACGACACGACGGCCGGCACGCGCACACCGCCTTCCCACGTCGATCCCTTCGCACAGCGGAACGGTGTGAACGCCGAGTCCGGCCAGGTCTCCATCTCCGGCCCGTTGTCGGACGAGATCACCACCATCGTCGACTCGAGTTGACCGGTCCGCTCGAGCGCGGCGACCAACCGGCCGCAGATGGCGTCAAGTTCGACGATCGCGTCCTTGTAGGGGTGCCGGGCCGGGGAGCGCCCCAGGAAATCGGGATGCGGGTAGTTGTCGAAATGCGCTCCCCGGGTGCAGTGGTAGAGGAACCAGGGATCAGCCGACCCCGCCATACGCTGAATGAATTGCTCGGAGTACGTGCACCACTTGTCGTCGAGTAGTGAGAGGATCGGGACGGTGACCTCCCCGACCTCCTCGAGCTGGCCGTTGCGGGTCGCATGCACGAAGCACTTGTTGAACGGCATGTTCTTGACCCATTCCGTACGATCCTCGCTGTAGACGACCTCGGGGAGGTAGTACGGGTCACGCCACTCCGTGTACATGTCCGAGACCGACAGGAACCCGTAGAAGTCGTCGAACCCGACGTTCTGCGGCTGGCTGTCCTGGTTCTCGCCCATGTGCCACTTCCCGACCGCCTGGGTCACGTACCCGGAGTCCGAGAGGAGCTCCGGGAGCGTGATCTCCCCGGTGAGCCCGCCCGGCATGCCGTACATGGGAGGGATCAAGAGGCCGTGTCGCATGGGCAGTCGACCCGTCATGATGGATGCGCGCGTTGGAGTGCACGATGGTTCGCTGTAACACGACGTGAGGAGCAGGCCGCCCCGGGCGATCCGGTCGACGTTCGGAGTCGGCGCGCCGACCGCGACCCCGCCGCCGTAGCACCCGAAGTCCCCCCAGCCGACGTCGTCCATCAAGATGACGACGACGTTCGGTCGCCGCCCGGTGCGGGAAAGGAACTCCTCCATCTTGGCGGCTGCGGCCCCGTCGCGGCCGGGAACCAGGAAGGCGGGCTCCCGGTTTGGCCCGGGCACCAGCGTGGCGCCCGTGACGGGGTCCACGCCCGATCCGCTCCGGTACTCGGTGTCGTCGCCTGACCTCGCCTCGCTCATCAGCTCTCCTCGTTGCCTGGGTGCGAGGCACATGCTGCCCTCTCCGCGGTCCCTCGTGCAGGCGCACCACATCGACGTGAGCGTCGGTGCGTCAGCTCGACGAGCAGGCCTGGGTATAGATGGCGCTCGGCACCAGGTGGTTCGAGCA
>Ga0116219_10003066_pt1 | contig 13479 bp, 11 predicted proteins | sample Sb_taG_4_FD_91019 | JGI IMG/M metagenome (GOLD analysis project Ga0116219, IMG submission 91019) | Peat soil microbial communities from Weissenstadt, Germany - Sb_50d_6_BS metaG | ecosystem: Environmental > Terrestrial > Soil > Wetlands > Peat | place: Germany: Weissenstadt | collected 2010-09-21
CGATGTTCTGGAGCCCCAGGGCACGTGAGCAATCCCGATTCTTGTGGGCGATGTTGCTTTGTTCCCTGCTCGCTCTCTGCCCCGGTGCATATTTTCGCATGCACTACTACATTCTGATTCTTCCCGTGTGCGGACTTCTTGCCGGCGTGGCGGTGAGCGCAGCATCGGAGAAACTGGCTGCCAGTATCCGGCTGCGCTCGTGGCGGACCGCGCCGCTGGCGATTTTTGCCGTTTGCCTGGCAGCGGGCGTGTGGCGGCAGCGGCAGGAATATTTCTCGCTGGCGCCGGTCGACGTTTTCCGCGCCACTTATGGAGACAACGCCTTCCTGCCCGCCTTGAGAATCGCCGACTATATCCGAGAAAACTCCCCGGACGAGGCGCGCATCGCAGTTCTCGGATCCGAGCCGGAAATCTATTTTTACGCCCACCGGCATTCGGCGACCAGCTACATATACATGTACAGTCTGATTGTCCGGCACAAATACACCGCCCGCATGCGCGAAGAGATGGTGCGGCAGCTCGATACGAATCGCGCGGAGTACGTCGTCTACGTCGATGTGCTGGATTCCTGGGGAGACCACAGCGGACCGCAGCCCGCGGCCTTTCTGGCCCAGCTCCACGCCTTTCTGATCCGGCAATACGAGATGGTGGGTGTGGTCGAGATCGCTGCGCGTGACCGGTATCTCTGGAGTGCGGAGGCTCGAGATTATCAGCCATCGGGGGCGGCCGCCATCTACGTATTCAAACGTAAAGCTGAGCCCTTGGCGCGATAGCTGATCTTGATCAATAGATCGGCGATCTCGTGGTTTACAGCGCGCGAATCTGATCGGCGCCGGAATGCTATTCTGACGTGTGGATCGCGAGAGACTTCGAGCATGATGAGCGGATCCCTGGCAATGATGGAGCGGCAACAAATCGCAGCCACGCCGATACCCGGCGCGAGCGCCCGCTGGCAGGGATGCGTGTCCGTGATCGTGCCGGTTTACAACGAAGCGGCGCACGTGGACGAACTCCTGCAGGCGATTCATGCCTCGCCGGTGAAGAAGGAAATCATCATCGTTGACGACGGCTCGACCGACGGCACTCGCGAGAAACTGCAAGCGCTGCCGCCTGTCGACGACGTCACGATTGTTTTTCATGAAAACAATTGCGGCAAGGGCGCGGCCATCCGCACGGCTCTCGCCTATGCCCGCGGCGAGTACGTTCTGATCCAGGATTCCGACTTGGAATATGACCCGCAGGACTATCCTGCGTTGCTGCGGCCGCTGGAAGACGGCAAAACGAACGTCGTCTACGGCGTGCGCCCCGATCGTCCGGAGCGCGGGCTGCGTTTTTTTCTGGGAGCCAAGCTGCTCACCCATCTGACCAATTTGCTTTACCGCGCGGGGATTCACGACGAAGCGACCTGCTACAAAGTGATTCGCCGTTCCCTGCTGGCCCGAGTGCAACTGGAATGTCATCGCTTCGAGTTCTGCCCGGAGGTGACCGCAAAGCTCTGCCGCTTCGGCGAAAAGATCGCAGAAGTTCCAATCTCGTACCATCCACGGTCCGCCGTGGAAGGGAAGAAGATTCGCCACTCCGATGGCTGGCTGGCGATCTGGACGCTGATCCGCTACCGTTTCGTCCCGCGCCGCCGCTGGGAACGACCGGCCCAGGACAAGCCCACAGCGCCCTTCGCGGTGAGTTTCTCGCGGCTGCCCGCGGAATGAATACTGGCCCTCTGGCAAACTGCAAACCTCCGCGATGGCCGAATCTCCGGTAAAATCTTGGGTTCCCCGGGCGGCACAGCTGCTCACGAACGGTTGTTCTAGAAAATGTTCAAGAAGATTCTCATCGCGAACCGCGGCGAGATCGCGGTCCGCGTCATCCGCGCCTGCCATGAGATGGGAATTGCCGCGGTCGCCGTCTACTCTGATGTGGATCGGGCCGCGCTGCACGTCCGCAAAGCCGACGAGGCCTATCCCATCGGCGCGCCCGCTGCATCCGAGTCTTATCTCAACATCCAAAAGATTCTCGACGTCGCCGAGCGATCCGCCGCCGACGCGATCCACCCCGGTTACGGCTTTCTTTCCGAGAATGCGAAGTTCGCCAAGGCGTGTGTCGATGCGGGCGTGAAATTCATCGGACCCACCGCCGCAGCCATGGATGCCATGGGATCGAAGACGCAAGCGCGTCAGGCCATGGAGCGCGCGGGTGTTCCTATCGTTCCCGGAACCTCTCGCGGCCTGGAATCGTTCGAACAGGCGGAGCAAGTTGCGGCGCGCATTGGATATCCCGTGATGTTGAAAGCCGCGGCCGGAGGCGGTGGCAAAGGCATGCGGCTAGTGCACGTTCCTGAGGATTTGAAGTCGGCACTTGAGGGCGCGCGCAGTGAGGCGGAGCGCTCGTTTGGCGACAGCGAAGTTTATATCGAGAAGGCGATCGTCAACCCACGCCACATCGAGATGCAGGTTCTGGCCGATGAGCATGGGAACACTGTCTACCTCGGCGAGCGCGAGTGCTCGCTGCAGCGGCGACATCAGAAAGTTGTAGAGGAAGCGCCTTCGCCGATCGTTGATGCCGACATGCGCCGCCAGATGGGCGAAGTCGCGGTTCGTGTGGCTCAGGCCGCGGGATACACGAACGCCGGCACCGTCGAATTCCTGGTCGACCAGGAAAAGAATTCCTATTTCCTTGAAATGAATACGCGGTTGCAGGTGGAGCATCCGGTGACCGAACTCGTGACTGGACTGGATCTCGTGCATCTGCAGATTCGCATTGCGGCCGGTGAGCGCCTGCCTTTCACGCAGGACGATGTGAAGATTCGCGGCCACGCCATCGAGTGCCGCATCTACGCCGAAGATCCGGACAACAACTGCTTCCCCAGCCCGGGCAAGATCACGCTGCTGCTCGCGCCTTCGGGACCTGGGATTCGACGCGACAGCGGCATGTACGAAGGCTGGACCGTTCCCATGGACTACGACCCGCTGCTGGCGAAGTTGATCGGATATGGCAGCGACCGTGAACAGGCCATCGGCCGGCTGACGCGCGCGTTGAACGAGTACTTCGTGGGCGGGATCAAAACCAACATTTCGCTGTTCCGCCGCATCCTGCGCGATCCGGATTTTCTCGCCGCGAAGCTGGACACGGGATTCCTCGATCGCATGCTGAAGCAAACGGACGCGTCGGCTGACTCCCACGGGGATCAAAAAGCCGTGGAAGTCGCGGTGATCGCCGCCGGGATGTTTGCCGTCCTTGGTCCTGCGGCAGCCGGAGCAGGCGAGCGCGCCTTGGCCAGCGGAGCCGCGGGGGGCAAGCCGAATGCCGCATCTGCCTGGAAGAGCGCAGCTCGCGGTGAGGCGAGGCGATGATTGGCCTGAATCAAGAACTGGCAACTGACAACCGATAACTGACAACTGGTTCTCATGACTTACGACGTCACCATCGACGGCAAGAACTACCGGCTTGAACTTGAGCGAGAGGAAGGCCGCTGGCTGTGCCGTCTCGACGGACGTGAGATTGAGGTCGATGCTGTGCTGGCGCGGCCGGACGTGCTGTCGCTGCGCATCGGCAACCAAGCGTACGAAGTGAAATGCGAGCGCGTCGCCACCGATTTGCATCTCTGGGTCGGGAGCGCCCGCTTTGCTGCGGAAGTTCGCGATCCACGATCGCTGCGCGGGCGTGTACGAGTCGTCGACGATCATGGTCCGAAGAAACTCACAGCTCCCATGCCGGGCAAGATCGTTCGTGTACTCGTGAGCCAGGGAGCGAGCGTTGAGGCTGGCGCGGGCGTGCTTGTGATGGAGGCGATGAAGATGCAGAACGAAATCAAGTCGCCGAAGAGGGGTACGATCCAGAAGATTCTAGTTAGCGCAGGCGCCGCAGTGAATGCGGGGGACGTGCTGGCGATCGTCGAATAACAACTTCGAAGTAGCTACTTCTCCATCCCGTTAGTGTCGATCACTTTCTTCGCGTAGTAGTTCTCGACCTTGGCGGAGTCCCGCAAAACCTCGTAGTACGCGGCCTTCAGCAATTGCTCGCGGCGGTCATGAAGTTGCGAGCGGATGGCCTGCTGCACCCGCGGATCGGATAGTTCGCGCTGTCCGGCCGGTTCCTTCGATACCAGCTTCACGATGCGGAATCCCAAGGCCTGCTTCGTCTGGGGATTGACCACGGTGATGATGGTGCTGTACTGCCCGGGTTTGAGCTTCATCACCGCGTCGCGGGTAAACGGGTCGGTATTCCGCAGCGAGGATTCGGGCACGGTGCCGAGATCGCCACCGTTGCCAGAGGTTTCGGGATCTTCGGAGTACTTCATCGCCAGCGTGGCGAAATCGTCGCCACTGTCGAGGCGGTTTCCGATCATCTGGATTTTCTTGCGCGCATCTCCTTCGTTCTGCGCCTTGTCGTTCTGGTTGTGGGCCTGTGGGTTCGGCACCGGAGTCACCATGATCTGCGCCAGGTGATATTGCGGCTCGATCAGATTGAACTCACCTTTGTGCGCGTTGTAGTAGTCGGTGATGTCCTGGTCAGTGACATTAATCTTCGACGACACTTCCTTGTTCATCACCTTGTCGACGGTGATGGAGCGCCGGATGTCGCGCTTGAAATCGGCCAGTGTGATTTTCCTGTCCTTGAGCCGCTGGTCAAACTCTTCCTGCGTAAAGGGAGACTTGATTTCGTTGTACTTGCGGTCGACTTCCTCATCGGTGGCCAGCAGGCCGAGTTTCTCGGCGCGGCGCATCAGAATCTCGTCGTCGATCATCTGGTGCAAAATGTTCAGGCGCAATGCGGTGGCTTGCTCGCCTGTCGGCGCCTGTTGGGCCGAGGCGACGTTGTTGTCGTAGTACTTGTCGACGTCAGAGCGGAAAATCTTCCGCCCATCCACCATTGCCATTACGTCGCCACTGACCTGCGAATTGCAGGCGGCCAAGGCTACCAGCAGAACGGCGGCTGAAAGCCCCGCTGCAGCCTGGGTCAAGACCGAGCTTTTTTTCAAGAGAGTTTCTCCAGTTCCTGCCAAACAACCACGCCAAAAAACAAAACCCAACCGAAGAGCGGCCCGGCACAGCGCGGCCCTCGACCGCCATTTACTTGGATGCGGGCGCCGGAGCCGTGGGCAAATGTTCCGGCACGGGCTGTCCTGCGTCTTTGAGGGCGGTGTCGAGGGCAGCGCGGACCTCGCCGACCGGAACCGCACCGTCGATCTTCTGGCCGTTAATGAAGAGGGTCGGCGTTGCGCTTACGCCGATTCCGTCAGCTTCTTTCATGGACGCTCTTACGGCATCCTCATTCTGCGCCTTGACGCACGATTGCAGGTTCACCACGTCCACGTTGTGCTTCTGCCCTTGCAGGATCGCCATTTTATCGATGGCATCGAAGCGCGCGGGTGTCGTTTTCTCGTTGTCCACCTCCCGCTTGTTGGCGTGGATATAGTCGGCGAAATCCCAGTAGGCATCGGCGTTTTGCGTGGCCAGACAGTTCGCGTCGACGGCGGCGTGAATCGCCCAGGGATGAATCTCCGACAGCGGGTAATCCTTGTAGATGAACGTGACCCGGTCGCCGTATTCCTTCAGGATCTCGGGAAACAGCGTCTGGTGCATGCGCGAGCAGAACGGACACTCGAAATCGTCGAAGTTGACCACCACCACCTTGGCGGACTTGGCGCCGCGCGAAGGCCGCCCAGTCACGTCGATCTTGCTCATCAACTCGGCAAAAGGGTCCTTGGTCAAGTCGAACTTGGTTACGCGCAACATCGTGCCACGGTCTTTGGAGAGGAGAAACTTGTAGTCCTGCTTCTTGTTGTCGCCGTCGATGGTTACAGCCACGGTGTCGTAGCCAGGCCAGTCGGTGCTGGGAGTGATGGCCCCGATGATTACCTTCACTTCTGCCGGAATGTTGTAGTACGCGCGCACCTGGTGCTCTATTTTTCGCGCTGTCTCGGGAGGCGCGGACTGGGCGACACAACCCAGACAAATAAGAAGCAGGATGAGGAATGAACGTCGAATTGTGGTCAACAGGAACCGCCTGAGCATCGCGAATTGACCATTCGATTATCTCACAGCGTATGCGAGTGGGCCGCGAGCGGCGGGCGTTTTTGAGTCGCTACCCCGTGCGGCGGAGCTGTTCTGCGGGCAGCAGAGAATTCATCGATCCGGAACGAAAGCCCTCCAGGTCGAGGGTGACGAACTTGAAACCGAGAGCTTTGAAGATCGCCGTGAACTCGGCAGCCGTGGCGGGATTCAGAGCGCGCTCCAGTTCCTCGCGAGCGATCTCGATGCGAACGATGTCTCCGTGGTGCCGCACGCGGAACTGGCGGAAGCCGAGGGCGCGAATGGCGTCTTCGCCACGTTCGACGACGTCGAGCGCCTCGCGCGTTACGGGGCGACCGTATTCGATACGGGAAGAAAGACAGGCGGAGGCAGGCTTGTCCCAGATGCGCAGCCCCGCCTGGCGCGCGAGTTCGCGGATTTCCAGCTTGGTGAGCCCAGCTTTGAGCAGTGGGGCAGCGACGTGGTGCTGCCTCGCGGCCTGTTGCCCGGGACGGAAGTCGCCCTGATCGTCGAGGTTCACGCCGTAGGCAATCGCGTCGAAACCACGAGCGGCGCGGAGTTGTTCCATCACCGCGAAAAGTTCGTCTTTGCACTGAAAGCAACGCTGTCCGTCATTGCGCGCATACTCGGGGCGGTCGAGTTCGGAAGTAGAGATAACTTCGACCGGAATCTCTTTCTCGTTAGCGAAGGCGATGGCATCCGCAAGATGAGTGCGGGCTAGGCTGGGAGAGTCGGCGATCACCGCCAGCATATCGTTGCCGAGCACGCTGTGAGCCGCCCAGGCCAGATACGCAGAATCGACGCCGCCGGAGTAAGCGATGAGAACGCGGCCCAGTTGGCGCAGGTCGGCCCGGAGCTGGGAATCCTTCGCGCTGACGCTGGTCTCGGGAGCCTGCATAGTTTCTATCGTATCAGTGGAGCGCGGAGCCTGCTTAAGAACTCGGACCGAGGACTCCAGCGTTGAAGCCGTTGGGAAGTGTCATTGAACGCCGCTGCCAGGCTGAGATTCGAGTGCAATACTCGGGGACGGGTGTCACGGCGACGCAACTCGAAACGTCGGTTAACGAGTGTAATGCGGATTTTTCGACAGTCACGGGGCTTCCGGGGATAATTGCTCCCCGGAGGTTGCTGAGTGCGCATGTATTGGCTCATGTGGCTCATGATCGCGGTATCACTACTGTGGCCTTTATTTAGGTTGATCGATCGCCTACGTCGACGCAAATGAAAACACTCCACTGACGGTATCGGGCGACTTCATTCAGGTGTCCCGCGCACTGCCACATGAGTACAATGGCGATTTCTCGCCAACTGATTGCCTGGGTCAGTCGTGCGGGGCTTCGGACAATTACCGGAGAAATAGAAATCTAAATCTACCCGAAGTCGCACAGACTGAAGCTCGATGTGCCGTCAGGAGAACTGAGAATATGGCGATTCGTAGAAGGGAATCCTGTAAACGACGGAGTCGTATTTTGGATTCGTGCGGTTGCCTATGATCTCGCCGTGAAGATTCTCAGCGATACGTCTGCTGGCGGTGTTTTGTACGGCCACCGGATAGATAAAACTTCCTTTGCCGAGAGTTGCGTGTCCCCACTCAACAAGTGCGGCCACGACTTCCCGGCCAAAACCTTGTCCGTGCGCGCTTTCCTTGAGCCAAAGGCCGAGTTCGGGCGAAACAGAATCCGCATCTTCCAACGAGGCCATGCCAAGGCATTCCCTGCTGTCGAGCCGCCGGATGACGAAAGAAAACTTGTTTGGTTCCGGAGCCTGCACTCTCTTCTCGCATCGCGTCACGTACTCAGTCCACGATGGCGGCTCCCATGGCATGAATCTGGCGATGGCGGGCGTGATGCATCCAAAAACCTCCTGTGCATCCATCATCTGGAACTGGCTGAGCTGCAATCTTGGGGACTGGATGACAGTCATTGTGTCAGCCTATCAACGACGGATAATACGTCAATTGATAGCTGGCGAAAACAGCCTTTACACTCGTTGACCCGGTTGCGGGTGCAGGCGGGGGGATTGAGCGCAGGACTCCGGGCTGATAGACGGGTGTTGGGGCTGCTTCGCGGCCCTCAGCAGCTTAACAGTTTGCTGAAAAACTCCGTTCAGATGCCTCAGGGGCTAAAGCCCTTACAGAAAAGAAAGCGGTTATCGCAGCGCTTAAAGCGCTGCGCCACCCAAAAGCGAATTTTTCAGCAACTGTCAAGCTGCGATTCATTTCGCGCGACTGACGGCGCGACTTGAAGCCGCGCCCTTTCAAAACAAAAGCAAAGGCGGATTTCTCAGCAGACTCTGAAACCGCAGATTTTCGCCGGCTGAGCCGCACGACGTGAAGCCACGTAGTTCCCGGGCCGGCGCATGAAACGGTGCGTTCTAGTACAACCGTTCCTGACGCCTCAGGTTTCCGAAGGAGCCGATGTTGGCCAGGGTGAAGGTGAAGCGGAACAGATTTTCATTGCGCACGTTGGCGATGGCATAGCGGCGGTATTCCAGCGTCACGCCGCAGCAATCCCAATTGTAGGAGGTTTGCGCGGTGGCGAACTGCAATTGCCGAGTTTCAGCGTCGATCCCAAAGCTGCTGGCGGCGCTGAGTCCCCGGCGGGTGAGCCCGCCGTAGCCGAGCGCTACACGAAATTGCTGGAATTTGCAGGTCACTTGAGTAGTTGTGGATGTGGTTGGGCTGCACTGTCCCTCGCTCTGGGTTGAGGTTGATCCGGATTGCGTGATCTGCTGCGGAATCTGCAGAAAGGCGTCGCCGCCGCCCAGCGTAAAGGGTCCCATGTTGTAGTTGACCAGTAGCGTGCTGGAATTCATGCGACCCAACTGAAAGTCGTAGTCAAGATCCCACTCGGTATCAGTGTGGCTGCTGGTCGCCACGCGCAAGCGCGAGACGGCAGGAGAAAGATGCCGCGGCCGGGTGATGAAGGCAATGCCCGTCAGATCTTCGGTCGTGGTGAAGACGTTGCGCTGCCCAGTTACCAGCGCTCCACCGAACGTCGGATCCAGGAAGTACTTTTGCGCGATCTCCCACGTGGCGATTTCCCGCACCTCGGGCCCCGGCGCGCACGGCAGACTATCGAGGTTGCTGACGCGCTGCCACGGCACAACCTGTTCCGGCGCAGCGCTGCCGACCGCCAGACCGGTCATGGGCGTCTCGCAGTCCTGACTTCCTGAGGAGGAACGTTTCTCGTAGAGGCGAGTGACGAATCCGTACTCGACCTCGTGCGTGTTACTCAGAAGGTCCCGCTCGTCGAAGTGGAGAACGTTCGCGAAATCATTCACGCCCGTCACCAGGCGATAGACAGCCCGCGGTTCGATGACGTGCTTCCACTTCCGTCCCAGAAATTGGTTTTGGAAGACTTTCTCCAGAACCGGCGGCCGCAGTTCCACCGAGGTTTCCAGGGCCTGGCGGTTCGTCGGATCTTTCAGGGACTGCCCACCCACAAAGCGCTGGCTGTAGAAGGTCTCATGCAGAGTCAGCGCCGGGCGCAAAGACCATCCCCGAAACTGCAAGGGTAGAGAGAGCTCCGGGCTGAAATCGAAGCGCCCCAGCAGATTGCCCGTGTGAAAACCAGGCTCACTGCGCGCCAGGCCGCCCAGCGACGCGTCGAACGACCAGACGAACGGTGAGCGGCCGAGTGCCCGGTCCACGCTTGAAGCGTCGAGGCTGGGAGCGTGCAGGATCTGGATCGCATCGAATGCGGGCGGGTTCGTGAGGACGCCGTTGTTGAGGCGCTGAAAAAAGTTCTGGTAACGCTCCACCATGCCGCTCAGAGAGAAGCCATTGACGGCCTTCGAAAGGAAAACCTGCGACTTCACTTCAGAATTCACCGCCTGGGTGAAGACTTCGTTGAAGGCCAGGCGAAACAAAAATGAACTCAGGTAATCGACATTGGAGACGGCGCGGAACCCCCAGAAGTTGCCTTCTGCCGTCAGGCGCGCTTCCTGGCCGCCTTCGCGCAACACCTGAAGGCACGGACTTTGTAGTGAGCACCCCGTGGCCGTACTGGTCTGGATCACGATTCCGCGGTCGACGACACCGAAGAAGTTCAGGTCGACGTAGGACGTATCGCTGGGGCGGGCGCGAAATTCTCCTCGTTGCGACCAACCGCGCTTGGAGAGATATTCGGCACCCACAGTGGCATCCATGCTCCGGTCGATGGCCCAATAGAAGGCATCGCCGATCTCATTGCCATTGGTGGACGAACGGCCAACCGTTGGTACCAGGAATCCCGTCTCCCTGGCTTCCCGAGCCACAGGATGAGTCGCGTAGGGAAAGTAGAACACGGGGAATCCGTGCAGCCAGAACGTACTGTGGTAAATGCTGGCATTGCCGCCTACGTCGACGACCACCTTGTGGGCCTGGAACTGCCATTTGGGATGCGGAAGTTCGCAGGTGGTGATGGTGCCGTCATAGACCAGGTAATGGTCGGGACTGCCTTTCTCGACGACCTTCCCGGTGAATGCGAAGGGGGCGGTCGACGTCAAAACGACGCGGTTGCCGCGAAAGCGCAGGCCAGTGGTACCGGTCACGTCGTAGAAGCGCCCGGTCTCCGCCGTTAGGTTGTAGATTCCGTGACTGGCCTTGATGTGTTCGTCGTTGGGACCACCGTCGAGCGTAAGGTGTCCGGAGGCGATGGCTTCGCCGCTGTCCGAGTTGTAAGTGACTTCGTCGGCGCGAAGAATGTAGTTGCGGTAGTGGATTTCGGCGTTGCCGCGCAGTTTGTAAACGTCCCCGTCTTTTTCCTGCTGAATGGCGCAGATGGTGGTCTCGTCATTGTCTTGCGTCGCGGCCTGGTTGGCGCAGGGTGTGGCTGAAGTTGCTGATGGGGTCTCCGTTTTTTGACCTGCTTGACCGATGGGAGGCGCGGATTGATCGAAATTTCCGGAAAGCAACTGGCTGGTTACTAGCGCGGGAGCGGGAAGCTGGTGACAAAGAAACAGCGCCGTGATAAGGAATCTAGTGCGGAGCGTCATCGGAAAAAAATCAAAGGGAGAAGATCGTTCATTGACGGCGTGCCTGCCCTTTCGGCTTCTTGTCGCGGCATCGTGAACTTAGCACGGCGCTGGCCGCAAGGCAAAGTGGCGAAAAAGGCTAGGATTCCCGTTGGTCCCTCCCGGTTGCACGTTTCGTGCTGACTGATACGATTTTTGCAAGACTGGCTTTCATGAATTGTCCGTTGTGCGGTGAAGTTTGCTGTTGCCATTCGGAGCCCCCTCCTACTGCGTCGCCTCAGCGGAGGCCTGTCGCGGAGAATACCCCTGCGTCGACATCATCGCTCGTCTCGAGCCAAGAGGGAACACTGGAGACGCACCTCATTGACCAGGAAGCCCTGCATTTGAGCGAACAGGGATTCGCAGCCAGCGCGGAAGACATAGTGCAAGTCACAGAGAAAGAGGCGCGGGAAGATTCCGGTGTCGCATTGGAAGCGTCATCGAGTGCCGAGAGCACGAATGTGGCGCCGGTGTCGGCTAAAACGCCTGGTTCGTCGCCTGAGGCTGTTCACGGCGAGGCGGATGCCTCCGCCTGGCGCGACGAGCTTTCCGCCCGGCTCAAACGTTACCAGGCACGCCGCAAGATTCGTCCGCCGCGCTATCCGTCGCTCAAATTGCAATTTGACGCCATCGAGTCTTCGGGAAGCGCCGACGCTGTCTGCCCGGCTTCTTTACCTCTTGCCTACGAGCCGGTTTCGGATCATGCCCTCGCGCTCGACGGAATGAGGCAAGGTCCTTCCACGGCAATGGATACGGACCTACGGCGCGAGGCTGACGCCGAATCCGCACCGGACGCTGTCGCCGCGCCGACTGGACACTCTACAGCCGGGCATACGGCAAAAATACTGGAGTTCCCCCGGTTCGCCTGGGGACCGCCTCCGCCTCCACCGGATCAACTTGCGGAGCCGGTGAGCGATCGCCCGCGGATCCTGGAAGCTCCCGAGGTTGTTCCTCCGCCTCCGGCTCTGGGCGGAATCACTATCGAAGCAACGGAGCCCGAGGAAACCGAGAAGCGGCCGGGCATCGACATTCCGCTGCAGAGCGCTTCGCTGGCGCGACGCATCGTTGCCAGCGGAATCGACGGGCTGATCGTCGCGGTGGCATCCGCGTTGTTTGGATTCATTTTCTGGAAGGTGGCCGCGGTGCGTCCGCCGCTGGTTCAGATGGTGGGACTCGCCGCCGGAATTCCGTGCCTGTTCTGGGCTGTCTACCAATATTTGCTGATCGTCTACGCAGGCAGTACGCCCGGACTACGGGTTGCGGGACTCGAACTTGCCCGCTTCGACGGGACATCGACCAACCGCCGCCTGCGCCGCTGGCGCGTGCTGGCGGCATGTCTCTCTGGTCTTTCCCTTGGGATGGGCTACGCGTGGGTGTTTCTGGACGAAGACGTGCTCTGCTGGCACGACCGAATCACGCATACGTATCTGGCGCCTAGGAAGGCGCAGTCCAAAGGCGGGCTCGCGAAGACTTAAACCCGCTAGCAGGTAATCAAGCGAGGGCGCTCGAACGTCAATGAGCGTTATGGGGTCAACTACTTCTTGACCTGGCCGAATCTACGAAGCCAAAGTCCTACCAGAACAGCAACTGTCGATGCGGCGAGCCACACCACGGCGCTCTCTTTTAGTCTCGACACGCCTCCTGCGTAATAGCCCCAAGCGGAATAGAGGATTCCAGCAATGACAAGAACAGGAATGGTAAAGGAAGGTCGGGCTAGCTGGATTTTCAGGGCATCACCTACGCCAGAGGATTATAAAGCCCGCCCCACGCAAGGCACATGAGTGTAATCGGGATTTAACGTCAGGTGCCGGAGTCTAGAAACGGAACACAACACCCGTTGAGACCCGCACATTGCTGCTTTGCGCCCCAAACTCTGATGGGAGGCGAACCCAGTCGACTTGAACTATGCGAAGATCGGAGCGCTTGGTCATCTTGGCGTCGACGCCGCCACCGATCATCATGGCAAAACCACTTGCGGAGCCGGAGCCGCACTCATCGGGCGATCCGCTGAATATAACGCACCCAGTCGGCCGGACATGAGCTGCCCCGAACAGTGCGTGGGCGAAGATTCTAAAATTCTCGCTCACTTTTGCGGAAGCTTGAGGCCCGAAAGTGTACGTATAGATACGTACCGTAGCCGGATAGCTATTACTCCCGCTTACGACGGTCTCTTTCTTGTAGTTGCCGCTGAAATCTGCCACCACTCCGAGGTATTTGGCAAAGTTGAATGTCGCGGACGTGTTCCAACCGTTGGTATTCGCGCTATCCCCTTCACCATCAAGACTTCCAGCGTGCAAATATTGGTAGCCGCCGAAAACCTCTACTTTGGGAGTATCTTGGTAAGCGTCCGGTCGTGGCCGTCTGGACAGGAGTGTGATTGGAAGGCATGCTCTCGATGTGGACACAAGCGATAGTGTCCACTTGGAGCGATGATGGACACTTACACTCAACC
>Ga0116219_10003068_pt1 | contig 13474 bp, 11 predicted proteins | sample Sb_taG_4_FD_91019 | JGI IMG/M metagenome (GOLD analysis project Ga0116219, IMG submission 91019) | Peat soil microbial communities from Weissenstadt, Germany - Sb_50d_6_BS metaG | ecosystem: Environmental > Terrestrial > Soil > Wetlands > Peat | place: Germany: Weissenstadt | collected 2010-09-21
AGATCGGGTCCGGTCACCGGCGACCAACGGCTACGAAGACTCAGAGATCATCAAAATTGGGGAATGTGCGGTCTGACAATCCAAGTGGGTTTGCCCAAGAAGGCCCAGAGGGTGTCCAAAGACCTGCTCCCGGTAGGTACGGCCATGGCGTTGTTCCCTTGTTGGATGCACAATGTCGGAATGATGAGATTGCGCCTGGCCGTGGTCCTACCCCTCGTCGTGGGTGCAAGTGTTGGGGTGGCGTCTTTTGTAGCCGTGCCTGCGCAAGCTACGTCCTCACCCCCGACGTTGATGGCAGGGCAGGAGTGGATGATCAAAGACAATGATCTGGCTGGTCTGGGCGGACTGGGCAGCTACGAGTGGATTGGGTGCGGGGCCACCACGGCTCCACTTACATCCAGTGGCTACGCACCATGCCAACCGGGTGAGGACCCTATCTACACCGATTACGACACGTTCAAGCGAGCGGTTGAAAGTGGGCAGGTCACGTCCGGTGAGACCGTGATCTTCGACAACGAGGACTGGCAATACACGCCGCAGTGGGAACAAAGGAACCAAGAGAAGTACGAAGTATTGGCTGCCCTACTGGCCTTTCAACACGGCATCACGTTCATCGACACGCCGTCCGCAAAAACTTACGCTCAGATCGTCAAAGAGGACGTAGCTGCGGCAAGACACGCGAGCGTCGTTGAAATCCAATCCCAAGCTCTGGACAGAAACCCATCTCAGTTCATAGCTAATGTGTTAAATGCCGTCGCAGCAATCCGTAGGGTGAATGCGACCATACCGATCCTTGCCGGTCTCGCCACTGATGCACTCGGGAAACCGACCACCGTTCAGGACATGATCGAGGAATACACCGGCGTCAAGTCCAGTGTGCAGGGCTTCTGGCTGAACGCCAATACGTGGCCTCCACCGAGAGGACGGGGCTGTGCTCCGGAAGGATGTCCGCAGACCGCACGGCAGTTCCTAGCCGACATAGGAGTCTCGTAGCCGTAGAAAGGAGAGGGCTCCGGCCGCCGAAGGGGAAAACCCTGACGGGCCGGTCGGTGGGCCGGGATACTGGATCGAAGCCGGTTCCCGGGTCCTGGTTGCCATCCTCCCGCCGCCCGGGAGGGGTGGCCCCCCACAAGTCCACCACGCTCGGGTACCGCCCCGTTGCCGGCCGAGGATGTGACTTTCCGCAAGACTGGCGTTCATGGTGCTCGCCCCTGGCATGGCTGATGTCATGGCTCGCTGCTGCCGGGACGGCAGGTAGATGAGTCGAAGGACCCGAAGAGTGGGGGTTTTGGTGCCCTCGGCAAAGGAGGTCACTCGCTCGACGCGAATCAACGCGGGGTTCCCCAGTCTTGATGATGGACACCCCATCCCAGCACGGCTATGAAATGAGATGATGATCATGGTTCGGCGTGTCGTCCTCGCAGTGAGCCCGACGGTCCTCGTGCTCGGGCTGGGGATTCAGGCCGCCCAGGCCCAACCTGCCACGGTCTACCGGTGGGGTGGGTACTCCACCGTCGGGTGGGGTGCCCGCGGGCACCGGAGCGTCCCCACGGTCATACCGGGCTTGTCGGGTGCTGTGGCGCTGGCGGCCGGGAACTCCGCCAACTACGTGCTCCTGTCGAACGGCCAGGAGTGGGCATTGGGCAACAACGGCTACGGCCAGTTGGGGAACAACTCGCGAGCAGATAGCTTGATCGACCCGGTCCAGGTCGAATTCCCACCGGGGACCATCATCAAGGCGATCGGTGAGGCCGATGACATGGCCTTCGCCGTGGACTCGAACGGTCGGGGTTGGTCCTGGGGGTGGAACGGTCGAGGCACCCTCTGCCTGGGTACCCACAAGGGTCACGACCTTCCCACGATGGTGCCGAACCTCTCGAAACTCGTGGCCGTACAAGGGGGCGGGGGCGGGGTGGTGTGGCTCACGACCAGCGGTGCTGTCTACGCCTGTGGTTCCGCACTCGCCGGCGATCCCGACACCCCCACGCTCGTCCCGGGCCTGCCTGCGGGTGACCCGGTCGTGGCGATCAGCGCCGGGAACGCGTATTCGACCGCCCTGCTGGCGAGCGGTCACATCTGGGACTGGGGTCTGGGCGGTACCGGCCAACTCGGGAACGGATCCTCACAGAACTCTGCGGTGCCCGTGCAGGTGATCCTCCCAAGTGGGACGTTTGCAACCCAGGTCTACTCTGGTGGGGACCTTGGCGAAGACGGCCACCAACTCGCCGTGCTGAACACGGGTGCGGTGGTGTCATGGGGAAGCAACATCTGCGCCCAGCTTGGCGCAGGGCACACTGGCCATGAGTCCGTGCCCGTGGTGGTACAAGTGCTGCACGGGATGTCGGTGTCGTCGGTGGTCAGCGGAGGCAGTACATCCTATGTCCTCGACAAGTCGGGCAACCTGTGGGCCTGGGGCTCTGACAAAGGTGATCAGGTACGTCAGCCCGCGCGCAAGTGTGTGGGATCCCCGACCAAAGTCGATACGGGCGTCACCCTGGTCTCGGCCACAGCGTCCGACATCATGGACTATCACGGCTGACCGGACCGGGGGCTACTCCCTAAGGCTGGAACACGGGGTATCACGCTCGTAGGCTGTCCCGGCAATGCCGACCCGCACCGCCAGGGATGCACATTATGACAACGGGGTGATCGGGCGCCTGGACCGCAGGGTCTGGCCCATCGTCGTGTCGGTGGTCTTTGTCAGCTTGGGACTGGCCTACATCTTTCGGTGGGGACCTGTCGTTCAGCACGTTCCATCGTTATGGATCGCACCAGTGGATCTTGTGAGCACCAACGGCTCTGCGACCCAGTTCGCCCACGGACATTTCAGTGCCATCTACCGGTCAACCGCAGGCTTTCTGGCGTACCCCGGCATCCTCATTGCGTTGGCGCCCATCGCGGCGTTGAGCAATGTCTTTCACGCCACGATCATCGAGATCAAGGTAAACCATCATCTGGTTGCACATCCCCCGGTCCTCTTCGTGCGCCACGTACCGAGCCTCTACTACTTGGGACCGAGCACGTCCCGAGGCAACGAATACGTGTTTCAGCCTCAGGAGTTCGTGGGGCTCGTCATCATCGCCTTGGCGTTGTCGTGCGTGTCCTTGTTCGCCTTTGACGCGCTGGCCGACCGGCTCCAGGTCTCGCGATCACGCCGCGCCGTCCTTTGTGTTGCTGAGGCCGTGGTGCTCTGGAACGTCACGGTGATTTGGGGGCATCCCGAAGATGCCGTGGCCGTGGCTCTGGGCGTCTACGCCCTTCTCTTCGCCATGGATGAGCGGTTCACCGGTGCGGGGTGGTCCTTCGGCGCTGCACTCGCGTTCCAACCCCTCATCGTGATGGTCTTCCCGATCCTTCTTGTCATGGGTGGCAAGAAGCGAGTCGTTGGCTTGGTCATTCGTGGCGTTATCCCTGCCGCGGCGGTGACCGTCGGGCCCCTGGTCGCGGATTTTCACGACACTGTCCACACTCTGGTGACACAACCGGCGTTGCCGGATCGGCCAAGTGACCACCAGACCCCGTGGACTTTCTTAGCCCCAAGAGAGGGCGGGACGGGAGCGAAGACGACTGTCGGGGGAGGACCGATGCGCGTCCTGGTCCTCGCTTTCGCTGCCGGCGTGGGCTGGTGGGCACGGCGGTGGCGTGAGAGACCCGAGATGATCGCCTGGGCTGCGGCTCTGGCCCTTGCGCTGCGTATCTATGTGGAAACGGTGAATACTCCGTATTACATCTGGCCAACGTTGGCCGTGGGCTTATCAGTGGCAGCGCGAGCGAGCACTCGTCGATTCGGCATCGCCATCGTCATGGCGATACTGACCACGGTTATCGCTCAGTGGCAACTGAGTTGGCTCCCGTGGTGGATCATCGACGTGGCTGGTGTCACCGGCTTTCTCGTCGTCGCCTCGCGACCGGAGCCCCTGGTGCCCTTGGAGCAACGCCTCGATCCCGGGCGTGCGCGAACGCCACCGGTAGTACCAGGCCGGGGCGGGTCGGGCGCGGCGAAGAAGAAAAGGCGGAAGACGGCTCGTACCGACAGGAAGCGCTCTGCTCGTCGCTGACGTCAGAAATGATCTGGCCGGACAGAAAGCCAACATCGATTCAGAGAAGGTGAGGATCGGCAACGTGAACAATGCGAACCTCACCCCGTGAAGGATTGCTCCTTCCGGAGGTGGTCTGGGTGGCGGCCTGCCCGATACGACCCCTCCGGGACCCTCCATTCGCCGAAATCGCACGAGACGGCAGGCCGAGGCCAAAAGTGACAGTGCAGGCTGACGCTATGGCAGTCAGGGCTGACAGAAATTCATCTTCGGGGACCGGTTCACCACCGAAAAGTCATCAATTTTGGTGGTGCGATTTGGACTTCGCCCATTTTACCCTCTAGCCAGGGACAGAGCTTCACGCCTCCTTGGAGGCGGGCGGGGGGAGCGACAGTGAGACGACGTTCGTTGTGCATGCTTGCAGCCTTGGCGGTCACCGGCCTTGCCTGGGTGGTCACCAGTCCAATTGCATCTGCTCGTCCGGTGAGCACGACAATCCATTCGGCAGTTGGACACTCCTTTGTCCGGGGACTCGGACCGGGAAAGACCTTTGGACTCGCCAGTTGCACCTCGGCGGCGCCCGCCTCTGCTCCCTGCGAAATCTCCGACGGACGGCCCCCTGAAGATTCCGTTCGAATTTGGTGTTTGGCCCCCACCGCAGCCGGCGGAGCTCACGAGACGGTGAGCTACTTGGCCGACTCTCCCAAGGCCGCCATCGCCCCTACTGTCCTGACGGTCTTCTGTAAGGGTCCACGGGCGGCCCATGTGGTGACTCCCGGATACAAGACGGGCACGGCCCTCATCGCCAATGCGCCGAGCTACACGGTCGCAGGTTGTACGACCGACGTCTTCGGCACTGACTGCACCTACGCGGGCGAGTCGATTACCAAGGTGTGTTCTTTGGCCGCCTCCGCCAACACTCTGCCGGTCATGGTGACGGCAACGGTGACCCTCCAGGGACCTTCGGTGATCAGCGGAAAGACAGTCGAAGTTCCCTTCGAGTGTAAATAGACCCGACCGCTTCAGAGCGGTCGCGAGGGATGGGGCCATTGGCCCCTTCCCTGGTGCACGAGAGTTGCGTGGGCCTCACGCAGCTGCAACCGAGTCTGGTACTCCCCAGGAGGCGAAGCAGCGGCCGGGAGTGACGTGGTGTTGCGGTGGCGTGTTCAACTGAGTCTCCCTCCACTGCAGCATGCGATGCCTGCGGCTGTCTCTTCTTCTGAGTCGACTTGGCCGGATCGACCTCTCCCATACCCAAAGGGCGGAGACAGGCATGATTGAATGCGAGGAGCGGGAACGGCGCCGTCAACATGTTCGACGCACCGGTGGCCCGGAGGTCGGGTGAAGGAGGGACCGACATGACCCGCCGGCGCTCAACGTGGATCCATCGAGTCGAAGCCGTCGTGGCCGTCGCACTCGTGGCCGTGGTCGTGGTGGCACTTGTGAAGCGGTCGACCCCCTCCAAGGCAACCCAAGCGGGTTCGACCGTGACCACCACGGCCGGGTCGGCGCCCGCCTCGCCCGCCGTTACCGCCGGGCCGGCCCCCGCCTCGGGCCACCTTCCGCAGCTCCAGGCGAAGGCGTCATCGGCGATGCATGCGACCTTCAAAGCCACGTACCTGGCCAAGGGGGCGAGCACGACGATCGTGTTCGCACGGAAGGGCTCCAAGACCTCCTTCTCGACCGGCACCACGGCCTACTACAGCGACGGTGCCACCAACACGGTTTGCGACAGCAGCAGCGGGGCGCCGTCGTGCTATACGGCCGCAACGCCCCTGTCGGGCCTGTTGAGCCTCATGAACCCCGCACAGGAGTCCAGCGCCATCCAAGCCGCGAACGCCGCGGGGCTGTCGGTGGACTATTCGACGGCGACTCATGACGGTCAGTTGTCGTCCTGTATCTCGTACTCGAAGGCCGGCCAACGCGTGAAGTACTGCATCAATGACCACGGTATCTTGACCTACATAAAGATCCCCACTGGCGCCTTCGAACTGACCTCGTACACGACCGCCGTGTCGGATGCCGACGTCTCGGTGCCAGCCAATGCCACGATCCGGCCTGCGCCGTCAACGCCATAGAGCACGAGGACGCGATGGCATCGGACCACGGCAGTCGCAACACATCGCAGGCCTCGGGGGCATTGCGCCAGGCAGTGTGACCGAACAGCGACGGTGGAATTTGGTGTCGGAGAGGGGACTTGAACCCCTACGCCCTTGCGGGCACTAGCCCCTCAAGCTAGCGCGTCTGCCTATTCCGCCACTCCGACGAGTGCGCCGGTCTCCGACGCATCGAGCACTCTACATCTAGCGCGAGCGCCCCAAGGCCCCGATGGTGCTGCTCGTGCTCTTGGAGTGTCGCGTCGGGGCGGCAGCACGGAAGGCCCACAGCCGTAGGTTCCAGAGCGGTCCGAGCCCCCCGGGGTCGTCGCCCACCCCCGACAACGACGACGACCACACCAGCATCGTGGGCTCGGCGAACAGCGGCAACGTGGGCATGGCCGTCCACAAGGAATTGTCGATCTGCTGGTAGACGAGTTGGGCGCTCGGCGGTGCGAGGTTCTGCACGGCCTGTGAGAACAGGGCATCGATCTTGGGATCGTCGAACCCCGACCAGTCCTCGGTCTGTGCTCCGCCGGTCACCGTCGGGGACGTGGAGAAGACGTCGGCCAGCGCGCTCGGGTACGCGCCGGCGTCGACGGGGACCAGCGCTAGGTCGAAGGCCCCGGTGGGGAGCGCGGTCGCGTACAGCTGCGCCGTCGACATCGGTGAGGCGACCACGTCGAAACCGGCCGACACGAGCTGGCCCACCACGATGGGCCCTACCGCCGCCGACCAGGGGTCGTCGGCGGCCCACACGAGGGTGAGCGCCACCGGCTTCCCGTGGCTCGACCAAGTGCCGTGCGCATCGGAGACGAGGCCACCTTGTTGGAGGAGGCGGGCCGACGCAGCCAGGTCAGCCTTCTCGTAGCCCGCGGCGTCGTCGACGTATCCGGACTGGCTGTTGGCGAAGATGTGGTGATTGTCCTCCCACACCGACTCGTCCTCGGGTTGACCGACGCTCTCGACGAGCCCGGCGCGATCGATGGCGTGAGCGATGCCCTGGCGGACGGTGGCCACGTTCAGGGGGGCGCGGCGGACGTTGAACTCGAGCTGCAGCATCCTCGTGCCCAGTCCCACCTGGGTCTCGAGCAGCGGCGAGGACGACACCTGGGCCATGAGCGATTGATCGAACCCGCTCGGGTACGCGACCTGCACACGGCCACCGCCCAGGGCCGACGTCAACACCCCGTTGCCCGAGGCGGCCTGCAGCACGATCCGGTCCAGTGTCGGGGGGCTCCCCCACCATCGCGGGTTGCGCCCCAGGACGATCTCGGAGCCGGGAACCCACGACGTCACCTCCCAGGGACCGGCCGACACGAGCACGGTGGGGTCGAACGTGTCGAACCCGTGGTTCCACCCCACCACCTCGGCGATGTGCGCGGGCAGGAGATCGTCGAACAGCGACGCCCAGTCCGCGAACGGGGTGTGGAACACGACGGTGACGGTCTTCCCCCCGTCGGAGCTCGTGAGCGAGTCGATGTCGCGGTACCCGAGGGTGGAGGCCACCGAGTCGGCGGTGCCGTCGACGTCGACGGCACCGCCCTTCTGGGACTGCCAGGCGTAGGCGAAGTCATCGGCGCTGATGGGCACGCCGTCGGACCACACCGCCCGGGGGTCGATCTGGTAGACGACGGTCTGGGGTTGGAGGCTCACGACCTCGGCGCTGTCCACCACGTTGGTGTCGAGCTGTGGTGTGAGGCCCGGCCCCACCCGGAACACCTGGGCCCACACCGCGCTGGCCAGCATCCGGCCGGCCGCGGTGTCGCCCGTCACCGTGTGGTCGTTCAGCGTGGCGGGCACGTCGTCGAGCGCCACGGTGGCCGTGCCGCCCGCGACAGGGACCAGCGGGGGCGCGACGTGGGCACGGCTCTTGATGCTCCCCGGCGCACCCGACGCCCCGGTGGACGCGCCGCACGCCGCGGTCAGCACGCACAGCACGACCGCGAGGGCGACGCGGCGCGGAGCTCGGGGAAGGAGGGGCCGGAGCCGAGAGGACCGACCGGGCACCGGCGCCGGGGCTCGTTCCCTACCACCGGCGCCGCCGGTGGTCACTGCAGGCGCAGGGCCAAGGTCACGGTCGTGAAGGTGAAGATGATCGCCACGGTGATCGTGATGCGGTCGAGGTTCTTCTCGACCACAGTCGAGCCGGCCGCCGCCTGGCCCACCGAGCCGCCGAACATGTCGGAAAGGCCGCCGCCCTTCCCCGAGTGCATGAGGATGAGGAAGATGAGCGCCAGCGACACCATGACGTGCAGCACCACGATGGCAATCGTCAGCACCGAGTCCTCCTGGGGCGTTCCGGTCCGGACAACGCTACCAAAGCCCGACCTCTCCCCGACCGGCAGGTCCCCGACCGGCCCGGCCCCCGGTCGGGCTTTCCGGGGCCGCAGGGCTTTTCCGGGGCCGCCGGGCCCTCAGCGCCCTGTGAGCACCACCGAGGCTGCTGCCTGCACGATGGCGGCGAAGGTGGCCGCTTCGAGGCTGGCCCCCCCGACGAGAGCCCCGTCCACGTCGGGCTGCCCGATCAGCTCGGCCGCGTTCTCGGGCCGCACCGAGCCCCCGTACTGGATGCGGACGGCCCCGGCTCCCTCGGCCCCGGCCACCTCCCCGACCACCCCCCGGATGTGGGCACAGGCCCACTGGGCGTCCTCGGCGGTGGCCGTGCGCCCCGTGCCGATGGCCCAGATGGGCTCGTAGGCGATCACCAGCCCCGCCACCTGCTCGGGGGAGAGCCCCTTCACCGCCGCGGTGGTCTGCGCCGTGAGGCGTGCCTCGGTCTCCCCGTCCTCACGCTCCTCCTCGGTCTCCCCCACGCACAGGATGGGGGTCATGGCGTGGCGGAGGACGGCCCGCACGGTGAGGGCCACCACCTCGTCGGTCTGGCCGAAGAACTGCCTGCGCTCGGAGTGGCCCACGATCACGAGGGACACGCCGAGACGGGCCAGCATGGGAGGGGCGACCTCCCCGGTGAAGGCCCCCTGGTCGTCGTGGTGACAGTGCTGGGCGCCCAGCGCCACGGGAATGGCGCGGTCCTCGATCACCGTCTGCACCGAGCGCAGGCTGGTGAAGGTGGGATGCACCGACACGTCGAGCGACGCCACGTCGGCGGCCCCCAGGCGGAGCCCGAGGTCCTGGACGGTGCGGATCGACTGGAGGTGGTCGTGGTGCATCTTCCAGTTGCCGCTCACCAGCGGCCGTCGCGGCGCCGCCCCCGAAGGGCCCGCCTTGGCCATGTCAGGCACCGGCCCGTGGGGCATTGGGGGCGTGGCGCAGCGCCTCGAGCCCGGGAAGGTCCCCGTGTTCGAGCAGCTCGAGCGACGCTCCTCCCCCGGTCGACACGTATCCCACCTGCGAGGCCAGGTCGAGCTCGTCCAGGGCAGCCACCGAGTCGCCTCCGCCCACCACGGTGAAGGCCCGCGACTCGGCCACGGCCCTCGCCACGGTCCGGGTCCCGGCCGCGAAGCGCTCGTCCTCGAACACCCCCATCGGCCCGTTCCAGAACACCGTCCCGGCCCCTGCCACCACATCGGCGAACGCCCCGGCGGTCTCGGGCCCGATGTCGACGCCCCGCCACCCGCGGGGCACGTCGGTGCCGATCATCCGCACCTCACCGGTACCGGCGGTGTGCCGACCGACGGTACCGCCCGGTTCGAGGGCCACGATGTCGGTGGGGAGGATGATCCGGTCGCCGGCCTGTTCGAGGAGCCGGGCGCAGCTGTCGATGCGGCCGGCGTCGAGGAGGGAGGCGCCCACGGCGTGGCCTTGGGCGGCCAGGAAGGTGAACGCCATGCCTCCCCCCACGGCCATGTGGTCGACCAGGTCGAGCAGGACGCGCAGCACGCCCAGCTTGTCACCCACCTTGGAGCCGCCCACGAGCGTCACGAAGGGGCGGGCGGGGGCCACCAGGAGCCCGCCGAGCACCTCGACCTCCTTGGCCAGCAGCCGGCCCGCCGCCGAGGGCAGGCGCGCGGGCGGGCCCACGATCGAGCCGTGAGACCGGTGCGAGGCGCCGAAGGCGTCGTTGACGTAGGCGTCGAACCCGCTGACGAGCCGGTCGACGAAGCCCGGGTCGTCGTCCTCCTCCCCCGGGTCGAAGCGGAGGTTCTCGAGCAGCTCCACCCCCGGGGCGAGCTCGGCGAGGCGGGCCCGGACCGGTGCCACGTCGAAGTGCGGGTCGACCACGCCCTTGGGCCGGCCCAGGTGGGTGCAAGCGGTGACCTTGGCGCCGTGGTCCTGCAGCCACGACAGGGTCGGGAGGGCCGACCGGATCCGGAAGTCGTCGGTCACCACCGTGCCGCCGCCCCCCCGGGGGTCCGGGCCCAGGGGCACGTTGAAGTCGACCCGCACGAGCACGCACCGGCCGTCCAGCTCGGGAAGGTCCTCGAGGAGGGGGAGGCCGACGAGGGGTCCCTTTGCGGGCCGCGACGTGTCAGGCATGGTCTGGTCGCGCCGGCCCCGTCGAGCTCAGGACGGTGGCGGCCCGGCCGAGCCGAGCAGCACGACCAGGTCGACGAGCCTGTTGGCGTATCCCCACTCGTTGTCGTACCAGCCCTGCACCTTGACGAGCGCGGTGTCGTCGTCCACCGGCATCACCATGGTGAGCCCGGCGTCGAAGGTGCACGAAGCGGCACTGCCCACGATGTCCGACGACACGATGGGGTCCTCGGTGTACTCGAGCACCGCTGCGAGCGGACCGTCGGACGCGGCGAGACGAAAGGCGGCGTTGACCTCGTCGACCGTGACGGCTCGGGCCAGGAGGGCGGTGAAGTCGGTGATGGACCCGTCCCCCACCGGCACCCGGAGGGCGGCGCCGTCGAGGCGGCCCTGCATGGAGCCGAGCACGAGCCCCGTGGCGCTCGCCGCGCCGGACGACGCCGGGACGATGTTCTGGGCGGCCGCCCGGGCCCGGCGCAGGTCTTTGTGGGGCAGGTCCAGCAGGTTCTGGTCGTTGGTGTAGGCGTGCACCGTGGTCATGAGCCCGTTGCGCACTCCGAAGGCGTCGTCGAGGACCTTCACCATGGGCACGAGGCAGTTGGTGGTGCACGACGCGTTCGACACCACGACGTGGTGGGCGGGGTCGAAGGCGTCGTCGTTGACGCCGATCACGAAGGTGGCATCGGCGTCCTTCGACGGCCCCGAGATCACGACGCGCCGGGCGCCGCCTTCGAGGTGCGCGGCGGCGTCGCTGCGCCCCGTGAAGCGCCCGGTCGACTCCACCACCACCTCGACGCCGAGCTCCTGCCACGGGAGGGCCTTGGGCTCGCGTTCGGCCAGCACCCGGATCCTGCGTCCGGCCACCACGATGTCGTCACCGTCGGCCCGCACCTCGGCGCCGAAGCGTCCGTGGGTGGTGTCGTAGGCGAGGAGGTGGGCGTTGGTGGCGGCGTCGGTGAGGTCGTTGAGCGCCACGACCTCGATGTCGGCGCCCTGGGCCCGCGCCGCCCGCAGGAAATTCCGGCCGATGCGCCCGAAGCCGTTGATCCCCACCCGTACGGTCATCAGGTCTATCCGACCAGACGGCCGAGGGCTACCGCCAGTCTTTCCGGATCATGGGCCCGGCCGTTCGCCTTGGCCAGGGTCGCCTCCACCACGGGCACGCCGAGCTTCCCGATGGCGATGCCGGCGGGATCGGCCAGCACCACGTCGACCTCGACCCCGTGCGCAGCCAGGGCGGCCACGTGGCCGGCCACGTCCAGGCCGGCGGTCTCGCTCCCCTCGGGGCCGAGGTTGGCCACGTAGACACGGCGCCCCGGAGATCTCCGGATGCCCTCCGCCAGGGCGGGGACGGCCACCGCGGCGAGCACGCTCGTGAACAACGAGCCCGGTCCCACCACGACCTGGTCGGCGTGCGCCAGCGCAGCCAGCGCCACCGGGGACGCGGCGGGGTCGGTGGGCACCAGCGAGACCCGTCGGATGTGGGAGCTGCGCATGACCTCGGTCTGCCCGTGGATCTCCCCGCCGGCCGCCTCGGCCTTGAGGACCACGGGCTCGGTGGCCGCCGGGACCACCCGGCCCACCGCCCCGAGGAGCCGGGCCGCCTCGTCGAGGCCCTTCTGGGCGTCGCCACAGGCCCCCATGAGCCCGGCGATGACCAGGTTGCCCAGGGCGTGCCCGACGAGCTCCTCGGCCTCGAAGCGCTGCTCGAAGGCGGCCGCCAGCGCCGAGCCCTCCTCGGACAGGGCGACCAGGCACTTGCGCAGGTCCCCGGGGGGCATGATGTCGAGCTGGCGGCGCAGCCGCCCCGACGACCCGCCGTCGTCGGCCACCGACACCACCGCGGTCAGCTCCCCGGCATAGCGCCGGGCCGCCCGCAAGGTGGCGGCCAGCCCGTGGCCCCCGCCCACGGCCACCACGTTGGGGCCTCGGCGGCTCCTCACCGGTCGATGTCCCGGTGGATCACGATGGGTTTGGCCCCCCGAGCCCGTAGCCGGGCCCCGAGCTCCTCGGCGAGGGCGACGGAGCGGTGGCGGCCGCCGGTGCACCCGAGGGCGATGGTGAGATACGACTTGCCCTCGTCGACGAAGGCGGGGAGCAGCATCCCGACCAGCTCGTCCACGTGGTCCAGGAACGGCTGGGTGGCCTCTTGTGCCATGACGAAGTCGCGCACGGGCGCGTCGAGGCCCGACAGCGGGCGCAGCGGCTCGACCCAGTGGGGGTTGGGCAGGAAGCGGCAGTCGAGGACGAGGTCGGCGTCGAGGGGCAGGCCGTGCTTGTAGCCGAACGACACCACCGACATCCGCATGGCCAGCTCCGAGTCGTCGCCGAAGAGGTCGGTGACCCGCTGGCGCAGTTGGTTGACGTTGAGCTCGGCCGTGTCCACCACCACGTCGGCGCGCGCCCGCACCGGCTCGAGCAGGCGACGCTCGTCGGTGATGGCCTCGGCCACCTGGCGCTGCTGGATGGGATGGCGCCTCCGGGTTCCCTCGAACCGTCGCACCAGCACGTCCTGGGGGGCGTCGAGGTAGACGAGCAGGACGCGATGGCCCTTGGCGCGCAGGGCGTCGATGGCGGGGAGCGCCTCCTCCACGCGTGCGCCCCCGCCCCGGCCCAGGACGAGGGCCACCCGCTCTTGTGTGGATCCGGGCCGGCTCACGACCTCGGCCACCTCGCCCAGCAACGACGGGGGCATGTTGTCGATGACGTACCACCCCGAGTCCTCGAGGGCGGCGGCGGCCGTGGACCTTCCCGCGCCCGACATGCCGGTGATCACCAGGTAGTCGCTCACGTGCCGTCCGTCCTCGTCCCGGGCCCGCCGCCGTCGCCGGTGCCGTCGTCCCCGGCGTCGGGCCGGGACCGGCTCCCATCCTGACGCGGGGCGGGGCCCAACCGGGTGACCGA
>Ga0116219_10003075_pt1 | contig 13446 bp, 14 predicted proteins | sample Sb_taG_4_FD_91019 | JGI IMG/M metagenome (GOLD analysis project Ga0116219, IMG submission 91019) | Peat soil microbial communities from Weissenstadt, Germany - Sb_50d_6_BS metaG | ecosystem: Environmental > Terrestrial > Soil > Wetlands > Peat | place: Germany: Weissenstadt | collected 2010-09-21
AAACTAAATCTATTTCCATGTAGCACTTGAAAACGATAACAACATCTATAATTATTACCGCCTTACTAGACTGAATTCGTCAATCGTTTTGCAAGAGGCTCGTGTATGTCATTTTTGCGCTCCAGTCTTTCTACGGTCTTACCGGTCATGAGCCGAAGCGTGCGCAACCAGAAAAGCATGGTCATGAATTCCCCGAGATCGATCACGTCCTCGGCGAAGCGGCAGAGCCATAGCACGTAAGGACCCTCATCGATTGCGCTGGATCAATTTTTCGCCACATGGCGCATTCTGCACGGTTGGCCTCGGCCATGCGAAGCGCGGTTCACGGATCTGGCGCGCCGGGCCGGAGCCTGATCGCGCCGGCCGCGCGTGAGCGATTGCCTCCGCATTTGTGTCGATTGGCGCCGCGCCATGAGAAGGGCACTCTGACGTGGCCCGCGCACATAAGCTGACCACGACAACATGTCTGACTGCGAAGGGCCTTCCCCCGCGCCTGACACCCCCCTGGCAGGCGCGGGGCCTTAGGGGTGAGTCGACTCGATACGGAGTCGAAGCCGCTCGGCCGCGATTGCGAGGCCGACCCGCAGATGCCCGCGCGACCGCGCCGGGCCGGATCGACCCGACGCGCGTGGATTGTGGTTTGGTCGGGTTGGACGTGTGAAAGGTCATGCGACAATGTTGCTGCTTTCGCCCCGATTCTTTGTGCGCTCGGTCCGCGACCCCCACGCCGACGTGTACGCGGAACCGATTACGTGGGACCGGCGCCGTGTTGTTTGTGGTGATGAACGGGCGGTGCCGCCAGGAGGCGGCCGGCTGGCCGACGCCCGAGGCGTAAGGCCCGCCCCGCAGACGCCCCGCGCGACCGCGCCGGAGCGGGGGGAATGACCGCCCGCCGCGCCGAGGCACCTGGGCGCGCCCCTGTGCCCCGGCAAAACGCCCATTGGAGCGACGGTCAGGCGACGGGGACGCAGACGGGGATCACCGTCCGTCGCCATCACGCAAACGAAGCGATCACAGCGCCTTATCTCGAATTTCACCAGGTCAAATCGACCCAAGCCGCCTTTCCGGCTCCGGCTTGCCTTCCTTTGCTTAATACCCGGGGCGGCCGTCTGCGCCGCCCTCGAATCAAATTCTCCCCGCGCCCGCAAGCCAAGCGAAAGTTTCGCGAGATTTAAGTTTGGGGTCGAGTCGAATTCGGCGAGTGATCAGCTGCCGATTCGGCGGAACTTGGTCGATATTATCGCGGCTATCAGGCGCTCATGGACTATTTGGCGCAACGTGCTGCCAGAAGGGACGATATTGGACGTATCTTACGAAGACGTGGTGGCGGATCTGGAAGGGCAGGCCCGCCGCATCCTGACGCATTGCGGCCTCGACTGGGACCCGCGTTGCCTCGACTTTCACCGTCAAAGGCGGAGCGTTCGGACGGCGAGTTTCGCTCAAGTGTGCCGCCCCATTTACGACAGTTGGTGGGACGATGGCGCAACTATGAGCCATATCTCGGGCCCCTTCTTGCCGCGCTCGGCCCAGACGTTCTCACGAGCGACGCTCGCCCGTCCATCTGAGGCTCAGCCGGACGAAGCCGACGATGTTTCCTCGGTGAGCGCCTGAAACAACGGCGCCGTTGAGCGGTCTCCTCCGGATTCGGAGCTCTGCATATCGACGGCCAGTGGATGTCTTCGCCCGACCGCGTCGCACGCGCGCAATGCCGGCGCAAGCTCCAGTCCCGACGATAGCCGCTGTAGCAATCATGACTCAGGCTCGAATGTGGCCACAAACCTGCTGGGGCAAATCGAACGACTTTGGGCGAACCTGCAGGGGTTGGGCGCCCGGCGTCTGATCGCCTTGGCCTTGATCGGCGTCGCGGTCTTCGTGATGACTGGACTGGCCGGCTATTACCTGAGCCGCCCCACCATGGAGACCCTGTATTCGGGGCTCGATCGCGACGATATCGCCGCCATCGGCGCCGCGTTGCGCGAGGCGGGCGTGCCTTTCGACATCAATGCCGAGAGCACGGTTGTGCTGACGCCTGCGGGACAGGCGGCGGCGGCGCGGATGATTCTCGCGGAAAAAGGCCTGCCGCGCGGCGGCGCGGTGGGCAACGAACTGTTCGACAAGCTCGGTTCGCTCGGCCTGACGTCGTTCATGCAGGACGTCACGCGCCTGCGGGCGCTGGAAGGGGAACTTGCGCGCACGATCCAGATGATGCGCACGGTCAAGGCCGCGCGGGTGCATGTCGTCCTCGCCGACGAAGGCTCCTTCCGCCGCGAGCGTCAGCCCTCTTCGGCATCGGTGGTCATCCGGACCGACGGCGGCGACGACCGCGCGACCGGGCAGGCGATCCGCCACCTGGTCGCGTCAGCGGTTCCCGGAATGAAGATCGACGACGTGACCGTCCTCAATGTTGACGGCCGCCTGCTGGCCTCCGGCGCCGACTCCATCGACAAGGCGCCGGACAATCTTCTCGCGCTTGAGACGGAAGTGGCGCAGGCCATCCGTGAAAGCGTCGCCCGGACGCTCGCGCCATACCTCAGCTCGCGCAATTTTCAGATCTCGGTCGCCGCTAGGCTCAACGCCGACAAGACGCAAACGAACGAGACGATCTACAACCCCGACCAGCGTGTCGAACGCTCGGTGCGGGTGACCAAGGAACAGCAAAGTTCGCAGAACGCGGCCGGAGAGCAAGCTGCGGGCGTCGAGGCCAATCTTCCCAAGCCGAAAACCCCGGGCGGCGAATCGAAGCAATCGAACGATCAAACTCAAAAGCGCGAGGAGCTGACGAACTACGAAGTCTCTTCCAAGTCGGTTCAGACAACCAGCGCCGGCTTCGCGGTCCAGAATCTCTCGATTGCGGTGCTGATCAATCGCGCCGCGCTCACCGCTTCGCTCGGGGACAAGCCGTCGTCAGACGCGGTCGCAAGTCAGGTCCACGAGATCGAACAACTGGTCGCCTCGGCCGCCGGCCTCGATCGACAACGCGGGGACGTCGTCAAGATTTCCGTTGTCGATTTCATCGATTCGACCCGCGACCTCGATCCGGCGCCTGGTCCTTCGCTGATCGAAATTCTCGCTCGCCAGATGGGGTCGATCATCAACGCCGCCGCCATCGTGGCGGTGGCAGCGATGGTGATCTGGTTCGGGGTGCGGCCCGGCCTGAAAATGGCGCTCGCTCCCCCGCGAGCCGCAGAGACAGAGGCCATGCTCGGCGAGCTTGGCGGCCAAATGCCCGCCCTGGGGGCGCCGGATGGCGAAGGTCAACTCGACCCGGGTTTCCTTATCGCGACCGACCCCAGCCAGGACGAGTTTCTGCAGGCCCTGGTCGCACGGCGCGACAATGGTCCCGAGCGCAAACTGCAGAAACTGGTCGATTTCGATGAGAACCACGCGGCCACAATCCTCAAACAGTGGATTCGACAAGGAGCGAACGGATGAAACCCTTACCGATCGCAGACTATCTCGAACATCTCGGGCGCGGGCCAATCGAAAAGGCGCCCCCGCGACGCGAGGGCTCGCCGTTTCGCCCTCGAACCTTAGCGAGCCTGCCGAACGGGGAGCCGCGTTCGATTCCTGCCTTCGCTCGCGTGGCCGAGGCGGGCGGCGTCGGCGACCGGCAAGGGGAAGAACGGCCCCAGCGCGCGTCATGGGATCGAAAGCCAATTCCGCTTGATTCCACGGCGCGGCGACAGCAAGCGGCGAGAGACGCGGCCAACACCGAGGAGATGGCCGCCAGGCTCGCCGAAGCTCACGCGCGCGGCCGAGAGGAAGGCCTTGCCGAGGGCCGCGCGGAGGCTTCGGACCGCCACACGGCCAAACTCGCCGCCGCGCATGAGCAGGCGCTAATGCAGCGGCTTGAGTTCCAGCTCAACGAATATGCGAAGCTCGAAGGCGCGATCCGGTCGGGATTTACGCGGATCGAGGAGAACGTCGGAGCCGCCGTCACGCGCATCCTGGCGCCGTTTCTGGTCAAGCAGGTCGTTAAGTATGTGGCGGACGGGTTATCCAAGAACATCGCCCGGCTGTGCGCGGGAGGCTCGCCCGGACTGATCACGATTCGCGGACCAGAGCGCGTCCTCGCCCTGCTCCGCGAACGGATCGCCGATTTGCCGGCCGAGGTCGACTACGTCGACGACGACAAGGGGGTAGAGGCGGTCGTCGAGGCCAAAGCCACGCAAATTGTCACCGAGCTCCGCCCTTGGGCCGAGTTGCTTGCCTCGCTCGACGCCTAAGCGGCGCTGATGAAAGCGCAACACGCAGAAATCGTCATCGTCAGGCGCCGCAGCTCGCACGAAGACGAGCATCACGGCGGCGCCTGGAAGATCGCCTTCGCAGATTTCATGACTGCGATGATGGCCTTCTTTCTCGTGCTGTGGATCATCAGCGCCACCGACAAGAACACCAAGACGCTCATCGCGCGCTACTTCAATCCGGTGAAAATCGAGGAGCCGGCGAAGGCGCAGAAGGGCATTCACGGAACTCCGGTAAAGGACGCGAATCCGCGGAACTCGGATTCCGCCGCGCCGAGCGGCGAGAAGCCCTCCTCCGGGCACGGGGATATTGAGGGGCAATCGGCCAACGAGGACGCGAAGGCGAGTTCGCCGACTCAGGGCGATCAACGGCGCCCGCCTTCGCCGCAGTCGCCGCAACCGCCGCCGGATCCGGCGAAGCCCTATCAGACGATGTCCGAGCAGGAACTGTTCAGCGATCCTCGCGCCAGTCTCGACAAGATCGCCGGCGCGCCGCCGCCCGGGCCGCGGATCGATCCGTCTACGGCTCTCAAGGGCTATGGGGAGGTTGGGCCGAGCGCCGACGAGGCGCTTCGCGATCCGTTCCGTCCGCTCGGAAGCGACAAGGCGATCAACGCCGTGTCGTCCGACGTTGGCGCTCCGCCGGCGGCGGACGCCGCCAGCGCCGAACCGGCGCCAAAATCGCCGTCGAGCGAAGCGTCGGCGGGAGAGGACGCGAAGATTGGTCTCTCTCCGCCGGCGCCCAAAGCCGCCCAGAGTCAAGGAACGGAATCACCTGCAGCGCCAGCGGCCTTTCCCCCGGCTCCCGACGCGGCCGAGGCGCGCCAAGCAGCCGCCAACCTGCTTGCCGATTTAAGGAAGCGACTGGGGGGCGAGGCCCAGTCGGTCCAAGGCCCGCAGCTGGACGTCCAGGCGACCGAGGAAGGAATCCTCATCAGCCTCACCGACCGCGAGAACTTTTCGATGTTCCCGATCGGCTCCGCCGAGCCGCAGCCGCGCGTCGTGCGCATGATGGACGCGATTGCCGCGAGACTGCAAAGCATGCCGGGCGCAATCATCGTGCGCGGACATACCGACGCTCGCCCCTACAGGTCCGCGACATACGACAATTGGCGGCTCTCGTCGGCCCGCGCGCAAATGGCATATTACATGCTGAGCCGCGGCGGGCTGGCGGAAAAGCGGTTCGAGCGGATCGAAGGGTGCGCCGACCACCATCTCAAGAACCCTGCTCAGCCGCTTGCCGCGGAAAACCGCCGGATCGAGATTCTCCTGCGCGAGGCGAAGCCGTGAGCCGCGCCCGGCATGCATTGGCTTTGGCCGCGCTCGCTCTCCTCTCGCCCGCCGCGGCGTTCGCCGACCCTGCGAACCTGACCGAATTGGCCAATGACCTGCAACGACTTCAGCTTCAGATCGCTCAGGGCGACAAAGCCGCGTACGCGGCTCAGTTCATTCAGCAGAGCTATGCTGGGCGCACAAGCGCGCATGAGCACGCATTACGCCTTGTTTCCAGCCAAAATGAGCCTAAATCGTCAGTCCTGAAGCAGCATGAGGGCGCACGAAATTGCTTCCCGTGCTTCCCGAATGCTTCCCGGAACTAGGACTGAGCCCATGAAACTGACCGCCGCGAACGTCGCCAAGCTTGCTCTGCCGCTCGGCAAGGTCGAGGTATTTTTCTGGGACGACGACGTGCCCGGATTCGGCTGCCGACTCCGCGACGCCGGCCGCACCTTTGTATTTCAATATCGTTTTGGCCGCCGCCAGCGCCGGCTGACGATCGGCTCGACGTCGGCAATCAGCGCGTCGGACGCGAGGGCGACGGCGTCCAAGTTATATGCGCAGGTACGTTTGGGCGCGGACCCGGCCGACGAGAAGAAGCGCTCCCGCGCCGCCGTCGCGCAGGACGTCGACACCTTCGAGGTGGCGATCAATATCTACCTCGCGCGCCAGGCCCAGCGCCTCCGCCCGCGCAGCTTCGTCGAAGTTGAACGCCACCTCCTTCAGCACGCCAAATCGCTGCACCGGATGCCGCTCGCGGAGATCGGCCGGCGCGATATCGCCAAGCTTGTCGCCTCCCTCAGCAATACGAGCGGGCCGGTCGCCGCCAACAGGACGTGCGCCTCGCTGGCGGCTTTTTTCGCGTATTGCGTGCGCGACGGCTGGGTCGACAACAATCCGGCCGCGTTCACCAACAGGCTCCCGGAAGCGCCGCGCTCCCGCGTCCTGACCGACGACGAGCTTCGGACAATTTGGAAGGCGACGGAAGGCGGCTCCGATTACGCCGCGGCCGTCAGATTATTGCTGCTGACCGGAGCTCGGCGCGAGGAGATCGGCGGACTCCTATGGTCTGAGATCGATATCGAGCGGGCGACGATCACGCTGCCGCCCTCGAGGACGAAAAACGCCCGCCCGCATGAGATCCCGCTGAGCGCCGCAGCGCTCGCAATACTGCAAGCGCAGCCGCGCCGGGAGGGCCGCGATTACGTTTTCGGCGAGACGCGGCGCGGCTTCCGCAGCTGGTCGACGGGCAAGGCGCTACTCGACGCGCGCGCTCAGATTTCGCCGGGCTGGGTCCTGCACGATCTGCGGCGCTCGGTGAGCACGCATTTAAACGGCCGCCTCGGCGTCGCGCCGCATGTCGTCGAGGCTCTGCTAGGCCATGTCGGCGGCCAGTCGACAGTCGCTCGCACATATAATCGGGCGAGCTACGCGAACGAAAAACGGCAGGCGATCAACTTGTGGGCCGAGCATGTCGCCGCGATTGTCGAAGGCCGCGAGCCAAAGGTCGTCGCCCTGGTGCGGGCATGACGAGGCCTGAAAACTTGCCACGGTGGAAAGCCCGCAACGAGCGCGAGCGGCAGGAAATGATCGACTGGGTCAAGAAGGAGCTTGACGAGCTAGACAAGGCTGGAAAGCGGCGGTGGGACGATTTAGCCGACGCGGAAAAGAAGTGGTTGGACGACAACATCCCGTCTCCCGTCCCGCCCGAGCATGCGGAGTTGTATAACAAATGGCGTTGCGAGGGCCGGGCTCGAACGGGATTTGGCGGACGCTGGCCACATGGCGGCTTCCGCACACTTCGCCAAATTGGCGTCGCCAATGCGGCGGAGGACGTGAAGCGCATCCGGGAGCTTTGGCAGGTGCATTACGGGAAGAAGAATCGTCACCAGCAGGATGGAGCGACGGCGGTCGAGATCGCCGCCGCCCGTAATCACGTTTCTGATGAAGAAGTCGAGCTAAAGCTCAAGCATTCAAAAGGCAAATTTTTGCGCGCCAAATAGCCTATTTGCATGGGAAGTTTCCAGGGCGCAGCTGTGCTTTAACCTGCTTCATAGAGCGCATCCGCGCGTTGGAGTGAGGCAACCAATGACTATCGCGAACCGTCGGGCCGAGCTGCGGCCCGAGCATGAGTTGAACCGCATCATCCCACTGAAGCAGGCCGCCGAAATCCGCGGCGTCAGTGTCGACACGATCCGACGACGGAACCCGGAAATCATCCTGCAGCTTTCGCCAAGGCGCGTCGGCGTCAGGCTTCGCGACGCTCTCAATCTGCCGGCCGCATGAGTGCGCCCCGCAAGTCGCGGAGAACCCGCCCAGCGCGCTGGCGCTGAACGGGCCTCCGAGATTGGGCTTGGCGGCTCCAATCTCGCACCTTTATCACAGCCGATTGAAAAACAGCAAAACCGCCACGACGACGGTCTGACCCCGCGCGCCCGAGGGATTGTCGCCGAATTGGCTGCGGCCGCATCGGGGCGATACCTGATGCTGAGGATCGCATCGCTCCGGCTCGGCATGATCGTGGGCGCTGGCGCGGTCGAGCACGACACTGCCGCACGCGCTCTGTTCGGTGCCGCAGACTCCAACGGGAGTGTCGACAAGCGCGGTGCACTGGCGGTCGTGCGGGAGATATCCAAGGGTCTAGCGAAAGGCGCGGAGAACGCGCGCAAGCGGTCGACCGAGAACAAGGTCGAGAACAGTCCCGAGGCGACGCACAGCGGCACCGCAGATGCCAGAACTGCCGCCATGGATGCCCCTGACCTCGCTGCCATCATCCTCATGGATGATGAGCTTGCAGCGGAGGCACCATGATCCGCCCGATCATTCCTGAGACCGCGATCGCGCACGCATTCCTGAAAGCCCTGATCGAGTGGGCGCAGCGAGCTGATCGCAGCGGACGGCGAATCGCGCTTCCGTCCGGAGCCGTCGACGGCGACGAACTGCGGCAGGTCGTTGTCGCCTTGGTCTGCGCCAGGGCGACACGGGATGCGGGAGCGCGGTCATGAGCGCCGATGATGCTCTCGACCTGATCGACTCCGCCATCGCCGCCGGCGACCCGAAGGAACTGCGACGACGCGCGGCCGCACTGCGCAAATGCTTCGAGTGCCGACGGCCGCGCAACCTCGCCATGCGCTTTCTCAAGATCGCGCGGGCATTCGAGCTGATCGCCGACGCGATCGAAGCGGAGTGCGCGCCGTGAAGAAGCACAACCGGATCAGCGGCGCGTGGGCGGCGCGTTCCATCGAAATGATGGAGTCGCCAGCTTACCGAATCCTGAGCCTCTCGGCGCACCGCGCCCTCTCGCGCCTCGAAATCGAATTCGCGCACCACGGCGGGCAGGACAACGGCAAGCTCCCCGTCACGTTCGACGACCTCGCCGACTACGGCATACACCGCACAGCAATCGGGCCGGCGCTGGCCGAATTGGAGTCGCTCGGCTTCATCAAGATCACCGAGCACGGGAAAATGGCGCACGCCGCCGAATACCGGCGGCCGAACAAGTTTCTGCTTATGTCTCGCCCGCCTCAGAAGGGGATCGAGGCGAGAGACGAATGGCGACGGTTCAAGACGCTCGAAGAGGCCGAGGCCGAGGCCGCCGCCGCCAGGAATCGAGGCGTAAATGGCAAGTGCGAAAAGAAAAAGCCGCCAGTACGGAAACCGTACCAGAAGCTAGTACGGAAACCGTACCATAAAGGCCAAATCGCCAGTACGGAAACCGTACCATTGCGAATGTCGGAAACCGTACCACTATCTATATCTCGGGAGGCAAGCCAGCCTAATGGCGTGGGCCTCACGTTAGAGACTGACGCGCCGCCGAAGCTGGAATGGACGAACCCTGTTGTCACTGAGTTGAGGTGGGAGCCTTTGCCTGCGCTGGCGGGGCTTGGTGGGCGGTGCGCAGCTTGCGCGGCGGACATGGGGTCGCGGGCGCATCGTGGGCGTTATTGCTCGGACACGTGTCGCTGGCGCGCGCAATTTTGGCGGCATCGGGCGCGGCGCTGAAAAGGAGAACAGACCAAATGAGCAAAGACGCAGTTTGTCATCACGCCGAACAGCCGACGACGTGCGGTCGGCGGCGGGACGCATAACGCGATTCACGGCGTGGGTAGGTCCCAGACGGGCGGCGAGCGGACGCTGAGCCGCCCTCTCGGTCTCTCTCGTGGACCTGGATGAAGCGTCGCCAACTCGGCAGGCCCGCGCCCCTTGACGGCGCCGCCTGCACGCGCCGAACAATCGATCCTTGATCGATTCGGAGCGTTCTTTGCAAAAAGCGACATTTGCGGCCGTCGTATCGGCCTTCGGCGCCCAAGCCCGCGCCAAACTGCACAATCCCGCCATTTCCGGGAACCCCGAGGACCAGCTCCGGGCACCGCTCGAAGGGCTGTTCCAGGAACTCGCGGCGCTCGGCGACCTCGCGCCGGGCGGCCTCTCGCTCGTCGGCGAAGCGCCGCTCGCGCACATGCAGACGCGGCCGGACTACGCGGTCAGCGTCAGCAACGCCCTCGTCGGCTTTATCGAAGTGAAGGCGCCCGGCAAGGGCTGCGACCCGCGCAAGTTCTCCGACAAGCACGACAAGGAGCAGTGGGGGAAGCTCAAGTCCCTGCCCAACCTCGTCTATACCGATGGAAACGGGTTCAGCCTTTGGCGCGACGGCGAACTCGCCGGAAAGATCGTGCTGCTGGAAGGCGACATCGAAACCTCCGGCGCCAAGCTGAAGGCGCCGGAGACGTTGGGCGCGCTCGTGGCGGATTTCTTAAGCTGGGCGCCGCAACCGCCGACCAGCGCCAAGGCGCTTGCGCAGACGAGCGCGCGCCTCTGCCGCCTGTTGCGCGACGAGGTTCTGGAGGAGATGGCCGCGGGCCACGGCAGCCTGCAACATCTGAAGGACGACTGGCGCAAGCTCCTGTTTCCCGAGGCCACTAACGAGCAATTCGCCGATGGCTACGCCCAGGCCGTGACTTTCGGCCTCTTGATGGCGCGGGCGTTTGAGATACCGCTGAAAGACGGCGTCGAACTGGCGGCGATCAAGCTCAAGAAAACGAACACGCTGATCGGCACGGCGCTCAACGTTCTGACCGAGGACGAAGCCAACCAACAATCGCTGAAAACGTCGCTCGGCACGCTGACGCGCGTGCTGAACGAAGTGAGCTGGTCGACGCTCAGCAAGGACAAGCCGGAAGCCTGGCTCTATTTTTACGAGCATTTTTTGGAAGTCTACGATAACCGCCTGCGCAAGCTCACCGGCTCCTACTACACGCCGCCGGAAGTCGTGAGCGCGATGGTGAACCTCGTCGATCAGGCTTTGCGCGGGCCGTTGTTCGAGCGGGCGACAGGGCTCGCTTCGTCGGATGTGACGCTTGCCGATCCCGCGGTCGGCACGGGGACCTTCCTGCTCGGCGCGCTCAAGCGCATCGCCGCCAATGTCGAGGCCGATCAGGGCGCGGGCGCCGTCGGTCCGGCGATCGCGGCGGCCGCGAAGCGACTGTTCGGCTTCGAAATCCAGTTCGGTCCATTCGCCGTCACGCAATTGCGTCTGCTCGCCGAAATGCGGGCGTTGACCAAGGCGAAAAAGGCGCCGCCGCCCGAGCTGAACCTCTTCATCACCGACACGCTCGGCAATCCCTTCGTCGAGGAGGAACAATTGCCGCAGATCGTCGAGGCCATCGCGAAATCGCGGCGCGAGGCGAACAAGGTCAAGCGCGAGCAGCCGATCACCGTCGTCGTCGGCAATCCGCCCTACAAGGAGAAGGCGGAGGGGCGCGGCGGCTGGATCGAAAGGGGCGCGGGCGGCAAGCTTAACGCGCCGCTCGACCGCTGGAAGGCGCCGCCCGAATGGCGCGTCGGCGCGCACGGCAAGCATCTCAAGAATCTCTACGTCTACTTCTGGCGCTGGGCGACGTTGAAGGTCTTCGGCTCCGGCCGCTTCGCCGCAACCGGCCTTCCCGACACGGACGAAGAGGGAATTGTCTGTTTCATCACGGTCGCCGGCCTTCTCAATGGGCCGGGCTTCGAGAAAATGCGTGACGATCTGCGCCGAACCTGCTCGGATATTTGGGTGATCGACTGCTCGCCGGAGGGGCACCAGCCCGATGTGCCGACCCGCATCTTTCAGGGCGTGCAACAGCCGGTCTGTATTGTGCTCGCCGCGCGAAGGCTTGGGAAGGACGAAAAGACGCCGGCGCGCGTCCGGTTTCGCGCGCTGCCGAAGGGGAGGCGGGAGGACAAGTTCGTCGCCCTTGCGGCGCTGTCCCTCGACACAAAAGATTGGACCGACTGTCCTATCGACTGGCGCGCGCCTTTTCTTCCGCAGGTCGGCGGGAAGTGGGCGGATTTCGCGCCGTTGCGTGCGCTGTTTACCTATAACGGCTCGGGCGTCATGCCGGGCCGGACGTGGATCATCGCGCCGGACAAGGAGACACTGGAAAAACGCTGGGCACGGCTAATCAAGGAGAAGGATGCGGAGAAAAAGGAACTTCTGTTTCATCCGCATCTGCGCGGCGGCAAGCTTGGTGACAAATATTCGACCAAGGGTGTCAAGGCCGGGCTTGCCGGACATGAGTTTCGCGACTTTTCCGTCGCAGGCGATACGGGGAAAGTTATTAGCCCCACACGCTACGCGTTCCGCAGTTTCGACAGGCAGTGGATCATCCCGGATGCACGTCTGATCAATCAGCCGAATCCAACTCTGTGGAAGGCATGGTCGGATAAGCAGATTTTCGTCGCCGCCCTTGAGAGAGCGTCGCCGAAAGGCGGCCCCGCCATATCCTTGACGAACCTGATCCCCGATCTCGATCACTACAACGGTCGCGGCGGACGCGTTTATCCGCTCTGGGCCGATACGCAAGCGGCGCAATCGAACGTGCGCGCGGAGCTTTTGCAGGCGCTCGCCAAGGCGCTCGGCGCGGCGATCACGCCCGAGGATGTGGTCGCGTACGTCGCCGCGGTTATGGCGCATCCGGCCTTCACTGCTCGGTTCAGAGCCGATCTCGTGCGGCCGGGGCTGCGCGTGCCGCTGACGGCGGACAAGAATTTTTTCGACGAAGCTGTCGCGCTCGGGCGCGAAGTTGTCTGGCTGCATTGCTACGGCGAGCGTTTCGTCGATCCGGCTGCCAGCCGGCCGAAAGGCCCGCCGCGTCTGCCTGAGAACGAGCGGCCATTCGTTCCCGCCGACGGCGAGATTGTGCCCGCGCCCGAGCCGCTGCCCGAGACTATGGATTACGACGCCGCCAAGCGCCGCCTCGTCATAGGCAAGGGCTTTGTCGAGAACGTCACGCCGGCCATGCGAAATTACGAGATTTCCGGCAAGACAGTGCTCGACCAATGGTTCAGCTACCGCAGGCGCGACCGGACCAAGCCGCAGATCGGCGACAAGCGCCCGCCCTCGCCGCTCGAAAGGATCCAGCCCGACGGCTGGCTCGACGAATATACCAAGGACCTTTTGAACCTCCTCAACGTGCTCGGCCGGCTCGTTGCGCTCGAACCGCGGCAGGCTGACCTGCTGGATCGGATCGTGGCAGGACCGCTGGTTACGGTCGCCGGCAGCGAAGAGGAATCGCGGGGACAACAGCCGACGAGCCGTCGCCTTGAGCCGCTCCCTCTGGCAAACTCAGAAGCCGATTCGCTGCCAGACGAGGACGAGCCGCCCGCATGACGCTTCAACTGGACCTGTTCGGCGAAAGCCAGCCGGGCCTTCCTGGCTTTGAGCAGACCGCGGCCGTGTATCGCGCCGATCCGGACGAGGTGCGCGCCGAACTGCTGCGCGTGCTCGCTCAGGCCCGCGCTGCGCGGAGCTTTCCCTGGGACGCGCGCCACACGCTCTACTGGCGCACCGTCTTTCCGCAGATGACGAACTGGCTTCCGGACGAAGAGGCTGCACAATTGCGCCTCGCGTTCGAGACGGAAATCCGGCGGTTGGAAGCAGCCTAGC
>Ga0116219_10003076_pt1 | contig 13442 bp, 8 predicted proteins | sample Sb_taG_4_FD_91019 | JGI IMG/M metagenome (GOLD analysis project Ga0116219, IMG submission 91019) | Peat soil microbial communities from Weissenstadt, Germany - Sb_50d_6_BS metaG | ecosystem: Environmental > Terrestrial > Soil > Wetlands > Peat | place: Germany: Weissenstadt | collected 2010-09-21
CAGCGCCTGTTCGAATTCCCCGAAGTAGACAAAGACATTCGTGCCGATGATGAGATCGAAACCGCTTTGCGATGCCAGGGGGGGACGCTCGATGACGATGTTTGCATCCAAAGGCGTGATGCGAAGCACGACGGCAGGGCGAATCTTCACGGCGCGAGTCTCGGTTTCCGCCGCCGCGCCGGCAGGAACGGCGATGGGCGGAACGGGTTCGCCGATGCTCGAGCCGAGTTTCTGCCAGTACTCGGTGAAGGATTGGCGATATTGGTCCGTCATCCGCGCCGCGGTGTTCCAGGGAAGCTGCACGACGTAGGCGCGTCCGGCAGCCGCATTTTTCCTGGCTCGCGCGATGTGAAAGTTAACCTCGGAACTGATGTCCAGGGTGTAGAGTTCGACGGAGGCCGGGTTCGAGAGGCCCAGGCGGACGAGGGAATCGAGAACCGCAAAGGGCTGAATCGTCTGCCGCGGGTAGAAGTCGTTTCCCATTTCCTTGTTGGCAAAATCCAGTCCCGGCCCGACCACCGCCACGCGATGCACGGAACCCGGGCTCAGCAAGCCCTTCCGGAGCATGTTCGCCAGGTGCTGGTCAATCAGAAAGTCAGGCCAGAGGTTGGTATCGAGGGAAATGCCGCGGTCCTCGAAAAGCTGGAAGCGCCCGCCGGCTTGCGTCTGGCTGATGTAGCGCCGGATTTCGTCGCGCATCCGCGCCAGGTTCGCCAGCAGGTAACTCTTGACCCGCGCCCGGTCTTTCGGCGTCGCGAAGGAGTAACCCTTCTTCTCGAGGAAGGCGCGCATGTGCGCGACGCCCTCGTTGGCGTGGCCGGAAGCCATGGCGCGCACGAGGTCGTTGGCTCGATTCTCCGCGAAGGCGCTGACCAGCGTGCTCTGGCCGTACTTGAAAAGGTACTGGTCGTCGATGCGGTATTCCTTGGTGAAAGTCACACCGAAGCGAAGCAGGTTTACCAGCGTGTCCTCTTCGCCGCGGTCGAGCCGCGCGCGGATCTCCGCATCTTCCTTGTGCACCCAGTTGGCCCAACGCTCGGCGGTGAGCGGACTTGGACCTTTCAGTTCCGCAGGAAGATTCGCGGCCGCGGCGCGGAGCAGGGGCTGGACATCCGCGAAGGACAAGTATTGTAGGCTACTAGAAGACTCCGCCGCAGCGTGCAAGGAAAGGAGGATGAGGCATAAAAGGCAGCGTGGGAGATTCAATCGGCTCCTCCAGGGGCAAGGCCGCGCCGGCCGCGTCAAACTCCTAGCATAGCGCGAACCAAGCTTGCGCGGTGATCAATTCCAGGCGCGCGTGGCATCCGCGGCGTCGATCGCGTTGCGGAAGAATGCCGTGGGCGCCGGATGGCCCAGGTACTAGTACCCGCCCGGCACGGTCGGATTACCTTCGTAATATTGCGCGCTGAGGAGTGCCCTGAATACAATCGGGGTCAGTTAGTGCGAGGGCTCGAGCAAACGGGCCGTTAGCATTAAATGCAGTGAAAATCCTCGGGATGAGGGGGGCACGCCCGGGCGGGAGACCCCACCCGGGTGCGCCCCGAGGCATAGTAGGTCAGAGGTTCACGAGGTAGTCGGCCTGCAAATTCCCAAAGCCTTCCGTGTTCACGCGTTGCCCAACCACGTTAGCGAAGTAATGAAGAACTGAAGCCAGCCTGAGCATTGCCTTCTTCTCGCCCACTTTCAGAAGCCGTCGCGCTGCCAGCGAAGTCAACTGCCAGCGGAAATACACCATCAGGAGGCGCTCTTCCCGGGAATAGCGCTGGCGCGTCCCGGCAGTATTCTTCAGCAGATAGGTCAGGGCGAGAAAGTCGCATTTGAGCATTCGGGGAAGCCGCGAATAGTCGAGCGTGGCGCCGGGATCCGCCAGCGCCTTTTGCAGCGAGGGGAACTCCAAACGGATCACGCTGGCGATGGATTGGAAATACTCCTGCTCAAACTTCCGGCGCAGAATCTTCTGGCAGGTGGCCTGAAAGTAGAAGAAGAACAAGGCCATCGAGAGCGCCAAAATGAGCAACGAGAGAATCATCCGCCTGGCTTCCTCCTCTGCACTCTTTCGCGTAAGTTATGACATGGGCAGGTGGAGAGAGCAATGGTACTGGAGTACGTTGTCGGGATCACTCGACGAAACAGCCTGGATCAGTTACCCGCCCTCCGATAGAACCAGATGGCTCCGCTGCGCGCCGGAAGGCTGAAGCTGAAGCCGTTGGCCATCAAGTCTTTTCCCGCGATCTGTCTGGTTTCGCCGCTTTCGCCGTTTTCGAAAACGTACGTCGAGCTCGGATCGAGCGCCTTCGGATGGATCATGAGCGTCTCTTCCTGCGATGCCGGCAAGCGGATCGCCTGGACAAATCCTTGGCCTTTTTCGGGGCTGTCGAACTGCCAGGCGACCCATTGGTCCGGGCTTCGGCGGAAAGGCGTATGAGGATAGTAATCAGCATACAGAATCAAGCCTGCAGCGCGGCGCCAGACGGCGATCATTTTTCGAGACTCCGCAAAATCGTAATCGTCGCGCTTGATGTCCAGCCCTAAAGCCAACATAGGAGCCATGGCGCAGTGATAGGCGTAGCTATCGACCTGTTTGTCGAACCGGCCCGGCTTGTCAATGTCCCAGGAGAGTGTGACGTCCTTGAAATAAGGCAGCCACTCGAAGAGAGTCTGGTGGAATGAGAGTTTGATGGCGTGATACCCGTACCCGTAGTCGGAATAGTGCAGCGGGACAGCACGGCGCATGGTTTCAAGATCGTTGCGGCGGCCTCCGCTGGCGCAGGAATCGATCCACAGGCCGGGATTCCTCGCCAGCAAGTCATCCCAGTACTTGAGGTAGCCCTGCACATGCAGGTTCTCGTTCATCCCCTGGCGGTCCTCGGTCTCGTTCTTGCGCCAGTATTCCAGCGGCTCGAAATTGAAATCCTGCCGGTAGACTTTGATGCCATTCGCCTTGATGAGCCGGCACACGTGCTCGGTCAGCCATTCACGACAATCGGGGTTGCCGAGGTTCAGAAGACTATTCTCATTGCCCTTCAGAGTGAGCAGCCATTCCGGGTGTTCGCGACTAAGTTCGGTTCCCTGCCGGACTCTTTCCGGCTCGAACCAAACCAACAGGCCGGCGCCGTTCCGAGTTGCCAAATCGGATACCGGCTTGAAGCCATGGGGGAACCTCTCTGGATCGGGTTCCCAGGTGCCGGTGTTCGGCCAATGCCCGCCACACGGATACCACCCCGCATCGATCCACCAGATGTCAAAGTTAAAGCCCAGCCGCTTGAACTTATCCATATACCGGAGCTGGTTCTCTTCTGTCGCGCGCGTGAATTCCTCGCCCTCATCCGTGGCAGCAACAGCCAGCAGTGGTTTCAGAGGTTGACCGCCGGGCCGGGACAGAATATGAGCAAGGTACCACCGGCGCCACAGGTTCACCGCTCGGGATGCGTCGCCTGACCACGTCAAGAGGGTCATGCGTGGTGTGCGGATGCGTTCGCCGGGTCTTAATCGCAGGTTGGCTTTCTGCTGACCCGCTCGTACATGAACGCCGTCCTGCGCCCCATCGAATTGGATAGCCCACTGTGCCGGCCAGCCGATGGCGAGCGACAGTCCCCACTTGTCGAACATGATGCGATAGTAAGGGAACGCGCCATCGCTGGGCCGGCCCCCGTTGGGCGCAAAACTGACCGATGCTGCGTTATCCAGGCCCTTCACGGTTGGCGTGTACCCTGTCTCGCTGTAGAAATCGCCATTGTTCGAGTAGAGCACCGGCTTGGAACCTTGGAATTCTCCATCCAGGGCCAGAACGTCGCGGATGATCGGCGTGGGTTCGCGTCCTTCATTGCTGAACCATGCCACCCATTCCGTCACCGGAAAGTCCTTGTACTCCGTGCACTCCACTCGAACGTGCAGGCCCGTCTTGGGATCGGCGCCCTCGAAATCTGTTTCGACGCGAGTGTTGTCGATCGCCTGTCGGGACACTTCCGGGTGCCACGCGGGCGGTATGCCGTGCAGGGGTTTGCCGTCCAGCACAAAAGAGATGGGAAGATCGGCGGAGCGGGAAAAGAACTGCTTCGCCCAGGCCCGGCTCCGCGTCATGTCCGCGGGATTGGGCGCTGCCGGTATGCCGTGCGTCGTTCTGCTTGCGACGTTGGCCTTGGTCGCCGCCTGGATGGTTCCCGCGTATGCCGGCCGGCCGAGGAAATCGCTCATCAGCGCGCTCATCGCTAACAAAACTCCTAGTGGCGCACTCGTCTTCACTAATGCACTCCATCGGTTGTTTTTGGTAGTCATGGCGCGTATCACACTACCGCGAGAGCCTGCCGTTGTCTACGGGGAACTTGCGCCAGCTCAGGAGATGGTAAACGTCGAATGCAATGCAGAAGTGATCGGCGGGTACAATGCCAAGCTGACCCGTCCTCTTGCCAATGGTCCTTAATTCGTCTTGCAAGCTCGGCCCCCCACAGCCGTCATCCGACTAAAAGGCCCGTGAGGAACACGGGGTTTCGCTTAGGGCTCCGCCTTCACGGTCATTCCGGTCTGCTGGGCCACGAACGCCCAGATGTCCGCAAGCTCAGCGATGCTGCGGTCGAGCGGCCGATACCCGTGGCTGCCCTCTGCTTCAATTCGAATGAGAACAGGTTTGTCGCAACCGGCAACAGCGCTTTGCACACTTTGCAAGGTCGAAGCGAACTTGAAGGAATGGCTCGGCACGACGCGATCGTCATGGTCGGCCGTGGTGATCAGGGTGGCGGGGTAGCAGACGCCGGGCTTGATATTCTGCAGCGGTGAGTAGGCGCGCAGATAGACGAAGGCCTTGGGATCACTGGATTTTCCGTACTCGGTTGCCCAAGCAGCCCCGCCGGTGAACTTGTCGTAGCGCAGCATGTCCATCACGCCCACTTGGGGCACTGCCGCGGCAAACAGATCCGGCCGCTGAGTCATCACCGCACCAACCAGAAGCCCGCCGTTCGAAGCCCCATTGATGGCCAGTCTGGCCCGCGACGTGTATTTCTCGCGGACAAGATATTCTGCGGCCGCGATGAAATCGTCAAACACGCTCTGTTTCTTCTCGAATTGCCCAGCGCGGTGCCAGGCCTCGCCGTATTCGCCGCCGCCCCGAATATTCGCGAGCGCGTAGACGCCGCCCTGCTCAACCCAGGCGATGACATCAGGACGGAAGCCCGGCAGCCACGAAATCGAAAATCCGCCGTAGGCGTAAAGCATTGTGGGATTCTGTCCGTTCTTTACCAGGTCCTTGCGGTGAGTGAGAAACATCGGCACGCGGGTACCGTCCTTGCTGTGATAGAACACGCGCTCGGTGACGAAGCGGGCGGGATCAAAGGTGAGCTTGGGCGGATTGAACGGCTGGCTGCTGTTTGCCTTGGCATCGTAGACATAGGCTGTGGTCGGCTGAAGTGGCGAAGTAAACGCATAGAAGATCTCCGGCCGGTCGAAGCGGCCGATCAATCCGGTGGCACTGCCCAGTCCGGGCATCTGCACGTTGCGCACAAGCTTTCCGTCAGGCGTGTAAAGTCTCACCACTGAGGCGACATCCTGAAGCGAGAGCACGCCGAGTTGCCCGGCCACCAGCGAAGCGTCCTGGATGGGCATGGTCCCTTCGGGGATCACCGTCGTCCAATGCTCGGCCTCCGGCGTCGCCACCGGCGCTGCGATGATTTTGCGGTTCGGCGCATTTTTGTCGACAGTCATGAAGAGCTTGCCGTTCACAACGCCCAGCGCTGAGTAATTCGCGTCCTGCCCCGTAACCACAGGTCGAATCCGCGCCTGGACATTCGGACGCATCGGATCGCCCAGGTCAGCAAGGTACAATTCATTCTTGTCCGTGCCCCTGGATGTATATACGAACAGATAGCGCCTCGTCTCGTCGATGGCGCCACCGACAAACCACGACGGCTGGTCGGGCCGCTCATAGATCTTTATGTCGGCGGCCTGCTCGGTTCCGAGCTTGTGATAGTAAAAAGTCTGGTGTTCAAGTTTGGCCTCGAGCTTCTTGCCTTCCGCCGGCTCGGGAAATCGCGAGTAGAAGAAGCCCTGCCCGTCTTTCGTCCACTCCGCGCTGCTGAACTTGACCCACTTGATAATGTCCGAGGTGTTTTTCCCCGTGTCGAGATCGCGCACGTAGAGCGTGACCCAATCCGACCCTCCTTCGCTCAGGCCGTAGGCGAAATGTCTGCCGTCCGGGGAGGGCGTGAATTCGGAGAGCGCCGTCGAGCCGTCGGGCGATAACTGATTCGGATCGATGATCGTCTCTTCGGCGCCGGTCAGTGTGACGCGTGAATACCAGACGCTCTGCTTCTGCAAGCCCGAGTTCTTCGTGTACCACCAGCGCCCGCCTTCCCAGAAGGGCACGCTGGTGCGAGCATAGTTGTAAAGCGCGGTGATGCGCTCTCGAATCGCGTCGCGACCCGGTAGCGCGGCAAGGTAGGGCATGGTGACGGCGTTCTCGGCTTTCACCCAATCCGCGACTTCCTTGCTGTCCAGGTCCTCGAGCCAGCGATAGGGATCCGGAACTTTAACGCTCCCGTAAGTATCAACGGTGTCCACGGTACGCGTGGGCGGATATTCAATGCGGGCCTGCTGTGACAGAGCTGTGCTCGCTATCAAACCTGCGGAGGCAAGAAGCAGGGAGAGCCGGACACGGCGCATAGATTCCTCCATAACGGCGATGAACGGTCTTTGGTGCTGAGAAGAGAGTAGCTTCGGTTGCCGGCCAGTTTCGTACCCTCACCTTTGTACGCCAAATCGCTCCCCCGCCACCTGGATCTTCGAGAATGCGGGAGTGGGATACTGCCTAACACTTCGTGAGCCGGCCCCCGAACCTTGGGTGCTGGAAATCCTCGTACTGGCATCATAGGCCGCGACCTCGGCCAAGTCAACGTTTGGGTGCATCTCAAAGGCGTGTCTCGCCACAAAGGTGTGAAGACGCAGAAGGGTGAAGCCTTTTCCTCGTGCCTTAGCGACTCAGCAATGAAGGCCGAAGCCCCACTGATGCAAGTCGGATTACGCTTGATCCCGGGAGGTTGAATTGGGCAGGGTAACTACACTGAACCAAAACTCTCGGATGCACTTTACGACTTCAGAGAGCCTTTGGAACTCCACCGGTTTGGTGATATAGCAGTTGGCGTGGAGTCTATAGGACCGTACGACGTCCTCCTCCTCCTTCGAGGAGGTGAGAATCACCACGGGTATAGCCTTCAAGTCGTCATCGCTTTTGATTTCCTGGAGAACTTCCCTGCCGTTTTTCCTTGGGAGATTCAGATCAAGCAGGATGAGGTCCGGCCGCGGGCCCTGGGCGTAGGGGCCCTCCCTGCGAAGGAATGCGATGGCGTCGGCCCCGTTGTCGACAATGTGCATCTTATTTAACAATTTGGACCTGTTAAAGGCTTCCTGTGTCAGAAAGGCGTCCGTGGGACTATCCTCCACGAGGAGAATCTCGATCGGTCGAACCATCGTAGCTTCACTCATAAATCCCTCCCCGCCTGCTTTGAAAAACACTGTGCCGAAGGCATCTTGGAGTGCGGCGGCTTGACGCCGCCTTCGGATCGCCGCGGGACGCAAGCTTATCCGCCGCGCCGGCCGATTCTTCTACCCTCTGCGGCACCTCTCGAGAAGCGCTTCGATGCGCGTAAAGCGAAGGCGGCGTCAAGCCGCCGCACTCCAGGGCGCTGCGCGCATCTTCATGCCTTCCGAATTCCCCTGGCGGCACCAGGCACTCCCCTCCTTTACAAGGAAGGGAACTATTGTATTCGACATCAAGTCCGAGCGTCCAATAGACTGAAATAGAAAGTGCTTCCCATGCCTGGCGCGGACTCTACCCAGATTCGCCCTCCGTGCCGCTCTACAATCTTCTTGCAAATCGCCAAGCCGATCCCGGTACCGGGGTACTCCTTGCGAGTGTGCAGCCGCTGAAACACACCGAAGATTCGAGCAAAGTATTGGGGCGCGATTCCAATGCCGTTGTCGCGAACCGAAAAATGCCAGTACCTGCCGGCGCGTTCGACGCCAACGTGGACGCGAGGAGGTTCCCCCTTTCGGAACTTGAGCGCATTGCCGATCAGGTTCTGAAAAAGGGACGACAGTTGCACGGCGTCGCCGTGGACCGATGGGAGTGGGTCGCGGGAAACCTGAGCGCCGGTTTCCTGAATCGTGGCGGCGAGGTTTTGAAGGGCGACGGCGAGCGCTTGAGCACTGTCGATGGTCTCGAATCTCCCGCCCCGCATGCCGACGCGAGAGAACGCCAGCAGGCCATCAATCAAACTCTCCATGCGGCTGGCGCCTTCGACGGCATGCGCCACATACTCGCCGGCCACTTCGTCCAGTTTCCCCTCGCAATGGCGCTGCAGAAGCCCAATGAATCCACTCACCGCGCGCAAGGGCTCCTTGAGATCGTGCGAGGCCGCATAGGCGAACTGCTCGAGATCAGCGTTCGAACGGGCCAACTCCTGCGCCTTTTGCTCCAACGCCTCTTCGGCACGCCTGCGGTCGGTCACGTCCATGAAGGTGACCGCCACGTGGTTCGGGCGAGGCGAATATGCGGTTCCAGCGTAGTGCCGCCCCAAGTGACTCGCGTAAGGTTCGAAGGAAGTCCCTTCTCCCGTCGACAGCACTTGGGCAAAGAGCTTGATCCAGTAGTCGTCCATTTCGGGGGTTGCCTCGAGGGCGGTACGCCCCAGAACCTCGCTCGCGCTCAGGCCGGTGACTCGCTCAAAAGCGGGATTGACGTTGACGAAGCGAAAGTCGCGGGGATTCCCCTGCGCGTCGTAGATCATCTCGTAAACTGCCAGGGCACTTGCCGACCGCTCGAATAGCCGTCGATAGCGCAATTCGCTTTCCTCCAAAGCTTCCATGGCGCGCTTACGATCGGTGATGTCCTGAGCAGTCGCCACGACGGCCAGGACATGCGGGTTGCCGAACAGGTTCTGGAAAGTCGTCTCGACCGATCTCCAGGACCCGTCTTTGTGGCGGATGCGATAGGAAGCCCTATGGAGCGTGCCCGGTTCGGCCAGCACTTGCGTCCAAGTCTGGCGGACCCTCGCGAGGTCGTCCGGGTGCACCGTCTCAAAACCACTGCGTCCCACCAGTTCCTCGTCGGTGAACCCGCTAATCTGCCGAAAGGAGGGGCTGCGATAGCGAATTACAGCCTCTGCATCGTAGAACACGATGCCATCGTGACTGGTCTCGACGATCACACGGAATTTCGCCTCGCTTCGCCGCAGCGCCTCCTCCGCACGCGCTCGCTCCGTGATGTCCCGCAGGATGACGGTGAAAAACTTCCTATTCCCTAGTTGGGCTTGCGAGATGGAGGCTTCAATCGGAAACTCCGTGCCATCCGCGCGCAACCCGTGGATTTCCCCGCGTTCGGTCATCGCTTTGTAAGTGACGTTGGACTCTCCGAACAACCGGACGTGTTCGGCGTGGGCGGTCCGGAATCGCTGCGGAATGAATCGCTCCAGGGGCTGGCCCAGCGCCTCCGTGGCGGCGCATGCGAACATCTTCGCAGCGGCAGGATTAAAAAGCTCGATGCACTGGCGCTCGTTCACCGTAATCACCGCATCCATCGCCGAGCTGATAATACCGGACATCTGCTGCTCGCTGGTGCGCAACGACTCGTTGGCGTCCGATAATTCCGCCGTCCGTTCCCTTACTCGAGTTTCGAGTAGGTCCAGGGAGTTCCGGAGCGCGGCTTCGGCGGTGCGGGTGGCCGCGAAAGCTCCGCCGATCATCCAAAGCGCCGACGCAACAATTATAATAGCCAGCGCACTGCCTCCCAGGATTTCGACCTTTGCGATGAGGCTTATGCGCTCCTCAATCGCTTCCCTTTTGACTAGAAGGGCCTGCTCGGTTGCTTCCATCTCTGCCGTCATGGCTCTAATCCGATCCTGGAGTTGTCTTCCCCTGCCGCTCGAAATGAGAGCGACCGCCTGATCGCGCCGATCGATGCCCTCTTTCAAAACTGCCAAGCGGTCCGCCATGAGCGGCTCCAGAACATCCAGCCGCCGTTGTTGCTCGGGGTTGTCCCTCGTCAGGCGGCGGAGTTCGCGGAGCGCATCAGCCACAGTTTGCAGGGCGGATCGATAGGGCCCGAGGTATTGGGCACTGCCGGTAATGATGTAGCCACGCTCACTGGCCTCAGCGTCCGTGGCACTGGCGACGACCAGACGCAGGGTGGCGATCACCTGGTGAGTGTGGACTACCAAGGCAGTGTCCTCGCGCAGCCGGACCAGAATAGGGTAAGAGACAGCAGCCATGCCGACCAGACAAGCCAGCAAGGCCACGAAGCCCGTCTGAACCTTCCGCTCCGTCGAACGAAGCAAGCCCCCAGGTTCTTTCGCCTCCTCCTGCCGCCAAGCTCGCTCCTTGCGCGCCATCAGAAAGCTGATCAGCGTCCCCGCCCCGCACAAGCTGATCCACTTGGCGTTGTCGACAGGATTGGCGATGCGCCAACTGTAGGCAGGCGGCAAGAGGACATAAACGGAAGCCAAGGTGGAGAGCACAGTTGACAGCAACCCGGGCCCTAACCCGCCCACGTAAGCGCTTAAGATGATGGGAAATGCGAATATGACGACCGGAGCGTTCGAGTACCCTTCCGGCCCGAGGCCTTGAAGCACCAATAAGGTGGCCCCTGTGCTAATCAGGGCGAGTCCATACGCGAACCACCACGGTTGGCTGGCTGTGGGCGCGAGCCCGGGCAGCGCGTCCGAAGATCCTGATGTGGCGGCGCCAGGACGCTTAATGCCGAGAGTAGCCAGCACACGATTCAGTGCATCCATAAGTCCATCCAGAGAAGGCGAAGGGGGACAGACTGAAGCCGAACCCGCGCGGCTTCGCCAAAGGCGAGGACACTAATGATTCCCTGAGGGGAAGCCATCATATGACATAGCACAAGGTGAGTCAAATCATAAGTGATACGAATGTGAGTCAATACTCAGACGCGCCAACTCAACTACTTCGCCGCCTTTCGACCTCGCTCGGCAAGACTCCTAACCCCAAACCAGTCCGCGACACTCGTGTATGCCGCAAGCTCTACACGTGGGGCCGGGTGGGATTGGGTGGGTGGATCCTCGTTGGAAGCACCGCAGGTATCAGCAATAGACACTTTTCCGCCGGACTGTCTCCGTCTCATGAGAAATGCGTTCGTGGTTCACCGACTCTCCCAGTGCCTTGTCGACGATCGCTTCCACCGCATCGCGTCGAAAAGGACATGTGAGATAGTCGAAGGCACCTAGTTCGATTGCTTCGACGTGTGCCCCGGGTACGTACCAGTCTGCGCACACGATGATCGGAGGCATGGGGCCGATTCGAGCGGCGGACCTGAGAAGCTCACGAAAGTCCCCGTCGTCGAAACTTGCCTGGCAGATCACCAGAGCAATCTCCTCGTGCTCGAGCAGTAGTATCGCCTCCCTCAGCGTGGAAGCGAGCATGGGCTCGAAACCCTTGCGTAGGACCAGGGTGATGAGTCTATCCCGGCTCGCCAAGTCCGGGCAGGCAATCACGATGCCCACAGTCCGGTCCGCACACAACTCAACCGCCGGCCTGAGGTTCACGGCCAAAAGATCGGTCTTGCTTGAGCAATGCTCAATCTCAGGAATCAGCTCGATGGCAGACATCATGCCTCCTCCCCTGGGTTCCAGGTCAGTCGACCGGAGCTCGCACCTAGCGCCGAGCGCACTTTCTCCAGATGTATGGTATAAAGGGTAACTTGACGGTCGTCAATTATGCGGAGGGTATAATCTCCATCAACTGATAGATATAGGGCAATGTATAACTTTAGTTATACGACTTGTGGGCGGATTCTATTAATCTATCGGCGACGAATAAGGCCGCGTTCCAATGCGGCCACACCTGCGGCAGTGCGGTTGTTCACTCCCATTTTGTCCAGGATATGATTGACGTGAACCTTCACCGTACCTTCGCCAATGTGAAGAAGGCTGCCGATTTCCTGGTTGCTTTTGCCGTCCGCCACCAAGCCCAGCACTTCCAATTCCCGGTCAGTTAACCCTGGTTTGCTGAAACGCTCGGCTAATTTCGCCGCTACAGCCGGAGTGATATGGGATTGACCTGCAGAGACGGTTCGGATGCACTCCAGCAACTCCTCGCGGGGCGCCCCTTTAAGGACATAGCCTTTTGCTCCCCCCTGCAAAGCCCGGTAGATGTCTTCATTGTCGTCGAAAGTCGTCAGCACCACCAGCCGAGCACCGGGGAAACGCCGGCTAATGGCGAGGATTGCGTGCAGTCCGTCCATACCGCGCATTCGCAAGTCAATCAGAGCGACATCGGGGCGGTACTGAGAAAACTGTTCAACGGCCTCGCTCCCCTCGCCGGCCTCGGCCACAACCTTCATGTCCGGCTGGCGATTGATCATGGCGGACAAGCCCTCCCGCACCACGGGATGGTCGTCTGCAATCAGAATCCGAATGGTCTCGGGAATCTTCATGATGTCCGGCCTTCTCCGTCTCCCGTGGAGGTTCGAGCCGCAACGGTCAGCCGCGTTCCCTGGCCCGGCTCGCCGGAGATTTCAATCCGCGCCCCTATGCGCTCCGCGCGCTCGCGCATGCTGATGAGCCCGAACCCCTTGCCGCCCGCATGGGCTTTTGGGTCAAAACCCCGGCCGTTGTCGTGCACACAGAGGTCCACGCCGGATGGCCCGTAAGTAAGTTGGACTCGAATTTTGCTCGCCTGAGCGTGGCGGAGAGCATTCACCACCGCCTCCTGACAAATACGCAGCAGTGCCCACGCCTTGTCGTTCGGCAGCGGGTAGGGTTCGCCGCGGAGTGAGAACCCGACCGCGGTGGGGTTGCCGACTGTTACCCGGCTAAGGAAACTCTGCACCGCGCCAACCAGTCCCTCGGCATCCAACTCCGGCGGGCACAATGCCCAAACCGACCGCCGGGCTTCCGCAAGACCGCTGCGCGCCACGGCCTCGGCAAGTTGAATGCACTTGGCTACCTCAGCGGGGTTCGAACCATTAAGCTCGCGGGCAGCTTCTAACTGGAGCAGGATGCCGACAAAGTCTTGCGCCAGGATGTCGTGGATCTCGCCCGCAATCCTGTTACGTTCTTCAACGATCGCCGCTTCCTTAAGCTGCGCCATGATTGCCTGTTCGGCGCGTTTACGTTCGATGGCGTAGCGAAGAGACCGCCCCAGCACAGACGGCGCCAAATTGCCTTTCACCAGGTAGTCTTGCGCGCCCAACTGCACGGCGCTAATGCCCACAGCTTCGTCGTCCAATCCGGTCAACACTACGACCGGCACCCCGGGTTGGGATTGGCGCAAGCGAGTCACAGTGTCCGGACCTTGAGTGTCGGGCAAACCCAGGTCCAGGAGCACTACGTCGTACGATGCCACCGCCAGGCTGGCCAGCGCATCCTGTAGCCTTTCGACGTGCGTGATCTCAAACTGTGCGTCTCGGGTCCGCCTCAGAACATCTTCCAGCAACA
>Ga0116219_10003085_pt1 | contig 13414 bp, 9 predicted proteins | sample Sb_taG_4_FD_91019 | JGI IMG/M metagenome (GOLD analysis project Ga0116219, IMG submission 91019) | Peat soil microbial communities from Weissenstadt, Germany - Sb_50d_6_BS metaG | ecosystem: Environmental > Terrestrial > Soil > Wetlands > Peat | place: Germany: Weissenstadt | collected 2010-09-21
CACGTTCACCACCGTGGCGGCCGGCGGGTCCCAGACCGGGTGCGTGCTCTTCCTGTTGCCCTTGGCGGCCACCCCCGTCGAGCTGAAGATCTCGGGCAAGGCCGAGGCCGACTTCACCATCGCAGCGGCCGATATCGAAGCGGGATCCGCGATCGCCACGGTCCCACCAACGAGCGCACCGACCGTCCCGTCGCGCATCTCTCCGGTCACCGCGGTCACTCTCCCAGCTAGCGGCAATACTGGCACGGGCACGACTGGCACGGGCACGACTGGCACGGGCACGACTGGCACGGGTAATACCAGCCCTACCGGCACAATCGGCACAACTAGCACTCAGGGAAAGCACCACCATGTACACCGTCCCGGATACCGCCTAAGACACCACCGGACATCCCACCGCGCGCATCATCGGAGGAAGATGGGCTAGCAAGGTGGTCCCTTCAGGTAGCGACGTCAGCGGACTAAAGTCTAGGGACGAAAATGTCGAGGCCATCCCGAGCCAAACGAGGATGGCTCCTCCCCCATCCCCTTCTTTCGCGAGAATCCGCCTACAACTGGTATCAGCTCTCGCTCAGGTACGCCAGCACCATCGAGCGCTCGGTAGTGGTGGAAGTGCATTTGCGGCCGCCGTGTCGCCCTTATTTGCAGCGACCCGGCCAATAGCAGGTCTTGTTGCCGAAGCTGCGCCGGGCTCAGCGATGCCTCGTTGCAGGCCAACCATCGACACTGGCCCGGGTCTGCTCTCGATCGACGACTAGACATGTCGACACACAGAATGTCGATGATGGCAAGAGGCTCTGACTAGTACTCAGGTCCACGCGTTGGCCGAGGACCTCCGTGCGATTTTGGACAGAATCGAGGCCGGTAACCTCGAAGCCACGAGGGGCAGTGCGCCACCGGATCGAAGATGCGCTCGCCGCGCTCGACCCAGTTCAGGGCCAAGCTGCGCGATTTCGCACCCGAGAGTACCTAGGGATTAGAGGCGTATGGCTCCGCTCGGATGGCAATCCGACCCACCGACCCCAACGATGCACGATTTGGGACAAGAGATGCGCCCGTGCTGGCGCCTCGGGCAAACTTGGCAGTTGCATTGGTCGACAATTCCGATTCTTATCTGGCGATGATTGTTCAATCTGGTGGGTGTTCGTTACTACTGGCTTTACGCTTTACCGCTGAGAATTGCCCATCTTACCGTCACCCACTTGTTATGGCATCTAATGCTGCGCCACGAAGTCGAACCCTGGACCGCCACTGCCTTGGTGGGAACGTTCTTGGTCTTGGGTGTTGGATCGTCAGATCTGCTGTGGGCATCTAAGATCGGATTCGAAGGCTCCCTGGGTAGATCAAAATTCAGGGACCTCGTACGGTGGACCGACAAAGGGGTCCGGTCAGAGACGTCAGGGCGTGAGATATCACGAGCGTGCAGTCACGGATCGGTGGCAGTGCATCGTTGGGCGCTCGTGACAGTGCTTGGGGCCGAAAAGACCTAGACGACAATGGGCGTGGCTAAGGATCCCAGGCGATGTCGACGCGTCCTTTACGGCGGTGGTTCCTTGCCGGGAACGATCCACACCCACAACCCGCCTACAGGCTGGGGTGCCTGTCCCAGCACCGTAGTGATGAATGGCTTAATGTTGTCCGAGTCGGCGCTCTTTTCGTTCATGATTATCACTCCGACACCCCATCGATCGAGCGCACTTCGCACCTCGGCTGTAAGCGACAACGGTTCGCGCTTACCAGATGTAAGGCCGTCTAGAATAGCGGCTGCTGCATCCGGTGGCGCCAAAGAGGAGTACGGAGGGCTGTTTGAGTCCGGAACTACTGCGTAGCCACCTTCCAGAGCAAAGGGGAGGCCTGTCTCCGCCTGCCACGACATCACCTGCGTGATTGTTACGAATCCAGTCGGTAATACCAGGACTCTCGTCCCAACAGGAAGGTGGGATGCGTCCTTGGTGAACCAGACCGGCATGACGTTCTGATGGACGACGAAGGGCAGCGTATAGGCCCCGGCCACCGTCCAAAGAACGGTTCCCAGAGTCAGCGTGATGACCGAGCCCCAGACAGCGGGACGGGATGCGAACCAAGAACCGCCATGTCGGGCAGATCTCCCTCGCGTCCCCTTTGTTCCGAATTGCCACCACCGATCCGCGGAGATGGCCAGCAATACGGCAACGGCTAACCATGCCAGGATCGCGAACTTGCTGGGCGTGATGTCCTCGAGGACCGGCACATGTATGAACAAGCGCCAGACCAGCCACCACCGCCCGGTGGGAACCGCGTCGTTCACAATCCCGGCGGGGACGATCACGCTGCCGAGGGAAAACAGGGTTGCGACGCCGCCCAGCCCGATCATTACCCAGGCCAGGCGATCTCGGTACCAGACGATTGCCGAGATAGCGAGAAAGGTCACGAGGCCGAACCCGAGATATAAGAATGAAGGGCCGGCGGCGCCATAGTAGCCGTACGCCGCGTTGATCCAGCTCGGGTGTAAGAGTTGGGGACTGACCGTTAGGATGGTTGAGGGTGCCACCCCGTGATTCTGAAGGTTCAAGCTCGGCGCCGGTACCCCGACGATGTGGCGGGGGCCAAAGAGGGCGAACCATGCGGGATAAGCGAGCACACAGACTGCGATGCCGACGGTCCAGGTTGTGGCAACCCCGATTCGTCTTCGCAACGCCCACGCGGCACTCGGAGCAAGAGCCGCGGCAATCGCCCCACCGATGACGACACCTATCGCTGTTATGGTTAACACTTCGGTACCGCAGAAGAACTGCACAACCACCGCACCACCAAGCCACCTTCCGATGACCGCTGGGCGTCGGGAGGGTACCAAGCACAGTTGGTAGAGCAACAGGAACACAAGCGGTGGAAAGAACAACCAGGTTATGTTGATGTTTCCGTAGGGGTCGTTCCAGATCATGAACGGGGAAAAGCCGTAAAGCAGCGCGCCGGCTACCTGACCGGGTACGAAGCATGTGATCCGACGAATTGCGAAAAAGAAGCACCACCCCGACAGCACGGGCCCGATAAGGGCAGCCACATTGAACGAGGCGATCGGACCGAACAGGACAGTGACCGGCGACAGCAACAGTGAGGCCAGCATGTTGTCGGGGTCCCACATGACGTTCATCCCGCCCTGTCCCGCCTCCAGCAGGTGGGTGAAGAGAGGATTGGTCCCATGCGAGAGGGCATACGGCACCCAGGCGAGCAACCACAGCTCATGGCTCGGGTCACCACAGGCGCAAGTGATGGTCGATGTGGGGTGTCCGGTGACCCACACTCGCCACCACGCCAGTACTGCTAACGAGGCGAGCCCGGCGAGCACCCCGAGGTGCAGCCCGATCGAACGTCCACGGAGCGAGCCCATCTTCGTGTTGCCAATCACCGTGCCGAGGGCAAGTCCAGCTCACCCCCGCCAGCAGAGTCGAACGTTAGCGCCGCTGTGCAACCACCAGAAGAGTCATCCACTTGTTCCACACAAGATTCCTCTCACTTACTGCCTTACACACCCGGTCTGTCGCCCAACGACACCATAGCAATCATCTTGAGCGCATCGTCAGAAGTGAGTAAGGGCGACTAACGAATCATCGCGACTTGAGGCACCCTAACAAGGCCTATGGCTACGAGGCTGTAACCCATAGACCTCACGTAGTCGAAGTCCATGCCGGCAACCGCACTCAGTGAAAGCCATTCTGGTTATATGCGGAGGATCTCCGTCCGCGAGCTCGCTGCCGGCGCTCACGTGATGCCAGAACGACCTGCCGCGTCTTGAACAGCCACGTGCCGCCCTGGCCAGCGCTGAGGCAGCGGGTCGCCGATTACCCCGACCTGCCCGAGTCCCAGTGTTGGCGAGTGACGTGAGGACCGAGTAGCGCACGCCCACAGAGCAGGAGGTTCAACAGCTGCTCGAGCTGGCGTACTTTACCTCTTGCGCACCTCCGAAGGTCAAGATGCCAACCGATGCCGCCGACTCCAAGCTCGTAATCGGTCCCCCCGACTTGCGTCCACTCGGGCGCTCCAAGGTTCGGCGACTTGAAAACAGCAACGGAGACGGCGCTGCGTCTTGCCGAACTCCAGGAGCCGCCCTGCGAAATCTGGCGCCGTTCGAAGCGGTTGCTTAATCGAGAACCCCTACCTCTTGGTCATGCTGACCGGAGCACGCCGCAGAAGGCGACGGCGTCTGGGCGTGTCTCGGATCGTGCCCGCGACGAGCATCAGCGATAGCGCAACAACGCTTATGGCTGCCAGGACGAGACCGAGCGAGAAGGTCGTCGGCCAGTAGCGCAGTTCGATCACGTGACGACCTCCCGGAACGCGCGCTTGCAGCATGATTCTGTCGAAGGGGTGGAGCTGCAAAGGATGACCGTCGATGCTGGCGTGCCATCCTGGCAGATCGGTGAGGCGTAACCTCAGGACCTGAGGGCGAGTCGTGTCGACCACGATCTTCCACGACGACGAATCGAGGTTGCTGATCGGCACTGGAGTCCCCGCGGTGTCCACCGCCGGAAATGGGGAACCGACTTGGGTGCTCACCACGGTGGCGAGAGCCGAACCCGGTATCTGATAGAGCTCTTCGTTCCCTACATCCTCGTAGAAGACTCCGCCGATGGGCCCTGGTTGACCCGGCGGCTCGAGTACGTAGCTGATGCCGAAGCGACGAGCCAGGGTGGCACTCGTGATCGCCGGGCAGAAGACCGAAGCGTTCGCATATCCCGGCGACTTCCATCCCAAGTAATAAGCAAGTGGAATCATCGGGTCGTATTCGGCGAACTCGCGGATACGAAAGACCACGTTGACATTCTCGAGAATTCCGACCCCGGGGAGGACCGGGAGGCACGAAGACGCTCCGAAGCCCACCAGCGATGACCCGACAGCTCTCTCCAGTTGGGCCTCCGCCGGAGTCGTCGTGAGATAACTCCCACTCGAGGACATGATCGGTGCCCCCGCGCTCACCAAGAAAGCGGCTTCGCAAGCGAGGAGGACGATGCCGGCAATGCTTCCGGGGCTGATCGCCGAGCAGGACCGTCCTGGTCGCGGGCGCTCCGGGAGCTTCACGAGTCCCCAGACGACGGCGAGCCCGACCACCACCTCGATCACGGGCCATATGAAGCTGTGCGCGCGGATGCTTGCCGATCGCGGTGGCAGCCCCCGCTCGGCTATGAGCCAGACGAGCACCAGGATCAGTCCTGTCACCCCGAAGCCGATTCCCAGCAGCTTTCTGACGCGCTGGTCCTGGTGAGACCGGATCAAGGTGTCCATCCCCATCCCGGACAGCACCGCGATCGCCAAAATCATGGGTTGCATGGCGAAGAGCCAATAGGTGCCTAGGAGGACGTTGTCGAGAAGAGAGACCAATGGAGGGACGAAGACCAGGAGGGCCATCACAACCGCAAGAATGCTGAGCGAACGGACCTCTGGGCGCTTCCAGTGAACGGTTACGGCGGTCACCGCCAGCACGAGGGGCATCACGCCGACGTACATGGCCGTCTCGACGTAGTTCGAGTAGCCAAACCATTGATTGTGGATGAGGGGTAGCCCGTCGAAGCCCTGGAAGATCAGGTGGACGGCGTCGTTGATCGGCAGGGTCTGGGGCCCGTTCGACGGGCCCACCACAGTTCGGTTCGCCTTCGAGGCGAGTTGAAGCCCGGGGAGAATCAAAGGGGCTGCCAGCGCGAGACCCGCCACCGTTGCCGCCGCGAAATCCACAACAGGGCGGAGCAGCGACCCCGAACCGTTGAAGGCGGGCGTTCTCTGGAGCAAGGTCATGACGGCGAAGACAACGGAAGCGAGAACGACCGCTACGAGCAGCTCATCCGGGTCGCCTGAATACGTGGCGAATGCGAGAACCACGGCGAAGAAGGCGATATTCCGAGCGCGTCGTCGGCCGCGGAGGATGAGCACGGTGGCCGCGAGGATCCAGCCCAGCCACGACATCACCGATGAGTTCGGCCAACCCAGCCATCCGATGAACGGGCCACTCAACTCAAAGGTGGTGGCCGCCATCGCCGATCCCAGCGGGCTCAATCGGAGCACTCTCGCGAGCACGTACACCCCAGTGCCCGCGATCAGCACGGTGACAACGATTTGAACGGTGTACGCCAAGTGTACGGGAAACAGGTATCCGATCGCTACAGGGACACTGAACGGGGCTGATACCCAGTTGAATGCCAGGGGCGACCCGAGCACGCTGTAGGGGTTCCACAATGGCAGCTGCCCGTGGTGGACCTGAGTCCAAACCAGGTGCGTCCAAGGTATGAACATCATTATCTGATCACCGATAACATCGTTGTGAACGATGGAGTGAGGCTTTGCCGACAGGCCGTACCTCGACAACAAATCGTAAGGACCGAGCAGAGCACCGTGGAGTAAGGCAGGGATGAGGGCGAGCATGCCCGCAGAGAGGACCCAAATCAATCCCAGGAGATCGGGTGCCCACGCCCGACCGCTGTACCGAGCCTCAGCCTCCGGCGTGTTAGGTGTCAACCCGTGCCCCGCAAGAATGTTGACACCACTACAGGCATAGGACCGGCATCCGGCACCGCCCTGACTTAGTATCCCTGCTCCTCATACTTGGCATCACCCAGAGGATAAACCGAACTACAAGAGGTTGGCTTGTAGCGGCGGAATCTGATTCGTGGATACACAATCTGATGAGAGGCCAAAGAACGATCACGGTTCGTCTCGGTAAGCGCGTCTCCATCCCCCGGAGTTGCGGCCCTCTGCACCCCGGGGCAAGGCGGTGAGCGGTAACGTTTGACCGTCGACAATCCAGGGGGAACTAATTTTTGGGGGCGCTTGTGCGGGAGCGTCCTGAGGTTCTCGCCCCCGAGCTGGGGGTGTCCGGCGCCACCCCGTACCGGTGGAAGCACCAGGCGCTCATCGACCCGGCGCAAGCCGGAGAAGAAGAGTCGGCTGCCGGGCTCGTCCCGTCAGTTGCGATGCGTTCGGGTAGAAAGGGAATAAGCTGGTTTCCTATGCGGGTTCGATGCGAGTTCTGACCCTACGTCGCTGTCGCTGCTAAGTCTCACGCCAGGATACATAGGTCACCGTGGGAACGCTCGTCCCATCGCCGCTTTCCCGATCTAGAGGCGCTCCGCATCGGTCATCGAGAAGACCCGCACCTTTCTCGACTATCGGCCTTCATTTCGGGGTCATAGGACTATTTCTCATACTGTCGGTGATCGTCTGGGGACACGTCTGGTTGACGGGCCACCCGACACACACCATCACCTTGTCACTAGGTGATCCTGGGGGAGAAACGTTCTGGTTCGCTTGGTTGCCGTGGGCCATTCTCCACGGACACAATCCGTTCTTTACCAATGCCTTGTACGCTGGGCGTGGAGGGGTGAACGCACTCGCCAATGTCTCGGCCATGTTCCCCGCATTGATACTTTCACCGGTGACATTGCTCTTTGGTCCTATTGCGGCATTCAATGTGGCAGGGACGCTTTCTCCCGTCATCTCCGGCTATTTCATGTTTCTCCTGGCGCGTAAGTTCACGCACTTTGCACCGGCCCAAATCTTGGCAGGGCTTCTGTGGGCTTTCTCGCCCGAGGTTGTCCTCAATCTGCCCTTTGGGCACCTTAGCGACGTGCTCGGTCTCTTTCTTCCCCTCACTGGACTGCTCGCGTACGACGTTGTGATCGAACACAAGCGCCGACCATGGGTAGACGGTGTTCTGTTCGGAACCTTGGTGATAGCCCAGTTCTTTACCAGCACCGAAGTCCTCGCCATTGATGCAGTCTGTGCACCCGTGGGAGTTGCAGTCGGCATAGCCCTCGCACGCCGGGTGTTGTGGAATAGCCGTCGCGCACTGGTAACCGCCGCCGGTGCGGCGATTGCTGTGGCTGCCATTCTGCTGGCGTACCCGGTCTGGTTCGCTGTTGCAGGGCCAAGGCATATCACAGGACCACCTTGGCCCTTTGACTACAACGCTCCATTATCGGGCTACCTGACGTGGGGCGTGCTCGTGTTTATCGTTGTCTCTATACCTGTCTGGCGGACACGACCGCTTGCTTGGTGCGCGGCTTTCACCGGCATATGGGCCTCGATGCTTTCCTGGGGTGGCACCGGCACACTTATCTTTGAACAGGGCACTCACTCAAGCCTCTGGCGGCCGTGGAGCCTCTTTGAGCACTTACCGCTGTTTTCCAACATTGAAACCTTCCGTTTCTCCGATGTCGTCGCCTTCTGTGCGGCCATACTGATGGCCATTTCGCTTGACGGATGGCAGAAGTCCGCCACGCAGAAAGCTGCTAAGCGTGCAAAGAAGCGAGTGCAAGGGCCACCCCGGTCCCTGTTGGCACTGCCTGTCGGCATAGGCATCGGTGCGACCGTGGCCGCATTTGCTGCGTTGGTACCCATTGCAGCCACGTACACGCTTCCGTTGATGGAGCATTCGACTCCGACTCCTGCCTGGTTCACCCATGAGGCGATACGGCTCCCGCAAGGAACCAGGGTTCTTACGATCCCGTTCACGGTGAACGAAGTCGGCCCACTGCTGCCGCTCAAGCTGCTTGGAACCGAAGTCATGGCCTACCAGGCCGAAGACTCGTTCCGATTCGATCTCACTGGCGGCTACATGGTGGTGCCCGGCACGGGGGGCATTTCGGTTTATCGGCGTCCACTTGGCGGCACGTCGGAGATCCTCACTCGCCTGTCTGACCCGGGGTTGTCGCGACCAGCCCTCTCATCGAACATCGCCGAGGTGAGGACATCTCTGTACCGATGGGAAGTCCAAGTAGCGGTGATTCCCCAATCCGCTCGCTATCCCTACGCTGTGCGGTACCTGACAGCCGTCTATGGCCGTTCGCCTGTGGAGCAACGTGGTGCGGCGGTCTGGTATGGGACAATCCGACGGAGCCAAGCATTGCCGTGAGTGAGCAGAAGCATCTTTGCTAGGCCGTCAACCGGCTGGCACCGAGCAGGTTCCGTCCGAGGCCTGGGTCGGCCTGGCGACGGCTTCAGGGCGATCGCCGGGGATATCGGCCGCATCGTGTATCGAAGTGGTCCGAGCGCAACGTGCCTCCCCGGTCGATGGTCGAGGCGACAGTAAGTCAGCGGAACCCGCACGGTATCGCCATACCCGCCGACACGAATACTGAGTCAGGTTGGACCACTCTTGTGACCAACACGCCAACGCCGGCGGTTGGGCAGCGTCGTGATCATGATTGCCCGTTCGCCCGACTTGAGCGCAGCGGCCGCCAGAAGCCGGCGGCCGAAGGGGGCGAGCTTCGAGTAGAAGCGCTCGGCCTCTGTCATCCAGACATCGGCGGGGCCGTGCTCTGCCAGATCTCACGAACCACGATCTGGATGATTGCACCCGCCGGGATCGCGAGAAGAACGGCGACGAATCCCCCGATGAGCATCACGCCGATTCGGCAATATGGCGAGCCCTTGGCACTGAGCAACCGGCTGCTGTGTCCACTGAGCCCGAATAATCGGTGGTTTTGGGACGTTTGGCCCTTCTGCGACCTCCAACGGGTGGGAAAACTTGACAGATCGAACGTTGCGTCCTGAAGGGGAGGACATGGAGGGCACCACCCTTGAGGATCTAACGAGACAGGAGTGCTATCGCCTGCTCCGCGAGAGCGCCGGCAAAATCGGACGGGTCGGAGTCTCCTTTGAAGCTCTCCCTGCGATACTGCCGGTCAACTACGCCATGATCGACGACACCATCGTCTTTAGAACTGGGCAAGGCACGAAGTTGCACGCAGCCATCTGCAATGCCGTGGTTGCTTTCGAGGTTGACGACTCCGATACCTCTTCCGGATGGAGCGTCCTCGTCGTCGGCCACACCGTCGAGGTAACTGAGCCTGAAGAGATCGCCGCTGCCCTCGCCGTAATTCCTGACGGCTGGGTGCCCGGTGAACACGAGCACGTCGTCAGGATCACCTTCTCACGGATCGGCGGCCGTCGCATCCACCGACACGAATAAGACGAGTTCGAGGATTAGGGTCTGTCTTACACGCCCTAGGGATCGAGGAACTGCGGGTCCATCATGGTCGATCTTCGTCGCGGTACATCCCTGCCTGACCAGAACCGTCATCCTCAGTGGTCCGCCACGGCCTGGCTAGTTTACTCCTGTGGTCTCTCACCCCTGTGGTTCCTGCGCCGTCGACCGCCGAGGAATTTGCCCGTGAACTGATCCGACAGACCGACGCGGCGCTTGATCCAGTCGTAAGCGCGCACGGCTTCCTTGTCGGCGTAGATCAGCAGTGCCTTGGCTCCGTCGTCGGGACGGGCCCGGTATTCGGTTGAGCGGGCCGTCGGATGGTCCTCTTCTGTGTAGTAATAGACGGCGAGTGACCGGCGGGCCGTCTCTGGTGGGCAGCGTAGTGGGTCGGGATGACCATGCCAGGTGTCGGCGCCAGTGGTGAAGACCACGGCCCGGTTGCCGACCGGGGCAATCACCTCTTCGCGCACCTTCATGTCGCGGCTCCACAACTCGAGGTCGCCACCGTACTCGGGGGGCCAGTCAGCGTTCAGGTAGACAAGGAGATTGGCTCGGCGCCGCCAGTGCCGCTTACGGGGGTGCACGGTGAAGTCGGCGTGGATGTTGAGGTAACCGCCTGCCTGTGTCTGGTGTAGTCCAGCTCCTTCCAGGGAATCGTCGCTGATCAGATTGTCGATCCCAGTAAGTCCACTCAGGAACGCCATGAAACGGGGCGAGGTCAGTTCTCTCCACACCGACTGCAATGTGGGCCCCCAAGAGGTGGGATCGGTATTGCTGAACTTCCGCTCGTTTGCATGCACATAGTTGATCCAATGATCGTGGTCAACGGCGGGGAACTCAGCCTCGGCTCGCCGTACCACTTCAGGGAGCAAAAAGCTGTCGAGCGCAATATGAGGGAACGGCGACGCCAACTGGTACTGGGATCTCAGCACCGGCAGCGAGCGCTCGAGCACGTCGAGGTCGACGACTGAGTCAGTTCCTTGATCGTTCTCTTCGGCGGGCTCTGACGCAGTCATCGATGTGAACTCCCCCCACACGTACTGCCGGATTCGACCTGAGCATGCAGCGGAGAAAGGGTCGAAGATAAGGGTAGAAGGTCCCATTTCTTTCACTCAAGACACGGCACGCGATGTCGCCCATCGGCGTGGCAATGCGCCACCGACGCCGACCAGTGATTGGTAGACGACACCAGCTACCGAATCAGATCGACAGACAGGGTCACACAGACAGGGTCACACAGACAGGGTCACTCAGGCAGGGTCACTGTCGTGCTCGAGGGCATTAGCACAAGCCCGCGGGGTGTGAATCAGGCCTCACACCATCGAACCGTATGCGTTTCATCAGGTCCTGGAGAACCAGGGCGGACAGGAAGAGATCAACCGGCTGACAAGTGGCAGGACCCAGGGTGTGAACCCTTATCACGGACCGTGTCTGCCGAAAGGACTTTGGACCCTAACGAGCGGACCTCCAGACTCGTACGATTCGATGGTGAGCCCAGCCGAGAACTCGCAGGCCATCACATATGACGGCCTGCCCGCCGAGTCCCCAATGGGAGCCCCGCTCGACTGGGCGTGGCTCCGTGGGGCGAAGAGCGAGTGGGGGGTCCATCCCAAACCCAGCCCACGCGGCTTGACCATGCTGGACATCGCAGTGGGATCGTATGGCGATGTCGCCGACCATCCGGGGCACCGCTCCATGGCCCCGCGAGGCGCGGATGTGGGTGACGACACAGCCGACATGGGTTACATCCTCAACTGGAAGACCGACATGTGGTCGGACAACGTGACCGAGCTCTACGAAGAAGCGGTTGCCCGCCAGTGGTCCGCCACCCGGGACATCCCTTGGGGCGAGCTGCGTGAGCTCCCCGCCGACGTCGAACACGCCATGTGTCAGCTGTGCACGTTGCTCACCGAAGTGGAGATGATCGCTGCCGACCTGCCGGCGAAGTGGATGTGGCGGATGAACCACGACTTCATCGAAGCCAAGATGTTCCTTTGCACCCAGATCATGGATGAAGCCCGCCACGCCGAGGTATTCCGCAAGCGGGCCTTGGCCAATGGTGGTGGCCTACTGGTGTCGCGGGGCGGGCCTACGAGCCTGTTGCGCACCATCATCGAGGCGAAGACCTATACCCAGGCCAGTGCCCTCTTGCACCTCCTCGGCGAGGGGTTCGTGCTTGACATCTTCCGCATGGGCGAGCTCATCGCCCCCTCCGACGTCGAAAAGCGCATCTTCCGCATGTGCATGCAGGACGAGGCTCGCCATGTCGCCTACGGCACGATGCACCTGCGCTACGCCATCGACCACGATCCCGATGTCGCCGAGGAGATCCACGAGGCACTCGACCACGGTGAGCAGGTGCTGATCGACTTCGGCACGGCCCCCGACGTCTCCACCGCCCTGGCCGTGCTGCTGGCCGGCGGCGTCGAGCACGTCGAGGACAAGGGATTCCCACTGTCGATGGAACTGACCAAGAAGCAGCTCACCTCCTATTTGGCCCGCTGCGAGCGTGCCGGGGTGGGCCGCCTGGACCGGACGTCGATCCCACTCGACATGCTGGGTATCGACCCTGAGCCCATCCGGGCAGCGAGCGCGGCGGCTCGATGAGCGCCAGGGTCGACGCGATCTCCTTCTTCGACGCGCTGGCCGACGAGATGAACGCCCACGCCGAGCGTTTTGCTCCCCTGGGCGAGGCCGAGATGGCCGTCGTGCTGGTCATGGGTCGCTCAGGAGGCGACTTCCGCGTACGGCTCGATTTCGAAAGTCTCGGGTGCACCGGCGTGGTCGAGCTGGACGACACGGAGGCAGGCGGGGCCGATTTTCGCCTTGAGGGCCCTCTCGACGCCTGGCAGGCGATGTTCGACGATGTCGCCACCAACGGCCATGCCACAGGCCTGTACACGATCAACAGTCTGGCCCTGATGGGCGATCGTATCCGTTGCCAGGGTGACGATCCCATGGGACTGGACAAGTTCTCGCGGTTCAACCAGACGTTGCAGGAGTTCTTCGACGGCGCCCGCCACCTCGCGGTCGGCGCCGGCTGAGGGGGCGACGATGGATGCACCTCGTTGTCCGCATTGTGGCAAACCGGTCCTGCGGGCACTGGATCTCCCCTACGGGTGGTGGGAGTGGCGCGAGGACGGCTACCAGCTTATGACTGCCTCTCACCGGGTCGATGTGGCGCCGTGGGTCCACTGGGACTGCATGGGCGAGCTGCGCGAATTCCACCCCCACGACTTCGGCCAACCCAGCCCGCGGGTGAGCCATGGCACGTAAAGAGTCGGCCGCTGACGAGCGGCTCGTGACGCCGGGTGGCACGTCGTGAGCCTTCAGGTCCTCGAGGACCTCTGTATCGGGTGCGGCGCGTGCGATTTCTCGTGTCCGACGAGCGCGTTGGCCAAGACGGACTCGTATCTCGGCCTGTTCGCTATCGACCCCTACACCTGCGACGACTGTGGG
>Ga0116219_10003097_pt1 | contig 13378 bp, 10 predicted proteins | sample Sb_taG_4_FD_91019 | JGI IMG/M metagenome (GOLD analysis project Ga0116219, IMG submission 91019) | Peat soil microbial communities from Weissenstadt, Germany - Sb_50d_6_BS metaG | ecosystem: Environmental > Terrestrial > Soil > Wetlands > Peat | place: Germany: Weissenstadt | collected 2010-09-21
CGTGCCATTCGATGGACGAATCTAGAAGGCGAGGGGAGGGCGTACCGGTGGACATCGTCACACTGCTGTACGGCCGCCAGGACCAGGACTGGCAATCTCGGGCGAACTGCATGGGAGTCGATCCCGACCTGTTCTTCCCGGAGCGTGGTGCATCCACGCGCGAGGCGAAGGAGGTCTGCCGAGGTTGCGTGGTGCGCGAGGACTGCCTCGAGTACGCGCTCGCCAACGGCGAGAAGTTCGGGATCTGGGGAGGGCTCTCCGAACGGGAGCGACGGCGTCTGCGCCGCGCCCGCGCCATGAGCCGGCGCGCCGCAGCCACCGCGTCGGCCTCCTGAGCCATCGCCGGCGCGCGCCGACGCGCCGGCCCGACGCCCTCCCGGCCTCTGCGGCGCGCCAGCGAGGGGCGTGCGACCGGTTGCATCCCGCTGATGTGCGGGCCGGGGAGCACGGGCGCGCGCGAGACGCGCCCGGCTCCCGCTCTCAGGCGGAGCCCGACCCCGACAGGCGTGCTTCGACGGTGCGGTCGGGATCGAGGTCCAAGGCCCGCCGGCGCGAGGCAGGCACGGCCGCGACCACCGCGGCGGGGGCGAGGCCGACGAGCTCGGCCCGCGCCACGGAGCTCCCGGCCTCCTCGGCCAGGCGCCGCACGGCGTCGTAGGCCTGGGCGGGCCCGTATGCGAAGGGGTCGACGAGGTTGCACGACACCTGGGCGACCCCGTCCACGGCCAGACCGAGGGCGCGCACGGCCGGGCCCCGGATGGCGGTCGCCACCGCCCGGGCCACGGCCAGGTCGGGCGTGGTGAGCCACACGTTGTACGCCACCAGCGCACTCCGGGCACCGACCGCACACGCCCCGGCGCTCGGGTGTGGTTCGCGGGGACCGGTGTCGGGGGCCAAGGCGCCGAAGGCCTGGCGCCGGAGCTCGGGCAGGGAGCGCCCCGGTCCGTAGCAGAAGCAGGGCAGGGCGAGCTCGGCACCGGCCCAGGCGGCGAAGCGGTCACGCGCCTCGAGGGCGGGCGAGAGATCGTCCCCGGGCCGGCACGGGCCGCCGCCGGAGTCCAGGGGCACGAAGGGCACCACGTCGAGGGCCCCCAAACGCGGGTGCACCCCCTCGTGGCGGCGGAGGTCGACCTGCTCGAGCGTGGCCCGGGCGACGGCGCGCACGGCACCTTCGAGAGCGGGCCCGGGACCGGCCATGGTCAGGACCGACCGGTTGTGGTCGGGGTCGCTGTGCACGTCGAGCAGCGAGTCCGCGCCGGCGGCGGCGATGACATCGACCACTCCTGGGTCGCGGCCTTCGCTGATGTTGACGACGCATTCGAGCACGGCGATCGTCATCCCCCACCGCGGGCAGGGGCCGGGGGTGTCAGTTGCGGCTGACCTGCAGGCTCGAGATCCGACGGCGACGGAGGATGCGGCGACGCTCGCGCTCGGAAGTCCCGCCCCACACGCCGTGGTCCACGTGGTTGGCGAGGGCGTATTCCAGGCACGGGTCCTTGACCGGGCACTCCGAGCAGGTCTTCTGGGCGTTCTGGACGCCGATGCCGTCGCTCGGGAAGAACACGGCCGGATCCATGTCCCTGCATCTGCCCTGGGCCATCCATTCGTTGTCCATGGCGCCTCCGATGCCTCGATCACACTACCAGCGGCGCCTGTCGGTCCCTCTCGCAGGCGAGGGGCCCTCACGCTGGCGACGGGCCTTCGACCTGCGGCGCCCCCGGCGGGCCACCGGTCATGGTGCTGGCACGACCGGTGGCCAGCGGGGACTTCCCGGGGGCGCGTCGCCGGCGGTGGCGTTGCCGACCCTGCATACGGCGGGCGGGGCCGGATCCGTCACCCGTTAGTCTGGGCGGGCTTCGCCGAGCACGAGGAGGCGCGGTGGTCGAGGAATTCGAGGAGCAGGAAGAGCCCCAACCGCCGCGCGGACATGTCCGGGTGGTGTACCTGGGGCCGGTGGCGCCCCACTGGGAGGTGCAGTCGACCTACGGTGAGGCCTCCCTCATCGACCCGTTCCGGGACCGGACCCTGGCGCGCCTGACGCTGCTGCCCCCCCACGACCCCCAGTTCCGGCGCAACCGCGAACGCGTGGTGCGCGACGCGGAACGCGAGCACCTCGAGCTCGAGTGGGACCTCGGCATCCCCGAGGAGGAGACCGCCACCACCGCGTGAGGGGCGTGGCGCGCCGGGGATGGGGCGATGCGGACGTCCCCGGAGTGTCAGCCGTCGGTCTCGGTGAGGTCGATCCGTTCGAGCCACAACCCGGGAGCGTCCACCTCGGCCGGAGTGGGCAGGGTGTGGGGGCTCGACCACAGCCGGGCCAGGCCCTCGTCACCGGCGCGTTCGAACACGCCGCGTACGAAGTCGGCACCCCGGTCGATCTGGGCGGGACCCAGATCGAGCCCGAGCATGTATTCGGCGGCCCGATCCGAGCTCTCCCGGTCGACCTGGCGCCGCCGCCATGCCTCGGCGATGGCCCCGCGCCCGCCCAGCAGCCTCGCCGCGGCCAGATCGAGGACGTGCTCGACGTAGCCCAGCAGCGCCGCCACCACGGCCAACAGCTCGTCAGCGGCGCGCCGGCGAACGGGGGAGGGTTCGAGGTTCATCAAGGCGGTGGGGTCGCCCAGCAGGCTCTGCAGCGCCTCGGGTTGGGTGAGGTCGATCCCCTGGAGCCGGTCGACCAGTCCGGCGGTCTCCTCGGCCATACCCTGGACCACCCCCACGAGCAGCTCGCGCATCCGCTGCGCCACGTGGGGCCGGCCCAGCACGGCGTGCAACGTCACCTCGCGCAGGCACACCCAGAGCCGCACCTCGTCGGGGACGAGGCTCCAGTCCTCGGCGAAGCGCGCCGCATTGGCGGGCACCACCAGGAGGCGGGGCGAGGTGCGGGGGATGGGCAGCTCGTAGGGGCCCATGGTGGAGCGGGCCAGGTGCCCCACCGCCGAGCCCAGCTGCATGGCCGCCAGCATGGGCCCCATGGTCGCCATCCAGCGTGCCAGCAGGTCCGCCGGCCCCGGACCTTCCCCCGGATCCTCCAGGGACCCGAAGACGGGGTCGATGTCGCCGGCGCCGCCCGCGGTGCCGGCGCTGGTGGTCCCACCCACGTAGCCGAAGCCCCCGAGGTCGCCCCCTCCCGGGCCCGACGGGCCGTCGGGGCCCGGGGCACCCTCGGGGCGGTCCGGGGCGTCGGGAGCTCCAGGGGCCTGTCCGGCGTCCTGGGGGGCGTCGGGCGGGGGGGGGCCGGTCATCGCCTCGAGCAGGAAGCGCCAGTCCTCGACGGTCTGCCACGCCCACGCTCCTGGTCCCACGGCCTGGATCTCGACGGTGGCACCGGTGGGGGTGATGGGCAGGCCCGTCAACTCGGCCACGTGGAGCTCGGCGATGTGCGCCAGCTCCTCGAACCTCATCCGGTCGGCAGGATCGACGTTGCCTTCGGGCTCGCCGCCCGTGGCCACCCCTTGGGCGAGGGTCCGCGCCAGGTCGATGCGGGCACCCCCAGGGGACGACCCACCCATGAGCTGGAGCAGGTCTCCGAGAATCTGTTCCAGGAAGTTGCCGCCCGCGCCCGGGCCGGGGAATGCCACTCCCTGCATCGTAGGCGGGGCACCGGCGGAACCGGTCCGCCGGGTGCGCACGTCGGGCCGGGGGGTGCGGGGCCCGGACTTCGTCAGGCCAGGGGAGGTCGGCGCCGAGACGTCGTCAGCCCTGGGGGGAGTCGGCCAGCTTCACGGGGACGACGGCAGTGCCTGTCCCGCGCTCCACCGCCAGCTGCACGGTCGTTCCCGGGGCCACGGTGTAGAGACGCTCCTGCAGGTCGGCGACGGAGGTCACGGGGTGCGTGCCGACGGCCACCACCAGATCACCGGGACGGAGTCCCGCCTTCGACGCCGGGCTCCCCGACATGATGCTCGTCACTTCGGCCCCCGGTTCGGACTGGTCGGTGCACACCACGCCCAGCCAGCCGTGGTCGACGCCGTGGGCATTGGCGAGCTCCAACGCCACGCCCTCGGCGAGCGGGGCAGGAACGAACACGCCGATGGTGTCGGCCCCGGCGCTCATCTCCCCGTCCAGGATGCCGATGACGCGTCCGCGGCTGTCGAGAAGGACCCCGCCCCACGACGTCGGCCCGAGGGGCATCTCCGCCTCGATGGTGTTCACGAGGTCGGGCCCGCCGTCGAGGGTGACGCCGGCTCCCACCTCCTCCACCATCCCCACCGCGGCGGCGGCGTGGCTCGACGGTGAGGAGGGGGACTGCGGGCCGTCGCACAGGCAGGCCACGATGTCGAGATCGTCGGGTTGGACGACTTCGTCGGCGAAGGTGGCCGGTGTCAACCCGCCGCCGGTACTGATGACGGCGACGCCCGAGCGCGCGTCGCTTCCCTTCACCTGGCCGAGGAGGCGCTTGCCCGTCGCGGTGACGACGTCGATCTCCTTCGCACCCGCCACCGCCGACGCCGCGGTCACCACCAGCTCGCCTCCGGGAAGGACCACACCGGTCATGTGCGTCGGCCCGCTGGCGTCGAGGGGCTCCAGAGCGACCAGCGACGGTCGCACCGAGGCGACCATGCGCATCACATCGTGACCGACGAGGGGCATGGATGTGAGCGAGGTGGCCGAGGCGGGGACGGAGTTCGATCCGGTGACGACGTCGGCTTTCGACGTCGCTCCCTTGGTGTCGACCAAGCTGAGGACGACGGCGAGCGTGGTGGCGAGGGCGGCCACGCCGACGACGCCGGCGGCCAGCGACGCCCGTTGGGCGCGGCGGCGGTGCCAGCGGTCCGCGCCCGACCCGAACAGGGAGGGGACCGACGGGGGCAGGCCCAAATTCGAGACCTCGGAGGGGTGGCGCCACAGCCGGTCCTCGGGTGACACCCACCCGCGTTGGGGGGCTCCCGCCTCGTCCCCGGTGCTGTCCGGATCCTCGGGGACGTCCCCACCGGTGAACGGACTCCCACGTTCCATCGTGCCCGAGGTTACTGTCGAGCCCTGCGCAAGGGACGTCGCGGCGCCGTCACGCGGCACGCCCCCAGCGTGGCTGAGTGGTTACCCGTAGCATGGTTCCCGTGCGAGCGGGGCGACGTGGCTAGGGATCTCGCCATCGACCTCGGCACGGCAAACACCCTCGTCTATGCGCGGGGGAAGGGCATCGTGCTCAACGAGCCGACCGTGATCGCGCTCAACACGCGGACCCAGGAGGTCCTGGCCATGGGTCAGGACGCCTGGCAGATGATCGGGCGCACACCCGGGTACATCGTGGCGGTCCGGCCTCTGCGACAAGGCGCCATCACCGACTTCGACATCACCGAGCGCATGATCCGCTTGCTGCTGCAGCGCTGTGGCGTGTCCCGGCTGAACCGTCCCCGTGTGCTCATCTGCGTTCCCTCCGCCATCACGAGCGTCGAGCGTCGGGCGGTGAAGGAGGCGACGCACCGCGCCGGTGCGTCCGCCGCCTATCTCATCGAGCAGCCCATGGCGGCGGCCATCGGTGCGGGGCTTTCCATCCACGAACCCATCGGCAACATGGTCGTCGACGTGGGCGGTGGCACGTCGGAGACCGCCGTCATCTCGCTCGGCGGCGTGGTGGCGTCAGAGGCGATCCGCTGCGGGGGCTTCGACATCGACGCCGCCATCCAGATCTACGTGCGTCGCGAGCACGGCGTGGCCATCGGCGAACGTACCGCCGAGGAGATCAAGCTGGCCATCGGATCCGCCGCGCCCTACAGCGGTGAGGTCAAGGCCGAGGTGCGCGGTCGGGAGCTGATGACGGGGATGCCCAAGACGGTGGTGCTCTCGCCCGGGGAGCTGCGCGGCGCGGTCGAGGACCAGGTGCGCCAGATCATCACGGCCGCCGTGGACTGCCTGGGCGCGGCCCCCCCCGAGCTCGCCCAGGACATCATCTTCCAGGGCATCCACCTGGTGGGGGGAGGGGCACTGCTGCGCGGCCTGGCGCGGCGCCTCGCCAACGAGACGGCCGTGCCCGTGCACCTGGTCGACACTCCCCTGGAGTGCGTGGTGCTGGGCGCGGGACACTGCCTCGAGTCCTTCGACACGTTGCGCCAGTTGTTCGTCGCCGCCGACGCCTGAGCCGACCGGGCCGGGTCAGGGCCGGATCAAGAGGTCCTCGGCCGCCTGGCGCACCTGCCAGTCGCGGTCGTCGAGGCAGCGGCGCAGCGCGTCGTCGACTCGGGGGTCGTCGAACGCGGCCAGGGCGATGGTGGCGCGGCGGCGCACGGCTGCCTTGTCCCCGAGCGCGACGAGGACGACGTCCAACGAGGCCGGATCGCCGATGGCGCCGAGGGCGGCGACGGCCGCTTCGCGACACAGCGGGTCGGCGTGCGCGGTCACCACCGTGGACAGGGCATCGGCCGCCGGGCGCCCGCCGTTCGATCCCGCCTCGCCGAGCGCCCACGCCGCGGTCTCCACCACCGTGGCGTCGGGGTCCGCCGACACCGTGTGCACCAGGTCCTCGACGAGCCCGGCCCCGGCCCCAGCCTCATTGGCCGCGAAGCCCCGGCCGGTCAGCACACAGGCACGGCGCCGCACCACCGGATCGGGGTCGTGCAGGGCGCCGCGAAGCACAGCCGCGTCGAGGGCACCCATGCGGTGAAGCGCACCGAGCGCGCCGGCGCGCACCTCGGGCTCGGGGTGGCGCAGCAGCGCCGAGGCGCGCCGCAGGTCCCCTCGGTGTCCCGCCGTGACCGCGTCACGCACAGGGGCGCTCCGAGGAGCGGGGGGAATCATGGCAGGCTGGTGATCTTCTGAATCGCCCTTCCCCATGTCGACCTCCCAAACCACGCTACCGCCGACAACCTCCCGTACCTCCAGGCGCCGCCGGCGCTGGCCGGTCGTCCTCGTCGTGGTGCTCGTCCTGGTGGCGGGGTTCGTGGCGGTGTCGTCGCTCACCACGGCGCCGTACACGGAGCTGGTGCCCGGTGACGCCCTGCCCGTGTCGAGCCTCATCTCCGTGCCACCGAGCCGCGCCCATCCGATTCACGGCAAGGTCCTGCTGACCGACGTCGGGGTGCAGTCCCTGCGCTACCTCGAGTACTTCTACGTGAAGCTCTTCCCGGACCGGGTCAACACCGTCGTCCCCACCGGAGCCCTGACCAGCAACCTCCCCGAGAGCGAATTCAACGCCCAGGGCACCGTGGACATGGCCGAGTCGCAGTTGACGGCGAAGGCCGTGGCACTGCGCCAGCTGGGCTATGCGGTCCCCGAGCGCGACGTGGGCGTGACGATCTATGTCATCGATCCCGGATCGCCGGCTTGGCGGACGCTGCAGGTCGGTGACGTCGTCACCGCCATCGGCGGTGTGCCGACCACCAACCCCCAGGCCGTGCAGAACGCGGTGCGCGCCCATCAACCGGGGGACACCGTGACGATCCGCGTGGGCACCATCACCCAACCCACACCCGGCCATGACGTCTCGGTTCGCCTCGGATCGATCACCAGCGACGGCAAGAAGATCGCGTTTCTCGGCATCGGGGACCCCGCCTCGGGGATCGCGGCCATGGGAACGCAGCCTGAATACGACTTCCCGTTCCCGGTGAACATCAACAGCGACAACATCGGCGGGCCCTCGGCCGGGCTGGCGTGGACACTCGGGATCCTGAACGCGCTGGGCGGTGGCCAGCTCACCGGTGGCCGGATCGTCGCCGCCACGGGGACGATCCGGCCCGACGGCAGCGTCGGCGACGTGGGGGGCGTGCAGCAGAAGACCGTTGCCGTCGAGCAGGCAGGGGCTTCGGTCTTCCTCGTACCCGATCCCGAGCTCGCCACCGCCCGGGCCATGGCCACCCCGGGCCTCAAGGTCATGGCGGTGGGCTCGCTCGGTCAGGCGCTGTCGGACCTCGAGCGACTGGGCGGGAACCTGGGCGACGCCGCCAAGGGCCCGATTCCGGGCCCCGACGGCCACAGTGTTCCCGCCAACTGGCAGCAGTCGCCGTGGAGCTGACCCCTCGCCGCAGCGTCGTGCGGCCCTCGCAGTCCGCGCCCGTACACGGCGCGTCGTAGGCTCTCGCCCATGCCAGAGGAGCGGCTCACGATCTCGTCATCCGCCCGTGTGCACCCCGACGAGGTGGCACGCCATACCTTCGGCACGACCCGGCGGGGGTTCGACCCCGCCGAGGTGCGCTCCTTCCTGGAGCACGTGGCGCGCGAACTGGTGGCTGCGGCCGATCGGGAGCAGGAGCTGCGTCGGGCCCTGGCCGAGGCCGAACGCCAGGCGGCCAATCCGATCCTCGACGAAGCCACGCTCACCGCCGCGCTGGGCCTCGAGACGGCTCGGGTGCTGCGCTCTGCGCACGAGGCATCCGCCGAGCTCGTCGCCCGGGCGGAGAACGACGCCGCCCGGATGCGAGCCCAAGCCCAGGAAGAAGCCGAGGATCTGGAGCGCCACAGCCAGCAGAGCGCGCACGACCGTGCCGCTCAGGCCGAGGCCGCCGCGGCCGAGACGCGCCGGCGCGCCCACGAAGAAGCGACGGGGCGGGTCGACGGCGCCAAGCTCGAGGCCGAGTCGTTGGTCACCCAGACCCGTGCCGAGTGCCGGGCCATGGTGCAAGAGGCCCAGGAGCTGCGAGCGCGCGTGCTCGCCGACCTGGCACGCCGACGCCGGGTGCTGCACAGTCAGATCGAACAACTGCGAGCAGGCCGTGAGCGCCTGGCCGAGACGATCGGCGACGTCCGCCACGCCGTCGACGAGATCACCGACGAGCTCTTCCGGGCCGAGGACGAAGCCCGATTGGCGGCGGAGGCGGCGGGGCGCAATGCGGCCCAGGAGGAGCTCACCGATCTGAGCGCCATCGAGGGCGCCGGAGACGACATGGGTGCCTCGAGGGAGAACGCGGCGCGCGGAGCGGGGGATTCCGACACCAGGCAGTCGGTGGAGGAGCTGTTCGCGCGCCTGCGGGCCGAGGCCGTCTCGCTGGCGACCCCGGACGAGGGATCGGCGACGGCGACGGACGAGGTGCCCGGGAAGGCCACTCCGGACACCTCCGGCGGCGCAGGTTCCGAACGCGGCACCGATGCGACGCGCGCCGAGGGGTCGGGCGGGGGCGGCCCCTCCGCCATGGCCGCTCCCTCGGGGGCTTCCGGCGGCGACGCACCCGTCGCCGTGTCCGCCGGCGCTGCCCAGCCCACGGCGCAGGCCGGGAGCTCGGAGGTCACAGCGGCATCCGGGGAAGGAGAGGGCGGGGGCGAGGGGAACGAGGCGGATCAGATCCTCGATCCGGTCGTCGCCCAGCGCGACGAGGTGCTGACACCGCTCGTGGCCACCCTGGCGCGTCGGCTCAAGCGTGTCTTGCAGGACGACCAGAACGACATCCTCGACCGCCTGCGGGCCAAGGGCGGCTGGGCACCCGGCGTCTTGCCCTCCGAGGACGACCACGCCCTTCGATACGTGCAGGCCGCCGGAGACCAACTCATGGAGGCGGCCCGTGCCGGAGGCACCTTCGCCGGTGGCAAGGCCGACGAGGCACCCGGCGTCGAGGACGTCGCCGCCGAGCTGGCGTCGGACATCGTGGCCCCGCTGCGCCGACGCCTCGAGGGCGAGGGACCGTCGGTGGAGGAAGGCGACGAGTCTGCTCTGGTCGAGTTGGTTGGCGCGGCGTTTCGCGAATGGAAAGGTGCCCGTACCGAGCGTCTGGCCGGAGACAAGACCGTCTTCGCCTTCGCTCGAGCGGCGCTCGCGGCCGTGCCCAGTGGCACGCTCTTGCGCTGGGTGGTCGACGACGACGTGGCCGAGTGCCCGGACTGCGACGACAACGCACTGGCAGACCCGGTGCGATCGGGCGAGGCCTTCCCCACGGGGCATCCACACCCGCCGGCGCACGCCGGCTGCCGTTGCCTTCTTGTTCCGGCGAACGCCTAGGCTTCCGCCCCGTGCGCACCCCGCAGGATCTGCCCCGCCGGCCGCGCCGCGCCGTGCGGCGGGGAAGGTTGTGGCTGGTCGTAGCCGTCGTCGTGGTGATCATCATCCTGGCGTCGCTGCGGACGTTGGCCACCTTCTACACGGACTATCTGTGGTTCGGGTCCGTGCAATTGAGCGGGGTCTGGCGGCGTCTGCTCGAGGTGAAGGTGGAGCTGTTCCTGGGCTTCACGGTGGTCTTCTTCGTGCTCATGTGGATCAGTCTCGCCGTGGTGGACCGGCTGGCTCCGAGCGAGCTCGCCCTCGGACCCGAGGACGAGCTGGTCCGTCGCTACCAGCAACGCGTAGCGCCGCGTGCGGTGCTCGTGCGAAGCATCGTCTCGGCCGTGATCGCACTGATCGCGGCGACGGGCGCGCTCGGCCAGTGGCGGAACTACCTCCTCTTCACCAACGGCGGCTCGTTCGATGCCACCGACCCCCAGTTCCACAAGAACGTCGGCTTCTTCGTCTTCAAGCTGCCGTTCCTGTCGTTCATCGTCAGCTGGTCCTTCGTCACCTTGGTGGTGGTGGCGATATTCACCCTGATCGCGCACTACCTCAACGGCGGGATCCGCGTGCAGTCGGGGACGCCGAACGTGGCGCCGCAGGTCAAGGTGCATCTCTCGGTCCTGCTGGCGTGCATGGCACTGGTGAAGGCCGCCGGGTACGTGCTGGCGCGCTACAACCTCGACCTGTCCCAGAACGGCTATGTGCAGGGGGCCGGCTACACCGACGTGCACGCCCGTCTGCCCGCGCTCACGCTGCTCATCTGGATCTCGCTGTTGGCCGCGGTCATCCTGCTCATCAACATCCGGAGGCGGGGTTGGGCGTTGCCCATCCTCGGGGTGGGGTTGTGGGCCTTCGTCGCCGTGGTGGTGGGTGCCATCTATCCCGCCATCGTCCAGGCCGTGAAGGTGAACCCGGCGCAGAACAACCTGGAACGCCCCTTCATCAGCGACAACATCAACGCCACGCGCGCCGCTCTGGGCATCAACCACGTGAAGCAGTCGACGTTCAGCGCCACCCAGACGCTCACGCCCGCGCAAGTCGTGGCCAACCAGGACACGCTCAACAACGTCCAGCTCTGGGACCCGACCCAGACCGCCAGCGCCTACACGAAACTGCAGGCGACCAAGTCCTACTACTCCTTCAACACCCTCGCCGTCGACCGCTACGACCTCAGCGGCACCCCGGTTCCCATGGTGGTCGGGGTCCGGCAGGTGAACGACAGCGACCTTCCCTCGCAGGGCTGGGTCAACACGCACCTGCAGTACACCCACGGCTACGCCATGATCCTGGCGCCCTCCAACCAACAGAACGGCAGCCAACCGGCGTTCTCGATCTCGCAGGTGCCACCGCAGTCCACTCCCGGAGCGCCCACCATCAAGCAGCCCCGCGTCTACTTCGGGTTGAGCAACCCCAACGGTGGTGACGTGGACTACGTCCTGGGGGACACCGGTCAACCCGAGATCGACTACCAGGCCGGCTCGGCCACGGGGAACCCGGTGGACAGCACGTACAAGGGGAAGGACGCCACGGGAGGGGTGCAGCTCAAGAACTTCCTCGTCAAGGCGGCCTTCGCCATCCGCTTCGGCGACTTCAACCTCCTGGTCTCGGACCTCGTGACGTCGCAGTCCAGGCTCATGTTCGTCCGTGACATCACCCAGATGGCGCAGAAGGCGGCTCCCTTCCTGAGTTATGACTCCGACCCCTATCCCGTCCTCGCCGGCGGCCAGATCTACTGGGTGCTCGACGCCTACACCACGAGCGACAACTATCCCTACGCGCAGAACATCGACACCTCGTCCCTACCTTCCAACAGCGGGTTGAACCAGAACATCAACTACGTGAGGAACTCGGTGAAGGTCGTCGTGAACGCCTACTCCGGGCAGATGAAGTTCTACGACGTCACGGCACTGACGAGGACGAAGGACCCCGTCCTGCAGACCTGGGAGAAAGTATTCCCCGGGATGTTCACTCCCGTGTCGCAGATGTCACCGGAGCTGCGGGCCCACCTCCGCTACCCCGAAGACCTGCTCAACGTGCAGACCGCCGCCTACGGGCGCTACCACATCACCCAACCCCTGGCCTTCTACAACGCCACGAACGCCTGGAACGTCTCGCAGAGCGCCGGTGCCGGGTCACCGAACCAGGCCCTGCCGACGACCTTCACGACGAACGCGCAAGGGGCGATCGTCTCCACGGGGCAGGTTGCCCGCATGGCGCCCATCTACGAGCAGTTCAAGGTGCCCGGGCAGAGTTCTCAGTCGTTCAACCTGGTCGACGCCTTCGTGCCCGTCTCAAAAGGTGATCAGATCCAGACCATGTCCGCCTTCATGGTGGCCGGGAGCGATCCCGGGGCCTACGGCCAGCTGACGGTGTTCCAGACGCCGCCCATCGACGGCCCCGCCCTCGTCGACGCCGACATCGCCGCCACCCAGGCGATCTCGTCCAAGATCAGCCTGCTCAACCAGAACGGTTCCAGTGTGGAACTGGGCACGCTGCAGGTCGTTCCCGTGGGTGACTCGATGCTGTACTTCCGCCCCTTCTACGTCGAGTCCTCGCGCAACCCGTTCCCCGAGCTCGACTACTACGTGGTCGTCTACGCCGGCGCGCAGGGCCAGAGCCAGGTCGCATTCGACACCACGCTCTCGGCAGCGCTCAACGACCTGTTCAATGTGTCGCTGCCCGGGCAGGGCACCACCTCGACACCGTCGGCGCCGAGTGGTCCGACGTCTGTGAGCCAGCACGTCCAGGGCCTCATCGCCCAGGCCAATGCGGACTTCCAACAGGCACAGACCGACTTGAAGAACGGGAACTTCGCCGCCTACGGAACCGACGTCACGTCTCTGCAGGGCGTGCTCCAGCAGCTCCAGCAGGCCTCGGGGAGCAGTTCGAGCTCGAGTTCGAGCACGTCGTCCTCGACCAAGTCCCCGACTTCCACGTCGACGACGACCAAGTCGCCGAAGTCCACCACGACGACCACCAAGGCCCGGAGCGGGGTGGCCCTGCCAGGGGGCCAAGGCCGCTAGGTCCGCCGCGGGGGAGGGCGCCTCGGGCCGGGTGCTAGTCTGCCGGGAACGACGCGGGGTGGAGCAGTCTGGTAGCTCGTCGGGCTCATAACCCGAAGGTCGGAGGTTCAAATCCTCCCCCCGCCACTACAAAGGCCCTGGTCAGGGCCGGTGTTCACGAGGACATCCTGGCGACCCACGGCGCCTTCCACCGACTCTTCTACCGGGTTGAAGCCGGTAGAAGAGAGCAGGCTGCGAAGATCCGCGCGGCGTCGGCCTGCATGCCTGGCAGGACGTGTTGATAGGTAGCCATCGTGAACCCCGGCGTGGCGTGGCCGAGGCGTTCACTGACCACTTTGATAGGCACGCGCTCCTTCAACATTAGCGAGGCGTGCGTGTGGCGCAGGTCGTGAAGCCGGAGCCTCGGCACACCTGCCCTCGCCACCAGGCGGTTGAATGTCTGGGA
>Ga0116219_10003109_pt1 | contig 13355 bp, 8 predicted proteins | sample Sb_taG_4_FD_91019 | JGI IMG/M metagenome (GOLD analysis project Ga0116219, IMG submission 91019) | Peat soil microbial communities from Weissenstadt, Germany - Sb_50d_6_BS metaG | ecosystem: Environmental > Terrestrial > Soil > Wetlands > Peat | place: Germany: Weissenstadt | collected 2010-09-21
ATCAGCTTCGGTTACACCGATGGCGGCCGGATCGTGACCGCCGCAGCGGACGGCACGGTGCAGGTGTGGGACGTCGGCTCCGGTCAACCCGCGGCGCCGCCAGTTCACATCAATACCCCAGGGGGGGACCTGACATTCGCCTTCAGCGGCGACGGGCGCAAGATCGCCTCGGGGAAAAACAAAGACGGCACGATCCAGCTGTGGGACGTCTCGACCGGCCGGCCATGGGGCCAGCCCATGACCACGAACGGTCCGCACACGTTGGGCGGACTGGTATTTAGCCCGGACGGCCGCCACCTGGCCGCCGGCTACGCCGACGGCCTGCGGCTGTGGAACACCGACACCGCTCAGCTCGAGGGAACCATCATGACCAACGGCGGACCTGGATTGAACGCCATCACAAACGTCACCACCATCACCACCGTCGCGTTCAGCCGCGACGGCCACCTCGTCGCCGCCGGACGCGAGAACGGCGCGGTGGAGCTCTGGGATATCACCACGCGACAAGCGCTGCCGACAAGCCCTCTGGTGGGCGAACCCAGCATCGTTTCTGCAGTCGCCTTCGGTGTCGCAAATCAACTTGCCAGCGGCGCAATCAATGGCGGACTGCGACTATGGAACACATCCACCGGCAAACCCACCGCAGCAATGGTGAGAGCGTCTGACTTCATCTTCGGCTTGACGTTGAGCCCGGATGGGCGCCTGTCCGCCTCGGCAAGCGCGGACGGCACCGTCCAACTGCGGCCCGCGCTGTCCGATCCGTCACAGCTATGCGACAAACTGTCCACCAACATGAGCCGCAAACAATGGCGCGAGTGGGTGTCCCCAGCCATCAACTACATCGCCGTGTGCCCGGGACTTCCCGTCTCACCCGACTGACCACATCGCGCACCGCGGCGAGCCGAGCGTCGCGCGGTTGCACGCTCCGACAACCGCTAATCGGCGAGTCTTCAACAATCCAGTTTGGCAACAGCTTTCGAGAAACCGGGAACGTTAGTTCTAAGACTGCGTGGACTTTGGTGAACGATCTACAGGGGTACTGAACGACCGCCCGTCATGTCATCGCCTCGGTCAAAGCGATATGCCCTTCGAAGCCGAGCGAATTCACCATGTCGCGGTAGCGATCCCTGAAGTCCCTGTAAGCCGCGGCATCGTCCTGAACGTGCGCCATTAGAGCTTGTAGTCGCAGCAGCAGGATGTCGCGTATCGCCAGACCCTCGTCGGCTGGCGGGTTCAATCAGCAGATCGCCGAGGTCGGGAAATAGCCCTACCCCGCCCCGCGCTCGATATCCCCCAGCACGGCCGGGCCTTTGCCGTCGCCGGCGCGGCGGAGCAGGAACATGCGGAGCCGGCCGTAATGCTTGGCCATCTCGGTGTTGCCGACGTAGTCGCATGAGAACTGATCGGCGTTGTAGAGCGCCAGCATCGCTGCAAAGGTCTCGGTGACGTAGACGCAGCCTTCCGGTGTAATCGGCTCGATGCGGGCGGCGCGGCTGACATGCGCACCGTAATAGTTGGGCCGGTCGGTGACCGGGTCGTCCAGCTCATAGACCGGCCCGAGATGGCCTCCGAGGCGCAACTTGAGCGTCTCGGGCAGCCCAGCCGCCTCGAGGTCGATCGCGCTCATCGCGTCCTGCATGTCGAGCGCGCAGGCGGCGGCGCGGCCGGCATTGCCAAATACGACGAAAATCCCGTCGCCCCAGGTATTTACGAATGCGATGTGCTGCTTGTGGCGCCGCACCACCTCGCCCAGCGTGCCCATGATCTTCTCGGTGAATGGCGGCAGCTGGGCGTCAGTCAGCTTGCTGAAGCCGTGGATATCGCCGAAGAGCATCGCCCGCGTGTCGCGGCGGCCCCGGGCGACCTTCGGACGGTGCCAGGGCGGAAGCTTCTCGAGATTTACGTCAGTGCCGACCGCCACGATTTTGACCGGATGGCCAGCTTCGCGCCAAACGCACAGATCGGCGGCGGTGCCGGCGATCGCGCCTTCATTGACGACGCCGTCCCACACCGCCAACTGCATCAGCGGCGCATTCAGATGGCGGGCGCAGAGGCTGGCAAGGCCCATCGCCAGGCTGCTGCAATAGGTGAAGAGTTGATCGTCCCCCAGGTAGGCGTCCTCCGTCGCGAAGCGCACCGTCTTGGCCGCGGCGAGACAGGCCTCGAAGCGCGTGACCCAGGCCTCGCCCGCCGGGCGGACTAACTGTTCGATGAAATCGGCGGTGGCGAAGGGCAGGACGATATTTAGGGCGACGCCCTGCCCGAGCAGCGCCTCAGCGAACAATATGTCCGCGCCGGATGCGAGCGAGCCATAGGCCGCGCCGATGCGCATCCCCTCCAGCAGAGCGGCAATATCGGCGGCCACCGTCGCCGCCTGCTCCGCCCGGAATCGGCCATTCTGGCCGGGCGGCGGCGCGACCACGTCGCCGAGGAAATGGACGACGGTCGGCGGCTCGAACGCGCCGAGCACGCTGGAATCGAGCTTCTTCGCCTTGACGATGCGCTCGAGCTGACGGCCGGTGGTGGCGAGCGCGGCGTCGTCGCGGCCGACTGCCGCGACAACCTGGTCGACCAGCGCGCGCGCCGCGTCGAGATCGCCCCGGACGAGATGGGCCTCGAGCGCCGTCGCCAGCACCCAATAGCGATCGGCCGCACCACCCTCATCCAGACTGGCGACGCGCGGCGCCAGAAGATCGAGAACCTCGCCAGCGAGCTGGCCGGCCGCCTCGATATCGCCGGCGAACAGGGCCAGGGTCGCGGCATTGATGGCCGGATAATAGGCTTCCGGGTCGCGGGCGACGGTGGCACTGCGGAATGCGCCCTCATAGAGTGCGCGGCCCTCGCGGAACAAGGCGGCGCGCGCCTCGCCCGTCTCAGCGAAGGCCTGGTCCTTCTTCAGCCGGCCGAGGAGGCTACGGACGTCGGTCTCCGGTCGTTTATCGAGGCCGAGTTCGTAATATTTGTCGAGCGCAAGTGCGGTCGCGCCGGCATTGGCGAGGCTGAGCACCGCCCGGTGGGCGAGCACAATATTGCCGGGAAACAGCACCAGCGCCTCGGCTGCAAGGTCGTAGGCGCGGAAGAATTCGCCGTGATCGAAGAAGGTCTTGACTTCCGTCAGCAGCCCTTCGGCGGTGACAGGGGGGCTCTGCGTGTCGCTCATACGCGCCTCCGACTGCATCGGCGCCGCTAGGCTGGCGCACCGCATTCTATATCTCGTTCAGTTCAGTGCCGCACGATCGCACGACAGCCCCGTCGCGGTCATTTCACGCCGCCCGACCCGCTGTCGTTCACATCAATATCGCGTCACCGCTGACCAGACGTGCCTGTTATGTCGGCCCCGCGACCCGGTCCGACGACAAGCACGAACCGTAGCAGACACACAGGTCGCGTCCAGACCTGTGACGGACCGCACCGTCCGGCCGAACCGCAGGTTCCAGCCCGCAAGAGTGTAAGGGCCAACCGGGGTCGGCGCGGGGATACCAGCAGCCCGAACTGGTCGATAAGTCGGGCACGCCCCCAAGAGAACTCTATCTTCTGACGGGCGCAATTCTTTGTAACGAGCCATACCGGAATCCCGGTGTGATCAGTCGGGTGCTATCGGAAGTCCGGGGCACACAGGGATGTAGGGAATGCCAGGGGACACCCAGTCGGGCAAGGGCGGGTATTTGACCAACGGGGAATACCGCTGGGCGTTCGACGGCCGCTGCCACCAGAATCGGCGTTACTGGCCTTGTGCCGCACGAGCTACGCCATACCTGCGCGTCCCTCGCCATCGGTGTGGGCGCGAACGTCAAAGCGGTACAGACGCTTCTCGGGCACGCTTCGGCGGTGATGACGCTGGACCTGTACGGGCATCTGCTGTCGGACGATCTGACCAAGGTGGCCAAGGGCCTTGATAGGGCGGCGCGTAGGGCCGCTGCCTGATTGGGCGTTATGGCTGGTTGTGGGTGAAGCATGACGGATAGCGCGTACGAATCGCGTACGATTTGGGCTTGCCGGATTAGTGAACTTCAGCAGATTAGGGGCTTGAACTGCGGTTTCTCGGTGCCCTCGGTGAGATTCGAACTCACACTGTACGGGTTTTGAATCCGTTTCCTCTGCCAGTTGGGATACGAGGGCTTTTGCTCGGCCTCCTACCTTAGAGGCGGCCTCCCACCATAGAGGATTTGGCGTCGTGCCCTGTGTCGCCGCCCCCGAGGTCGCTCGTCGTAACCGCCCACGAGACAATGTCACCATGACAGGCCCTACGACCGACACCGGTGCCGCTGTGCCGCGCCGGGTCCTGATCGCGGAAGACGAAGCGCTCATCCGAATGGACCTGGCCGAGATGTTGCGAGAGGAGGGGTACGACATCGTCGGCGAGGCCGGCGACGGCCAGGAAGCCGTCGAGTTGGCCGAGCAGCACAAGCCGGACCTGGTCATCATGGACGTGAAGATGCCGCGCCGCGACGGTATCGACGCCGCGTCGGAGATCGCGAGCAAGCGCATCGCGCCGATCGTCGTGCTAACCGCATTCAGCCAGCGCGATTTGGTCGAGCGTGCCCGCGACGCCGGAGCGATGGCCTACCTGGTGAAGCCCTTCACCATCAGCGACCTGATCCCGGCCATCGAGCTGGCCGTCAGCCGATTCAGCGAGATGACCGAGCTGGAGCGCGAGGTGGCGACGCTGTCCGACCGGCTGGAGACCCGCAAGCTGGTCGAGCGCGACAAAGGCCTGTTGCAGACCAAGCAGGGCCTGACCGAGCCCGAGGCATTCAAGTGGATCCAGCGTGCCGCGATGGACCGGCGGACCACCATGAAGCGGGTCGCGGAAGTGGTCCTGGAGACCCTCGACACCCCGGAGGAAGCCTAACGGCGAGCAGACGCAGAATCGCACGGATTCGTGCAGCGGAGTGCGATTCTGCGCCTGCTCGCGCAGGGGGTCGAGGCCGTTAACGGGCCACGATCACCGACGAGCCGTGCCCGAATAGGCCCTGGTTGGCGGTGACGCCGACGGTGGCGTTCTCCACTTGCCGGCCGGTGGCCTGGCCGCGCAGCTGCCAGGCCAGCTCGCAGACCTGAGCGATCGCCTGGGCGGGGATGGCCTCGCCGAAGCACGCCAGTCCGCCCGACGGGTTGACGGGCACCTTGCCGCCAAGGGCGGTCGCACCGCTGCGCAGCAGCGCCTCGGCCTCACCCCTGGCACACAGCCCCAGGTGTTCGTACCAGTCGAGTTCGAGCGCGGTGGACAGGTCGTAGACCTCGGCCAGGCTCAGGTCCTCGGGCCCGATGCCCGCCTCGGCATAGGCCGCATCGAGGATCTGGTCCTTGAACACCCGGTCGGGTGCGGGCACTGCGGCGGTGGAATCCGTTGCGATATCGGGCAATTCGGGAAGGTGCTGCGGGTAGCGCGGGGTGACCGTGCTGACCGCGCGCACGGACGGCACCCCATCCAGCGAGCCGAGATGTTGGCGAGCGAACTTCGCGCTGGCCACGATCAACGCCGCCGCGCCGTCGGAGGTGGCACAGATGTCGAGCTGCCGCAACGGGTCGGCGACCACCGGGCTGGCGAGCACGTCGTCGACCGAGGATTCCTTGCGGTAGCGGGCGTACGAGTTCTGCAGGCCGTGCCGGGAGTTCTTGACCTTCACCTGTGCGAAGTCCTCGGGTGTCGCGCCGTAGAGGTCCATCCGGCGCCGCGCGAGGAGCGCAAAGTAGACCGGGTTCATCGCGCCGATCAGGTGGAACCGCTGCCAGTCGGGATCGTTCTTGCGTTCGCCGCCCACCGGGGCGAACGCCCCTTTCGGGGTGGTGTCGGCGCCGATCACCAGCGCGACGTCGCAAAAACCGGCCAGGATCTGGGCGCGTGCGCTCTGCAGGGCCTGGGAGCCGCTGGCGCACGCGGCATAGCTCGAGCTGACCGGGACGCCGTTCCAGCCGAGTTTCTGCGCGAAGGTCGACCCGGCGATGAAGCCGGGGTATCCGTTGCGAATGGTGTCGGCCCCGGCGACCAGCTGGATCTGCCGCCACTCCAAGCCGGCCTCCCGCAGGGCGGCTCGCGCGGCGACCACACCGTATTCGGTGAAGTCTCGGCCCCATTTGCCCCACGGGTGCATCCCGGCGCCGAGGATATAGAGCGGTTCAGGCGTACTCATCATTTGCGCAGCTCTCCCCCGCAAGCGGGAGGTGCCCCCACCTCATCGCTTCGCTCTGCATCGTCGCCGGCGCGTGCGATCCTCCATGCGTGCACGATGCGCTGCACACCGTCGTCGTCGGTGAAGAGCGGCATGGTGGCCAGCTCCATCTGCATGCCGACCTTCAGGTCGTCGGCCAGCGTGCCCTCGACCACCTTGCCCAACACGATCAGCCCCTCGTCAGCCAGCTCCACCGCGGCGATGGCGAATGGCTCGAAGGGGTCCGGGGCCGGGTAGGGCTGTGGTGGGGGGTAACGGTTTTCCGTGTAGCTCCACAGCGTTCCTCGAGTGGACAATGCGACGGGCTCTAGTCTGTCGCTGTCGCAGGCCGGGTTTGGGCAGTTGTTCTCCCGCGGCGGAAACACGTAGGTACCGCATTGGGGGCATTTGCTGCCGATCAGATGAGGGGCGCCGGCGTCATCGGTGGCGAACCATCCGTCGATGGCCGGTTCTTGGCGGGTGACCTCTGGCACCGGGCCAGCGTACCCAGCGGACGCCCGAAACTGAAACGTGTTGCAGTTCTGCAGCGGGGGTTCATTAAATGCGGGTAACTCGTCGCACCGGGGTCTCAATAGAGAAATTCGGCGCCGAACCGACGTCGTGGGCATCTTCCCCGACCGCACCGCCATTATCCGCCCCGTCGGTGCGATAGTGGCCGAACAACACGATGGATGGATCGAAGGCCGCCGCTATCTTGGACTCGACGTCCGGCCCGGCCGCGGCCCTCTGATCCGCGTGGCTGGGGGTCAGCCGGGTGCGTTGGCACGTGGCTGCGGGACCACCGGCAAGACACCTCTTCGGCACGGCGCTGTGACGAGGCCGCTGGGCTTGGCTGCCGTTGACAAGTGTTTCGCGGAAACGAGGAAGTTCATGCTCGGGCGGGTCGAGCTGAGACGCGTTTGGGCAGCACGAGGAGAGCGGCCATCAGGAAGCACAGCGCCCCGACGAAGGTACCCATGTTGGCCAGCAGAGCGTCTTCAGTGACACCTGTCCCCCTGATGAAGGCGCCGACCGCCGAGGCGCCAAAGGCGATCGAGCCGATCATGCCGGTCCACGCTGCCAGCCAATCGCGTGATTTCAGTTGAACGAGCCCGACCGTGAGGGTCACTGCCGCAACCCCCAGTGCCCCGCTGACCAGGAATGCGACCGAACCCGCCGCGTCGGGCCACCACACGAAGTGCCGGCGCGCAGGTATTCGATGCGCCCACAACGCGGCACCGGTGCTGACGTTGAAGCGCAAGGTGCCGAAGAACTGGGTTGCCGCCGAGAGGAATTCAGCTCGTATCGAGGGCGTTTCCCACGACCGACTCATCGACGGTCTGCTGAGCAGCAGCTGGATCAACGCCGCGCTGGTGAAAAACCCAGAGCCGATGAAGCACAGCAGATTGGTGGCGCCCGCACCGCCGACCATGGCAATTCCCGGAGCCGTACCGATCGCGAACAAGGACGACCCGATCGCAAATAGCCAGCACTGGCGTCGCAGCATCTCAGCTCTCGGCAGGGTGTCGATAACCTGCCGATCCTACAAAGTCCGTCACCACCGAGTTACGGAAGGCGCCGCTCGTGAAACGCTTAAACTGGGACCCGAAGGCTCATCGGGGGTCGCGCGAAAGGCCACCAGGCACGGCGACGGAAAGGTGTGACCCAGAGGATCGCGTCAGGAGAGCTACCAACCAGGCGGCACCCCACAGCCGACAGGCGATCAATAGCCGACACCAGCAAGGGATGCGGAGAACCAAATCTCGCCCGCCCGGCCGGACACGTGCGCGGCTATCGGCAACGGCCAACAACGGCCGACCACGTCAGTAACGGTGCATAGAGTGAGAGCCGTGACCGCCGCGACCACCACCAGTAAGGCCCGCGAGACCGCAGCCAAGCCCACGCTGATGTTGCTCGATGGCAATTCGCTGGCGTTCCGGGCGTTCTACGCGCTGCCCGCCGAGAACTTCAAGACCCGCGGCGGCCTGACCACCAACGCGGTCTACGGCTTCACCGCCATGCTGATCAACCTGCTGCGCGACGAGGGCCCGACGCATGTCGCCGCGGCGTTCGACGTGTCGCGCCAGACCTTCCGCTCGGAGCGCTACCCCGAGTACAAGGCCAATCGGTCGGCGACCCCCGACGAGTTCCACGGCCAGATCGACATCACCAAGGAAGTGTTGAGCGCGCTGGGCATCACGGTGCTCGCCGAGCCCGGGTTCGAAGCCGACGACATCATCGCGACGCTGGCCACCCAGGCGGAGAACGAGGGCTACCGGGTGCTGGTGGTCAGCGGTGACCGCGACTCTTTGCAGTTGGTCAGTGACGACGTGACGGTCCTGTACCCGCGTAAGGGCGTCAGCGAGCTGACCCGGTTCACCCCCGAGGCGGTTGTCGAAAAGTACGGGCTGACACCCGCGCAATACCCCGACTTCGCCGCCCTGCGCGGCGATCCCAGCGACAACCTGCCCGGCATTCCCGGTGTCGGCGAGAAGACCGCCGCCAAATGGATCGCCGAATACGGGACGCTGCGGGGGCTGGTCGACAACGTCGACTCGGTGCGGGGCAAGGTCGGCGACGCGCTGCGCGCGAACCTGGCCGGCGTGGTGCTCAACCGCGAGCTCACCGACCTCGTCAAAGACGTCCCGCTGGCGCAGACGCCGGACACGCTGCGGCTGCAGCCATGGGACCGCGACCAGATTCACCGGCTCTTCGACGACCTGGAATTCCGGGTCTTGCGGGACCGGCTGTTCGAGACCCTGGCCGCGGTTGAGCCCGAAGTAGACGAGGGTTTCGACGTGCGCGGCGGCGCGCTGGAGCCCGGCACGGTCGGGCAGTGGCTGGCCGAGCACGCCGGCGACGGGCGCCGCTGCGGGCTGGCCATCGCCGGTACCCATCTGCCCTACGGCGGGGACGCGACCGCGCTGGGGGTCGCCGCCTCCGACGGCGAGGGCGCCTACATCGTTACGGCGACGCTGACGCCCGAAGACGACGCCGCACTGGCGGCGTGGCTGGCCGATGCGGCGAAACCCAAAGCGCTGCATGAGGCGAAGCTGGCTATCCACGACGTGGTTGGCCGCGGGTGGACGCTGAACGGCATCACGTCCGACACCGCGTTGGCGGCCTACGTGGTGCGTCCGGGGCAGCGCAGCTTCACCCTCGACGATCTTTCGCTGCGCTACCTGCGACGCGAATTGCGCGCGGAATCGCCTGAACAGCAACAGCTTTCGCTGCTCGATGACTTGGACGGGGTGGACGAGCAGGCCGTCCAGACGCTGGTGTTGCGGGCCCGGGCCGTGGTGGACCTGGCTGCTGCCCTGGACGCCGAGCTGGACCGCATCGACTCCACCGCCTTGCTGGGTGACATGGAGCTGCCGGTGCAGGGCGTGCTGGCGGACATGGAAAGCGCCGGTATCGCCGTCGATTTGCAGCTGCTGACCGAGCTGCAGAGCCAATTCGGCGATGAGATCCGCGACGCCGCCGAGGCCGCGTACGCCGTGATCGGCAAGCAGATCAATCTGGGGTCGCCCAAGCAGCTGCAGGCGGTGTTGTTCGACGAACTCGCGATGCCGAAAACCAAGCGGACCAAGACCGGCTACACCACCGACGCCGACGCCCTGCAGTCACTGTTCGACAAGACCGGGCATCCGTTCCTGCAGCACCTGCTCGTCCACCGCGACGTCACCCGGCTGAAGGTCACGGTCGACGGGTTGCTGAACTCGGTGGCCGACGACGGCCGCATCCACACGACTTTCAACCAGACGATCGCGGCCACCGGCAGGTTGTCGTCAACCGAACCCAACCTGCAGAACATCCCGATCCGCACCGACGCGGGCCGGCAGATCCGCGACGCATTCGTGGTGGGCGCCGGCTACTCCGAGCTGATGACCGCCGACTACAGCCAGATCGAGATGCGGATCATGGCGCACCTGTCCAAGGACGAGGGCCTCATCGAGGCGTTCAACACGGGGGAGGACCTGCACTCGTTCGTCGCCTCCCGCGCGTTCGGGGTGCCGATCGACGAGGTCACCCCCGAGCTGCGCCGCCGGGTCAAGGCGATGTCCTACGGGCTGGCCTACGGGCTCAGCGCGTACGGGCTGTCCGCGCAGTTGAAAATCTCGACCGAGGAGGCGAAGGTCCAAATGGATCAGTACTTCGCCCGATTCGGCGGGGTGCGCGACTATCTGATGGCCGTCGTGGAGCAAGCCCGCAAGGACGGCTACACCTCGACGGTGTTGGGCCGTCGCCGCTACCTTCCCGAGCTCGACAGCAGCAATCGGCAGGTGCGGGAGGCCGCGGAGCGGGCGGCGCTCAATGCGCCCATCCAGGGCAGCGCGGCCGACATCATCAAGGTGGCCATGATCGAGGTCGACAGGGCCATCAAGGAGGCCGGACTGGCGTCCAGGATGCTGCTGCAGGTGCACGACGAGTTGTTGTTCGAGATCGCGCCTGGTGAGCGGGAACGGGTCGAAGCGGTGGCGCGCGAGAAGATGGGCGGCGCCTACCCGCTCGACGTCCCGCTGGAGGTTTCGGTCGGTTACGGTCGCTCATGGGACGCCGCCGCGCACTAGCGCGGCGCATTAGGACGCGGCGGCTGTAGGGGCACTGCCCATACCGAAAAGGAGCGCTGTGAACCCGGTTTGGATGATCCCGTTCATTGTCCTTGGCGGCGCGCTTCAGACGTGTGGGGCCGCCATGAACGGCCAGCTCTACAAGCACCTGATCAACCCCTGGCTGGCGTCGGCGGTCTCTTTTGCGGTGATCACCGTTTTCTTCGTCGCAGCGTTCCTCGTCATGTCGAAACCCCTGCCGACCGCGAGGGACGTCGCCTCGATGCCGTGGTGGGCGGTCATCGGCGGTCTGGTGGGAGCCGTCCAGGTCTACGCGGGCCTGACGCTGGTGAACAAAGTAGGGGCGGGGACCTTCATGGGTTTCACGGTCACGGCGGCGCTGATCATGTCGTTGTTGATCGACCATTTCGGCTGGCTGCGCGTGCATCCCCACCCAATCAACCTGGGAAGATGCCTTGGCGGCGTGCTCATGGTGTGCGGGGTCGCGCTCGTCGCCAAGTTTTAGGCCCGGTTCTGACGGTGACGGCGGACGCGTGTTCGGCCCAGCTAAACGTGTGGCTAAAATTTGGCCTGAATTTCGCCGTGGCGTTACGCCGGCGGCCTGTGCGCGCCGACCGGTTTGTCCAGCGTGCGCCCCGTCGAGTAGCCTCGTCAGGTAAATCCCAGATTGTCCCTACGACCCAACCTGTCCGGAGCAACCCAACAACATGCCGAGTCCCACCGTCACCTCGCCCCAAGTAGCCGTCAACGACATCGGCTCCAGCGAGGATTTTCTCGCAGCAATAGACAAAACGATCAAGTACTTCAACGATGGCGACATCGTCGAGGGCACCATCGTCAAAGTTGACCGGGACGAGGTGCTCCTCGACATCGGCTACAAGACCGAAGGGGTCATCCCCGCCCGCGAGCTCTCCATCAAGCACGACGTCGACCCCAGTGAGGTCGTTTCCGTCGGCGACGAGGTCGAGGCCCTGGTTCTCACCAAGGAGGACAAAGAGGGCCGGCTCATCCTGTCGAAGAAGCGCGCGCAGTACGAGCGCGCCTGGGGCACCATCGAGGCGCTCAAAGAGAACGACGAGGCCGTCAAGGGCACGGTCATCGAGGTGGTCAAGGGTGGCCTGATCCTCGACATCGGGTTGCGCGGCTTCCTCCCCGCGTCGCTGGTCGAAATGCGGCGCGTCCGCGATCTGCAGCCGTACATCGGCAAAGAGATCGAGGCCAAGATCATCGAGCTCGACAAGAACCGCAACAACGTGGTGCTGTCCCGCCGGGCCTGGCTCGAGCAGACCCAGTCCGAGGTGCGCAGCGAGTTCCTCAACCAGCTGCAGAAGGGCGCCGTCCGCAAGGGTGTCGTCTCGTCCATCGTCAACTTCGGCGCGTTCGTCGACCTCGGCGGGGTCGACGGCCTGGTGCACGTCTCCGAGCTTTCCTGGAAGCACATCGACCACCCGTCCGAGGTGGTTCAAGTGGGCGACGAGGTCACCGTCGAGGTGCTCGACGTCGACATGGATCGCGAGCGGGTCTCGTTGTCGCTCAAGGCGACTCAGGAAGACCCGTGGCGGCACTTCGCCCGCACCCACGCCATCGGCCAGATCGTGCCCGGCAAGGTCACCAAGCTCGTTCCGTTCGGTGCCTTCGTCCGCGTCGAGGAAGGCATCGAGGGCCTGGTGCACATTTCCGAGCTGGCCGAGCGGCACGTCGAGGTGCCCGACCAGGTGGTCGCCGTCGGCGACGACGCGATGGTCAAGGTCATCGACATCGACCTGGAGCGCCGCCGAATTTCGTTGTCGCTCAAGCAGGCCAACGAGGATTACACCGAGGATTTCGACCCGGCGAAGTACGGCATGGCCGACAGCTACGACGAGCAGGGCAACTACATCTTCCCCGAAGGCTTCGACTCCGAGACCAACGAGTGGCTGGATGGGTTCGATGCCCAGCGCTCCGAGTGGGAGGCCCGCTACGCCGAGGCCGAGCGCCGGCACAAGATGCACACCGCGCAAATGGAGAAGTTCGCCGCGGCCGAGGCGACCGGGCACGAAAGCAGCGGCGCCCCATCACCGGGCAACGGCGGCGGGTCTTCGGAGAAGGCGGCCGGTGGGTCGCTGGCCAGCGACGCCCAATTGGCTGCGCTGCGGGAGAAGCTCGCCGGCAACGCCTAACCTCATTCGCGCATGCTGCGTATCGGGTTGACCGGTGGCATCGGCGCCGGCAAGTCGGCGCTGTCGTCCACTTTCGCGAAGTGCGGTGCGGTCATCGTCGACGGCGACGTCATCGCACGCGAGGTGGTCGAGCCGGGAACCGAGGGGCTGGCGTCGCTGGTCGAAGCGTTCGGTAGCGACATCCTGCTCCCCGACGGTTCGCTGGACCGTCCGGCGTTGGCCGCCAAGGCGTTCCGGGACGACGAGGCGCGCCAGAAGCTGAACGGGATCGTGCACCCGCTGGTGGGCAAGCGCCGCGCCGAGATCATCGCCTCGGTGGCTGCGGGTCCTGCGGCTTCGGTTGTCGTCGAAGACATTCCGCTGCTGGTGGAATCCGGGATGGCGCCACTGTTTCCGCTGGTGATCGTGGTGCACGCCGACGTCGAGGTGCGCGTGCGGCGGTTGGTCGAACAGCGCGGCATGCCCGAGGAGGA
>Ga0116219_10003111_pt1 | contig 13346 bp, 7 predicted proteins | sample Sb_taG_4_FD_91019 | JGI IMG/M metagenome (GOLD analysis project Ga0116219, IMG submission 91019) | Peat soil microbial communities from Weissenstadt, Germany - Sb_50d_6_BS metaG | ecosystem: Environmental > Terrestrial > Soil > Wetlands > Peat | place: Germany: Weissenstadt | collected 2010-09-21
CCGGATCGGTCTCGTCTTGGTACCAACCGGGCGAACATCCCGTGTATGCCGCCGGCGAAAGCACCAGGGTGGAGTGCCGACCCTCGGCGTGATAGTCGTGGTCTGTCGATGCCACGTCGTACGTCGTGCTCACCCCCAAGGCGCGGTCGTGTCAGGGGTCAGTGGCGCCTGCTCTCCCTTTGCAATCGCCTGACCATTCGTCTGCGAGTGACGTCTACGCCGATCAGCGCGACGGCTCCACAGACGAGTCCCGAGCCCAGGACCAGAACCACCATGAGCCCCGGCCCGGCCCCTGTCGACGGGAGCGGAGTGCCCGTCGCCGCCGCAGTGACAGGTGCGGCAGTCGTGGGTGTCGCGGCGGCAGTTGCCACAGTCGTGGGTGTCGCTGCTCCCGTCGAAGATGCCGTAGCGATGACCGGAGCCGCAGCGGCACCGGAAACAGCACTTCCGGCGGTCTTAAGGCCGGTCGCGTTCGAGTTGTTGGGGTAGGCGGTGCAGGTTGTGTTGAGCGGGCTTCCGCCGATAACCAGAGTCAGCTGAGACGTCTTGTCCTGGCTAATCGTTATCGTCCCACCCGAGGCGGTGAACGGGCCCACAGACTCGGGACTCGCCGGAAGGGCAAGAGGAACACCGTTGACACCCCCATCAGGGATAGCTGTGTTGATGTTGATAGAAGGCGCGGCGAGGGTCGATGGGGTGGCACCGCTGGCGTCGAGGGTTGCCGTGGCCGTGCCCTGAATGTTGGGCTGTATCGCGACTGCCGCCTTTGCGATCTGAGACACCAGCGTGAGCTTGGTCCCGTAATTGGTGACGTTGAATTGCTGGCCCGCCGCGGGGCTCGCGGGAGTAATGGTCGCGGAGGTAACGACGTCGTTGATGACCACGGTTCCAACCGGAGTGCCCGGGCAGATGAGCTCATAGGGTTGGGAATCAGCGAACGCTGGGGTGGCGCTCCCCGCGGTCAGGAACACGCCGACCACGGACAGGCCCGCCACACCGATGAGCCCCGCAAAGAACCTCCTCACCGTTCCTCCCTTCGGACCTGTCGGACCACGGCTGGTGGTTCGACCTTGAGCCGGGCGCGCGGACGCGTCAACTCACACACGATCACTCGTCTCGTTCGATGCCGACTCTAAACACCACCTTTCGTGGTCGGCATCATCACTTTTGAGGATTTCGTGGTGCCCCCAGCCGTCTGGTCGCTCCCACGACCACTTGCACTCGACGGTGCAAGGAATCGATGGACTCTCGTGTCCCGAATGCAGTCGGGTTGAGTTGATCGAACTCAATTCTCGCGGCGTGCCCAGCCTTTCACCGCAAGTAGTTCACCAATTTTGGTGATGCTTGCTTGCGGCACCGCCATGAGGCTCCGTACGGGCAGCCACTCATTCAGAACCATTCATTTTGGCTCGATGACCTCGGAGGGTTCATGCATCACCCAACCGCTCATTCGAGTAACAAGCGTTCCAGAAGTTACTTCTCGTTGCTCCCAGTCCTCGCAGCAGGACTACTGAGCAGCACCGTTCTCATATCTTTTCCTGGGAGCGCCACGGGTCTGGCCGCGGCCGTCACCAAGGTGTCCCGTCCATCCGGCGCCGGCCCGCTCATAAGTGTCAACGGCTCGAAGTACTCGGTCTCGTGCACCGGCGCATCCGGCAAAGTGAGCATCTCCCCGGGGCTGAAGCCAACTGAGGCGCTGCCTCCGAAGACCGTGAGTTTGAAGTTCGACGTGAAGCTGTCGGGGTGCACGGCTACTCCTCCACTCGGAAGCCCCCACGTTACGGTCACGAGTGGGACTCTCAGCGGTACGGTCACCCACACAGGAAATGGGTGCGACAACATCCTGTCGGCTGCCAATCCGGTGCCGCTGAGTGGCAGTCTCGCAATCAGCTGGGTCACGTCTCCGGCACTTACGTCGCCAAAGACCGTTCTCACCGCCAGGGCTGGAAACTTCCCAGTTCCAGGTTCAGGAGGCGACACGGATTACGTGTTCCCAACATCGTTTGCATCGGGCGCATTCGATGGGCCCAGTACTTCGGCGGGCCACATCATCGAGTTGATCGGGTCCGATACGCCTAACCAACTCGGCCTGGGTTGCATTTCTACCGCCGGTCTCACGAATCTTCCGATCCACGGAGGCTATTCGAGCATCGGCGGATCTCCTAGTTCGATCTCTGTGACCCCGACCAGCGCGACCGTGACGGATGACGGGTCCTTCAGCAGCATCAGCCCGTTCAGCGCTGTAGCCACATACGCAGGTGGGCACCAAGTCAACGTGACGTTCGCCGCGAAATGGTCGAGTTCGAACATCGCCGTCGCGGTCGTGGTGACGAGCAGTTTCGTCGGCGGGTTCAGTGTTGGTGCCGAGGGTAAGGCCGCCGGACCCGCGACGATCTCTGCCGCGCTGGGAGGGAGGACCAACTCAGCGGCGTTGACGGTTGTCAACCCCCTCCAGATCACGACCGCATCACTGCCAGATGCGACCATCGGTACGTCTTACGATCAGCCACTCGCTGCAACTGGGGGGACACAGCCGTATATGTGGTCGCTGGCGATGGGATCGCTACCCGACGGGCTCAGCTTGGACCCGACCAGCGGTGTGATCTCCGGGACACCAGCTTCTGACGCAGTGAGTTCGAGCTTCACCGTGCAGGTCTCGGACTCGTCTTCCACCACCCAGTACTACTCTGCGGATCTTTCGATCAACGTGACTGCTTAGGGTCTGGCAGCTGGATGAGCGCTCACGAGGCAGGCGGTCGCCGGTCGTAGCTGGAGTTCGGCTTATCCTCGCCGATTCGTGATGGCCACCAATTCCACCGGCCCAAGAGCGTCACGACAGAGGGCACCAGAATCGTCCGCACGAGGAACACGTCCAAGACGATTCCTACCGAGAGACAGAATCCAATCTGGCGTGCAGCTCCGGACGTGGCCACTGCCAGGACGCCAAAGGTCCCGGCCAGGATCAGTCCTGCGGATGTGACCGTGGTACCGGTGCGTTCCATGGCTCTCTGCACAGCACGATCAAGGGGGGAACGACGAGCCTCTTCGCTGATGCGATTCATCACCAGAATGTTGTAATCCTCCCCCAGCGTCAGTATGAAGATGAAGGCGACGAATGGGAGGACGAACTCCACACTGGTTCCGCCGATTGTGCCGAAGACCAGCACGGTCGAACCCAAGGCAGCCAGGTACGACAGTCCGATGCTCGCGATCATGTACAGGGGCGCGATCAAGCTACTCATTTGCCATGCCAGGAGAAGGGCCATGAGCACGAGCACGACCGGGACGAGCTTGAAAAGGTCGTCGGAGGAGACCGTGCTCTCATCGAAGTTCCCTGCGGTATCCCCCGCTACACCGCTCGCGACCACGCCGATGCGCCGGCCGAGCGCGGTCACGACCGAGCGCACCTGGGGAATGGCATGAAGAGCTTGATCAGAGTTCGGGCTCCCGGCGCGCAATGACGTGTGAAACGCCAAGACATTGCCGGAGGAGCTTATGAATTGGGCTGTAGACCTGTACGCCTCGTACTGAGTCACTGAAACCGTCGTGCCCGAAGGTGGCACGATGCTGAGCTTGTCGGCCGGCCCCAGCCGACTGTGCAAGTCTGCGAGCTCGACCGGTGTCAGGACCGTGCCGTTGGGGTCTAGGGCTCCAGTCACCGTCTTGAACTCCGGGGCGCGGTCGAGATCTCGTTGCGCCTGAGAGATCACTTCTGGGAAGACCCACACGGGCACCGGGAGCGCAAATACGACGTCGGTCGGGTTCGTCGTGGCTTCTGGGAAGTGTTCGGTGAGTGCCCGTAAGCCTGCTGCCGAGTCGCCGGCTGCTCGAGAAGATGCTTGGCCGAACCCGCCTGGCGAGTAGGCGAGCGTGAACAATGCGAGCGTGCCCATCAGCGCAATCCCGCCTACTAAGGCACGACCCGGATGTTTGGCGATACGGGTGGTGACTCGACCCCACCCTCGCTGGTACACCGGACCTGGCTCGATTGGCCGTGGCCAGAAGACGGCCTTGCCCAGAACTACGAGCACCGCGGGCAGGAGAGTCAGGTCGACCGCGACGACAACGGCAATGCCGATCGCGAGGGCCGGACCAAGTCCGCGAAAGAGGACAAAGCTCGCCAGCAGCAAGGACATGAACGCGACGACGAGGGTCGACGCCGAGAAGGTGACGACCTCACCGGCCCTCTCTACTGCCTTCACCACAGCCGGTTTTGCTTCGAGACCTGCGTTCAATTCTTCGCGCAGACGAAAGATCACGAAGAGCCCGTAATCGGTCCCGACCCCAAGCATCACGACTACCAGCATGTAGCCGGTGAGGGCCGAGCTTGGTGCTCCCCACGCGTTGACCTGCGCGATACAGCGCTCCGCGATCTCCAGGGCTAATGCGGCAGGCAGCAAGGCGACGACCGGCGCGAGCGCAGCGCGAAATGCGATCAGCAAGAGAACGATGATGAACCCGATCGACAACCATTCGACGAGCAGTTGCTGTTGGTTCGCCTTTGCAACTTGGTCAACATCCTCGGCGAGCTCACCCGTCAGGTGTAGTTCGAGCGTTGTGGGCGCTCCCACCTCCGCGAAGGTGCGGCGTATATCGACCACCAACTGCTTTCCAGCACCGTTGTTGTCGAACACATAGAAATTGGTCTCCACGAGGACCTCGCGAGCCTGTTCGTCGGCCGAGACTCCCTCGTCGACGACAGCGTTAACGTCGGGAAGGCCGCGCACCTTGTATTCGACATCATCGATGGCAGACAGGTCGGCGGACGTCAATCTGCCGTTGCGCGTGGCGGCGACGATGACGGCGCTGCCGGGGCTCGAACCAACGATGGCGCTTTCCAACCCGGCGGCCTGAACGCTCGGCGCGCTGGATGGCAGGGTGTCCGCTGCCTGATTCGGCGACACATTGGAAGGGGACGGAAGGAGGTAGACAGCGGCAAGGCTCGCGAACAACCAGAAGCCGATGATCGCAAACGGAAAGCGCACCGAGAACCGGCCGATGGCGGCGAACATGACGCCCGATCCTTATGTGTGGTCTGTTACCGGGATGGGACCATGGTTCGGATGCTGAGATCCTAGTTACTCAGATTTCCCGATATCAGGCTGGTCATGTCCTGACCATTCGCGCGCTCCTACCCCGTGGTGTTGGCGCCTCCAGATAGTTCTGAAATAGTCAGCGGATTCAGTATGTCTCGATGAGCGTTCGATCGACGAAGCCGGTGCTGAAGTAGCGGCCGACGGCTTTGCACTGCGTCGCTGAGTTACATGCGACCCCGTTGAGAGTATTGGCCCCGGTTCCCTCGTTGGGAGTGGTGAGGATCGACCATGCAGTGCCGTTCCAGGATTCGGCCAGAGTTTCGATGACATTGCTGGCGGTGGTGTAACTACCAACTGCCATGCACGAGCTCATCGACGCACAGGCAATGTGATTGAGATTGTTGGTGCCTGTTCCTTGATTCGGGCTGGTCACGGTCGACCAGGAACTGCCGTTGAAGGCCTCGACGAGGGTCGCAGCCGTAGCCCCTGTGAACGCGGCCCCTACTGCCTTGCACGTGGTCCCAGTGCAGGCCACGCTCCGCAAAACATTGTTACCGGTGCCTGCGTTAGGGCTCGAGTCGATCGACCATGAACTGCCGTCCCAGGACTCGATCAGCGTCTGCTGCACACCGCCCGGAGTGAGGTAGTAACCGACAGCCGTGCACGAAGTAGTCGATACGCACGACGCCCCATCGAGATAGTTGAACTTGGTGGCGTTATTGGGACTCGAGACCGCCGACCAGGCAACGCCGTTCCACGATTCTATGAGGGTACTTGTCACCCCTGCGCCGTTGGTATAGGCACCGACGGCCTTGCATGAGTAAGTTGCCGGGCAAGAAATGCCGAGGAGCAGGTTGTTGTAGTTGTTGTTGACTCCGAAGTTCGGGCTCGAGACGATCGACCAGCCTGTGCCGTCCCATGATTCGATCAGCGTTCTTATCGTCCCATTGGACCCGATGTGGTACCCGACTGCCTTGCACCGTATAGTCGAACGGCAGCTGACCCCCTGGAGATAGTTGTTCTCTCCCGCGATGTCGGGACTCGGCACGAGCTTCCAGCCGATGCCATTCCAAGACTCGATGAGGGTCTGAAAGGTGATTCCGTCGAAATAGTCGCCAACCGCGACGCACGAAGTGGTCGAGAAACACCTGATGTCGTTCAAGAAGTTGTTGTTTGTGCCGAGATTTGGACTAGGAACGACCGTCCATGAAACGGCGGCCCCTGCAGGGCTCGCAAGGACGGTGATCGCGAGCGACGCCAGAAGAGCACCGACCGCTGAGCTCGCCGAAAGATGCCAACGAGACCCTCGCGCTTTCGAACCAAAACGACTTGGGCGAGACGAGACACGATTAACCACGGCGTGGACCCCCCGATCTCAGCGCTTCGCCGGCGACCAACATGCTGTGAAGAGAAACCTAATGACTCGCGGAAGTCCCGTCTAGCATTTCGAAATGTCGCTCGCGTTCGTCGCGGGGGTGACACATTTGCTGTCATCAAGGCTGGGGGATTGGGCAAACGTTCTGTGGCGATCCTTCGAGTTGAGAGGACGTTCAGTGGTTTGGTGTGTGCTCACAGTGACTTCTGCGGATCGCCGGGAAGGATGGGAGCGAATCAGCCGCCCCTAGGTGACAGCGACCTCTGTCGATTGCACCCCGGAGCGTTATCCCGCTGCGCAAAAGCGCGCCGGGTCGTGGCCGTAGTGGCTCGCCGCCCACGGCGAGCTGATCACCGCATCGGCGAAGCTCCGACACGGCGCGGTTCCCGAGCTCAGGACCGACAAGATGCGTGCATACGCGCGGTTCTCGAGAAGTGTCTTCGCGGTCGCCTCAACGCCGACGTTCATGCTCGGGAAGATCGGGATCCCGGTGTCCTGCGATCCGTTGAACTGGTGTGGGTACTGTGACGAGTAGAGGGACGTGTTCAAGGGGTTGTTGGCCCAGAGACCGCCCTCGTTCGCCAACCACCGCACGATCATGCCGACGTTGTCGGCCGTCGCCCGAATCCTGTGGCGCCCACCTGATTGCTGGTCGATGGCGGAGATGATGGCTCTGGCCACCTGCGCCGCGGAGCCGGAGGGCTGACGAACGTTATTCGCAGGCGCATTCGGAGTAGTCGCTGGGGTGTTCGCTGTCGTCGGCTTTGGCGTCGTGGGCGTGTTCGCGGTCGGGGGCGTCGTGGAAGGGTCGGCAGTCGGTACCGAAACGCCCGGGTGAGGCACGCGGATAATAGGGACCCCGGGAGGAACCGTGACCTTATCGGCGAGTACCGCCTCGGCCTCCTGCTGCGGCGAGCCGTTGGTGACGGTGGCGCCGTGGGACAAATCGCCCGGAAGGTAGTCAGCCTGGACCGAGCTCGAACCTCCGAAGATGCCGATGGGTACGAGAATTGCCCCTACCGCGATCGCCGCGTACCCCAGCACCTCGTGGAGGCCCAGCCGCGGCTTGGCGTGCAGAGGGCCGCGGCGCACGGCGGTCGAGAGACCTTCACTGACATCCGTTTCACCACGCAAGGTCCTTGGACGGTATCCGTCACTCGTGCGTTTGTGCGTCCCCAGAATTGACGATCAGCCAGGTCGAGCGACTTATTAGATGCCGTGGCAGGGCGTATTGTGGCCATCGTGGGGGCCATCGCGCTCATCGAGCGACCTGAAACTGCGCGGGAGGGCGACGACTCAGTTACCTACCGATCGCCCCCACTGCTACGACACCGGCCGATCCTGCGACAGATCTCCTACGCGCTTCTTGGCGCCGGCCTGCTGTTGCTCTCGTTCGTCGCGTACCAGCTGTGGGGAACGGCCCTCTACGAGAGCCACGCTCAGTCGATCCTGCGGCAGGAACTCCGGTCGAGCGGGGTCGTATCCGACCACAAACCTCACGCGATCTCTGCCCGCACCCAGTCGCCTTCGGCTCGATCGGGGTCGTCCGCTTCCTCATCGAACGCGGCCGGCTCCACCCCGGCGACGACCGATGGGACGGTCCCGCCGATCGCTCAGCCCGCGGTCGGACAACCCGTCGGGCTCCTGTCTATCCCCAGGATCGGGATGACGGACGCAGCGATAGTGCAAGGCACCGATGACGCACAGCTACAACAAGGCCCCGGGCACTACGCGGGAACACCCCTGCCCGGCGAGGCGGGCAACGCCGCGATCGCCGGCCACCGGACGACCTACGGGCACCCCTTCTACGACCTCAACGAGCTGCAGTCGGGTGACCTCATCTACACAACGACCGCTCAGGGCTCCTTCGTCTATCAGGTGGCGCGATCCCAGATCGTCGATCCCAGCGATACCGCCGTCCTCGACGCAAGCAGCACTCCCGAGCTAACCCTCACGACGTGCAACCCTCGCTACTGGGCGACGCAGCGCCTCGTTGTCGTGGCGTTCCTGCAGTCGGCCACTCCGGCGAGCGCTCCGAAGGTCGACAGCGCTCCCACCTCGGTCCAACCGGCACAGCGTCCTACGAGCCTGGCGGGAGCGAGCCCGGTCGCCGTCACCAGTGAAATGGGTCAGGTAGGACAGGCGGTGCTGTGGGGAACGCTCGCGATCGCGCTGGCCCTGTTCACCCGACTGGCATGGAGAAGGACTTCGGGCCTGAGCACGTTTCTGGTAGTGGTGCTCGGGGTACCTCTCGTGGTCACCACGCTGCTGATCTGCTTCCAGCACGTGAGCCTCGCCCTGCCCGAGACCTTCTGAGCACCTGAGGACCCCTTCCTATAGACGACGCAGTGTTTCGCCTGGCTATGTAATGCGCAGAGCACCTGAGGACCCCTTCCGATAGACGACGCAGTGTTTCGCCTGGCTATGTAATGCGCAGAGCAAGCTAGTTCAGTGGTCGTTCCCGGTGTGGCGAGAAAGTTGTGGGCCGGTTGCTCAAGTGCCCGGCGATCGCTACATTGGGCCACTAGAAGCCCGCGCTTCGTGGTGAGTTGAGGGGTTCTAGGGGGGAGTCAGTATGTTGCGGGGGGCCGCGCAGTGACAACGTATGCCGACGCGCAGCCGCGCGAGTCCGGCATCGAAACGCCTTTAGTGGGGAACGACATCTCACGGGCCGTGGCGCGCAAGACGCCGTCGAATGCCGCGCTACGCGACGGTCAGACGACTGAACGCCGCGTTGGCGATCTGAACGGTTCTGCGAATGGAAGCCTCACGACGAGTGACGAGCGCACATTCGCGGATCGTGACAGAACCGAGCGAAGGACTCCTGTCTCGCGGCAGGGATGTCGAGTGGTCGCATGCGTCGACGTTCGCCCGGTCACGGTGGCAAATGCCGGAGCGATCGACGCCGGCGCCGTCTGGAGTGTGGCGCTGCGTCGTCTGGAGCGCTGTGTCCGTCCGGTCGATTCGATCTGCATGGTCGGGCCTTCGCGTCTGGTCGTGTGCCTCGGGCACGGGAGCCACGACGTCCCTCCGCTCGCCCTGGGGAGACGACTTGCCCACGCAATGGGTGGTCACCTCTCGGTTGGCGCGGCGAACATGGACCTGGAAGTCAGAGTCGGTGTCGCCGCTACGAACGGAGACATCGAGCTGCCCGTGCTTAGCACTGCCGCACAGGCATCGGTCAACGTCAACAGTTCGAGCGATGAGAACAGCAACGGCCTTCGGAACTTCGTTGCGATCACCCGGGTGCCCGGTGCGCATCGAGCCAGACCACAATTTTCCACTCGCATCATTTTCCCGGTGACCGAAGAGAGTAACTGGTCACCGCGACACAGCGAAAACGGACACGTTCGATCGCTAGGCGACGGGAAGAAGGCGAAGGCGCTTGGGTCCACGGCTAGGAGGATCCGATTTCTGCTGGTCGATCCCGGAGTTGGATCCGAAGCAAAGGCCAGCCCCACACTCGAGGTGGTCGCGGAGATCGCCCGTCGCCTGGGTGCTCGTCCGATCATGTGCACGGCATCAAGTCCCGAAGCCGTTCAGGTCAATGCGGAACTGACCGATCCGGACATCGCGGTCCTGGTCCTCCAATCCGACGGCCCCGAAGGCCAGGGTGTAGGGGACACCATCGAGGCCTGCGAGCGAGCGGCCGCCCTCGCGCGCGCGCTGCGTGAGGTCAAGCTGCCAGTGATCGCCCTGAAGATGGGAGCGAGCGTGGTATCGCTGGCGGCGTGCGTCGAGCAGGGTGCTGCGGGAGTTCTCCACCCTGACCTGCTCCCGGAAGCCGTGTCCAAGGCGATCGCCAGGGGCCGTGGAAATGACGCCCTTGATGGGCCCGGCTACCTCCCAGCGCCCTACCAGTCGCTCATGCTCCTCACTCCGTGTGAAAGGCGTGTCCTATTCCACATGATGGAGGGCAGGGCGGCGGCCGGGATCGCCTCGTCCCTCGTGGTGTCCGTGACCACGGTCCGCTCACACATCAGGTCGATCCTGCGCAAGCTCAACGTCAATTCCCAATTGGCGGCCGTCGGGATCGCCTTCGGACACACATTCGATCAAGCCGCCGAAGGCTGAGGGCGTACACTCCTAGCCGAATCGGGTCCGAAACACGGGGGGTGTAGATGGGCCGGACGTGGGAATGGCTCGGGCTCAATCTCGGCAGGCGGGCCGGCGTCGTGGGCGCGCTCGGCCTCCTCGTCACGATGGTGCTCGGCCTGGGCATCACGATGCTCAAGTTCACCACCAGCAACGCGGACTACCTGAACAAGAACAACGCTGCATATGTAAACAGCGTTCGCTATGAGTCTCTCTTCGGCGGCGACCCAATGGCCGTGCTCATCACCATGAACAAGGGCAAGTCGATCAACGACCTGTTCACTACGGCGAACCAGCAACTGATGACGACGCTGGACACGACGCTCCAGCGCGACCGGTGGGTGTACTCCGAGATATCACCGCTCGATGCCCTCTCGCTGACGAAGGGGCTCTTGTCGAGCTCCGACGGCAACCCGCTGAACAGTCCGGCCGCCAACATCATCGGCTCCACGCTGGCCAGGGACCCGTCGACCAAAGGAGTGACCGTCCGCGCCTCGTACCTGGGCAGTCAGTTCAAGGCTCTGTTAGCGATACCGACCAACGAGCAGGTGTTCGCCAATCCCAAGTGGGTCCAGTTCCTTGCGCACGAACAAAACGGAAAGATCCGTGAAGCGCTGCAGACCATATTTCCCAACAACGGGCACGCTCTTTTCGCCATATACCTTCGGCCGAACCTCGACATCGCGCACGAGTCGACCGCAGCACAGAGTGTGCTGAACATACTTTCAAGTGCTCACTTTCAGAACGCTACGACCATCACCACTGGCGTACCGGCGGTCTTGAAAGAAATCAACAGTTACCTCCGAGGCGGGATCTTGGTGCTCGGCGGAATCGCCGCCGTGGTCATGACCATCATCCTGCTACTGACCTTCAGCGTCCGCTGGCGACTCCTCCCCTTCTTCATCGTGGCCGTAGGCCTCATTTGGGCGTTCGGCCTCGTCGGCTACTTCGGCATCCCTCTCACGCTGGCGACGATCGCGGCACTGCCCGTTCTGCTCGGGGTTGGGATGGACTACACGATCCAAATGCACTCCCGCATCGAAGAAGAAGTCGTTCTCGATCGCGCCAGGCATCCGATTCAGGGCGCTGCAAGGGGACTCGGCCCTGCCCTTCTCGTGGTGACCTTCGACGCAGTCTTCGCATTCGCAGCCATGTGGTTCGCCAACGTCCCCGACATCCGCAAGTTCGGGTCGCTACTAGTTGTCGGCATCATCGCCGTGTGCGTTTGCAGCATCATTGCCACACTCGCCGTTCTCGGCATCCGCGAGTTCAAGTCCCCAACGAAGGCCAAGGACTTCTCCAAGGGGATCCTCGCCCGGATCGTCGGGAAACTAGGGAGCCTGCCCGCCAAAGCAGCCATCCCGCTGGCCGTGCTCTCGGTGATCGTCTTCGTGGGTGGAGTGAGCGTGGAAGGGAAGCTCGTCCTTCAGACGAACCCGATCGATTGGCTGAACCCCAATGCACAGGCGATCAAGGACGTCGTCCAGTTGAAGAACGCGTCCGGCTCGGACCAGCAGATCGCAGCCGTCATCACCTCGAAGAACCCGTGGAGTGACCAGACCGTCAAGTACGTGACCGAGCTCTCGCGTTCCCTCGTCGCAAAGTATCCGCACGTGCTCGACCCCCCCGCGGGCATCGTGAACACGCTCGACCAGGTGATGAACATGCCTGGCGCTAGCGAGGTGCCTCCCACGGGTGCACAGTCCGAGGCTCTCTATCTCCTCGCCACTCCTCCAATGCAGAAGGTGATGGTGGCAAAGGGTGGCTACGCCCTGAACGTCATCTTCCCGGTGAAGAGCGACACTCTGTCCTCTCTCGAGCCCGTGGTCAACGACCTCGAGCACGCGCACCCCCCGCCGGGGGTCACGGTGTCTCCGGGTGGGATCTCCATCGTCGGGGTCGGTTTGCTCGAGGAGCTGGCCAAGGCCAGGACCCTCCTTACCTATCTCGCGCTGATCTTCGTCGGGGTGTGGCTGGCGATCCGGCTCCGCAGCCTCGTGCGTTCCCTGCTGACGCTGGTGCCGGTGCTCATCGCAGTCGGCGGAGTCTGTCTCGTGGCGGTCGCCCTCGGGATCAAGCTGAGTCCCCTCACTGCTGTGTCGGGACCTCTCGTGGTCGCCGTCTGCACCGAATTCACGTCCCTGATGCTTCTGCGTTTCGTGGAAGAGAGAAACCGCGGCTATGAACCTTTGCAGGCGATGCAGGTCACTGCGAGCCGCACGGGTCGAGCGTTCATGGTCTCGGGTATGACGGCAATCGCCGGCGTAGGTGTCGTCGCCTCGTCGCCGATGCCGCTTCTGAGCGACTTCGGAATCATCGTTGCCCTGAATATCGGCGTGGCGCTCATTTGCGCACTGGTGGTCCTGCCTCCGATCCTGGTGTGGGCGGACGCTCCCGAGCGCCTCTGGGTGTCTCGCGGACTGCTCCGTCGCGCGCCCTCTCCCATCGAATTCGAGACCGCCCCAACGGCAGCGGAAACACCTGGGTATCCGGAAGAGCCGGCCGCCTTCGTGGAAGAGGGCCCTTATCCTCAAGGGCAGCCGGGCTGGACCCTGGTGATGGGCGCCGACGGGGCGACGGAGGGCCCCTCGACGCCACCTGCACCGCAGCCGGGTCCTATCCCCCGGCCTGTGCCGGTCGGAGGGCCATCCGTCGGGGAGGACCATGTCGGGTCAGTGCCCGAGCCGGTCCGCGTCGACGTAGAGGCGCCCCCTTCGATGTCCGATGCCTTGGCCCTCGACGGGAGAGAATTCCCTCAGCCGGTCGCAGTGGCAGAGCCGGTCGCAGTGGCAGAGCCGGTCGCAGTGGCAGAGCCGGTCGCAGTGGCAGAGCCGGTCGCA
>Ga0116219_10003112_pt1 | contig 13344 bp, 11 predicted proteins | sample Sb_taG_4_FD_91019 | JGI IMG/M metagenome (GOLD analysis project Ga0116219, IMG submission 91019) | Peat soil microbial communities from Weissenstadt, Germany - Sb_50d_6_BS metaG | ecosystem: Environmental > Terrestrial > Soil > Wetlands > Peat | place: Germany: Weissenstadt | collected 2010-09-21
CCAGCTGCTCGGGGGTCTCCTCCAGGAACATGGCGCCGTCCTACTACGGTCCGAGCCGGATCGCCCGGTCCCGGCCATCGCTTGGGCTCGTTGCTGCGGTCGATCGCTGCTTGCAGCAGGGGCTCGTTGCTATAACTCGTTCTAGTTTGGCACCGTACCAGCCGAGCCTCGCCGCACGACAATTCGATTCCCCGCGGTCGTGGGGGCTCGTTGGCCGGGGTCGGAACGGCGGCCTATCATCACTGGAACACGTTCTGAAAACGTGGTCGGCCCTTCGGCGGGCGGGGCTCGTCGGCCACGGCCCGGGCACCTCGGGCCGGGACGTCGGCGACGTACCGAGGAGGCATCGGCCATGGAGCTCAGCGAGATCGACCTCATCGACTCGAGGAATTTTGTCTCGGCCGTCCCCCACGAGTGGTTCGCCGAGCTGCGGCGTCGGGCTCCGGTGTACTGGCACGAGGAGCCCGAGGGCGCCGGCTTCTGGGCCGTGACGAAGTACGACGACTGCGTCGCCGTCAACCGTGACTACGAGCACTTCTCCTCGGCCAAGCGGGCCACGTTGCTGTGGGACATGCCCGAGGAGCAGCTCGAGCAGCAGCGCCTCATGATGCTCAACATGGACCCGCCCCTGCACACGCGCTACCGGCGTCTCGTGAACAAGGGCTTCACCCCGCGCATGGTGAACTCGCTCGAGGAGAAGATCCACAAGACCGCCGACCAGATCATCGACGCCGTGATCGAAAAGGGTGAGGCGGACTTCGTCACCGACATCTCCGCCGAGCTCCCCCTACAGGTCATCGCCGACCTCCTCGGAGTCCCCCAAGCCGACCGCCACAACATGTTCGACTGGTCCAACCGGATGATCGGCCAGGAGGACCCCGAGTTCCAGACCAGTGCCGACGGTGAGAACTACGCGGGTGAGGCCGCCATCGAGCTCTTCACCTACGCGTCCGAGCTCTTCGCCGAGAAGAGAGCCGACCCCGCCGACGACCTGATGAGCATCCTCGTCAAGGTCGAGGTCGACGGGGACCAGCTCTCCGAGCTCGAGCTCGAGTTGTTCTTCCTCCTGCTCACCGTGGCCGGCAACGAGACGACGCGGAACTTGATCTCGGGGGCGATGCACGCCTTCTTCGAGCACCCCGACCAGTGGCAGCGTCTGGTGGCCGACCGGTCGCTCCTGCCGACCGCCACCGACGAGATGCTGCGCTTCGTCACCCCGGTGATGAACTTCCGCCGCCAGACGACGGGACCGGTCGAGATCCGGGGCCAGCGCATCGAGGAGGACCAGAAGGTCGTCTTCTTCCACATCTCGGCCAACCGTGACGAGGACATCTTCGAGAACCCCAACGCGTTCGACATCGGGCGGTCCCCCAATCCCCACATGGCCTTCGGTGGTGGCGGTCCCCACTTCTGCCTGGGTACGAACCTGGCCCGCATGGAGATCAGGGTCATGTTCCAGCATCTCCTCGACCGGATGCCCGACATCCGGCTCGACGGTGAGCCCCAGCGGCTCCAGTCGGCATTCATCAACGGGGTGAAGCACCTCCCGATCGCGTTCAGCCCGGGCGCACCGGTCGGGCGCTGACGAGCGGGTCGCCGGCGACGTCGGGCGACTCGAGGAGAAGCTGGTTTCGTGCGATTTCATCAAGCGGTGACGTTCCTGCCCACGTTGCATGCCCTCGAGCTGGCCAAGGCCGCCGACACCCAGGGGTATGACGGCATCTACGTGTCGGATCACATGTTCTTCCCCCGCGATCGTCAGTCGCGCTACACCTACTCCACGCGCGAGGACGGCGCTCCGGGGTTCGGCGACCACTGGGAACCCGACACGCACTGGCCCGACGCGTGGTGCCTCATCTCCGCCATGGCGGCGGTGACCGAACATGTCGAGTTCACGACGGGTGTCTACATCGCGCCGGCACGCGATCTCATGACGGTGGCGAAGCAGGTGGGCACCGCCGCGGTGCTCTCGTCGGGTCGGGTGGCACTGGGTGTGGGGGTCGGGTGGTGCGAAGAGGAGTTCGTGGCCACCGGACAGGACTTCCACACGCGGGGCAAGCGGCTCGACGACATGATCCCCGCCCTGCGGGCAGTGTGGGCCGGGGGCTGGGTCGAGTACCACGGTCCGTACTACGACGTTCCCGCCATGCGCATGGAGCCCTCGCCCCCCGGCCCCATCCCCATCATCGGCGGGGGCCATTCCGCCCCGGCCCTGCGCCGGGCCGCCTCGTTGTGCGACGGCTGGGTGGCGGCGGGCGCCTACAAGCCGGATCAGGCCCGGACCTACCTCGGCGAGCTCGCCGAGCAACGTCGTCGGGCGGGGCGCGAGAACGAGCCGTTCTCGATCTACCTGTCCCTGTGGGCGCGGCCTGACGCCGACCTGTACCGGAGCTTCGAGGAGGATTTCGGCGTGACCGACACCCTGTGCGCGCCGGCCATGGTGGCCAAGGTCGATCCCGCCGACCCGCCCGAGCTCCAGCTCCAGGCGCGGCTCGACGCGTCGGCGCGCTTCGCCGACGAGATCGTGGCCAAGATGCGATGACGAACGAGATGCTCACGAACGAGATGCGATGACGATGCCCCCGGGCCGGGGCTCGGGGCATCCCCACGACGCCAACAGGAGGGCCCGATGGCGAGCCTGAAGCTCGGACTGCAACTCGGATACTGGGGCGCGGGGCCACCGGCCAACGCGCCCGAGCTGGTGGCTGAAGCCGAGCGCCTCGGCTTCGACTCGGTGTGGACGGCCGAGGCCTACGGCTCCGACGCGCTCACGCCGTTGGCATGGTGGGGCTCGCGGACCACGCACGTCCGCCTCGGGACCGCCCTGTGCCAGCTGTCGGCGCGCACCCCCACGGCCATGGCCATGGCCGCGCTGACCCTCGACCACCTCTGCGGCGGTCGGCTCGTCCTCGGACTGGGCGTCTCGGGCCCGCAGGTCGTGGAGGGTTGGTACGGCCAGCCGTTCCCGAAGCCTCTGGCGCGCACCCGTGAGTACGTCTCGATCGTCCGCCAGGTCATCGCCCGCGAGGCGCCGGTGACGAGCGCCGGGCCGCACTACCCGCTCCCGTATCCGGGGGGCACGGGCCTGGGCAAGCCGCTCAAGCCCATCGTCCACCCGCTGCGCAACGACATCCCCATCGTCCTCGGGGCCGAGGGGCCGAAGAACGTCGCCCTGGCGGCCGAGATCGCCGACGGCTGGTTCCCGATCTTCTTCTCGCCCGCCCACATGGGCGAGTTCTCGACCGCCCTCGACGAGGGGTTCGCCCGGCCCGGGGCCCGGCACCGCGCATCGGATTTCGAGGTGATCGCCTTCTGCCCCGTCGTGGTGGACGACGATGTCGAGCGCGCCGCCGATCTGTACCGGCCCATGCTGGCGTTGTACATCGGCGGGATGGGCGCCAAGGAGATGAACTTCCACTTCGACGTGTTCGTGCGCATGGGATTCGAAGCCGAAGCGCACAAGATCCAGGAGTTCTACCTCGACGGCCACAAGGACGAGGCGGCCGCGGCGGTGCCCACGTCGATGGTGGAGAAGATCGCCCTCATCGGTCCCCGCCAGAAGATCCGCGACGAGCTCGCCGCGTGGCAGGAGTCGATCGCCACCACCCTGCTCGTGGCGGGGAGCCCAGACACGTTGCGCATGATGGCGGAATTCCTCCTGTAGCTGCGGTTCCGGCCGGGCGTCGCTACGGGGCGAACGCGGCGCGCGCCGCCTTCATCCCGACACTGCTGCGATCGATGAAGCCGTAGGTGCCGTGCTCCTGGAGCTCGCGGGAGGCTTCCACCACCGCGCCGAAGGCGGCGAAGCACAGGGCACCACCGACCGAGATACGGGCCACGCCGGCAGCGGCCAGCTCGGAGACCGTCGGGCCCCCGGGGCGGGCCAGGACGTTCACCGGTCGGTGCACACTGGCGACGACCCGGACGATGTCGTCGAGACGGGTGAGACCGGGCGCGTACAGCACGTCGGCTCCGGCCCGCTCGTAGCCCTGGAGCCTGGCGATCGTGTCGTCGAGGTCGGGGCGGCCGTGGATGTGGTTGTCGGCCCGGCCCGTGAGCACCAACCGCGCCGGCCCTGCGTGCGCCGACTGGGCTGCCGCCGCCATCCTCTCCTCAGCCAGCGAGATGTCGTAGATCGGATCGTCGGGACGGCGGGTGAAGTCCTCGATCGAACACCCGGCGAGGCCGGCGTCGAGGGCGAGCCGCACCGTCGCGGCCACCGAGTCCGGATCGTCCCCGAACCCGTTCTCGAGATCGGCTGAGACGGGGAGATCCGTGGCGGTCACGACGGCGGCGGCGTGCGCCATCACCTCGTCACGGTCCATCGACCCGTCCAGGCGGCCCTGGGTGGCGGCAAAGCCGCTGCTGGTCGTGGCGAGGGCCTCGAAACCGAGCCAGGCGAAGAGCCGGGCCGAGCCCGGGTCCCACGGATTGGGCAACAGCAACGGGTCCGGTCCCGCGTGCAGGGCCAGAAACGCGTCCGCTTTCGTTTCGCGTGGGCTCACGGTGTGGTCGACCTCTGTGTGGTCACGCCCAACCGAGCTCTTCAAGCCGGGCGTCCCCGATCCCGAAATGGTGGGCGACCTCGTGGATGACGGTCTTCCGGATCTGGTCGACGAGTTGCTTCTCGCTGTGGCTGTGTTTGGAGATCGTGTCCTGGTACAGCGTGATGCGATCGGGCATCACGCCGCCGTAGCTGAGCGGCCCACGGCGCGTCAGCGGCACGCCTTCGTAGAGGCCGAACAGGTTCCGTCCTTCGGCATGGTCCTCGATGATGATGGCGACGTTCTCCATGGCATCGGCGAACTCGGCGGGAAGCCCGGCGAGCGCGTCGCCGACCAGCTCCTCGAAGCGTTCGGGGGTGACGGTGGTCACGTCACGATGGTACCGCCGCCCACCTGCGCCCCCTCCCCGACGCTCGAGGTCGCGGGGAAGGGTCCGTTGGCCCGATCGCGTCGCCGTCGTCTTTACCGCGCCCTACTGGTGGAGACCGGGAAAGACGTGGCCGAAGGTGTCGTGGAGCATCGAGATGGCCTCGCCACTCCTGATGCCCTTGTGAAACGTGTCGGGGACGGCGTGACCGAGCTCCTTCCCCAGAGCAAACAGGCCCGACAGCGCGGCCCGGGCCATGGGCCGCAGCGGGATGTCACCCCCCAGGCGCGCCACGTCGAACGAGGCCACCGGCTGCGGAATGGCGTCGGGCCAGTCCTCGGGGCTCCTCGGTTCGTCCATCGTCAGGACCGGGGCGATGTCGCGGGCCACGGCGTCACGCGCCGAGAAGGCGGCACCGAGCGCCCAGCGCTCGCGCATGGTACTGATGATCGACGTGTTGCGGTACTCCTCGTTGACGACGGTCCTCTCCGGTATCCACGCCGACACAGCGATCGCCGGCACCCGTACTCCCGACCGGTCGAAGGCGAAGCCCAGCTGGCCGGGGGGTGCGGAGGGGTCGGGGGGAGGAACCGGTGGAGGAGCTACGTGGTCGTAGGTACCTCCGTGCTCGTCGAAGTTGACCATGAGCAGCGTGTTGTAGGCATTGGACCCGCCGGCGGTCGAGGACGATCGCACGGCGTCGTAGATCTTGGCTACGAGGGCGTCGCCTCCGACCATGGACGTCGGCGCATCGATCTTGAGTCCCGGCACAAGGGCGTTGAAGGCAGGATGCATGTCGTTGTGGGCGTGCCACATATTGGGCTCGATGAACGAATAGGTGGGCAGCTCTCCCTTGTCGGCGTCCTCCAGGAAGCGGTCAGTGGTGAAGAAGTTCTGTCTGAAACGCGAATACAGGCGCGGCGCGTGGACGAGCCCGGTGAACGAGACGTGGCTCGGCGGATCGCAGTAGATACGCCAGGTCAGACCTTTGGACTCGAGCCGTTCGAACAGGGTCTCGGCCTTGTTGTGGACCGGGAACGAATCGGGAGGGTCCATGTTGACGACGTACCCCGACGACGTGGCGGCGTGGAAGAACGACCGGTTGGCGAATGTCTGTGACGGCACCTCGCAGAACCAGTGGTCGAAGGTGGCGAATCCACGGGCCAGCGTCGAGACGACCGGCATCTGCTCGCGGGTGTATCCCGTCATGATCTGGGCATATTCGTCGTAGGTGGGCTGTCGTCCGATCTCGGCGGCGAAGGCGCTGATGTAGTCGGCCACGAAACCGTCCATGGTGGGCACCTGCAGCGACGATCCCGGCGCGTTGTACGGGGCGACCATCTTGTCGGCCAATGTGCACCGGTTTTGGGGCGGATCGATGATCCCGAACAGTTGCGTGTTGACGTGCTGGTATTCCTCGCCCGGGTCGGGGTTGGGGGTGTCCATGTTGCCCGCCACCCCGTAGGGCACGACGTCGCCGTCGGCGCCGTGCTCGGCCCACGCCGGGACCGGGTTGCTGAGGTCCTTGCCGATGACTCCTTCGAACGACTTGACCTCACCCGGTTCGTACAATCGGCCCAAGAGGTTGTCGAAGGACCGGTTCTCGAACACGATCACGACCACATGGTCGAGGGCGTTGTCCCTGTTCGGGGCTGGCATCTCCTGACCTGTTCCTCTCGTCTCGATCCGCGCATCGCCGGTGCTGTGACCTCGTTGCCGGGTCCACCTTCGCCGGGCTCTCATTAGAGCAGTTCACCCCCGTTCCACAAGGCCGCGACACCCGCTGGCTCGAGGATGACCGGACCCCGCGAGGGCCGGGGCCAGACAGCTCGCAGGACGCCCGGTAGGGTGACCCCGGTCGCTCCCAACACCGAGGTGGCGCATTGAGCTGGATGATCTACGGCGCGTACGGCTACACGGGACGACTGGTGGCCGCACTGGCCGCCGAGCGGGGCGAGCTCCCCGTCATCGCGGGACGCGACGAACGCCGGCTGCGGACACTCGGTGAGCGCTTCGAACTCGAACATCGCCTTGTCGACCTGTCCGACCCGTCGGCGTTGCGCGACGCACTCAAGGGCATCGACGTGGTGGCGCACTGCGCGGGACCGTTTTCGTCGACCTCGGAGCCCATGGTGGAGGCGTGTCTCGCCACGGGAACGCACTATCTCGACATCACCGGGGAGATCGACGTGTTCGAAGCCGTCCTGGCCCGGGATGACGAGGCTCGCCGCGCCGGCGTCGTCCTGCTGCCGGGAGGCGGGTTCGACGTCGTGCCATCGGACTGCCTGGCGGCCCTGTTGGCGCGGGCACTTCCGGGCGCGGTGCGACTCGAGCTGGCGCTGCGTGCGTCGGGGGGCGTGAGCCCGGGTACCGCCAAGACCGCTATGGAGTCACTGGGTACGGCGGGACGCGCCCGCGTCGGCGGGGTGATCGGGCCCGTTCCCCCCGACCGCCGTCGGCGACAGGTCGACTTCGCCGACGGGCGTGCCACCGTCCACGCCATCGCCTGGGGCGATGTCGCCACCGCGTATCGCTCGACGGGCATCGGGGACATCGTGGTGTACGCCGCCCTCCCCCCCTCGCTCGCGCCGGTGATGGCGCTGGCGCAGGTGGCCGGGTCCGCCACGCGCTCCCAGATGGTCCAGGGCTTGCTGAAGCGCGCCGTAGGAAGGCTGCCGGGACCCAGCGCGGAGACCAGGGCGAAGACCCATGGCCAACTGTGGGGTCAGGTCACCGACACCACCGGGAAGTCCGTCACCGGGACCGTCACCACCATCGATCCCTACGACCTCACCGCCGATTCGGTGGTGCGGATCGCGCAACGCCTCGTGTCGGGGACCGTCGCCCCCGGGGCCTACACCCCGTCACAGGCGCTCGGTGCCGACTTCGTGCGCGGGCTCGACGGCATCACCGTGCACGACATCGCCTAACGCCGAAGGGCGCGGTCAGGCCGGCTCGTCGGCGAGCACATCGCCCAGCCGGAGCAGGCTGGTCGTGGCGCCCCCCAGGGTCAGCGCCAGGTGCTTGGTGAGGAGGTAGTACCGGTGCAGCGGATAGTCGCGGTCGACACCCATGCCACCGTGGAGATGCTGGGCGGCGTGCACGACGCGCTGGCCACCCTCGTCGGCCCAGTACTTGGCCACGGCCACCTCGCTCGTCGCCGGCAGGCCCTCGGCCAAGCGCCACGCGGCCTGCCACGCCGTGAGACGGACGGCTTCGGCGTCGATGTAGGCGTCGGCGGCGCGCTGGCCCACCGCCTGGAACGTGGCGATGGGCTTGCCGAACTGCTCGCGCGTGGTCGTGTACGACGCCGTGAGCTTCACGGCCGCGTCACAGGCACCCGCCACGCAGAGGCACAGTGCCGCCTCGGCGTGCTCGAGCAGCCACCGCAGCGCATCGACTCCGTCCGGCCCCGCCACGAGGACGTCGGCGGTACCGACGACGACGCCCGACAATTCGAGCTCGGCCTCGATTTGGCGGCTGGTGGCCTCCTGGGCGCGCCGGGTGACACCTGGCGTGGTGGGGTCGACGACGAACAGCCCGATGCCGTCGTCGGTGCGAGCCGACACGACGATGGCGCCCGCCGCCATGCCGGCGGGCACGAACGACTTGGTGCCGTCGATGCGCCACCCGTCACCCTGGCGGGTCGCCGTGGTGTGGGGACTGAAGGGGTCGCCACCCTGTTCCACCAGCGCGGCGCTGAGCACGAGGTCGCCCGCCACCATGGGCGCGACCCAGCGGGCCTGCTGGTCTTGGGTGCCGAACTCGACGATCGGGCCGGCGCCGAGCACGGCGCTGGCCACGAAGGGCACCGCGGCCGCAACCCGCCCCGCCTCCTCGGCGACGACGCCGGCCGCCACGAAACCGAGGCCCGACCCCCCCACGGATTCGGGAAGCCAGATGCCGAGCAGCCCGGCCGAGGCCAGCTCCCCCCACAACTTGGCGTCGAACCGCTCGTCGGTGTCCTCGACCTCGCGCTGGCGTTCGGGCGTGGCGAGATCGGAGAAGATGCGGGACGCCAGCTCCCTGACGGCCTCCTGCTCCTCGGTGAAGGAGAAGTCCACGTCGTCTCTCTTTCTAGCGAAGCGACCGCGGCATGCCGAGGCCGAAGATGGCGATCAGATCGCGTTGGATCTCGTTGGTCCCGCCGCCGAAGGTGAGGATGACGAGACCGCGGGTGTAGGCCTCGAGGCGGCCCCGCAGGACCTCTTCGGCCGAGCCCCGCCGCAGGTAGCCGGACTGGCCGACCACCTCCGAAAGGGTGCGGAGGGCCTCCATGTAGAACTCGGTGCCGAACACCTTGATCGACGAGGCGTCGGCCACGTCGAGGCGTCCCTGGGTACCGTTCCAGGCCACCTTCCAGTTGATGAGCCGGAGGAACTCGAGCTTGGCATGGACCCGGGCCAAGGCGATGCGCACCCACTCCTGGTCGATGACGCGCCGCCCGTCGTCGAGCTTGGTGTCCTGGGCCCACTTCCGCACGTCGCCCAGGGCACGCTCGATGATCCCCGGAGAGCACAGGGTGACGCGCTCGTGGTTCAGCTGGTTGGTGATCAGGTTCCAGCCGTTGTTGAGGCCACCCACGACATTCGACAGCGGGACGCGCACGTCCTCCCAGAACGTGTAGTTGATGTTGTGGTCACCGAGCAGCTGCATCGGCACGACACGCACCCCAGGTGTGTTCATGGGGACGATCACCATGGAGATGCCCTTGTGCTTGGACGCATCGGGGTCCGTGCGCACGGCCAGCCAGCAGTAGTCGGCATCGCCGGCCAGCGACGTGAAGATCTTGGTCCCGTTGATCACGAGCTCCTCACCGTCGACGACCCCCCGGGTCTGCAGGGCGGCGAGGTCGGTGCCGGCCTGGGGCTCGGAGTAGCCGATGCAGAAATGGATCTCACCCGCCAGGATCTTGGGCAGGAAGAACGCCTTCTGCTCGTCGGTGCCGAAATTCATGATGGTGGGACCGACCGTGTTGATGGTGAGCATGGGCACGGGCGCGCCGCTTCGCATCGACTCGTCGAAGAAGATGAACTGCTCGATGGCGGAACGGCCCTGGCCCCCGTACTGCTTGGGCCAACCGATCCCGAGCCATCCGTCGCTCGCCATCTGCTTCGTGATCCGGCGGACCGTGGGTCCGATGCCGTGGCTCTGGGACAGCTCCGCCTCGACTTCGGGGGTGAGGAGGTTGGCGTAGTAGTCGCGCAGCTCCTGGCGAAGTTTCTGCTGTTCCTCGGTGTAACCGATCTCCATGCCCGCCCTGCCCTTCTTCCGGGTCGAACTTGGAACAGGTTACAGTTCCGTCCCCGAACAGGGCCAGCTGTCGGAGGCTTCCGCGATACGAACGGCGAAACCCGGCCGCCAGCGGTCATCGGCCACCGTGGCTAGCGTGCTCGGGAGCTTGGACCCCGCCGTGGGATTCCAAATCCGTCTCGGAGGTTCCCCGGTGGGTGTCCGAGCGCGCTGAAGCCCCGGGTCTCGATTCGGGTCCGCCTATCGTCGCCACCGGTGAACGAGTGCCCCGCGGCCGTCGAGTTCGTGGATGCCCAGGTGGTCCGCCCCCTTCGTCGGGCCGTCCTGCGACCGGACCAGTCCGCCGAGCATGCTGAGTACCCCGCCGACGACCACCCCCTCAGCGCCCACGCCGCGGTCCGGCACCCAGAGCCTCGGGACCCAGAGCCCCGTCGCCCCGAGCCCCGTCGCCCCGAACCCCTGGGGCGCGCACACGACGCCGACGTGGTGGCGGTGGGCTCGGTGCTCCCCGAAGCGCCGCCGTGGGAGCCCGGGCGCGGTGACGGCTGGCGCGTGCGGGGCATGGCGACACGCCCCGATTCCCGCCGCCACGGCTTCGGCAGCCTCGTCCTCGAGGCGCTCGTGCACCATGTCGCCGCGCACGGCGGCGGCCTGGTGTGGTGCAACGCCCGGGTGCCGGCGCAATGTCTGTATGCGCGCGCCGGCTTCGTCATCCGGGGCGAGGTCTTCGACATCCCCGGCATCGGCCCCCACGTCCACATGTGGAGGACCGTCGCCGGTGACGATGGGTCTTCGGCTCCCCCTCTGTGACCCACTGACTCGCACACGCACCGGCGGGCGCGCCACCGGCGAGCCCGCCGCCGATGCACCGGGGAAAGTCACCGCTTGGGTCGTCCTCGGCCTGCTGTGCCAACCTAGAGACTTCCTCGAGCACGTAGCCAAGGAGCCAACGCAATGCCCGACGCTGTCATCGTCGCCACCGGAAGAACGCCCATCGGCCGCGCCAACAAGGGTTCGCTGGTGAGCTGCCGCCCCGACGACCTGGCCGCCCTGGTCATCAAGGAAGTCCTGGCCAAGGTGCCCCAGCTCGATCCGGCACACATCGAAGACGTCTTGCTCGGATGCGGCCAGCCCGCCGGTGAGGCTGGCTACAACGTGGCCCGCGTGGCGGCCCTGTTGGCCGGGGTGGACGTGCCGGGCGTCACCGTCAACCGCTACTGCTCGTCGTCGCTCCAGACCATCCGCATGGCGGCCCACGCCATCAAGGCGGGCGAGGGCGACGTGTTCCTGGCCGGCGGCGTCGAGACCGTGAGCCGCTTCCAGTTCGGGGCGTCGGACATCGGTCCCCACAACCCGCTGTTCGCCGAGGCCGAGGCCCGCACCGCGGCCCGGAACCCGGCGGTGACCGAACCGTGGACGCCGCCCAAGGGCCTGAGTGATGTGTACATCGCCATGGGCCAGACCGCCGAGAACGTCGCCGAGTGCGAGAAGGTGACACGCGAGGAGATGGACGAGTTCGCGGCGCGCAGCCAGAACCGGGCCGTGGAGTCCCAGAAGAACGGGTTCTTCGAGCGCGAGATCATCCCCGTCAAGCTCGAGGACGGCACCGTGGTGACCAAGGACGACGGGCCCCGGGACGGCACCACCATCGAGGGGCTCGCCGCGCTCAAGCCGGTGTTCCGTGAAGGCGGGACCATCACGGCCGGCAACGCCTGTCCGCTCAACGACGGCGCCGCCGCGGTCATCGTGATGTCGGCGACCAAGGCGAGCGAGCTCGGTATCACGCCGCTGGCGCGCATCGTCTCGAGCGGCGTCTCCGCCCTCGATCCCGAGATCATGGGCCTCGGTCCCATCGAGGCCTGTCGCCAGGCCCTCAAGCGGGCCGGCAAGACCATCGACGACATCGATCTGGTCGAGATCAACGAGGCCTTCGCGGCCCAGGTCATCCCGTCGGCCAAGCATCTCGGCATCGACTGGGACAAGCTCAACGTCAAGGGCGGATCGATCGCGCTCGGCCACCCCTTCGGCATGACTGGGGCCCGCATCATGACCACGCTGCTCAACGCCCTCGACGACGAAGACAAGACGTGGGGCCTCGAGTCGATGTGCGTCGGTGGTGGCCAGGGCATGGCCATGGTCGTCGAACGCCTGTCGTAGCCGCCACCGCGCCCAGGACAAGAGGGGACCTCCGGTGACCGACGCCATCTACGACGTGGGATCGATGTGGGAGCTCGTCGAGACACGAGCGGCCGCCTCTCCGGGTCGTGTCATGCTCATCGACGAGTCGGGACGCCGGGTCACCTTCGGCGAGTTCCGCGACCGGTGCGAGGTGGTGGCGGCGGGACTGCACGCCATGGGCATCGGGCCGTCCACGCCGGTGTCGTGGCAACTGCCCACCCGCATCGAGACGATCGTGCTGTCGATGGCGCTGGCTCGCCTCGGGGTGGTGCAGAACCCCATCATCCACATCTACCGCGAGCGCGAGGTCGCCTTCGCCCTGGCGCAGACCCGAGCCGGGTTCTTCTTCGTCCCCGGTGTGTGGAAGGGCTTCGACTTCGTCGCCATGGCGGAGAAGATCGGCGCCGGTCTGGACGTGGCGCCCGCCGTGGTGGTCGCGTTCGACTCGCTCCCCGAGGGCGACCCCGCCACGCTGCCCCCTCCCCCGCCTCCCGGCGACGACCAGGTCCGATGGGTCTATTACACGTCAGGCACCACCTCTGACCCCAAGGGCGTGCGCCATACCGACACCACCCTGATCACCGGTGGCCGCGGGCTCGCCATGGCCGTACAATTGGGCGAGGAGGACGTGGGGTCGATCGCCTTCCCCTTCGCCCACATCGCGGGCCCGGACTATCTGGTCATGGTGCTGGCCATCGGTTTCACCACGGTGCTCCTCGAGGCGTTCGCGCCTGATGTCGCCGTCGAGGTGTTCTCCCGCAACGGCGTGACCATGGCGGGCGGCAGCACCGCCTTCTACATGGCGTACCTCAACGAGCAGCGCAAGCAGCCGGGGAAGAAGATCATCCCGTCCCTGCGAATCCTGTCGGGGGGCGGCGCTCCCATGCCACCGGAGATCTTCTACGAGGTGCGACGCGAGATCGGCGTGACCGTCGCGCACGGGTACGGCATGACCGAGATCCCCATGATCTGCATGGGATCGCCGAGCGACACCGACGACCAGCTGGCCCACACCGTGGGCAAGCCCGTCTTCGGCGCCGA